>Ga0326597_10012865_pt1 | contig 11019 bp, 6 predicted proteins | sample RVTome_12_FD_203789 | JGI IMG/M metagenome (GOLD analysis project Ga0326597, IMG submission 203789) | Soil microbial communities from uranium-contaminated site in the Upper Colorado River Basin, Wyoming, United States - RVT100D185 | ecosystem: Environmental > Terrestrial > Soil > Contaminated >... | reverse complement strand
CCCCACACTCTCATCGCCGCCATCGAGGAGCACAAGCCCGACCTGCTGGGTCTCTCGGGCCTGCTGGTGAAATCAACCCGCGAGATGGTCATCACCGCGGAAGAACTGAAGGCGGCGGGACATTCCATGCCCCTCCTGGTAGGCGGCGCCGCCCTGACCCGCGCGTTCAGCCGCCGGCGCATCGCACCGGCATACGACGGCCCGGTGGTCTATGCCCCCGACGCCATGAGCGGCCTGGATCTCGCTCGCCGGCTCATGGACCCGGAACAGCGCCCCGCCCTGGAAACAGAGCTGTGCCGGGACGACTTGCTCTACGCCCGCCCCGAAAAAGCACGGACCGCGCCGGTGCCTGCGAGGACGGGCGGCAGCGTGATTGCCCTGGATGAGCTGCCACAGGCACCGGATCTGGAACGCCACCTTCTCAACCCGCTGAACCTGGACGAGATCTGGGCCTACATCAATCCGGCCATGCTCTACAACAAGCACCTGGGGCTCAAGGGACGGTTCGAGCGCTTGCTGGCGGAAGGCGACGACAAGGCTCTCTTCGTCAAAAGTGAAGTGGATGCGGTCAAGGAGGCGTGCCGCGCCGGCGCCATGACCGCGGCCGGAATCTACCGGTTCTTTGCCGCCGAACCCGACGGGGAGCGCCTGGACCTGTACTTGCCCGGCCATGACCAGCCGGCCGGAGTGCTCACCTTTCCCCGCCAGCGGGGAGGCGCCGGCTTGTGCCTGGCCGACTACGTGCGGCGGCCGATGCCCGACGGACCCAGGGATACGATCTGTCTCCTGGTAGCCACCGCCGGCGCCGGCATTCGCGATCTATCGGCACATCACCGCGAGCAAGGGGCCTATCTCAAGAGCCATGTCCTGCAGGCTCTTGCCCTGGAGACCGCCGAGGGTGCCATGGAGTGGCTCCATGCCCAGATCCGCGGCCTGTGGGGCTTCCCCGATCCGCCCCAGTTGCCCATGGGGGATCTCTTCAAGGCCCGCTACCGGGGCCGCCGCTATTCCTTCGGCTACCCGGCCTGCCCGGACCTGGAGCAGCAGGAAACCCTGTTCGCCCTGCTCAAGCCGGGGGAGATCGGCATCGCTCTCACCGACGGTTTCATGATGGACCCGGAGGCATCGGTGAGCGCCATCGCCTTCCACCACCCCCAGGCCACCTATTTCGCGGTGGCCGGCGACCCGTCAGAATCCTGAAGCGCCGCGTCCCGCGGGCAGCGCAAGGTCACCTCCACCGCTTCCGGCGCGCAGGCCCAGCGCAGCGGCACGCCGGTGACACCCATTCCCCGGCTGACTACCAGGTGCGAGGCGGCGCTCCTGTAGCGCCCTTGATCCAGGGCATAGCGGCTCATCTTGACCACCGGCGGCAGCCCCGGCAGGCGGATCTGGCCGCCGTGGGTGTGGCCCGCCAGCACCAGATCCACGCCCCGCCATGCCGCGTCAAAAAAAATATCAGGGTTATGAGAAAGAAGAAGGTGAGGCGGCGCCCCCGGTCCCAGGGCTGCCGGCAGGTCGGGACGCCCCCAGTGCAGATCATCGATGCCGGCCAGCGCCAGATGCTCGCCCTTGCGGGTCAGGGTCACGCCACGGTTCGTGAGAAGCGTGATACCGCACGCCTCGAGGAGCGGGAGAAGATCTCCGGCGCGGCCGGAGTAGTAATCGTGATTGCCCAGCACACCATGGACTCCCAGGGGAGCTCGCAACCCGCGGAAGGCCGCCATGAACGGCTCGAACTCCTCCACGCTGCCGGTGGTCAGATCGCCGCCCAGGAGGATCAGATCCGGCCCTAAGTCCATGAGGCGCGCGAAAGCATGCGCCAGGGCCGCCGGGTGCAAGAACGGTCCGGCGTGGATGTCGGTCATGAGCAGAACCCGGGTGCCGTCGAAGGCGGCCGGCAGGCGGCACACATCCACCTCCGCCACCGCCAGGGTGAGATTGCGCCGCAACTGGTAGCTGAACGGCAGCCTCATGCCCGGGATGTAGGGATAGACATGACAGCCCATCTCCAGGTTCACGCGGCGCTCCAGGCGGCGCAGCCACTGGCCCAGAGGCCCCAAGGGCGGCCGCGGCACCGGGTGTGCCTCCCGGGGCGGGGCCAGCACCTCCCGCCGCATCAGGCACTCATTGCGGCTTCACCGCCGCCAGTTGCTTGGCGAGAATCTCCGGGTCGGTGGTGGGTAACTGGCAGACGCCCTGCTCACAGACATAGGCGGTGGCCCGGCCGTCCCGGGCGACTTTGCCCTGGATGAGCGGGAGCAGGGTTTCCAGATCGCGGGCACGGCCGCCCTGGGGGATCACCGCCAGGATCCGGTTGGGGAGAAAGGCGCGCCGGACAGGCGCCAGCAGGGCCTCGCTCCCATCCCGCCGCCCGGCGGTCACCACCACCACTTCCCGCGGCCGGTCCAGGCGCCAGTCGAGAGCCAGCAGCATCTCGGAGACCGCCGCCGGCGAGCGCGTCAGCAAGGGGGCGAATCCCGTGAGGAGTTGATCCGCCGCCGACCGGAATCTGTCGTCGGTGGTGAAGGCCGCGAGACGCAGGAGGTTCAGGGCCGCCACCGAGTTGCCCGAAGGCTCGGCGCCATCCTGCGTCGGTTTCTCCCGGGCTAGCAGTTCTTCATGATCGTCGGCGGTGGCGTAGTAGCCGCCACGCCCGCTGTCGGCGTAATGACGATCCAGGATCTCCTGCAGCGCCAGGCTTTCACGCAACCAGCGGGGGTCGCCATGGGCTTCGTAAAGATCCAGGAGGGCGGCGATGAAGAAGGCATAGTCTTCCACGAAGGCGGGGTTCTCCGCCTGATCGTCCTTGTAAGATCGCCACAGGCGGCCGTCTTCGTCCCGCATGTTCTCCAGGATGAAATCAGCGGCGCCCGCCGCGGTCTCGATGTAGGAGATGTTATCCATGGCCAGGCCGGCGCGGGCGAAGGCCGAGATCATCAAGCCGTTCCAGGCCGCCAGGATCTTTTCATCCCGCAGGGGCGCCGGGCGGGCTTTGCGCGCCTGGTAGAGCTTCTCCCGCGCGGCCTGCAGGCGGGATCCGGTCTCCTCCACGCTCAGCCCGCCGGCGGCGGCGACATCGGTCAGGGGCAGGGCGACATGAAGAATGCTGCGGCCCTCGAAATTGCCCGCCTGGGTCACGCCGTAACGGAGAGTGACCAGATGGGCGTCGTCCCGGCCCAGGAGCTCTTCCAGCTCAGCCGGGGTCCAGGTGAAGAACCAGCCCTCCTCCACCTGGCCATCGGGTCTGCGGCTGTCGGCATCGGTGGCCGAGTAGAACGCCCCACCCGGGGCGGTCATGTCGCGCCCCACGTAACGCAGAATCTCGGCAGTGATGCGCGCGAACTGCTCGTCTCCCGTCACCTGCCAGCCTTCCAGGTAGTCCACCGCGAGTAGGGCATTGTCATAGAGCATCTTCTCGAAGTGGGGCACCAGCCACCTGGCGTCGGTGGAATAGCGGTGGAAGCCGCCGGCGACCTGGTCGTACATGCCCCCGTGGGCCATCTTGCGCAGGCTCAGGCTCACCATGGACAGGCTGCCGGCGTCGCCGGTGCGGCGATGAGAACGCAGCAGGAAGCGGACCGGCAGGCTGGAGGGGAACTTGGGCGCGTGATTGAGGCCGCCCTCCACCGGATCGAACTGGCCGGCGTAGAAGTCCGCCGCTCGGTCCAGGGCATCCGTTGCGGGCAGGCCGCCGGCGGCGGGCATGTTGCCCTCCAGGGCCGCCTTGACCGCGGGCACCATGCGGCCGGTGGCCTGGGCCACCTTCTCCGGCTCCTCCTGGTAAATGCGGCTCAACTCCTTGACGATGGTCAGGAAGCCGGTGCGCGCTCCCCGGTCGCCATCCCGGGCCGGGAAGTAAGTGCCGCCGTAGAACGGCTCCCTTGCGGGGGTCAGCCAGACGTTCAGGGGCCATCCGCCGCGGCCGCCGCTCATGAGTTGCACGGCATGCATGTAGATGGCATCCACGTCGGGGCGCACCTCCCTGTCCACCTTGATGGGGATGTAGAGCTCGTTGATGGCCGCGGCAATCTCCAGGTCTTCGAACGACTCCTCTTCCATGACATGACACCAGTGACAGGTGGAGTAGCCGATGCTGAGAAGCACCGGCCGGTCAAGCTCTGCCGCCAGCGCGAACGCCTCGTCCCCCCACGGGAACCAGTTCACCGGGTTGTGGGCATGCTGTTGCAGGTAAGGACTGCTGGTGAGAAACAGGCGATTGGTGAACTGAGGTGTGCCGTCGGGGCGGAGGTGGCGCGTGCGCGGTTCATACCCTGCGCCCAGCTCCTGCAGTTTGAGCGCCAGGCGGCGGCGCAGGTCATCGCCCAGCAGCGGCGCCCCGGGCATGGCCTCGGGGATCCCATCGAGATCAACGGTCATGACATCTCCAAGGAGAACCGGTGGTTGGGAACAACCCGGCCCGGATGCGAGGGAGGCAGCGACCAGGGCGGCAGCCAGGCTGCGGCTTAAACCGTTCAGAGCTGAAACCAGCACACGCCACTCCTTTCCCCCTTGCCCCGCCCTGCAGGCAGGGCGGGAAACGGGGATACTATGCCATCGTCGCGCAAGCCGCCCCATCCCGGCGGCTTTCCGGCGCGCTGGACATCTGGACCCGCGGGGTGGCTAAAATGTCCGCCGATCCCCAGAATGCAAGACGCCGGGGCCCCGCCCCGCCAACACTATCGAGAGGCCCGCCATGACGTCCCTGAAGCGCTTAGCCCGCATGACCGCAGTTCTCCTCCCCGCCCTCCTGGCTTTCAGCGGCTGCGACCGACCATCCGACACCCCGTCCCCTGCGCCGCCACAAGCCACCGCCATATTCAACGATGATGAGATCGGCCGGGCCGGCGAGGCGATCCGCGCCGACGGCCTCAAGGCCCGCATCGCCGTCCTCTCCGATGACAAGATGGAGGGACGCCTCCCCGGCACGGCAGGTGAAGAGCTGGCCGTGGCCTATATCAGCGATACCTACCGCGAGCTAGGTCTGGAACCGGCCAACGGCGATTCGTATGAGCAACCCGTGCCGCTGGTGGGGATCACCGGCAACCCGTCCATGGCCTTGCGGGTCACGGGCGGCGGCCAGGAACGCGCCTTTCGTTACAAGGACGAGTTCATGGGGGTCTCATCACGGGAGCAGGAGACCATCGAGGCAACCGGCGAGCTGGTCTTCGTGGGGTATGGCACGGTAGCCCCGGAATTCGCCTGGGATGATTACAAAGGCATGGATGTGAGCGGCAAGATCCTGGTGATGCTGGTCAACGACCCGCCCCTGTCCGACGAATCCCGCTTCGGCGGCAAGGCCATGACCTACTACGGCCGCTGGACCTACAAGTACGAGATGGGCGCGAAAATGGGCGCCGCCGGCGCCATCATCATCCATGAGACGGAGAAGGCCGGCTATCCCTGGGGAGTGGTGGCCGGCTCCTGGGCTGGAGAGCAATTCGTTCCCGTCAGCGCCGATAACGGCGCCGGCCGCATGCCGTTCGAGTCCTGGATCACCGGTGAGGCGGCAGCGGAACTCATGACCATGGCCGGGCAGGATCTGGACGCCCTCAAGGCTGCCGCCGCCAGGGATGATTTCGTCCCGGTCCCGCTGGGGCTCACGGCCTCCCTTTCCGTCGCCAACACCATTCGCCGGGTGCAGTCGCGGAATGTGGCGGGTTTGCTGCCCGGTACGGACCTGGCCGACGAATGGGTCATCTACACCGCCCACTGGGATCATCTGGGGGTCAGCGACCCCGTGGACGGTGACGCCATCTACAACGGCGCCTTCGATAATGCCACCGGCGTCGCTTCCCTGCTGGATATCGCCCGGGCTTTCGTCGCTCTCCCGCGGGCGCCCCGGCGCAGCATCCTTTTTCTGGCGGTGACCGCCGAGGAGCAGGGGCTCATCGGCTCGTACCACTACGCGGACAACCCGCTCCATCCGCTGGCCAAGACCGCCGCCCTGATCAACATGGACGGCATGAACGTTCTCGGGCAGACCAAGGATGTGCTGATCATCGGCCTGGGCAACACCACCCTGGATGACCTGGTCACCCAGGTGGCCGCCACCCAGGGGCGCACCATCAAGCCGGACATGGAGCCCGAGAAGGGCTTTTATTACCGCTCCGACCAGTTCCCCTTCGCGAAGAAAGGGGTCCCGGCTGTCTATACCGATCACGGCATCGACTATGTGGGCCGGCCCGACGGCTGGGGCCTGGAACAGAATGCCATCTACACCCATGCCAACTACCACAAACCTTCCGACGAATTCGATCCCAGCTGGGATCTGACGGGGATGGTGGAAGACACGCGCATGCTCTTCCAGGTGGGCCTGCTGGCGGCCCAGGACGATGCCATGCAGCAGTGGAAGGAAGGAACCGAGTTCAAGGCGGTGCGGGAGCGCTCCCTGGCTGCCGGCGGCGGCAGGTGAACGAACTCATCTACCTGGATCACAACGCCACCACGCCCCCCGCGCCGGAAGTCCGCGCGGCCATGAACGAGGCGCTGGCCTCCCTGTGGGGGAATCCATCCAGCACCCATGCCGCCGGCCGCGCCGCGCGGGAGGCGGTGGAGGAGGCCCGGGATCATGTTGCCTCTCTGCTGGGCAGCCGTCCCGGCGAAGTGATCTTCACCAGCGGCGGCACAGAGTCGGACAACCTGGCCATCATGGGCGTGGCCCGTGCCCGCCGCCCGGCAGGCAACCGCCTGGTGATCTCCGCGGTGGAGCACCCGGCGGTGACCGCCGCCTGTTCAGCATTGGCTGAGGAAGGCTTCGAGACGGTCACGGTGCCGGTGGGCCCGGATGGGCGCGTGGACCCGGACGCCTTCATCGCCGCCCTGACACCCGCCACCGCCGTGGCCAGCCTCATGCTGGCCAACAACGAGACGGGCGCCCTGCAGCCGGTGGCCCGCATCGCCGCCGCCGCACGTGCGCGGGGCATCCCATTCCACTGCGACGCCGCCCAGGCGGTGGGCAAGATGCCGGTGACCATGGCCGACCTGGGCGTCGATCTGCTTACCCTGGCGGGCCACAAATTTTACGGGCCCAAGGGAATCGGTGCTTTGATCGTGCGGGAAGGCACACCCCTCTCACCCCTGCTGCACGGCGCGCCGCACGAAGCAGGCCGCCGCCCCGGCACCGAGAACACGCCCGGCATCGTGGGCCTGGGCGCGGCCGCCGCCCTGGCGCGCCGGGAAATCCATGACCGTGTCACTCATGCCCGGGAGGTCACTGACCTTCTTCTGAGCCACCTGCGCGGCCATTTTCCCGGCCTGGTGATCCACGGGCCGCAGGATGCCGCCGCGCGCCTTCCCAACACCGTCAATGTCGGCCTGCCGGGAATCTCCGCCCACAAAGTCGTGGCTGCGGTGACAGGGGTCGCCATCTCGGCCGGCGCCGCCTGCCATGCCGGGACACCCGAGCCCTCGGCCGTGCTCATGGCCATGGGGGTGGATGCGCCAACGGCCTTATGCGCTTTGAGACTGTGTACCGGCCGGGGGAGCACCCCTGCCGCCATGGAGGAGGCCGCCACCGCCATCGCCGCCGCCGCCAGCGCCATCAAAACGGGACATCGGCGTTAAACCACTGAGATTGGTGAACTTCTGCTTGACGCACCGGGGCGGGGCGAGTACTCTTTCCACGTGCGACCTTTACCCCACCATGCGCCCCTTCCCGCTGGTCTCCTGACCGGCGGAACCGTCAGCACCGTCACGTCCGGGTTTCTCCCGGCCGCGGCGATCCACGACGGCAGGCCGGCGCGTGCATCACGACTCGGAGAAATACATGGATACCCTGACCCTGACCGGCCTGCTGGCCGGCTCGGGACTGCTGGGGATCCTGCTCGGCTTTGCCCTGACCACTCTTCTGAAGCGCCGCGCCCACGGGCGCGCGATCATGGAAGCCGAGGAGGTCCTCCAACAGGCCCGCCAGGAGGCCAAGCAACGGCAGAAGGAAGCCGCGCTGGCCGCACGCGAAGAACTCCAGAAGGCGCGCAAGAGCGCTGACGAGGAGCTTCGCCGCAAACAGGCCAACCTGGCCCAGCAACTGGCTGCCCAGGAGAAGCGCACCCAGAAGCTGGGTCGCCGCAGCGAGGAAATAGATCGCCGCGGGGAAGAACTGGAGAGCCGCGCCAGAAAACAGAGCGAGCGCGAAGAACAGGTCGGCAAGCGGGAAGAGGAGCTGCAGCTCATGGTCGAGGAACAGGCGGCCCGCCTGGAGCGCATCTCCGGCATAGGACGTGAAGAGGCCCGCCGCCTGCTCATGGAAAACGTCGGCAAGGAGAGCCGTTTCGAAGCCGCACGTATGGCGCGCGAGATCCGCGAGGAAGCCCAGAAGCAGGCGGACCAGGAAGCCCAGAAGATCATGGCTCTCGCCATTGAACGCAGCGCTTCCGAGTTCTCAACCTCCCGCACCTCGTCGGCCATCACCTTCCCCGACGAGAAGGTCAAGGGCCGCCTCATCGGCCACGAAGGCAAGAACATCAAGGCCTTCGAGGCAGCCACGGGCATGCAGCTCATCATCGATGAGACCCCTGGCCAGGTGGTCATTTCCGGCTTTCACCCCATCAAGCGGGAGATCGCCCGCCTGACCCTGGAAAAATTGATCAAGGACGGCAACGTTCACCCGCGGCGCATCGACGAGACCCTGCGCAAGATGCGCAAGAAGGTGAACGGCACCATGCGCCGCGCCGCCGAGGACGCCCTCAAGGAACTGGGCATCCGCCGCGTCCACCCAGAGATCGTCAAGCTGCTGGGACGCCTCCACTACCGCACCTCCTATGGCCAGAATGTACTGCAGCACAGCAAAGAGGTCGGCTACCTGACCGGCATCATGGCCGTCGAGCTGGGCATGGATGAAAAGATGGGGCGCCGGGCCGGGCTTCTCCATGACATCGGCAAGGCCATCGATTACGAGCGCGAGGGCACCCACCCCGAGATCGGTGAAGAAGTGGCGCGCCGCTATGGCGAGCCGGACATCGTGGTGAATGCCATCGCCTCCCATCACGAGGATTGCGAGGTCATCTCGCCCATCTCGGTGCTCGTCTCGGCTGCCGATGCCCTTTCGGGCGCCCGTCCGGGAGCCCGCCGGCGGACCCTGGCCGACTATATCCGGCGGGTCGAAAAGCTGGAGGAGATCGCCGGTTCATTCAAAGGCGTGTCCGAATCGTACGCCATCCAGGCCGGCCGCGAACTGCGCGTCATTGCCCGCCACCAGGAACTCTCCGACGAGGAGTCGGCGCTGCTGGCCAGCGATATCGCCCACCGCATCGAAGCGGAAGTGGATTACCCGGGCAGGATCAGGGTCACGGTCATCCGGGAAATGTGGGCCCGCGCAGCGGTGCATTGAGGCTCCCCCCGGGAATCTCTTTGACTGCCAACCGGGAGGCCAGTGGCGCCGATCTGCACGTCCATTCCACCTTCTCCGATGGGCAGCACCCGCCTGCGGCAGTCATGGCTCTGGCGGCGGCGGCGGGGCTTTCCGCGGTCGCTCTCACGGATCACGACACCACCGGCGGCTTTGATGCGGCGGCGGCGGCAGCAGCCGGCCTGGGCTTGCGCTTCATACCGGGTGTGGAAATCTCCAGCCACTGCGGCAGCCGCGACATTCATCTGCTGGCCTGGTTTGTCGACCCCGACCACGCCGGCCTGCGCCATGCCCTGACGCGGCTGGCCGGCGCCAGGGAGCGGCGCCTGCAGGCCATGTTGAAAGCCCTCTCCCGAGCCGGCGCACCGGTGCAAGGACCCGCGGTCTGGGCGGAATCCGGCGGGCACGTTCCAGGGCGGCCGCACGTGGCCGCCGCCCTGGTGGCGGCCGGCCACGCAGCCTCGGTGCAGTCTGCCTTCGATCGCTGGATTGGCCACGGGCGTCCCGGCTTCGTTGCGCTGGAGCGGATACCCGCCGTTGAGACCATAGCTCTGGTGCGGGCCGCCGGCGGCGTGGCCGGTCTGGCTCATCCCGGCCTGGCCCATGCCGGCCGGGCCCTGCCGGCCCTGGTCCGGTCCGGTCTCGCCGCCGTGGAATGCGACCACCCCGGCCACGACCCTGGCCAGCGCCGGCAATGGCGCGCAGCCGCGCAGCACCTGGGCCTGGTGGCCACCTCAGGTTCTGATTTTCATGGCCATTCCGGCCGTCACGGTCTCATCGGGTCGGAGAGCCTGGACGGCGCCACGCTGGCCGCCCTGGAAGCCTGCCGCGCCTGAGATGAGGCGGTGCTCCTCGACCCACCCTCTTCCCAAGATTCCGGGCGGCGGCTTCGGTGACCCCTGAAGGCCGCCGTTTTTGTCGCTCGGCGGACGGAAGGGGTCACCGAAGCCGCCGCCCGGCACAACCGATCCGCTAGAATGGCAGGCCGACCGGGGAGAGACGAATCCGTGGACCTGAGCCCACTCCTGCGTAGCGCCTGTGAACGGGCCGGACTTGCCGAGATCGCCGGCAAGGTCCTGGCTGGTGAGCGCCTGTCGTTTGCCGACGGTGTCACCCTCTACACCTGTCCCGACCTGCTGGCGGTGGGTGCCCTGGCCAATCTGGAACGGGAGCGCCGCCACGGTAATCTGGCCTATTACGTGCTCAACCAGCACATCAACCAGACCAACATCTGCGTCGGCGGCTGCCGCTTTTGCGCTTTCGGACGCGCCAAAGGCGCGCCGGATGCCTACCTGCTGACCCTGGACGACATCGAAGCGCGCGTGCGGGCAAAACTGGATCGCCCCATCACCGAAATTCACGTTGTCGGCGGCTTGACCCGGATCATGCCGTGGTCCTACTACCCGGACCTGCTGCGCCGGATCAAGAAGCTGCGGCCACAGGTCCACCTCAAGGCGTTCACCATGGTGGAACTGGACTACCTGGCCCGCGAGGTCGCCTGCCGGCCGCTGCCCGAAGTCATCCAGGAACTGCGGGCGGCGGGCCTGGATTCGTGCCCCGGAGGCGGCGCGGAGATCTTCGCCGAGCGGGTTCACCAGGAGATCTACAAGGGAAAAATCGGCGGCGACCAATGGCTGGCCACGGCCCGCACGGCCCATGAATGCGGGCTCAAG
>Ga0326597_10012864_pt1 | contig 11019 bp, 10 predicted proteins | sample RVTome_12_FD_203789 | JGI IMG/M metagenome (GOLD analysis project Ga0326597, IMG submission 203789) | Soil microbial communities from uranium-contaminated site in the Upper Colorado River Basin, Wyoming, United States - RVT100D185 | ecosystem: Environmental > Terrestrial > Soil > Contaminated >... | reverse complement strand
CGTGCCGGCGCTGCGGCTCGGCCTGTCGATGTATACGGTGGCCATCCTCGTGCTCGGCCTCAACCTGGCGGCCTACTCGGCAGAGGTGTACCGGGCGGGAATCCAGTCACTCGAACGCGGCCAGATCGAGGCGTCCCGGTCGCTGGGTCTGACCTATTTCCAGTCGATGCGATACGTCATCGTCCCCCAGGCGATCCGCCGGGTGATCCCGCCGCTCCTCAACGAGTTCGTCATCCTCATCAAGGACACCTCGCTGGTGTTCGTCCTCGGCCTCACGGTCGCCCAGAAGGAGTTGCTCGGCGTCGGTCGCGACATCTACTCCTCGACGTTCGACGCCACCGCGTGGCTGGGGTCGGCGGCCGGATACCTGATCATCACCATCCCGATGATCCGGATCGTTACTTTGGTGGAGCGGAGGCTGCGCAGCGGGCTGACGAGTGTGATTGGGTAGGGTCGGCCGCCGGGTGGGCGGCCTCCCGTGATTGGCGATTGGCGATTAGCCAGAACCGCGGCCCGGGCACTCTCACGCGATCTGGCACCTTCGTGACCTACCCGGTAGACCGAGCCGCGACCGAGCACCCTTCACGCGATCTGGCTAATCGCCAATCGCCAATCGCGGGCCGAGCGGAGCGAGGCCCTATCGCGGGAGGCCGGCGGGAGCCGGCCGACCATTACCCTCCAGCTCATGAACAGCGACGGCTCGCTCATCCGGCTCGAGGGCGTCCACAAGTGGTTCGGCCATCTCCACGTGCTCCGCGGGATCGACGAGTCCATCGTCCCCGGCGAGGTGGTCGTGCTCATCGGGCCGTCGGGGAGCGGCAAGTCGACGCTGCTGCGCACCGTCAACATGCTCGAGGAGCCCACCGAGGGTCGGGTGTTCTTCGATGGGGTCGAGCTGACCGACATCCGCACCGACCTCAACGAGGCCCGAACTCACATGGGCATGGTTTTCCAGCAGTTCAACCTGTTCCCCCACCTGACCGCGCTGGAGAACATCACCCTGGCCCTGCTCAAGGTGCTCGAGCTGCCGAAGGAGGAGGCCGAGGGGCGCGCCCGGGAGCAGCTGCGTCATGTGGGGATCGCGGAGAAGGAGAGCGCCTACCCCGCGGAGCTCTCCGGCGGCCAGCAGCAGCGGGTGGCCATCGCCAGGTCGTTGGCGATGCGGCCGAAGATGATGCTGTTCGACGAAGTCACCTCGGCGCTCGACCCCGAACTGGTCGGCGAGGTGCTCGCCGTGATGAAGCAACTCGCCTCGGAAGGGATGACGATGGTGGTGGTCAGCCACGAGATGGGTTTCGCCCGCGAAGTGGGGAGCCGCCTGCTCTTCATGGACGAGGGCGTGATCCTCGAGGAGGGCGTCCCCGCCGAGGTGTTCCGCAACCCGCAGACTGCCCGCTGTCGGGAATTCCTCAGCAAGGTGCTGTGACTACGGTCTCGATCCCCGCCCGCTTCAACGGCCCGCCGACATCGGCGAACGGGGGATACAGCTGCGGCATCGTCGCGACGCTGGTCGAGGGAGAAGCCGAGGTGACGCTGCGGTCCCCGCCACCGCTCGATACGCCGATGTCGGTGACACATCGGGAGGCCATGGTGCTCGTCCACCACGGAGACACCCTGGTCGCCGAGGGGCGATCGGTGGCGCTCGACCTCGAGTATCCGACCGCGCCGTCCTTGGACCAGGCTGCGGAGGCACGCAGCCACTACCTCGGGTACACCCGGCACGAGTTCCCCACCTGCTTCACCTGCGGAACCCGGCGCGACGACGGCCTCGCCATTCACCCCGGCCCGGTGATGGGCACCGGGATCGTGGCGTCCACCTGGACGCCCGACCCGAGCCTGCCGGCAGATGGCGGCGCCCTCCGGCCCGAGATCGTGTGGGCGGCGCTCGACTGCCCGGGCGCCTGGGCGACGATGCGCGAGGTCACGTCCGCCGCCGTGGTGCTGGGGCGGATGGCGGCGCGGATCGTCGCCCCGGTACCGGTCGACGAGCCGCTCGTGTCCTACGGCTGGCAGATGGGCGCCGCCGGTCGCAAGGCCTACGCCGGCACCGCGGTCGCCGACGCCAGGGGAAACGTCCTCGCCTACGCCCGGCAGGTGTGGATTGCGCTGAGCTAGCGATAGGCGATAAGCGATAAGCGATTAGCCCGACGGAGAAAGGCCTGTGCCGCGCGCTCCTGCCAATCGCCAATCGCCAATCGCGGGAGGGCGCCCGCAAGGGCGACCGACTACTCGCGATAATTCACGAACTGCAGGGGGAGGCGGTAATCGAGGGTGCGGAGCTCGGCGATCACACCCTGGAGGTCATCACGCTTCTTGCCCGACACTCGGACCAGGTCGCCGTTGATCTGCGCCTGGACCTTGACAGCCATCTCGCGGATCCGCTTCGAGATCTCGCGAGCCGCTTCGGCGTCCAGGCCCTTGTTCAGGGTGAACAACGCCTTGTATCGGGCGCCGCCTGCCGGCTGCAGGGCGCCTCCGGCGATCGACCTGAGCGAGACCTTGCGATGGACCAGCCGCTCCTTGAGCACCTCGACCGCGGCCTTGAGCCGATCCTCGGTCGAGGACTCGAGGGCGATTCCCTCGTCGGTCAGCCGGACCGAGGTATTGGTTCCCTTGAAGTCGTAGCGGGTCGAGGTCTCGCGACCGGCCTGATCGACCGCGTTGCGGACCTCGTGGAGATCGACCTGAGAGACCACATCGAATGACGGCACGCTGCCACTCCTCCCGATTCTGGCCGGCGCCGCCGCGGGCGCCCACCGGCATGGCATGATTGTGTCATGCCGACGACGCCGCGGAACCAGAGGGCCAATCTCTTCGCCGTTCCATAACGGCCGGCCCCCATTTCGCGCCCCCAACCGTCGCCCACCCTGAGGAGCCATCGCATGAACAGCCTTGTTCAACGACACGAGAAGGTATACGCCCCCGTCATCACGTGGGACTCGGATCTCGAGATCATCTCCGCCGAGGGGGCCTGGGTGACCGACGTCGAGGGCGAGCGTTACCTCGACTTCGCCTGCGGCATCTCGGTAACCAACGCCGGGCACAACCACCCCGCGGTGGTCGCCGCCGCCAAGGACCAACTCGACAAGGTGTGGCATGCCGGCGGGGCGTTCCGCTACGACTCGTTGGTCACCGCCGCCGAGAAGGTGCTCGCCATCACCCCGAAGTCGATCGACCGCCTGTTCTTCATGAACTCCGGCGCCGAGGCGGTCGAGGCGGGCATCAAGCTGGCCCGCAAGACGACGGGCCGCCAAGGGGTCGTCGTGTTTCGCGGGGCGTTCCACGGGCGGACGATGGGCTCGGTCACCTACACCACCTCCAAGGCGAAGTACCGGGAGGGTTACCACCCGCTGCTCCCCTCGGTGTTCGTCACGCCCTTCCCACACCCCTTCGCCTGGGGGATGTCGGAGGACGAGGCCACCGACTACGCGATCCGTGAACTCGACCTGATGTTCGCCCACGAGGTGACCCCCAAGGAGATCGCCGCGTTCCTCATCGAGCCGGTGCAGGGCGAAGGCGGCTACTACCCGGCGCCGCAACGCTTTATGAGCCACCTCCGCGAGGTCGCCGACGAGCACGGCATCCTGCTGGTGTTCGACGAGATCCAAACCGGATTCGGTCGTACCGCAAGATGGTTCGCCTCAGAGCACTACGGCATCGAGCCCGATGTGCTGCTGATGGGCAAGGCGATTGCCAACGGGCTCCCGCTGTCGGCAATCGGAGCCCGCCACGAGATCTTCGACCGCTGGCCGCCTGGCTCGCACGGCACCACATTCGGCGGCAACCCGGTGGCGTGCGCCGCCGCCGCCGCCAACATGGATGCCCTCGCCGAGTTCATACCGGGCACCCCGGCCCTGTCCGAGCATGCCTTCGGGCGGTTCCACGAGCTGAAGCAGCGGCATCCGACGATCGGCGACGTCCGCGGCCTTGGCCTGATGATCGGCGTCGAGCTGGTCAAGCCGGGCACCAATACGCCCGACCCCGATGCATTCCCGTTCCTCGCCAAACACACCCGCGAGCATGGCCTGCTGATCCTCGATTGCGGGCCCAACGCCAATGTGATCCGCTTCGTCCCACCGCTGTGTGTGACGACCGATGAGCTCGACCAGGGGATCGACATCATCGACGCCGCACTGACCGCGTACGAGGGCTGAGGGTTTGTCGGACGGCCCGCTCTGGGCCGCCGCGGGCGGCCCGCCGGTGGTCGCGTTCGGTGGCAACGCCCTGCTCCCCGATTCCCGGAATCCGGGAGCGGCCGCGGCCCAAGCCGCAGCATTTGCCGCGGCGATGCTCACCCTGCTCCCCGACGACTCGGGGCTGGTGCTCGTTCATGGGAACGGCCCCCAGGTGGGCGCCCTGCTCCTCAAGAACGAGGCGGCGCGTGACGAGGCGCCCGCCTCGGCGCTGGACGTGCTGGTCGCCGAGACCCAGGGGAGCATCGGCTACCTCCTGTCGCGATCGCTGCGCAACGCGCTCCTCCGCGGGCGGCGGTCGGTCGAGGTGGCGACGATCGTCACCCAGGTGGTGGTCGATCCCGACGATCCGGCAATGGCCAGCCCGACGAAGCCGGTCGGGCCGTTCTACGCGCTCGACGACCTCCAGGATCTCTTGGCCGAACGCGGCTGGGAGATGGTGACCGTTCCGGGTAAGGGGGTGCGCCGCGTCGTCCCATCGCCATCGCCGATCGACGTCGTCGAGATCGGGGCAGTGGCCCGGGCCGCCGCCGACGGTCGGCTGGTCATCGCCGGAGGCGGCGGTGGGATCCCGGTGTCCCGGGCGGATGACGGCGGGCTCGCCGGTGTCGAGGCGGTCATCGACAAGGACCGGACCGCGGCGTTGCTGGCCATCAAGCTCGACGCCCGCAGCTTCATCATCCTCACCGAGGTCGCCCACGTGTCGATCGGGTTCGGAACGCCCGAAGAGTCGGCCATCCTCGAGATGAGCGCCGACCGGGCGGCGGAGCTGCTCGCCGAAGGCGAATTTCCCCCTGGATCGATGGGCCCGAAGATCGAATCGTGCATCGCCTACGCCCAGGCGACAGGACGACCCGCCCTGATCACCAGCGTCGACGCCCTCAGCGACGCCCTCGCCGGCAAGGACGGCACGCGCGTAGTGCGATAGGTCGGTCGCCTTCGGCGCCCTCCCGCGATTGGCGATTGGCGATTGGCGATTGGCGATTGGGGATTGGCACCCAGCAACCCAGCAATCAGCAAACCAGCAACCGGCAACCGGCAACCGGCAACGGGCAACGGGCAACGGGTAACGGGTAACGGGTTCCGGGGTTCCGCCGGAGGTCTTGGCCAATTGCCAATTGCCAATTGCGGTGGCCCGAGCGGAGCTCGGGTCACCTTCTCTGCGGCCTGATCTTGAAGTCTCGGGAGCGGCCGCTGCCGAGGGTGGTGGATAGCACGACGAGGCCGGTGATGATGGCGAGGAACCGCAGCCAGTCACCGGCCACCGCGTAGACGGTGCGCCGGGAGGTCTGCAGATTCACCCTGCCCTGGAGAAGGTCGTCGTCGAAGAGGTTGGTCTTCCTGCCCACCGATCCGTCGGCCCTGATCAGGGTCGACCGCCCGGTGACCGCGGCATGGACGACGTCGACCCCGAGCGAGGCCGCCGACATGCGGACCATGCCGATCAATTGGTCCGAGGCGGCGCCTCTCCCGTAGGAGGCTTCATTGGTCGCCACGACGATCATCTGGGCGCCGGCGCGCACCTCACTGCGGATCGTCCGGGCGAAGGCGCCCTCGAATGAGATGACCGAGCCAAAGACTCCCGATCCTTCGGGCACCGCGATCGGGAACACCACCGGTTGGGTCCCCGGGTTGAGGTCGTTGGGGATGGCATCGAGTTGGGGGATGAACTGGAGGATCTTGCGGAACGGCACGTATTCACCAAACGGCACGCCATGGCGTTTCAGGTATTCGCCGATGATCTCGCCGCTGGGGGCGAAGACCACGTTGTAGTTGTCGAATGTGCCCGGGGCGCTCGGCCTGGTCCCGCCGGCGAGCAGGTAGGCGTTGATGCGCTGCGCCTGGGCAGACATGTCGCTCCTCACGTCCCCGTTGAAGGTGGGGTTGACGTCGCCACCGAAGGAGTCCTCGCCCCACACCACCAGGTCGGCGGAGCCGGCGGCGATCTGGTTGGTGATCGCCATGTGGAAGTTGTAGATCCGCAACTTCTCGTTCTCGCAATGGACCCGGGGACAGGGCGAGTTTCCCTGGACGATGGCGACATCGATCGGTGGGCCGTTGGCGTCGGGAGCGAACACGGCACCGAGCAGCGAGAGCACCACGACTGCCGTGGCGGCTAGCTCCAGGGGCCGGCGATCGCGCTCCTCGCCGACCATCAGCACCAGCCCGGCGGCGACCCCGACGACGATCACCCCCCACCCGGATGCCCCAACCCATTGGGCGGCCCCCCGGGGCCACGCCAGTTTTCCCACCGGGAACCCCACAGATCCCCACGGGAACCCCCCGAGCGGCCAGGTCGACCGCAACCACTCCCAGGTGGCCCAGGTGCCCATCGCCATCAGCCACCAGCGCCACGGCGACCAGGTCCGCGCCAGGTACATCACCAGGGCGAACCCGACTGCCCACAACGCCATCACGATGGTGAGGGGGATCCAGGCGACGGCGCCGAGCACGAAGATCCAGATGAGGAGGGGCCCGTAGAAGGCCACACCGAAGAGGAACCCGAGCCACCCCGCCTCGCGGGGGGTCGACACCCTTCGCATCGCCCAGAGGAAGGGCGCCGGGGCGGCGAACACGAGGAATCCCCAGTCGACTGGCGGGAACGATGCCCACATGAGAAGCGCGGACAACAGCACCGCAATGATCTGGGTCATGGCGCGGCGAGGGTAGTGGGCGATCGGCGACGGGCGACAGGCGACGCGCTCCGCTCGCCGCGTCGTACAGTCCCCGGCCATGGATGATCTCGAGGTGGCCCGGGCGGCCGCCGCCGCCGCCAGCGAGATCATCCGGGCGAGGCTCGCCGGACCGGCCGAGTACAAGGGTCCCGTCGACCCGGTCACCGCGGCAGATCGCGAGGCCGAGGCGGCGATCACCCGGGTGATCGGATCACATCGCCCGAAGGATGGGCTGCTCGCCGAAGAGGGCACCGGCATCAGATCCGAGACCGGGCGCCGCTGGGTGGTCGACCCCCTCGACGGGACGGTGAACTTCCTCCACGGCGTACCCCAGGTGGCGGTGTCGATCGCCCTCGAGGTGGAGGGTGAGCCCGTCGTGGGCGTCATCCGCGACCCCTACCGCGACGAGGAGTTCACCGTGTCCCAGGGGGGCGGTGCCCGGCTGAACGGGCAGCCGATCACCGTGTCGGCGACCCACACCCTGGCGGAGGCCCTCGTCTCCACCGGCTTCGCCTACGACCGCCAGCAGCGCGCCGTCGAGTACACCCGGGTCGTCGCCGCGGTGCTCGAAGTGGCCCAGGGTGTGCGGCGACTCGGGTCGGCGGCCCTCGACCTCTCCTGGGTGGCGTGCGGGCGATACGACGGCCATTGGGAGGTTCGCCTCTCACCATGGGATGTCGCCGCCGGGATCCTGCTGGTGCGCGAGGCCGGGGGCACCGTGACCGCCTCCGACGGGGGCCCGGCATCCCACCAAGACCTCGTCGCCACCAACGGGCTCATCCACGAGGATCTGCGGCAGGTGGTACGAGCGGCGATGGGGTAGAAGAGGCGATTGGCGATTGGCGATTGGCGATTGGCAAGAAAGAGCAATGCGCAATGCGCGATGCGCCAGAAGGTGTACGCAAACCTCCAACGCGTTCGGGGCGCATCCCCGATTCGATGGAGCTCGTAGGGAGCGTCTGACGCGACTCGGTCGAATTGCGAATTGCGAATTGCGAATTGCGGGAGGTCGCCGAAGGCGACCGACCTACCCTCCCACCATGGCTCGTTGCCTGCTGATCGCCGATGCGGTTCGCGACTCCACAGAAGTGCTCGGCAATGCAGTGCTGATCGACGGCGACCGGATCGCCGGGGTGGGAACCGTCGACCGGCTCCGGGCGTCAGGCATGGCCGAGGTGCACTATCCCGGGGCGACCATCGTTCCGGGGTTGCGCGATGCCCACCTCCACCCGGTGGGTTACGCGGCTTCGCTGAGCCGCCCGATCCTCAAGGAGGCCCGGGACTTCTCCGAGATCGCCGACATCGTGGCCGCGGCCGCCCGCACCCAGACCCCCGGATCGGCAGTGGTGGCGATGCGCCTCGACGACGAGACCCTCACCGAGGGACGGCTGCCCGACCGCCATCTGCTCGACACGATCCTCCCCGACCGCCCGGCGCTGCTGGTGCGCTACTGCGGCCATGTGGCGGTGGCCAACAGCCGCGCCCTGGAATTGGCCGGTATCGGCGAGGGAGCCGCCGACCCGCCGCGAGGCTCGATGGACCGCGACCGGGATGGCCACCTCACCGGGGTCCTCCGCGAGACCGCCATCGAGCCGGTGTCGGTGGCTCTCGGCAGCCTGGCGCCGGCGGTCACGGTCGATGACCTCGCCTCGGCGACTACTGCCCTCGCCTCCGTGGGCCTCACCGGTGTCGGGGCAATGATCGACCTGGAAGAGGGGTGTTGGGCGGGGGCGGGATCCGAGCTTGATCTGGTCATCGAGGCGGCGCCGCGCATCCCGATCGATCTGGAGGTGTTCGTCATCGCCGATACGCCGGCCCGGCTCGAACGAGCCGCCGAGCGGCTGGCCTCGGCCGGGGGCCGGGTTCGGTTCGCCGGCGTGAAGATGTTCTCCGACGGGAGTCTCGGCGGACACACCGCGGCGATGCACCAGGGATTCACCGACCGCCCCGATGCGCGCGGTACCGATCGCCTGGTGCGCCCCTGGGCCGACGAGATCGCCCGGGCCTCCCTGCGGATCGGAGGACGGGTCGCCATCCATGCGATCGGGGATCGCGCCAACCGCGGGGTGCTCGACCTCATGAAGGCGCTCATTGACGAGGGCGCCGACCCGGGGCGGCTGCGGGTCGAGCATGCCTCGGTGCTCGACGAGAGCGACATCTCGCGTTTCGGCCGCCTTGGGGTCACCGCATCGGTGCAGCCGGCCTTCATCGCCTCCGAGACCGGGTGGCTGGAGAGGCGGGTCGGCCCGGAGCGGCTTCGCCGCACCTACCCGTTCCTCTCCCTGGCCGGGGCGGGTACACCGCTCGCCGGCGGCTCGGACTGTCCGGTGGAGCCGCCGCATCCGCTGTGGGGGATCGCCGCCGCCCGGGATCGCTGCGGATTGGTGCCCGAGGAGGCGTTGAGCGCGGGGCAGGCGATGGACCTGTTCACCTCGGGAGCGGCGATGGCGATCGGGCAGCAAGGCGCACTCGCCACCGGATCGACGGCGACACTCACCGTGCTCGCCGGCGACCCATATGCCGGCGAACCGGAAACCCTGCGCAATATGGGCGTCGCCGCGACCTGGGTGGCCGGCCACCGGGTGCAGGTGCCCGCCGGGCTCACCGCGTGGAAGGGGTAGCCGCCGCCCGGCGGTGGGGGTGAGTCAGAACTGGCCGACCCGGCACGAGGCGCACGCGGTTGCCTCACCGGAGCGCACCATGAACTCATCGGCTCGCACCGCGCCACCGCAGCGCAGGCAGTCGCCCGCGACGAAGCGATCGGCCTGCTCGCCATGGGGTCCATCACCCGAGAGCAGTTCGTTCAAGAGGATCGCGGAGGTGGTGCCGTTGCTCAACGCCTGGCGAGCGTAGCGCCACCCCAATACTGCGCTTAGGGGGTGAGCGAATAGGTCGCTGGCTTCAACAGGTCTCGGCTTGCCATAAGCCGAGACCTGTTCCCGGGGCGAGCCTATTCGCTCACCCGCTTACTCTGCCCCCATCAACGAGACGGAGGCAGCGAATGGGCAACCCGATCGTCCACTTCGAGGTGCTCGGCCCCAACCACAAGGCCCTGAGCGAGTTCTACGCAAAGCAGTTCGGCTGGGGCATCCAGTCGGTCATGGACGAATACGACCTGGTCACCACCGCCGACGGTTCTCCCGGGGGCGGCATCGGTTCGCCATTCGAGGGCATGGACAAGGCAGTCGTCTTCTACGTCCAGGTGCCCGACATCAACGAGAAGCTGGCGGCGATCGAGAAGGCCGGCGGGAAGACGGTCAAGGAGCGCACCGAGATCCCGAGCATGGTCACCTACGCGCTCTTCCACGACCCGGCGGGCAACCTCATCGGAATCGTCGAGCCGACCGAGCCGCCCGCGTAGAGCGGGATCGAATTCAGCCGAGCGCGGCCCGGATCGGGCTAGCCACGTCCTCGTACTCGGCATGCTCGCCAGTGGCTTTCTTGCTGTAGATGAGGTCACCGTCGAGGACGACCTCGTAGACCCCGCCTCGGGAGGGGATGAGGGTGACGTTTCCGATGTCGTGCTCGAACTCCTCGAGCAGCTGGTCAACCATGCGCACGGCACGGTCCCGATAGCCTCAAACGGCGCAGTACTCGATCGATAGGTCCATGGAGCGGAGGCTAGCCAGCCCGCGGGATCTCCTCATTCGGGGGTGATCGGGCGAAGAGCAATGAGCAATGAGCAACCGTCCATCGCCCTCGCTCGAGTTCGATCGTCTGCTCACGCTGTGCCACCATCGCGCCATGAAGGAACCAAACCAGGTCACCCTGCCCGACCGCCTCAAGGAGATCCTCGATGGCGATGAGTTTGCCCACCTGACGACGGTCGATTCCGATGGGTGGCCCCAGGCGAGCGCCATGTGGATCATGCGCGATGGCGAGAACATCGTCTTCAACACCGCCGAGGGCCGGCGCAAGTGGCGCAACCTCAAGCGCGACCCGCGGGTGGCGATTTCGATCAGCGATCCCGAACAGCCGTACCGCAACTTCTCGATCCAGGGCCGCGTCGTCGAGATGCGCACCGCTGACGGCGTCGAAGTCATCGATGCCCTCGCCAAGAAGTACACCGGGGCCGAGAAGTACCAGTGGCTCACCCCGGGCATGGTCAGGGTGACCATCATCGTCGAGCCCACGCGGATCGCGGCGAATCG
>Ga0326597_10012863_pt1 | contig 11021 bp, 11 predicted proteins | sample RVTome_12_FD_203789 | JGI IMG/M metagenome (GOLD analysis project Ga0326597, IMG submission 203789) | Soil microbial communities from uranium-contaminated site in the Upper Colorado River Basin, Wyoming, United States - RVT100D185 | ecosystem: Environmental > Terrestrial > Soil > Contaminated >... | reverse complement strand
CTCGCTCACATGCTCGGCGTGCAGAGGAGCGCGGTGACCATCGCCGCGGGCGCATTGCAGTCGAGAAATCTCATTCGCTACACGCGCGGCGAAATCAGCATCCTCGACCGCAGCGGGCTCGAAGCAGCGTCCTGCGAGTGCTACGCGGCAGTGATCCAGGACTACAAACAGTTGTTCGCCTAGCGCGATCATTCCGGATAGGGAACAGCATGAGGCCGCCAGCGACCACCCCGGCCTAGGAATCGCCGGCGCCGATCAACTGCCGCCGGGGACCATCCGTCGCAAAGCCGCTATGTGCGACACCGTACAGAACACCCCGTTCCCACTGGCTACATTCCGGCCCGGAACGAGTTGACGCTCTGGATTCGCGCTTCTGCTCCCACATCCCCAATCACCTCTCCCCTGAGGCGGTTACGGAAGCGCAATTCCAGGCCATGGCCCCGTGGTGCGGCTGACGCCACCACGGGGCCATTTTGCTCCCTGCGCGAACCAGGAATTTCCTGCTCTGTACGTTGCCGTACCGACCCCGGCACCTTGCACCCGTAGACTGACTCTTGAATCAACGGCGTGCCGCGGCAGCGATTGCAACGACAAGAACTGCCACCAGCGCGAATGCACTGATCAAGAGGTTCCCATGCTTAATATTGCCCTGAAGACCGGTCTCATCGCGCTGACCGCCGTCCTGCTCGCCGCCTGCGGCTCGCAGCCCCGTTATTACAACGACAACAACACGAGCAACTACCGCAGCCGCTGCGATACCTGCGGCACCGTGGAACATATTGAGCGCGTCTGGGTGCGGGACCAGAGGCAGGACCAGAGCGGCGCCGGAGGTGCCGTGCTCGGCGCCATCATCGGCGGAGTGATCGGCAGCAATATCGGTTCCGGTGACGGTCGAACTGTCGCCACTGCGGCTGGCGCGGTCGCCGGTGGCGTGATCGGCTACCAGATCCAGAATAACAATAATGACAATGATGACCGGCACGATCGGCGAGACGCCTATCAGTTTGACGTCAGCCTCGACGACGGGCGCTGGGCCAAGGTCACGCAGCTGGAGAACCCGGGCCTGCGCGTCGGAAGCCACGTGATCATCCGCGATGAGCAGGTGTATCGCCTGCGCTGATTGGAATGGCGACCAGCAAGACACGAAAGCCGGACATTGCTGCGGCTTTCGTCGTTTGTGGAGCTACAAGGCGGCGAGTTTCGCCGGTATCAGCGGTCGTTCTCGATCGTGACTATGAGGCGACGGATGGATCCCAGGCTCGCGCGAGGTGACGCAGCGGTCAGCTCGACGGTGAACGTCCTGTCGCCCGTGGCCTCCGCTTCGTTCACGATCGGCACGTAAATGACGTGGACTTTCTGTCCTTCCGCGAAGCTGGCCAAGCCGGTTTGCGGCCCGCCGTAGTCACGACCGGCCAGCGCGGTCCCGTCCATCGTGCGCCAGGTGACGCTGACGCGTCGATCGGGCTGGTCGAGACGGCGGACCGGAATCGCGGCAGCGACGGCTCTCCGGCTCACGACCATCGCTGCCGCATCGAACGAGATGTGCGCGGGTGGCGTCGGGGATCGTGCAGGAGGCACTACGACGATCGGTGTGGCGCCCGACGGCCCCGCGGTCGCAGGGCGGACGGCAGCAGGCGTGGCCACGACGGCCGCAGTCCCGCCGGCCGGAGCTTCGCCGGTTGTCACGCCTGTGGCCACCGGTGTAGCGCGTGAGACAGTCGGCGGATCGACTTGCGACCCAAAGCGCACTGAGCCGATCAGCAAGCCCACTATGGCGGCGACGGCGATGCTGCCACCCCATGCCCCGCGCGACATCCACCACGGCCCGCCTGAGTTCGCCAGGACTGGTGCGGGCAGGGCCCGCTGAATCGCGCGGGCAGGCGCTTCCGCGCCGAAGGCACCCAGCAGTTCGCGAACGTCTGCCGGTCGCCGCTCCCGGCGCCAGGCGAGGCCAGCGGCCAGCGCACGCCACTGCGACGTCGGCATCCCAGGCACCGGTTGGATCGTCAGGCCCGCATCGCGAGCCTCGTTCGCGCCACGCCTCCTGTAGGGGTGTCGGCCTGCCAGCATCTCGTAGATCACGCAGGCCAGGCTGAATACGTCGTCGCGCGGTTCCGGAACCTGCCCTTCCAGGACTTCCGGGCTGGCGTAGGCGCGCGTCGCGGCCGGCACGACCAGGTCAGTCGTAGAGGCTTGCGCCGGCGCAGGCAACACCGATTCCGGTGCGACGCCGAAGTCGAGCACCCGCACTTCGTCGGTTGCCGTGACGAACACGTTGTCTGGCTTGACGTCGCCGTGCGTCACGCCGCGGTCGTGCGCGAACGCGAGTGCATCGCCGCATGCGGCGGCTATGCGGAATGCCTCTCGTGCCGGGAGGCCCTGCGGAGACGCGCGCCGCAGCCGCTGGCCAAGTGCCTCGCCGGTGAGCAGTTCCATCGCGATGAACCACGTGCCCCGATCACAATCGAGGTCGTAGAACTGCACGATGTTCGGGTGCGCCAGCGATCGCGTCTGCCTGAATTCGCGCATCAGTCGCGCGATGTGCTGGGGTCGGTCGCGGAATTCCGGGCGTAGTTGCTTGATAGCAACATTCGGCCCATCGTTGGTCGCGCCATCGTGCCGCAGGTCCCGCGCCCGCGAAATTAGCGCCGTGCCGCCATTTCCGAGCTGCTGTTCGAGGAGGTAACGGTCACGCAGCACGGTGCCATTATTCATGAATGCCGATTTGCCAGCCGGCTCGCATTTTGCGCCGTCCACGTCGGCGTCGATCAGCCGTGGCGGCGCCACACTGGTCCCGATGCTGGGGTGCGGCAGCTCCCACGTGCGATCGTCGGTGAGTTCCTCGGTCGGATCGATCGCAGCGATTCGCTCAGGCAATTCGTCGGCGTCGCGAGGCTGATCGACCCTCAATGCGTCGCGAGAGTATTTCGGTTGTGCGTTGTGGTTTGTAGGAATCATGCCTGATCAGTAACCGCTCGCCGGGCCGGCCGGAGCGATGGTCCTTCCCGGCAATTCTGTCGGGCAAGTTTTGGCCTTACAAGCTGCAACTGCGAGACGCAGCCGACGCGACAAATTATGGTAAGCCGAACTCGCTGGTTCGCACCGGCAGAGCCTGGCGCTTCACATAACACTTTGCGACTGCCGGGCGGCCTTGTCGCGATACATGGCGGCGTCGGCGCGGTTCAGCAATGCGTCGTAGCGCTCGCCGTCCGCCGGATACATGGCCAGGCCGATGGAAGCGGTGATGTGAATTTCCATGCCGTCGATCCGATAGCACTCGCCAATCTGCTTGCGAATCTTTTCGGCGATGCTGACGGCAAGGGCGGCGGCGTCGAGGTTTGACAGCAACGCTACGAACTCGTCGCCGCCGTAGCGACAGGCGATGTCGTCGGTGCGGACACAGGCTGCGAGTCGAGCCGCCACGACCGCCAGCAATCGGTCACCAACCAGATGCCCGAAGCTGTCATTCACAATCTTGAATCCGTCGAGATCGATGAACAGCAAGGCAAGCTGACTGTGCCGCTCACCGGCAATCCTGATGGCCTGTTGCAGCCGCTTGATCAGCAATAGCCGATTGGGCAATCCGGTCAGCCCGTCGTGATGGGCGAGGCGTTGTGCCGCCACCGCGCGCCGCGAGACATCGGACAGCCTGAGCATCAGCCGCGCGTTCTCTTGTCTCAGAGTTTCATTGTCAAGTCGCGCGCCGGAAAGCTGTTGCTTGACGAAAGCCAGGGCACGCATAGTATCTTTGGTCGGGCCCGACGCAGCAAGCGCGCCCGCTGGCCTAGTCAATCGATTTGCGGCGGGCCCGAGCTCCCGCTTTTGGTTCGGCTCCGGCATCGTTGCAACTCCGTGCTACACAGGCACGCCAGACCCGAGCCTGCCCAAGCCACCGTGCCCCGGTCTGTGCGGAACCGAACATTGCTCTTGCCTGAATGAATAGATCGGGCTTTACTTGACGCTGCGGTAAAAGAACATGACGAGTCCTGGAACAAGGCTGGACGTTGACGATGCGGTCATGGACCCGACGCGGTATTTCTCGCGACCCACAGACGTGCTCGAGGATAAACGCCTGAGCCGGGACGAGAAACGCAGGATCCTGCAGTCCTGGGCGCTGGATGCGCAACTCATCGAAGAGGCCGAATCGGAGAATATGCGCGGCCGCGCGGGCGACCGGCCATTCCTGCGCGAGGCGAAACTCGCGCTGCTCAAGCTCGACGACTGAGTGCGACGCGGCAATCCCGCGCCATTCGATTTATTGTTCTTTGTCAGCCGCCTTCTGCGCGCGCGCGTCACGACGCAGGGCGCGGTCGTAGGCTCGACCGAACAGGACCTCAAATCCCAGGCTGATCCCTACGCAAGCATCGCAGCGATCGGCCGGCAGTGGGCCGTCGGCCCAGAACAGCGCGCCGCCCATCTCGACAAAGATCCAGTCACGCAACATCGAGCGCCGGTGGGTTATACGCAGGCCATAGCGGTCCGGTTCGGTGCCGTCGGTCTCGCCACGCACGCTGATTTCGTAACGCATCGCGCGCTGGTAATCGATGGCCTGGTATAGCGCGAGGCGCGAGCGCCAGCGCACGCCGACAGTCTCCTCGGACAGGCGCACGGAATTCCCCAATCGCAGCAGGTAATCGTGACTCAGCACCCGGTCCACGTCGAAGGCCTGTGTCACGCCGAATCCCTCGTCGCTTTCCCAGAACGCCGTGCTGCGCGTCGTCAGCAGGAGTCCCTTGTGCCTGTAGAAATAATGGCGGTAGCGTGCATTGACGTAGGGATTAAGTGGCGACTCGAGCTGGACGCCGGCACCGAGGTCGAAGCGGCTGTCGCGATCGCGATGGACCCGGTACCCGAGTCCTGCGAACCATTCGGCGGGTTCGTCGTCCGAGAATGACCCGCCGAGCGGGCCGATGCCGGAGGCCTGATCGGCGACGAACTCGTCACTGCTTGCGCGCCCAATCGTCGCATTGAGGCGTTCATTCAGCGCTGGCAGCGTTACGCTGGTCCGGAAGCGCCCGTCCAGATCGGTTCCGTCCTGTTCGTTCCAGCCGATCGCGAGACCGGCGCGCCCATTACTGTCGTCCTCGAATTCCGAATACTCATGCTCGCCGCCGAACAGGCGATCGACGAATCGCGCCGTGCTGCATACACCGCGCTGCAGGCCAGCCCGCATCTCGTCCAGCGCTGCCACGTCGGCCGGCAGTTCACCGCGACATTCGTCGTGGGAATCCTCGTCGGTCGGTTCCGCGGCGTCCGAAATCGCCGGCGCCAGCCCCAACATTAGCGCGAATAGCCAGCTGGGCCACCTGGCAATTGTCGCCATCGTTAAGCCGGGCGTTGCCCAGTGGCGTCGAAGTAATGTCGGCGGCACAACGACAGGTAGCGCTCGTTGCCGCCAATCTCGACCTGCGCGCCGTCGCGCTCGACCGCACCATCGGCGCCGACGCGCACGTTCATCGTCGCCTTACGCTCGCATTGGCAGACGGTCTTGAGCTCGGACAACTCGTCGCCGAGCGCCAAGAGCCGCGCCACCGGGAAACAGCTGGGCGCGGAAATCGGTCCTGAGCCCGTAGCACAGAACCGGGATCGATAGCAGGTCCGCGAAAGTTACGAGTCCCTCGACCTGTGCCAGCGTGAGGAACCGCGCTTCGTCGAGCAGGACGCAATTGACGGCCTGCAGAGTGTGCTCGCCGGCGATTTCGGACAGGAGATCCGTGTCCGCCGCGAAATGCAGCGCCTCCCTGGTCAAGCCGATGCGCGAATGGACCTTGCCTCCACCGCGCTGGTAGAGGCTCGCCGTGTAAACCATCGTGCGCGTGCCGCGCTCACGGTAGTTGTGGCTGGATTGCAGCAGGGACATGGATTTCCCAGCGTTCATCGTCGAGTAGTAAAAGTGCAGCTCGGCCATGATCGCGCGCCGCCTTCAATACAGCAACTTGATTTCGCGCAACCGCTCCCACAGGTAGTCATCCGCGAGTATCGCCTTCGGATAGCGGTTTGGGCCATCTAGAGTAGCGCAATCAGGCAAGGTCGCGATCGACGAATCCGAATTGAAGTGCAGGAAGAATGGCATCGAGTACCGCGGGTAGTTGACGCGCGGCTGAATCGCGAGCGGAAGCGCAGGATCTTGCAGTCCGGGGCGCTGGACGCCGAACTCATCAGCGAGGCCGAGTCGGAAAACATGCGCGGTCGGGCCAATGACCGCTCGTGCCTGCGCGAGGCGAAACTCGCGCTGCTTGAGCTCGACGGCTGAACCCGCGGCGCGCTGGGCACAACGGTCGGATCAACGCGGATTCGCGACGGCCTCGACCTCCCGGGCCTCGCGACGGAGTGCGCGGTCGTAGACCGCACCGAACAGGAACTCAAAGCCGATGATGGCGCCAAGGCAGGCGTCGCATTGGTCCGCAGGTAACGGGCCGTCCGCCCAGAAAAGTTCCGAGCCGGCCTCGATGAAGAACCAGTCGCGCCATATCGAACGCCGGTGCGTCACGGGTTCGGTGCCATCGGACTCGCCGCGCACGTTCAGTTCATAGCGCATCGCCCGGCGGTGGTCGATGGTCTGGTATAGCGCGACCCGGGACCGCCAGCGGACCCCAAGCGTCTCTTCCGACCAGCGCAGCGAGGTCTCCAGGCGCAGCATATGGTCGCGGCTCAGGACACGATCGGCTTCAAAGGCCTGGGTGACGCCGAATCCCTCTTGATTCTCCCAGAATGCCGTGCTGCGCAATGTCAGCAGAGTGTCTTCACGCGGGTGAATGTAATGCCGGTATCGCGCGTTGGCGAAAGGATTGACCGGCGACTCAAGCTTGACGCCAACACCGAGGTCAAATTGGCTGTCCTGCCGGTGACGGACGCGGTAACCGAGCCCGGCGAACCAGTCCGCGGGCTCGTCATCGAAAAAGGATCCGCCGACGGGGCCAACGCCGGCGAGTTCGTCGGCAATGAACTCGTCACGATTCGCACGCCCGATTGTCGCGTTGAAGCGCTCGTCGAACGCCGGCAATTTCACGTTCGCCCGGAAGCGCCCGTCAAGTTCGGTGCCATCCTGCTCGTTCCAGCGCAATCCGAAACCAGCACGGCCGCTGCTGTCGTCCTCGAGAACGGCATACTCGTGTTCGCCGCCGAACATGCGATCCATGAACCGCGTCGCACTGCACACGCTCCACTGGACGCCGGCACGAATCCGATCGAGGCCGCCGGGATCGCCCTCCTGCCGAGTGAGGCAAGGACTGGGCGATTCGTCGCCGCTCTCGGCGTCGCCCGGTTGCGCCGCAGGCGCCCAGAGCAGTAACAGCATCAGTCCTGCAGCGTACCGGGAAGTCACGGCAATCTTCACCACGCTTGACGCCAGCCGCCAGTCGCCTCGAAATAATGCCGCCGGCACAGCGGCAGATAACGCTCGTTGCCGCCGATTTCGACCTGTGCGCCCTCGCGCTCGACCGCGCCGTCGGCACCGACGCGCACCACCATGGTTGCCTTGCGTCCGCAATGGCAGATTGTCTTCAGCTCGGACAATTCATCGGCAAGCGCCAGCAGTCGCGCGCTGCCTGGAAACAGTTCGCCACGAAAATCCGTGCGTAGCCCGTAGCACAGCACCGGAATGGACAGCCGATCCACGACGGCGGCGAGTTGTTCGACCTGCGCAGGCGACAGGAACTGCGCCTCGTCGAGCAGCACACAGCTGACCGGCTGGCGGGCATGCGCGCCGGAAATCTCGCCGAACAATTCGGTTCCAGCCTCGAATTGGAGTGCGTCGCTCTCGAGGCCGATGCGCGAATGCACCTTGCCACCGCCGCGTTGGTCGAGTTTCGCCGTATAGACCAGCGTGTGCATGCCGCGCTCGCGGTAGTTGTGGCTCGACTGCAGCAGGGCGGTCGACTTTCCCGCATTCATCGTCGAGTAGTAGAAGTAAAGCTTGGCCAAGACTGCGATCCGCCTTCAGTAGAGCAACTTGATTTCGCGGAGCCGCTCGCGCAGGTAATCATCCGCCAGGATCGGCTCCGGATAGCGGTTCGGGCGGTCGGGCGTCGCGCAGGCAGGCAGGGTCGCGATCGGAAAATCCGAATTGAAGTGAAGAAAGAAGGGCATCGAGTACCGCGGGAAGCGGACGCTCGCGCCGACCGGGTTCACGACGCGGTGGGTCGTCGATGGCAGCATGTGGTTGGTCAGGCGCTGCAGCATATCGCCGACATTGCAGACCAGCATGCCGGGAAGCGGATTGATCGGCAGCCAGCGCCCGCTGCGATCCAGTAACTCGAGCCCCCCCTCCTCGGCTCCGAGCAACAAGGTGATGACGTTGATGTCTTCGTGGGCACCGGCGCGAACACCGCTTGATCCTGCCTTCAGCGGCGGGTAATGAATCACGCGGAGCACGCTGTTTCCTTCGCCCACCTTGTCGTCGAACCAGTGCTGCGGCAGGCCGAGATACTGCGCGATCGACTCGAGCAGCTTGCGGCCCATCGCATCGAAGGATTCCCAGAGATCGAGTGCCGCAGTCCTGAAACCGTCGTCGCCCGGTATCCAGACATTGTCCGGCATCGACGACCGGTACCGGTGGCCGGGAGGCAGTTCGCGCCCGATCTGCCAGAATTCCTTCAGATCGTGATGAGGCGCACCTTTCGCCGTCTCGACACCGAATGGCGTGTAGCCACGCGCCCCGCCGATGCCCTGGACGCGGTAACGGAGTTTCTCGTCTTCCGGCAGCGCGAAGAACCGCTTGAAGCGGTCGAGACAGGCGTCGATCAGCGGCTGAGGCAGCTCGTGATCGCTGACGACCGCGAAACCGTAACGTTCGAAGCTGCCGGCAAAATGCCGCACGAACGCGTCCGGATCGCGCTTCGAGAGCTGATAGCTCACCGGGACGATCGTTTCAGCCATTGGCATGCATTATGGCCCCGGTTTCACAGTCGCTCCAGAGTCACGCATCATGGCGGCAATGCCAGAGCCATCGCGATGGTTCGTGATCGTCAATCCGGTTTCCGGCGGCGGGCGCGCGCGTCGGCGCTGGCCGCGGCTGGCAGCGGCGCTCGAGCGCCGCGGCATCGCGCACGAGTCGGCGATGACGACGTCCGCCGGCCATGCGGCAGAGCTCGCGCGGCAGGCCGTCAGCTGCGGCTATCGACGGCTGATGGCGGTGGGCGGCGACGGTTCCTTCAATGAACTCGTCAACGGTTTGTTCGCGAAACGTGATGTATCGCTCGATGAGCTACTCGTGTCGGTGGCGCCGCTCGGCACGGGTAACGACTGGGCGCAAGCGATGCAGGTGCCCGACGATCCGGATGAACTGGCAGCTGCGATGGCCCGCGGCCTGAGGCGCAATGTCGACCTCGGAATTGCCGAAGCGGCAGACACTCCGGGCGGCGGGACCCGGCGCCTCGCATTCCACAATGTCGCAGGGGCCGGACTCGATGCGGAGGTATTGCGGCATGCGCCACGCGCCGGACCCCGGGCCCTCGCCTACCTGGTCGGCCTCGCCCGCGCACTCGTCCGCTACCGGGCGCCGCGGTTCGAGCTGACGGCGGATGGGCAGTCCTGGTCGGGGCGATACTGGATTGCGCTGGCCGCAATCGGGCCCTATTGCGGCGGCGGCATGCGCCTCGCGCCCGGCGCGCTGCCCGACGACGGCTACCTGGATCTCGTGACGATCGAGCCGCTGCCGATCGTCGCCGCGATTTCCCGGGTGCCACGGCTCTTCAGTGGCCGACTTGCCCGGGATCCGGCGGTCCGCGTCCTGCGCTGCCGGTCGCTGACGATCCGTTCCGATGCGCCATGCGGCGTCGAAATCGACGGTCAGCCGTTCGGCACGACACCCGTGAGGATCGGGCTCCTGCCTGGTGCGCTCTCGGTGCTCGACTGCCGCCGGTCAACGAAATGACGCGAGTATCCGCTCGAGCTTCGCTGCGCCCGGGCACAGGCGTTCGTGCGAGATGCTGTTGAGCGCCTCGTCCGCCGTGCCGTGGCGCGCATGGAAATCGCGGCGCTTCTGGTCCAGGTAGATCAGGCCCGTCACATACTCGTTGCGCATCGCGCGTTCCTGCACGTAGGCGGATGCCCGCGCCCGGTCCGTCGGGTCATAGTCCGGATCGAGCTTGCGCAGCAGGACGCTGCTGCCGTCATGCATCGTGACCGGCAGCACCTCTCCCGGCGCGTAGCTGACGCTGATCTCGCGCTGGTGAGCGACGAAATCCGCGGCGACCGGCGCTTCCGAGTGCTCGCGCACGTAGGCATAACTCTTCGTGGAACCCTCATGGTCGTTGAAGGTCACGCAGGGCGACAGCACGTCGATGATCGCAAAGCCGCTGTGGGACAAGCCGGCCTTGATGAGCGGGACGAGCTGTTCCTTGTCGCCGGAGAAGCTGCGCGCGACGAACGACGCGCCCAGCGCAAGCGCAAGCAACACCGGATCGATCGGCACCTGCTCGTTCGCCTCGCCCTTCTTCGACTTCGAGCCGATATCCGCCGAAGCGGAGAACTGGCCCTTGGTCAGCCCGTACACGCCATTGTTCTCCAGGATGTAGATCATGTCGAGATTGCGACGGATCACGTGCGCAAGCTGGCCGACGCCGATCGACAATGAGTCGCCATCGCCGGACACGCCGATGCAGTGCAGGTGGCGGTTGGCGGCATTGGCGCCGGTCGCGATCGAAGGCATGCGGCCGTGCACGGCATTGAAGCCATGGGCTCCCGCGACGAAGTAGGCGGTGGTTTTGGACGAACAGCCGATGCCCGACAGCTTGACCACGCTCTGTGGCGGCAGCGCAAGCTCGAAGCAGGCCTGCACGATCGCGGCGGTCACCGAGTCATGGCCGCAGCCCGCGCACAACGTGGACATGCTGCCCTCGTAGTCGCGCCGGTTCAGCCCGAGTTCGTTGAGTTGCAGGCCCGGGTTCGCAACCTTCGGCTTGGCAATGAATGTCATGCGGCCACTCCCTTGGCAAGCGCCGAATTGATGCCGTCGACGATGCAGGCAGCAGGCATCGGCAGGCCGTTGTAATGCAGGATGGAACGCAGCTTCTGCTTGT
>Ga0326597_10012862_pt1 | contig 11021 bp, 1 predicted proteins | sample RVTome_12_FD_203789 | JGI IMG/M metagenome (GOLD analysis project Ga0326597, IMG submission 203789) | Soil microbial communities from uranium-contaminated site in the Upper Colorado River Basin, Wyoming, United States - RVT100D185 | ecosystem: Environmental > Terrestrial > Soil > Contaminated >... | reverse complement strand
TGGCCGCGGTCTTCGGCGATCTGTCCCGCGATCTCCCTCCGCTCGCCGGCGTAATCCATGCCGCCGGCCAGCTCGACGACGGCGTCCTCGCGCAGCTCGACTGGCCACGCTTCGCCCGCGTGCTCGCGCCGAAAGTGGAGGGCGCCTGGATCCTGCACGCGGCCACGCAGGACCAGCCCCTCGATTTCTTTGTTCTCTACTCGTCGGTGGCGTCGCTGCTCGGCTCTCCGGGTCAGGCCAACCACGCTGCGGCCAACGCCTTCCTCGACGCCCTGGCGCACTACCGGCGGGCATGCGGGCTGCCGGCGGTGAGCCTGAACTGGGGTGCGTGGCAGGACGTGGGCGCGGCCGCCCGCCTGCAGACCGGCGAGCGCGCAGCTCAGCAGGGCGTCGGCGGAATCCCGCCCCGGGATGGCCTGGCCATGCTTGCCCGGCTGCTCGACCCGAGCGCCTCCCAGGTCGGCGTCGCGGCAATCGACTGGCCCAAGCTGCTGGGCCGTTACCCGATCGGGCGCACGCCGCGCTTCCTGGCGAGCACGATGCCGCGCGCCGCGACGCCGGTGGGCGCCACCGCGACCCCGCCGCCTGACCTGCGGCGGCAGCTCGAGCAGGCGTCACCCGGCAGTCGCGAGCACCTGCTGCGCAACCATGTGAGAGAGGAATCGCGCAAGGTCCTGGGCCTGGCCGACGCGGAGGCGATCGACCCCAAGCGGCCGCTGCAAGAGCTCGGCCTCGATTCGCTGATGGCGGTGGAGCTGCGCAACGCCCTGGGCCGAGCGGTCGGCGGCACGCTCCCCGCCACGCTTCTCTTCGACCACCCGACGGTGAACGCCCTCGTGGCTTTCCTGTCGATGGAGGTGCTCGGCTGGGTCGCTGAAGTGCCCGCGGGCCCGGTGCAATCGCGGTCGAACACCGATCTCGTCGGATCGGTCGAGGATCTGTCCGACGAGGAAGTCGCCTTGCTATATTCGGAGAAAATGGGCCACGGGCGCTGAAATGAGCGAATTCCTGAAACGCATCGAGAAAATGTCGCCCAAGCGGCTCGCCTTGCTCGCGCTGGATCTGAAGGCGAAGCTCGACGCGGCGCAGGCCGCGCGCAGCGAGCCGATTGCCGTCGTCGGCATGGGCTGCCGCTTTCCCGGCGACGCGAATTCCCCCGAGGAGTTCTGGGCCCTTCTGCGTGGAGGCGTAGACGCCATCCGCGAGGTGCCGTCCGACCGCTGGGACATCGAGGCATTCTTCGACCCGAATCCCGATGCACCGGGGCGCATCGCCAGCCGCTGGGGCGGATTCCTTTCGAGCATCGATCGTTTCGACGCCGCGATTTTCGGCATCTCGCCGCGCGAAGCGCTCAGCATGGACCCGCAGCAACGCCTGCTGCTGGAGGTGGCGTGGGAGGCGCTCGAGCACGCGGGCCTGGCGCCGGATGGCCTTGGCGGCAGTGCGACCGGCGTTTTCATCGGTGTCTGCAACGCCGATTACTACCAGCACATCGGCCGCCAGGGCCTGGCCGCGGTCGATCTTTACCGCGCGTCGGGAAACGCCGCCAGCGTTGTCTCGGGACGCCTCTCGTACGTGCTCGGCTTCCACGGGCCGGCCATCTCGGTCGACACCGCCTGCTCCTCGTCGCTCGTCAGCGTCCATCTCGCCTGCCAGAGCCTGTGGACCGGCGAGTGCCGCATGGCGTTGGCCGGCGGCGTCAACGTGATCTGCTCGCCGGAGACCACGGTGGCCCTGTCCAGGGCGCGCATGATGGCCCCGGACGGGCGCTGCAAAGCCTTCGATTCGCGCGCCGACGGGTTCGTGCGCGGCGAGGGTTGCGGCCTCGTCGTGCTGAAGCGGCTGTCTGACGCGCGGGCCGATGGGGACCGCATCCTTGCGGTCATCCGCGGCAGCGCCTCGAATCAGGATGGCCGCAGCAGCGGTCTGACCGCGCCCAACGGCCCGTCGCAAGAGGCCGTTATGCGCGCCGCTCTGGCGCGCGCGGGCGTCGAGCCCGCGGAGGTGGACTATGTCGAGTCGCACGGGACGGGGACCTCGCTCGGCGATCCCATCGAGGCGCGTGCGCTCGGCGCCGTGCTCCGGCCAGGCCGCGATCCCGCGCGGCCGGCGCTGGTCGGCTCGGTGAAGACCAATTTCGGGCACCTTGAGTCGGCGGCCGGCATTGCCGGTTTCATGAAGGTGGTGCTGTCGCTGCAGCACGAGGCCATCCCGCCGAACCTGCACCTGCGCGAGTTGAATCCCCACGTCGACTGGTCCTTGCTGCCGTTGCGCATCCCGACCGAATTGACGGCGTGGCCACGGGGAGAGCGCGCGCGAGTGGCGGGTGTGAGCTCGTTCGGATTCAGCGGGACCAACGCGCACGTGGTGCTGGAGGAGGCGCCGGTTGGCGAAGAGGCAGATCTTCCGGGCCCGCAGCGGCCGCTGCACGCGATCGCTGTGTCGGGCAAGACCGAAGCGGCGCTACGGGCGGGGGCGGGGAGACTGGCGGGACGCCTGGACCGGTACCCCGACGAGCGTCTCGAGGACGTGGCCTACACGGGCAACGTCGGGCGCGCCCAGCTTCCGGAGCGGGCGCTGGTCCTGGCGGCGAGCCTGGACGAGGCGCGGGAGCGGCTCGCGGCGCTCGCGGAGGGGCGCGAGGCCGCGGGACTCGTTCGCGGGCGGGCGGGAACGGAAGCGCCGCGCGTGGCGTTTTTGTTCACCGGTCAGGGCGCGCAGTCCGCGGGGATGGGGCGCGGGCTCTACGAGACGCAACCGACGTTCCGCGAGGCGTTGGATCGCTGCGCGGCGATCGTGAAAGGGCGGATCGAGAAGCCGCTGCTGGACGTGATGTTCGGCGCGTCCGGGTGCGAGGGGCTCATCGACCGGACCGGATACACGCAGCCGTGCCTGTTCGCGCTCGAATGGTCGCTCGCGGAGCTGTGGCGATCGTGGGGGATCGCGCCTGCGGCAGTGCTCGGCCATAGCGCGGGCGAGCTTGCCGCGGCGTGTGTCGCCGGTGTGTTCTCGGTTGAGGAGGGCCTGGGTCTGATCGTCGAGCGCGCGCGGTTGATGGAGGCGCTGCCGCCCCTCGGCGGGATGGCCTCGGTGTTCGCCGAAGAGGCGCGCGTGGCCGAGGCGATCGCGGCGCATGCCGGCAAGCTCTGGATCGCGGCTCTCAACGCTCCGGACAACGTGGTCGTGTCGGGCGAGGAGAAGGCTCTGGCCGCGCTGCTCGCCGGCTTCGAATCCCAAGGGGTGAAGGGCAAGCGGCTGGTGATCTCCAACGCGTTCCACTCGCCGCTCGTGGAGCCGATGCTCGACGGGCTGGAGCGCGCGGCGGCGCAGGTGACGCACCGCGATCCGCGGATCGACCTGATCTCCAACCTGACCGGAGCGCTCGTGCGCCCCGGCGAGCTGGTTCCTGCCTATTGGCGGCGGCACGTGCGGGAAGCCGTGCGTTTTGCGCCTTCGCTGCGCACGCTCGCGGATCAGGGCTACGGCGTCTTTCTCGAAATCGGCCCGCATCCGACGTTGCTCGGCCTGGCGCAGGGCTCCCTGGGTCTCGAGGCGAGCTGCCTGCCCTCTCTGCGGCGGGGCGCGGAGGACTGGCCGACGATGCTCGAGAGTCTCGGCCGGCTCTACGTGCGCGGGGCGCGCGTCGACTGGGCCGGCTTCGACCGGGATTACCGGAGGAAGAAGGTATCGCTGCCCACTTACCCGTTTCAGCGAGAGCGCTATTGGATCGATGCGCCGCCGCCCGGCGACGGGGTCCAGGCGGTTTCCGCCGCGGCCGGCGGGGCGACGTCTCATCCACTTCTGGGCCGCCGGCTGCAGTCCGCCCTGCCCACGTTCGAGTCTCGAATCGGCCCGGGCGGGCTGCCTCTGCTCGGCGAGCACCGCGTGTTCGGCGTGGCGTTGGCGGCGGCCCCGGTGCTGCTGGAGATGCTGCACGCGGCCGCGGCCGCGGCCGGCACTGCCGGGGCCGTCGAAGACCTCGCGCTGCATGAAGCGCTGATTTTTCCCGACGGGAACGATCGCGTGGTGCAGGTCGCGCTCGCGCCGTCCGATGCGGACCACGTCTGGATGGCCCGCGTCTTCTCCCGCGTACCCGACGATGCGGAGCCGTCGGCCTGGGTCCTGCACGCGACGGCGCGCGTGCGATCTGTGCCGTTGGCGCAACCCGCGAGCGTATCTCTCGACGCCGTGCGCTCGCGTTGCAGGCAAGAGACGCCGGCCGCGTTCTACGACGCGCTGCGCCGCCGCGGCATCGAGCTCGGACCTGCTTTCCGCGGCATCGAGCAGCTTTGGCGTGGTTCCGGCGAGGCGCTCGGGCTCGTCGTTCCGGGCGGCTCCGCGCACCAGGAAGCGTGGGTTGTCGACCTCGGCACGCTCGACGCGTGCCTTCAGGTATTGGGCGCCGCCGCTCCCGGCGACTGGACGGATGCCGACGAGGAGGGAACGTACCTGCTGACCGGGCTCGAGCGCGCCCGCGCTCCGCATCCGTTCCCGGAACGCCTCTTCAGTCACGCGCGGCTCCAGCCGGCCGGCCCCGACGGCGTCTTGCGCGGTGAGGTCGTCCTGTGCGACGAATCGGGCCGCGTGGTGGGCGAGCTGACCGGCGTGCTGCTCAAGCGCGCGCGCCGCGAAGCATTGCGCGCTGCGATCCAGGGCGGGCGCGACTGGTTCTATGAAATGACCTGGCCGGCGAAGGCGCTTGCCGGGCAGCATCTCTCGAGTTCGTCGCCCGAACGCCTGCCGGAACCCGAGGCGCTGGCGGAGTTCTTGAAGCCGAAGCTCCTCGCCTTCGCGCGCGAGCACGGAACCGCCTTCTACGACGAGGCGATTCCGGAGGTGGACGCGCTCGCCGGCGCGTACGTGGGTCGCGCGCTCGCGGCCCTTGGCTGGAACCCGCAGCCAGGGGAGCGCGTCGAAGCGACGCGACTGGCCGTCCAGCTCGGTGTCGTGCCCGCGCATCGGCGGCTCCTCGCCCGGATTCTGGAGACACTGGCCGATGACGGCCGCTTGACGCGCGCCGGCGATGAATACCAGGTGCTCGGCCCGCTCGGCACGGCCGAGCCCGAGCCAATGCGCCAGTCCCTGCTGGCCCGATTCCGCGACTGCGCTGCGGAAATTGCGTTGGTCGGCCGCTGCGGCCAAGGCCTGGCCGAGGTGTTGCGCGGCACCGGCGATCCGTTGCAGCTCCTGTTCCCCGAGGGCTCGTTCGCCGCCGTCGAGAAGCTCTACCAGGAGTCGCGCGTGGCCCAAGCCTACAACCGCGCGTTGGCGGAGGCGGTGACCGCGGCGGTTGACGCGTTGCCGCCCGGCCGCCGGCTTCGCGTACTCGAGCTGGGCGCGGGCACGGGCGGATCCTCGTCCTTCATTCTCCCCCGGCTGCGGCGCGAAGGCACCCGCTACGTGTTCACGGATTTGTCGCGGCTCTTCATGGCGCGAGCCGCCGACAAGTTCCGCGACTATCCGTTCGTCGAGTACTCGCTGCTCGATGCGGAACTGCCGTTCCCGCCGCAGGGCGTGCCGGCGGACTCGTTCGATCTCGTGCTTGCCTCGAACGCGCTCCACGCGACGCGAGATCTCGCGGACACGCTGCGGCACATCCGCGAGGCGCTGGCGCCCGGCGGCCTGCTGATCCTGCTCGAGGGTACCAAGCCGCACCTGTGGGTCGATGTGACGTTCGGCCTGACCGAGGGCTGGTGGCGCTTCGACGATGCCGGGCTGCGCCCCCGCTACCCGCTGCTCGGCGCCGGGCAGTGGCGGGCGCTGCTGCGCGACGTGGGCTTCGCGGGCTCGGCCTCGGTCTATGGTGAGGACGATGGCGAGGGACTCGGCCAGCAGTCGATCCTGATCGCCCGCGAACCGCTGGCCGCGACCGCAACCGGTGTTGCGCCCGTTGAGCCGGTCCCCGGAGGCGCGTGGCTCGTTCTCGGCGACGCCTCCGGCATCGGCCGCTCTTTGGCGGGAACGCTGCGCGCGGCCGGCGCTCGCGCGGTCCACGCCACGCGCGGGCCGTCGCTGCGCGAAGCAGGCGGCGGGGACTGGAGCCTCGATCCATCGCAGCCCGAGGCCGCACGGCGTCTCGTGGATGCGGCCCGCGCTCAGGCGGGTGGCGGCGAGCTGCGGGTGGTGCACTTGTGGGGGCTCGATATTCCCGGCCTGGAGCCGGGCGGCGCGGAGCGGCTCCTCGGGGCGCAGGTCGAAATGGCGACCGGCTTCGCGCACGTGCTCCATGCACTGGCGGCCGACGGTCGCGGTGCGCGACTCAGCGTCGTCACACGCGGCGCCCAGAGCGTTGCCGCCGCCGAGCCGTCGTTTTCGCCGCTGCAGGCGACCTTGTGGGGACTCGGACGCGTCGCCGCGCTCGAGCATCCCGGCCTTTTCGGCGCACTCATCGACCTGGATCCGGCCGGGGCCACGGACGAAGCGCGCACGCTCCTCGATGAAATACGGCTGTCCGACGGCGAGGATCAATTGGCATTTCGCAATGGAACACGGCACGTCGCGCGGCTCGTGCATCGGGCGTCTCCGAAGACCGCGCCCATGCGTTGGCGCGCGGACGCCCGCTACCTGGTGACCGGGGGCCTGGGCGGCCTCGGCCTGTCGCTTGCACGCTGGCTCGTGGGGCAGGGCGCGCGGCATATCGTCCTCACCAGCCGGCGCGGCCTGCCGCCGCGCGAGGAGTGGCCGGCGCTGCCGGTCGGAAGCGAGATTGCGTATCAGGCGGCTGCCGTCAGGGAGATGGAGGCCGATGGCGCAAGCGTTGAGGTGGCCGCCGTGGACGTTGCGGACGAGGCGTCGATGCGGGCGCTGCTCGCGCGCATCGACGACGGCCCTCCGCTGCGCGCTGTATTCCATCTGGCCGCCGACATGAGCAGCAGCTTGCTGGCCGAGAGCAACGCCGCGGCCTTTGCCGCCATGTACCGGGCCAAGGTGGCAGGCGCCTGGGTTCTGCACTGCCTCACCGAAGCGCTGGAGCTCGACGCATTCGTTTTGTTCTCCTCGACCACCGCGTTGCTCGGTGTTGCCGGCCTGGGGCACTACGCGGCCGCAAACCAGTTTCTGGACGCGCTGGCGCGGCATCGCCGGGCGCGGGGCCTGCGGGCGCTTTCCGTCAACTGGGGAACCTGGGAGACGATGCGCGCCGCGACCGCGGAAGAGCAACGCCGGTTCCTGCAGGCGGGCCTCATACCGATGGAGACCGGCGCGGCCTTCGACGCCATGGCGCGCCTCGCGGCCGGCGAAGAAGCTCAAGCCGTTGTGGCGCACGTCGATTGGCGTGCCCTGAAGGCGGTATACGAGAGCCGCCGGCCCCGGCCGCTGCTCGCGGCCCTGGGCGGCGAGCAAGGACCTCCATCCCGCGTTGCGACGGCCCGGTCCGGTGCGGGCGCGCCCCAGGATCTCGTCCGCCGCTTCCGTGAGGCGCCCGCGTCGAAGCGGCGCGACCTGGTCCTCGCGCACGTCACGGGCGAAGCGGCTCGAATCCTTGGACTCGACCCCGCGCAGCCCATCGATTCCGAGCAGGGCCTGTTCGAAATGGGCATGGACTCGCTGATGTCCGTCGAGCTGAAGAGCCGGCTGGCGGCGGGGGTTGGGCAGGCGCTGCCCTCGACGCTCACGTTCAATTATCCCAACGTTGGGGCGCTCACGGATTACCTGATGCGCGAGGTTCTCGCCGCCGGCGAGCCGAGCGCGGCGCCCGCGGCTTCGGCGGCGTCCGCGGGCACGACCGCGCTGCCGGCTGGCACGGTCCTGGGTTCCGACCTCGAACACCTCTCGGAGGATCAACTGGCGGCGATGCTCACCGAGAGCATCGGCGCAGCGGACGCAACACGATGAGCGAGAAGACCCCATCCCCCGATCGCCGCGCGCTCCTCCAGCAGGCACTGTTGGCGGTGGAGGACATGCGGTTACGGCTCGCGGCCAGCGAGGCGGCAAAGCGCGAGCCCATCGCCGTCGTCGGGATGGGTTGCCGCTACCCGGGTGGAGCCAACGACCCCGAAGGCTACTGGCGTCTGCTGCGAAATGGCGTCGATGCGACGTCCGATGTGCCGGCGGACCGGTGGGACGCGGACGCCTACTACGACGCCGACCGCGACGCCGTGGGCAAGATGATCACGCGCCGCGGCGGTTTCCTCGACCGCGTCGACCTGTTCGACCCTGCTTTCTTTGGCATCTCGCCGCGCGAGGCCGTCACCCTGGACCCCCAGCAGCGGCTGCTCCTGGAAGTGGCGTGGGAGGCACTCGAGCACGCGGGCATTGCCGCGGACCGCCTGCGCGGCAGCCTCACCGGCGTTTTCATCGGCATCACGACCGGCGATTACGCCCGGATCGTCGGCGTCGGAGAGGCGGGGCAGACCGACGTTTACGCGGCAACCGGGAACGCGCTGAACGCCGCCGCGGGCCGCCTCGCGTTCGTCCTCGGGCTTCATGGACCCTGCGTGGCGATGGACACGGCCTGTTCGTCATCGCTCACCGCGGTTCACCTCGCCTGCCAGAGCTTGAGGAATGGCGAGTCGGACCTGGCGCTGGCCGGCGGCGTCAACGTCGTGTTGCTGCCCGAGGCTGCCGTACTGTTCTCCAAATGGGGCATGCTCGCGCCCGACGGGCGCTGCAAGACTTTCGATGCCTCTGCCGACGGCTTTGTGCGGGGCGAGGGCTGCGGTGTCGTGGCCCTCAAGCGGCTCTCCTCCGCGCGCGCTGACGGCGATCGCATCCTGGCGCTCATCGCCGGATCGGCGGTCAACTCGGACGGCGCCAGCAGCGGCCTGACCGTTCCCAACGGTCCCGCGCAGCAGATGGTGATCCGCGCCGCCCTGGCCCGGGCCGGTGTCGAACCGGTCGACCTGGACTACGTCGAGACCCACGGCACGGGAACGCAGCTCGGTGATCCGATCGAGTTGGAGGCGTTGGCCGCGGTAATGGACCAGGGCCGCCCGCCGGACCGGCCCCTACTTATCGGCGCGGTAAAGACCAACCTTGGCCACACCGAGGCGGCGTCGGGAGTGGCGGGCCTCATCAAAGTCGTGCTCTCGTTGCAAAACGAGGCAATACCGCGCCATCTTCATCTGAAACAGCCCAATCCCCAGATCCCGTGGCAGAACTATCGGCTCGCCATGCCCATGGAAGTGACGCCCTGGCCCCGGGGCAAGCGGAGGCGTTTGGCGGGAGTAAGCTCGTTCGGATTCAGCGGGACGAACGCCCATGTAATTGTGGAGGAGGCGCCGGCATGGAAGGAGAGCGCGGCACAAGGTGCGGAGCGGCCGCTGCACCTGATCGCGGTTTCCGGCAAGGGCGAGGCGGCACTGCACGCCGGCGCGGAGCGTCTGGCGCGACATCTGGAGGCGCACGGCGACGAGCGTCTCGCCGATGTGGCCTTCACGGCGAATGCGGGGCGCGCGCAGTTCGCGCATCGGGCGGCAATCCTTGCCAAGGACATGGGGGCGGCGCGCGAGCGTCTCCTGGCGTTGGGCGAGAAACGCGAGGTTCCCGGAGTGATCCGCGGGCGTGTCGTGGCCGGTGAGGGCCCGCGGGTGGCCTTCCTGTTCACGGGGCAAGGATCGCAGTACGCCGGGATGGGACGTGCGCTGTTCGAGACCCAGCCCACGTTCCGCAACGCGCTGGAGCGCTGCGCGGAGATCCTGAAGGGGCGGCTGGAGAAGCCGCTGCTGGAGGTCATGTTCGGGGCTGCGGGCTGCGAAGGGTTGATCGACCGCACGGGCTACACGCAGCCGTGCCTGTTCGCGCTGGAGTGGTCGCTGGCCGAGATGTGGCGCTCGTGGGGAGTGGAACCGCGGGCGGTGATGGGCCACAGCGTCGGGGAATTTGTCGCGGCCGCCGTGGCGGGAGTGCTGGCGCTCGAGGACGCGCTGGAGTTGATTGCGGAGCGGGCGCGTCTGATGGAGGCTCTGCCCGCGGGCGGGGAGATGGCGGCGGTCCACGCCTCCGAGGAGCGGGTGCGGGCCGCGCTGGCGCTTCACGCGAAGGCCGTGTCGGTCGCGGCGGTGAATGGACCCAGGAGCGTGGTGATCTCGGGGGCGGGCGACGCGGTGCGCCGAGTGGCGGCCGCCCTGAAGGAGGACGGAATCAGGAGCCAGCCCTTGGTGGTGTCGCACGCGTTTCACTCGGTGTTGATGGAGCCGATGCTGGGGGCGCTCGAGTCGGCGGCGGGGAAGGTGGCGCATGGGAAGCCGCGGATCGACCTGGTGTCGAACCTGACGGGCAAGCTGATGCGGCACGAGGACCTGGGCCCGGGATACTGGCGGCGCCATGCCCGGGAGGCCGTGCGGTTCTGGGATGGAGTCGGAGCGCTGAGGGCGCTCGGATGCGATGTGTTCGTGGAGGTCGGGCCCGCACCGGTGCTGATCGGGATGGCCCAGCACGCTACCGGCGACCGGAGCATGGAGGGCATACCCACCCTGCGCAAAGGGCGCGACGATTGGGACGTCGTGCTGGAGGGTCTCGCGCGGCTATGGGTCAAGGGTGCGCGGGTGGACTGGGCGGGGTTCGACCGCGCCTATCCGCGACGCAAGGTGTCGCTGCCGACCTATCCGTTCCAGCGCGAGCGCTATTGGGCCGAGGCTCCGGTCCGCCTCGCCCAGGCTCCCTCCCGCGGGCGCGGCGCGGGCGCGCACCCGTTCCTGCTGTCCCACGTGCGCCTGGCCCAACCGCCCGGCACACACGTGTTCGAAGGCCAGATCGGCCTCGGCCTTTTCCCCTACCTGCGCGATCACCGCGTCCAGCAGAAGGTGATCGTTCCCGCGACGGCCTACATGGAGATGGCGCTCGCCGCTCATGCGCAGGTTTTCGGCGAGGGGCCGGTCCTGCTGCGCGAGATCGAGTATCGCAAGCCGCTGTTCCTGTTCGACGATGCCGTTCATGCCGTGCAGCTCGTGCTCATCACCGGCGCGGGCGGCGAGGCGATGTTCCACATTGCCACCCGGCCCGCGGCGGACGCCGCCGGCGAGAAACCCTGGCGACTCCACGTCAGCGGGCACATCCGCCGCGAAGCCGACCCGGCGCCGGAA
>Ga0326597_10012861_pt1 | contig 11021 bp, 7 predicted proteins | sample RVTome_12_FD_203789 | JGI IMG/M metagenome (GOLD analysis project Ga0326597, IMG submission 203789) | Soil microbial communities from uranium-contaminated site in the Upper Colorado River Basin, Wyoming, United States - RVT100D185 | ecosystem: Environmental > Terrestrial > Soil > Contaminated >... | reverse complement strand
ACCGACTTGACGACGACGCGATCCAACTCCTGGCTCATCGCGCGCTCGGCCGCCTCGGCCCGCTCAAGCGTCGTCATCGCGCCGATCATCGGTCAGGCGGCCGCCCGCTGTCAAGTTCCGGGGCGGCCGGTGAAGTATCTACTCAAGATTGACCGCCTTTGCTTTGATGGGCAGTCAGACGAGGCTGTCCACATCAAGGGGGGCCAATGATCAAGCTCAGCGATGTGAAGGTTCGGGGGCAATATCGGACGCGGGTGCGGTATCGCCTGGTCGTGCTGGAATATGCGGGCGAGCGCGGGGCCGCGGCCGCGGGCCGGCACTATGGCATCAGTGCCCGGACGATTCGGCGATGGCGGAACCGCTGGCGTCGTGGGGGCATCGAGGGGTTGGTGCCGACCTATCCTCGGCACCGGCCCCGGCGGGTACCGCCCGCCGCCATCGAGTTGATCCGCCACGCCCGCCAGGAGCTGGGCCTCGGGGCGGCACGCACGCGGTTCTGGCTGCAACGCGTGCACGGGGTCCGGCTGGCCATGGGCACGATTCAACGGGTGTTCCGGGACCTGGGGTTGCCCCGACTGCGGCGGACCCGCAAGCGGGAACCGCGCCAGATGAAACTGTTCGAGAAGGCGGAACCGGGCGAGTCAATTCAGGTCGACGTGAAGTACGTGTCGATCGCCGGGCGCTGGGCCTTTCAGTACACCGCCCTGGACGACTGTACGCGCTTCCGCGTGCTGCGGCTTTACCGGCAGTTGCACCACGGCTCGAGCCTGGCCTTCCTCGCGGAGCTCCGGCGGGCCTTCCCGTTCCCCATCCAGCGGCTGCAGTGTGACCACGGGCAGGAGTTCTCCTTCGCCTTCGTGCTGGGGGTCGAAGCCGCCGGGATCCGGCACCGGTACATTCGGCCCCGGCGCCCGCAACAGAACGGCAAAGTCGAACGGAGCCACCGGATCGATAACGAGGAATTTTGGGGCCGGCACCGCTTCCAGGACTCTGAGGTGGCCGCTGTCGCTCTGCGGGACTGGGAGACCAGGTACAACTACGAGCGGTTCTCCCTGGCGCTCCAGGGCCGCACACCGGCCGAAAAACTCGCCGCGTTCCAACCGCCGCGGCGGGCCGCCTAGGCGTCTCATGTCTACGCGCGGTCGACACCAAAAACCGGGGGTCAATCTTGACGAGACCCAACAGAGTCGCGTGAGCGCTTGCCGCGTGAGTGCCTGAACAGTTCCACGGCGGCCAGCGTGCGCAGTAGGGACAAGAATCGTGTTGACATGGCGGCGAGGCGCGCTCCAGACTCGACGCCCAGCGGGACACAGGGGGAGGGCACGCACATGAAGAACATTGTCATCTGCGCCGACGGCACCGGGAACGCCGGCCGCGGGACGAACGTCTTCAAGCTCTACGAGGCGGTGGATCAGACCGGCCACAGGCTGACCCCAGGGCTGATGCCGCAGGTGGCCCGGTATCACGACGGCGTCGGGACAGAATCGCTGAAGTGGGTCCGCATGCTGACCGGCGCGACCGGCTGGGGCCTGAGCCGCAACGTGAAGCAGCTGTATGGCTGGCTCGCGAGCCTCTACGCGCCCGGCGACAGGATCTTCCTCTTCGGATTCAGTCGGGGCGCCTTCACCGTCAGAACCCTCGCGGGGCTCATTCACGCGTGCGGGATCCTGGATCTCGGGAAGTACTCCACGAGCGAAGCGTTCGAAGCCGACGTCAAGAACGCCTACCGAGAGTATCGCCGGGGGTACAACAGCTGGCTGACCGCGATCTTCCACAAGACCAAGAAGCTCGACGCCGACCGCCTCGCGGAGCTGCGCTCGCGTTTTTCCGTTCCGATTCCCGAGTTCCAGCCGGACGCGCAGGGCAAGCTCATCGAATTCATGGGGGTGTGGGACACCGTCGACGCGGTCGGCCTGCCCCTTCGCGCGACGAATTTCGTGAACCGCGTGATCTACGCGTTCAAGTTCCCGGACCGCACCCTGAACGCCTCGGTGGCGCACGCATGTCACGCCCTGGCGCTCGACGAGGAGCGCGAGAGCTTCGCGCCTGTGCTGTGGGACGAATCGAAGACCGAGGACCCGAAGCGCATCGAGCAGGTGTGGTTCGCCGGGGTGCACTCGAACGTCGGGGGCGGCTATCCGCGCCAGGGGATGTCGCTGGTCCCGTTCGACTGGATCATGCAGAAGGCGGAGGCGCCGCCGCACAACCTTCGCTTCGACCCTCGGCTCATATCCCGCTACGTCACGGATGTGAACGACAAGATGTACGACTCGCGCGCCGGGCTCGGCGTCTTCTACCGGTGGCTGCCCCGCGACGTCCAGCGGCTCTGCGCCGACAACCGCGTGACGCCGCAGGTGCACCGGAGCGTGTTCGAGCGGATCGCGCGCAACACGGACGGGTACGCGCCCGGCTCCATCCCCGCGGACCCCGAAGTGATCTCGTTGTCTCAGCCGCCCGCGATGACCGACGCTATTCGCAAGCTCGTGCGGGACCACCACGGATCGCAAGGGCCGCTCATCGGACGCGCCACGACGTACCTGCGCGTGGGACGCTGGTCGTACTGGCTCTTCGTCTGGGGCGTCCTGCTCACGGTGTTCTTCATGCTCAAGGGATTCGTGATGGGCCCGCTGGAGGGGACCAGCACGTGGGGGCAGGTCGCGCTTGACTTCACGGATACCATCGTGAGCTCGAAGTGGTTAGGTTTGACGCATAAGACCCTGTGGCCCCGCCCCTGGCTGATAGCCTGGCTCGTGGTCACGCTAGGGCTGGCGATCGAGGCCGACAGGCAGCTCGATCGCGGGTACTGGCGTTTCTGGCACGACGACCACATGCGCCTGAAGCTCCGGAAGGCGCTCGGGCTGGGCTGAGCCCCGGACCGGCACGTTCAGCAAAGCCCCGCCGGCTTCGTCTCGGTGTATCTTGGTGGGACTCGCCCATGTACCTCGACCGCCGGCTCTGGGCATTCACGCGCGGCGTGCGGCTGCGCATCGCGGGCACCGTGCTGCTCGGCCTGCTGGCGGTCGGCGCCGGGATCGCGCGCCTGGCGCTCTTCGGGTGGCTGCTCGGCCGCGTCATCGCGGGCGATCCGCCGCGCTCGCTGCTGCCGCTCATGGCGCTGGCGGCAGCCGCCGTCGCGCTCCGCGGCGCACTCGACTACTGGCGCGCCATGGCCGCGCACCGCACCGCCGCGCGCGTGCAGCAGGCACTCCGCCAGGCCATCTACGAGCGCGTTACCGCGCTGGGCCCCGCCCACTTTACCCGCTCCCGTACGGGCGACGTCATCCTCTCGATGGTGGAAGGTGTCCAGCAGCTCGAGGTCTACTTCGGCCAGTATCTTCCCCAGCTCGCCGTCGCCGCGCTGACGCCCCCGCTCATCTTCGCCTTCGTCGCCCTCGTGGACCTGCCTGTCGCGCTGGTGCTGCTTGCGGCCGCGCTGGTGACGCTGATCGCGCCGTCCCTCTGGCACCGCAAGGACAGTCGCCAGAGCCTGGCGCGCCAGAAAGCCTATGCCGCCTTCGGCGCGGAATTCCTCGACTCCGTCCAGGGGCTGGCCACGCTCAAGGCCTTCGGCCAGAGCGGCGCGCGCGGCCGACTGCTCGAAGAGAAGGGGCACGCTCTCTTTCAGAGCACCATGGGCGTGCTCGGGGCGAACACGTTCGCCCGCGGCATCACCGACACCGGCATGGCCGTGGGGGCGGCGGCGGCGCTGAGTCTCGGCGCCTGGCGAGTCCAGGCGGGGGAGATGACTCTGACCGCGCTCCTGGTCATCCTGATGCTGGGCATCGAGGTCTTCCGCCCGCTCCGCGAGCTCCGCGTCGTCCTCCACCAAGGCATGCTCGGCCTCTCGGCCGCGGGCGGCATCATTCAGATTCTCGAGGCCGAGCCCCGGGTCCGCGACCGCGAAACGCCGCTCTGCGACGCGGCTTCTCTCGCGCCCGCCGTGACCTTCGAGGGCGTGACGTTCTCCTATCCCGGCGGCCGCCGCGCGGCGCACCTCGATCTCTCCTTCGAGGTCGCGGCCGGCGAGCGCGTCGGGATCGTGGGGCCGAGCGGCGCGGGCAAGTCCACCATCGCGCGGCTGCTCCTCCGCTTCTACGACCCGGAGCGCGGCCGCGTCACGATCGGCGGCCGCGATCTCCGGGATCTCACGCTCGATCAGCTCCGGGGCCTCATCGCGGTGGTGAGCCAGGACACGTATCTCTTCCACGGCACCGTCGCGCAGAACCTCCGCATGGGCAAGCCGGATGCCACGATCGCCGAGCTCCAGGCTGCGGCCCGCGCGGCCAACGCGGAGGAGTTCATCACGCGGCTGCCGCAGGGTTACGAGACCGTCGTGGGCGAGCGCGGGATTCGGCTGTCCGGAGGCCAGCGCCAGCGGATTGCGATCGCCCGGGTCCTCCTGCGCGCTGCGCCGATCCTCATTCTCGACGAAGCGCTCTCCGCGGTGGATGCCGAGAGCGAGGCGGTGATCCAGGAGGCGCTCGACCGGCTCATGGAGGGCCGGACGACGCTCATCTTCGCGCACAGGCTCTCGAGCGTGATCGGCGCCGACAGGATCCTCGTCCTGGAGGACGGCCGAGTGGTAGAGAGCGGCCGGCATGCGGAGCTCATGGGCCGGGGCGGCGCGTACCACCGCTTGATGGCCGCGCAGGCCCAGGATGGTGCCGGCCGCGCCGCGGCTCCCGCCATGCCGGACCTCGACCCCGAGCCGGACGCTTTCGAGCTCGAGCCGTCAGCGTCTGCCGCGCCAGAGCCCGCGGACGCGATCGTGCGGGCCGAGGGGATGGGCTGGCCCGAGCTGATCCGAGTCCTGCTCGGCATGGTCGCCGGGTACCGCGCCCGCCTCACGCTCACGTTCGTGCTCGGTGTCGCCCGGGTCGTGGCGCTGATCGGCGTCGGCGTGCTGAGCGCGCTCTGCGTCCGCGCGGTGAAGAACGGCATGCCCTTCGGCCGGCTGCTGCTCGGCCTCGCGCTGGTGGCGCCGCTGGCGGGGATCCTGCACTGGCTCGAGTCGTGGCTGGCCCACGACATGGCGTATCGCCTGCTGACGGACATGCGACTCGACATCTTCCGGAAGCTCGACGCGCTCGCGCCCGCCTACTTCACCCGCCGGCGCACAGGCGACCTCGTCGGGGTCGCTACCCACGACGTCGAGTTGATCGAGTACTTCTTCGCCCACACCATCACGCCCGCCTTCGTCGCCGTGCTGGTGCCCATCAGCGTCCTCGTCACGCTCGGGGTCTTCGGCTGGCCTATGGCGCTGGCGCTGCTTCCGTTCCTGGCCTGGGCCGCGCTGACGCCCGTGCTCGCCCGCTCCCGCATCGACAGGCTCGGCTCGCGGGCGCGCGAGGTGTCGGGAGACCTCACGGCCCACGCCGTGGATTCGGTGCAGGGACTGGGCGAGATCGTCGCCTTCAGGCATGCGCGGGCGAGGGGCGAGGAGTTCGGCGCCAAGGCGCTGGAGTATCTCCGGGTGCGCATGCCGCTTCTCCACGATTTGGCCTTGCAGACATCCTTCCAGGAAGTGGCCACCGGGCTCGGGGGGCTCGCGGTCGTGGGCGCGGGCGCGTCGCTGGTTGCCGCCGGCCGGCTCGACAGCGCCCTCGTCCCGCTCCTCACGCTGCTCGCCCTGTCCGCGTTCGTGCCGGTCTGGGAGATCGCCCAGGTGAGCCGCCAGCTCGCGGACACCCTGGGCGCGGGGCGGCGAGTCCACGCGGTGCACGCCGAGCCCGTACCCGTGAGTGATGGTGCAGGGGTGCGTCCGGGGAGTGCCATGTCGGGCGGACCGGCCCTCGAAATGTCGCTCGTGAGCTTCACCTACCCGGGTCGTCGCCGGCGCGCCCTCAGCGAGGTGTCCTTCGCGGTGCCGCGCGGGAGCACGGTGGCGCTCGTCGGTCCCTCGGGCGCGGGCAAGACCACGGTCGCCAGCCTCTTCCTCCGATTCTGGGATCCTGACGAGGGCATGGTCCGGCTGGACGGTCACGACCTGAGAGAGTACGGGCTGGACGATCTTCGCGGCCGGATCGCGCTGGTGGCGCAGGACCCTTACCTCTTCAACGACACGCTGCGGAACAATGTCCTGCTCGCGCGCCCCGAGGCGACGGAGGCGGAGCTGGCGGCGGCCGTGGAGCAGGCCGCGCTGGCCGAGTTCGTATCCGGCCTGCCCGACGGGCTCGACACGGTCGTGGGCGAGCGCGGCGCGCAGCTCTCGGGCGGCCAGCGCCAGCGGGTGGCCATCGCGCGCGCCTTCCTCAAGGACGCGCCCATTCTGATCCTCGACGAGGCGACCTCGCATCTGGACGCGGTCAGCGAGCAGGCGGTGCGCGGTGCCCTGGATCTCCTCGCGCGCAGCCGCACGACGCTGGTGATCGCGCACAGGCTCTCCACGGTGCGCAGCGCCCGGCGGATCATCGTCCTGGAGGACGGGCGCGTGGCGGAAACCGGCAGCCATCGCGAGCTTCTGGACAAGGACGGGCTCTACGCGCATCTCGTATCGCGCCAGCTCGCCAGCGCCACCGGCGCGCCCGCCTAAGGCCCTGGACCCGCTCCCGACCGGTCCGTGGCAGAGGGCTTTGGCGCTCAACCTCGACGAGGCGAAATGGATCCGACCTTGACGCCGCGCATGAAGACCATCGCGCCGCTCCTTCGGCTGGTTCGCCACCGTCAGCCACTGGGATGTCGAGGACCACGAGGTCCAGATCGATTTCGAGCGGGATCTCGTGCGTGATATTCAGGCGCGCATCCGTAGATCCCAGCCGGGCGCGCCCGCCGGCTGAGGCAACGGGGCCAGCTCGTGAATTCACACATTCTTGACGAGCTGTCCCGCGGTTCCTGAGAGCCTGGGGCACCCGGGCGGAGAGTCTAACCCCTGGAAACAAAGGGGGGCAGAGGGGGAGGGGCCAATGTCGAGGAGGGTGGTCGCTCTACTGATCGGCGCGGCGGTGTGGCTCGTGGCTGCCGGATACCCGGCATCCGTGGAGGCCGCGACCGAGGCCGAGCTCCAGTCGGCCGTCTTCCGCGCCAAGCCGGCGGTCGTCATGATCGCAGTGCGTATCGGCGCCACGGCGACGGTGCGCTGCGGCTCGGGGGCGAGCGCGACTGTCCGGCCGGGGGCGATCGGCGAGCTGGGGAGCGGGTCCATCATCCACCCCGATGGCTGGATCGTCACGAACGGCCACGTCATCCAGCCCTACCAGGAGGGCGCCGACAGCGCGTTCGCGGCCGAGCTCGCCGACAATGCGGTGGCGATGGCCTGCGCCGCCGAGCTGGACGGCCTGCCGGGCCCCGCGCGGGCGCAGCGCATCCGGGCGCTCGCCGCCGCACCCGAGAACCGACGCGGTCTCGCTCTCGAGCGAACGCTCGAGGTGCATCTCTCCAACGGAAAGGCTTACCCGGCGGAGGTCAAGTTCTACAGCCCGCCGGCCTACGTGGTTCTCGGGGCCACGACGGATCCATCCGGCGGCCAGAGGAAGGAGCACGGCCGCGACGTGGCCATCCTCAAGATCGAGGACAAGGAGCTGCCCGTCGTCCGCATGGCCCGCCACAGCACGGACCTGCACCTGGGCCAGGCGCTGTTCGTCATCGGCTTCCCGGGCGTCGTGGCCTCTCACGAGCTCCTCAGCCGCGCCACGCAGTACGAGCCCTCGATCACGGTCGGCCGCGTCTCGGGCTTCAAGCAGGACATCGGCGGCCAGCGCGTCATCCAGACGGACGCTTCCATCATCCAGGGCAACAGCGGCGGCCCGGTCTTCGACGACCGCGGCCGGGTCATCGGCGCGGCGACGTTCACGTCCCTGCAGGGCGAGCAGGTCGTCCAGGGCTTCAACTTCCTGATCCCGGTCGAGACGATCCAGGAGGCCGCGGCAAAGGCCGGGGTGACGCCGCTCGGCGACAGCATGTTCACGCGGCTCTGGAACCACGGCGTGGACCTCTACATCCGCGACCTGCACTATCGTGCCTACCGGAACATGAGCGCCGCGAACCGGATCCACCCGGGCTTCCCCGACGTCGAGCGCGTGCGCGAGGACTGCGACATCAAGCATAGGGAGCAGGGGTACCTGCACCGTGAGGAGGTCCAGTGGGGCGTCATGAGTTTCGCGCTCCTCGGAATGGTCGCGGGAGTCTGGTTCGGCGGGCGACGGGTCATGTCCGCGGCTCGGCAGAGCGTCCGCCGCATCATTCGAGAAGAGCTCGAAGGCCGGGCCGGGCGCCCCGGGAGCTGAGCCACGGAGGATCGGATCGACCGGTGCTTCGTGCGGCGCTACCGTTGAGCGCCGGCTGCTTCCTTGAGGCACGACGTGAGAAGATCGAGGGCGGCGCGGGTGAAGGCCCACATGTTCGCCTCGCGCTCGGCGCTCCGCGTCTCGAGCGTGATCACGCGCTCGACGGGGCCGGAGACGGCAATGCAGGCGTGGCCGGCGGCGTCGCCGTAGCGGTTGCCCGTGGGTCCACTGGCGCCGGTTTCGCTGAGGCCCCACGTGGTGCCGAGGCGCTCGCGGATCGTGCGGGCGGCCAGGCGCGCGAAGGCTTCAGTGCTCGAGCGCACGCCCTTGACGCCTTCGTCGGGGATGGCGAGGAGCGTGCGCCGCGCGCCCTGGGTGTAGATCACGCCCCCGCCCTGGTAGTAGGCTGAGGCGCCCGGGATGGCGAGAAGCGCGGCGGAGATCAGCCCGCCAGCCGAGGATTCGGAGACGGCCACGGTCTGTCGAGCCTGGACGAGCAGGGCTGCGGGAGCGGCAGCGAGCGTTGCCAGATCGTTCATGGCATAAGATTGCCACGGACCGGCGTCATCCGGCGGAAGAAAGGGAGAACAATGAGCAAGCCAGACGGCGCGGTTGCTGACGCGCTCGGGTATCTCGACGCACACATGGGCGACTTCACCCGGGAGCTTTCCGATCTCTCGAGGATCCCCAGCGTGTCGGCAAACGGTTTCCCTCCGGCCGAAGTCAGGCGCTCGGCCGAGGCGACGGCCGAAGTTCTGCGCCGGGCGCGGGTGGACAACGTCCGCGTCCTCGAGATCCCGGGCGTGCACCCGTACGTCTACGGCGAATGGCTCAAGCGCCCGGGGGCACCGACGATTCTCCTCTACGGCCACCACGACGTCCAGCCGCCGGGCAGGCCGGAGAAGTGGCTCTCGCCGCCCTTCGAGCCGACGGAACGCGGCGGGCGGCTCTATGGCCGCGGCACCGCGGACGACAAGGGCGGCGTCATGGTCCACGTGGCTGCGGTCGCCGCGTATCTGCAGGCCGCGGGTGGGCCGTCGTGCAACGTCAGGTTCATCATCGAAGGTGAAGAGGAGATAGGCTCGGAGAACCTCGGCCGCTTCCTGACGGAGTATCGCGAGCTCATGGCCGCGGACTACATCGTGCTGTCCGACACGTACAACTTCGACACGGGCATCCCGGCGCTGACGTACCAGTTGCGCGGCGTCTGCCAGGTGGACGTCGAGGTCGCCTGCCTCCGGCAACCGGTGCACAGCGGCATCTGGGGCGGCCCCGTCCCCGACGCCGTCCAGATCCTCTGCCGCCTCGTCGCCTCACTCACCAAGGACGACGGCTCGCTCGACGTGCCGGGCCTCTACAAGAAAATCGCGAAGCCGGGGGCCACGCAGCTCGGCCGCATCCGCGCGCTGCCGTTCAACGAGGCCAAGTACAAGAAGGAGGCCGGGATGCTTCCCGGCGTGCGGCTCGGCGGCGAGAGTCGCTTCTCTGTCTACGAGCGCCTCTGGACTCGCCCGGCGCTCACCGTCACGGCGCTCGAGGCGCGGCCGTTCCTGGGCTCCTCCAACCAGGTCATCGAGGCGGCGCGGGCTCGGCTGTCGCTGCGGACCGTCCCTGGCATGGACGCGCGCGAGGCGGGCCGGCTCCTCGTCCGCAGGCTCACCGCGCGGCCGCCATGGGGCGCGCGCGTGACCGCGCGCCTGACGGGCACGGCGCCGTGGTGGACGACGGACCCCGAAGGCCCGGCCTTCGAGGCCGCGCGCCGAGCGCTCAAGGCCGGCTTCGGCCGCGAGGCGGCGATGGTCGGGTGCGGCGGGTCCATCGGCTTCGTCGGCCCCTTCGCCCGGGTGCTGGGCGGCGTGCCCTGTCTCCTCACGGGGGTGCAGGACCCGTCGACCAACGCGCACTCCGAGAACGAGAGCCTGCATCTCGGCGACTGGATCAAGTGCATGCGCGCGGCCGTGCACCTGTACGACGAGCTCGCGCGCGTGCCGGTCGGGCGCCGCCGGCGCCGCTGAGGTAAGATAGCGTCCGCATCCGGTTCCCACCCTGAACGCGGCCGGCCCTGAGGGCCGGCTCCGGAGGATCCGATTATGGATAACAGCAAGGGTCAGACGGTCACGCTCAAGGCCGAGGACGGCCACTCGCTTTCCGCCTACCGCGCCGCGCCGACGGGAAAGCCGAAGGCCGGCCTCGTCGTCATCCAGGAGATCTTTGGCGTCAACAGCCACATCAAGCGCGTCAGCGACGGCTTCGCCGCCGACGGCTACGTCGCGCTGGCGCCGGCCATCTTCGACCGCGCCGAGCGCGGCTTCGAGACCGGCTACCAGCCCGCCGACATCGAGCGCGGGCGCGGCATCCGCGGCAAGATCGACATCAACGACATGGTCAAGGACATCCGGGCGGCGGTCGGCTCGCTCGCCGCTGAAGGCCTGAAGGTCGGCGTGGTCGGCTACTGCCTGGGCGGCACGCTCGCCTGGCTCGCCGCCACGCGCATCAATGGCGTGAGTTGCGCCGTCAGCTACTATGGCGGCGGCGTCGCCGAGACCGCGGCGGAGAAGCCGCGATGCCCCGTCCTCTTCCATTTCGGCGAGACCGACCAGTCCATCCCGCCGGATCACCACGCGAAGATCCGCGCCGCGCACCCCGAGCTGCCGCTGCACGTCTATCCGGAGGCGGGGCACGGCTTCAACTGCGACGAGCGCGGCGCCTACCACGCCCCCAGCGCGGCCCTCGCGCGCACGCGGACGATGGAGTTCCTGGCCAAGCACCTCTAGCTTCATGCGAGAGATTCTGCGGGTT
>Ga0326597_10012860_pt1 | contig 11022 bp, 6 predicted proteins | sample RVTome_12_FD_203789 | JGI IMG/M metagenome (GOLD analysis project Ga0326597, IMG submission 203789) | Soil microbial communities from uranium-contaminated site in the Upper Colorado River Basin, Wyoming, United States - RVT100D185 | ecosystem: Environmental > Terrestrial > Soil > Contaminated >... | reverse complement strand
TTGCAGTTAAATCGGCACCCCGTGGGATCGCGGGGGCAGATGTATGGCGCGAATGAGGAAGACATTGACGACAAAAGCACGATTCAAGTGCGAACCGACGACAACACGATCTATGGAGAGATTGCGGATGTGCGGCAGGCGATTACGTTCGAGGTGCGCGCCGGTACGGTGGACGGGATGCAATTGGAGCCGTATCGCGTGCAAATCCGCGTTCAGCCGGACGCCAAGCCGTCGGTGCGATTCGTGAAACCTGCCGAAGAGCTGGAAGCGCTGGCCACGGCGGAAGTGCCGCTATTGGTCGAGGCCGGAGATGACTTGGGGCTACACAAGGTCGGCATCGGCTTTCAAGTCGCGGGGGGCCCGATGCAATCGCTTTGGGAGGACGATTACGCTGGGGGCAGCGTCAAAATCCAAAGTCACGAGGTGTTGGCTTTGGAGGACCACAACGTGCGATTCCCGGGCAGCGTCAACTATTTCGCGTTTGCCGAGGACAATTACTTTGGCGAGCCGCGCCGTAGCGTAACACCGCTCCGCTTCGTGGACATCCGGCCCTTCAAGCGGGAATACCAATTGCTCGACAACGGCGGGACGTGAAACGGTTGTTCCACAACTCTGGAAGAGTTGATAGCACGTCAGAGACAGAACCTTGGCTTGACCTTCACGGCAACGCAGCAGAAGCATTTTTCGGCCGCGCTCCGCGAACGCGTCACGCGCAACGAGACCGAGTTGCTCGACGCCACCCAAGAATTTACGACCGGTTGGGAAGCACGAACGGGCCCCAGCCCCGATCTGCAGGCGGCCATCTTAGCCATGCAATCGGCACTCGATCAATTGTCGCTCGACGACGCGCAGGGCGCCGTCGATGGCGAACTACAGGCACTCGCCTCGCTCATTCGCGCCCGCCAGAACATCCGGCAAGAACTCTCGCAATCGCAAAGCAGTTCCTCGGCCTGCCGAACCTTTGATCGCCAGCAACAACAGCGCTTGCGAAAACCCGAAGAGCTGAAGAAGGATCGGAACCAGGAGATCACCGCCCAACGGCAGAATCTAGAAAACCTCGCGCAGCAGCAGCGCAAGTGGTCGGAAGACGTTCAAAGCGGCCCCAAACCGCGACTCGATCGCGACCGATCCGAACAAGAAACACCAGCCAACCCCAGCGAGCCCTCGTCGGCCTCGTCCGCGTCGAAGCCAAGTGATTCATCTCAATCGAAACCGTCCGCCGAGCAGCTGGCCCAGCGCCAGCAGGAGTTGATCGACGAGTGGCGAAAAATGCGCGAGCAGCTGAGCGGCCTCGCACAATCAACGGAGGCGACGAAATCGCAGGCGGACGAGATCGCCCAAAGTATGCAGCGCGGCCTGAATTCGCAACAGCGCGGCAACGAGCGGACGGCGGCTCAAGAGGGCGAAGCAGCCGCCGAGATGCTTGAGCAATTGGCCGACCACCTGGCCACGTGGCAATCCGAGGATGTGCTTGAGCGGCTTGCCCAGGCGCACGAATTGGCTGAACGCCTGGCCCAGCGGGAAGGCGAGCTGGGCGAACACCTCGCGGCGCGTGCCGGCACCGATCCGGTGAAGATTGGGTCGTTGCCCGCAGCAGATCGCGTCGCCCTGGCTGGACGTCAGCGGGGATTGACCGCACAGGCGGGGCTGCTGGCCGAACAGCTCGATCGACTTCGCGGCGAGGCCAGTGTTTCCGCTCCTCGCGCCGCGGACGCGTTGCAGCAAGTCGAGCAGGAACACGCGCCGCGAGACATCGCCCAGGAAATGTCGATAGCCGCGATCGAAATCTCTCAGGGAAACGCTCGCGCCCCATCGACCGTTCGGGGAGCCCAACAACGGCTGGAGCAACTGGCCGCCCAATTGCAAGACACGCGCGCCGACTTAGGACAACCACGACTCGACGAGCTGCTGGCGCTGGAAGAAGATGTGGCACGCGCGATTGAACAACTCGAAAACCAGCAGACGCCCCCCGCGCTGGCCGACGCCGAACAGAGTTCGCTCGCGGATCGGCTATCATCACTCGCCGCCGCCGACCGACGAATGGAGCAGGCTTTGAGCAGCGAAGCAAACTTGGAATCGGCCGATAATTCCGCGGCGGAGACTCAATCGGGTTCGCCATCGAATTATGTTCCGCACGGGAATAGCGAAGTTCGTCCAGGCGTTTACTGGCGTTCGAGTTGGATGACACCGAGCCGGTTGCGTCAGGCAAACCAAGTCGTGCAACGCAAGATCCAAGAGATCATTCTCGCCGGTGCCCAACTGGACGGCGACGCCCCCGTGCCTCCCGAGTACGCTCCGCTTGTTGAGGAATACTACCGTCAATTGTCGGATGATCTGCGTTAGATGTTCGAGTGGTCGCGTCCCATCCCGGATTGGTCTTACCTGTCATTGGGCGTGGGACTCATCCTTGTAATTGCCATCGCTCGGCGTTTGGCAATTTCGCCGCAGCTCAAACGCTGGTCCCTGTTTATTCCGCGTTTGGGCGTCTTTGCCTCGTTGTTGTTGATCTTGATGAATCCAGTTCGGCGTCGCGATCAGCAACTCCCCTCCAATCCGCCCGGCGTGGTGTTCTTGCTGGACTGCTCGCGTAGCATGGCGCTCGACCGTCCGGCATCGCGACTGCAGCAGGCCAAACAACTGGCCCAAGCCGCCGATTTGGCACTCGTGGGCGACGATCGTCCAACGATCTCCTGGTTCCGCTTTGGCGAGCAGTAGGCAGCCGTGCCCAGCCTGAATCAGATCAATGCCCTCGATAACCGCAGCGGCCTGGCGTCTGCCCTAAGTCAGTTGCCTTCGCGCTTTGGCCGCGAGCCGCCGCGAGCCATCGTCGTCTTTTCGGACGGCACCATCGATCGGCCGTTTGACAGCGAGGCGTTAGTTGAAACGTACCGAAATCTCGAGGTTCCCGTGCATGTCGTGCCGTTGGGAGACCCGGCCCTACGAGGCGACGTGGCGATTCAGGGTCTGGTCGTGCCGAGCCACGTCGACCGCGGTGTCAAAGCGCCGGTGCATGCGGTCGTGAGAAGCCAGGGGTTTGATGGCGAAAGAACGGTCGTTCAGGTTCGCTCGTCACGCGACCCCAAGGCCGCTCCGTTAGCGTCCATTCCGATCACGCTGACCGGCGCGCCCCAATCGGTCGATTTTGTTCTGGAAGCTAACCCGGACCTTGGCGAGTTGGCGATAGAAGTGCCGGTACTCGCCGGTGAAGCGCTGAACGAGAACAACCGGGTGCCGTTTCAACTGGCGGCGCGCAGCCGCAAGATCAAGGTCATTTACATGGAGGGGACTGGCAACTCGGAGTATCGCTGGGTGCAGAACGCACTGACCGAAGACAGTGATATCGAGTGTCTGTCGATGGTGGCCGATCAGCAATACATCGAGCGTCCTCGCCTGATGCGTGTGGGCGATCCTTACAAAGGGTATCCCACAACGCGCGCGGAATTGCTCGAGTACGATTGTGTGATCTGTAGCGACATCTCGCGCGGGGCGTTCACGCGCGAACAACTGGACTGGACCGCCGAACTGGTTGCCAAACGGGGCGGCGGATTCGCAATGGTCGGCGGCATCACCAGCTTCGGTGCCGGAGGTTGGGACCAGACGGTCTGGGATCAACTGATACCCGCCGACATGCGGGGCGACAGGATCGGACGCGGTTGGGTCTATCATACGTTTCGTGTAACCGTTCCCCCCGCCGTCCAAAGTCATCCAATCTGGCGGATTGTCGAAGACCCCGGCGAAAATCGCAAAGCACTCGCGCTAATGCCTACGTTTTTTGGCACCAACTACCTTCTGCGGCTCAAGCCCGCGGCCACGGCACTTGCCTACTCGGCCGAGCCGATTCCGGCGGCCGGCATCATGCCGGTCATGGCCGTCCAGTCGTATGGAAGAGGTCGCACGTTCGCCTTGGCACCCGACAGCACGGCCGATTGGGGCAAGCTGTTTGAATCGCAGTGGGGTCCGGGGGACAATCGTTACTTTCGCAAGTTCTGGCGCAACGTCGTGCGGTGGTTGACCGAGAATTCGTCGGCCGGCACGCGCCGACTGCTAGTCGAAACAGATCGCGTCATCTGTCGACCCGGCCAGAAATTGACAATCACGGCTCGAGCCTACGACGCGCAGCTTCAGGAAACGCAAGCGTACCAGGTTTCGGCGACCTTCGACCGTGGCGAGGCGACGACCGCTTGGGTGCCAATTACACCGCTGGAACCGGTTGCGGACGCGACGATTTATCGCACCGAGATTGCCATTCAATCCTGGCACGAACTCGATGTCGACGGCTCGCAACGTGGCCTCCTGTCACGCGACTTGCATGTCGTGGCCCGCGAGGGTGACGCGATCGTCGCCGAGACGCACATCACCGTTTGGATACTCGACGATAGCGACGAGTACCTCGAACTGCGGCCTCAGCCGGAGAATTTGCGAGTCATCGCCGAAGGAACGGGTGGCGAGGTCATCACCGCGGCTGCGGGGCTTGCCGAGCAACTTCGCGGACTGCCAACCAAGAAAGGCGATGTCATCGTTACGCGGACCCCGACTTGGGACCGCCCGCTGTTCTTGACGTTGGTGGTCGTTCTGCTCGGCGTGGAATGGATCTTGCGCCGCAGATCCGGTTATGGGTAGGCACGGATGTCGGGGTCCATCGCGGCCGGCCGCCATTTCTCTCCTCGCCCACCCACAACCTATAGTTCAGGGTCCGTGCCGCGGATCGAGGGCGCGCAACCGGTCACGATGTTGGAATCGTAGCGATAGGGAATAGCAATGACGGCACCGAATCTGCTCCAACAGACGGTAATCAGCCTGCTGAAGGCGTTTCGCGCTTACGTCTGGCTGTGGGTTATTCCGACGGTAGCGATACCAGCGTTCGCAACGGTTTATGCGCTCACGAAATCGACGACATGGCAAGCATCGCAAGCGCTGGTCGTTCGCGATGAAGCTCGCGGGATGAGCCGCCAAGGGCGGTTCGACAGCACGGAATCAATGCGTGCATCCCAAGAAACCATCATCGAAGTCGCGAAAAGTTCGGCCGTGGTCTCGGCAGCTTTGAAGCAACTCGGCCCGCCAAAATCGCTGCTTGGCAACAAGAAGTTCCCGACCGACGCCGACATTCAAGCGTTACAGAAACGGATCTCGGTCACCGCCCCGAAGGGTTCCGAACTCGGCTCCTCTGAGGTTCTTCATCTGTCCGTAAAAGGAAAGACGCCGAAGGATGCGATCGCGCGCGCCAACGCCCTCTGCGATCAGCTCGAAAACCATCTCGGAAAGCTACGCAGCGCTCGAGCAGGCAGCGTGACGACCGAGCTGGAACAGTCGCTCAAACTCGCCATGGCTGACCTTCAAAAAGCTACTGACGCCCTCGCCGCGATGGAACGCGAAGTTGGCGGCGACTTGGCGGAACTGCGAGTTCTCAATCAGTCCAGTTCAGGGGATGGCAATCTCTGCACGGCATTGAACCAGGTCAAATCCGAGATCCGCCAACGGGAAAGCCAAGCCGAAGCTCACCAAGAGTTGAAAGAAGTGCTCTTCACCGCCAAGCAAAATCCTGACGAGTTGCTTGCGATGCCAAGTTCAATGTTCGCTGCACAGCCAGCCTTAAAGCGGCTCAAGGAGGGACTCGTCGATGCACAACTCCGCACGTCAGACTTGATGGGCAAGATGAGCGCCGGCCATCCGCTTGTCCGGGCCGCTATCCATGGCGAAGAGGCGATCCGTCAGAGCTTGCGTTCGGAACTCGCCGCGGCACTCAGCAGTTGCGACGCCGATCTTCAAGTCGTTCATCGACAGATCAAGTTGCTCACGAACCAACAGGATGATTTGCAAGCACGGCTCGATCGACTGGCCGGGCTGCGGGCGCGATACGCCGTCCTCGTCAACGATGTCGAACAGAGATCCAACATCGTCCAACAAGCCAAGCAAGATTTGGCCACCGCGCGGGCCACGCAATCGTCGTCCCAGGCAACCAGCTTGATCACTCGGTTTCAGCATCCTCAAGTCGGTGACTCGCCGGTCGGTCCCGGACGAATAACGATCATCGGCATTGGCCTGCTGGGTGGACTCATGACCGGAGCGGGGCTTGTCTTCTTGGCAGCACCAATCGGACCCAGTTCGCGGCAAGGCCGCCGTCTGACGGACTATTTGGGACTCGGACGCCGCCAGGCCGACCGGCCGCCAGCAACGCCGCGCGGCACAACCAGCGTCGGACGTCGAGCCGCAGACCCGCCACGCCCTCAGCAAGTGACCGATGCCCCGCAGCTCGGCAGGTGCGGTGCAGATGATCGTGGCATCTCGACCGAAGAAGTTCAGCAGCGACGCGAAGCCGATAGTCGCACGGGTTCGTAAATCACGTCGACGCGGGAGAGAACTGCGAATCGATCGCCAGGGCCAGTTGTCAGGATGATCTGGTCGAGGGCAACACGGTCCGTCCTTGTTCTCGAACGGACCAAGGGGTCAATCCTACGGCTCACCGCAGCGAGAGTTCGCCCCACCAATGCCGCTTCCAACGCAGTGCCTGCGCTCGGAGGCTGGTTTTTGCATAGCGACAGAAGCGGAAGCTGGGCATCGCGTGCGTTCGCCAGGCGTGTTTGTAGCTGCTCTCTCCTTCGCCAAGGTCCAGCTGGCATTGTTCGCCGGCGAAAGCTTCTTGCAGCATCCGATGAATCAACACGGTTCCGGGACCAGCACTCTTAAACTTGGGGTTGTATCCCATCCTCAAGCCGAACTCGGTTCCGTAAAACGCATAGTTGTAAGAAAACGCAGCAGGTTCGCCTCCAACGGAGAGCAGATAAACCGAGACGGCGCCGATGCGAGCCGCGACTTCGTGAACGTCGCGCAAGAAGCGCCGGACGCGCTCATGAGTCAGCGTCGTGCCAGTCGAAGAGGCTCCCTGCCAGCTCTGTCCCGCGATCTGCTCACACGTTTCGTACAGGTCCCAACGAGCGTCAGCCGCGTCACAATCTTTGGAACGTCCCGAATCACTGGGGCGACAGCACAACATTTCGACCGGTCCCAACGTCGCCAGCTTCTTCTCCGCGCGACGAACATTGCTGCGATGTTTCTCGCGACGAGTCATCCAGTAGTCGTCCCACCCCCGCGACAAATCGACGAGAGAAATGTCATCTCGCGAACAGATCTGCGGCCGAATTCGGACGTCTTCAAAAGCGGCTATCACGTCTTCACGGCAATCACGCGGCGTCCAATCCAGCTCCAGCAAGTCCCAATTTCGAGCGGTTTCTTCGATGTGACGCAGGCCTGCCGACAGAACGGTTCGCACGTTCGAGCCAATCGGTCCGTAACGTGTTCCCCATCCGTCCAATGGATAACCAAGCGTGCGCACCGCACCGGCACGCGTCGCGGTCGTCTTGACAGCCAGCGGCAAGATTCCGACGAGCCGATTGCCTTCATAGACAAGCAGTGTCCGTAACCGCTGGTCTCGTCCAAAATAACGCCAGTAGATCGCAAGCCAATCCAACGTTTGAAAGAAGCAAGCATCCGGCGTCTCGGCGAGCAGCCGTCCCCAGTCATCGCGATACGACAACAGCCGATCGATCTCATTGACTTCAACAATGCGCATGTTTGCAACCAAGTCTCGATTAACTCCCACCGACTCCTGACCTCTGACCTCTGACCCCTGACTCCTGCCCTCTGACCCTAATACGCATTCTGTTGCGAGAAGACAACAAACACCGTCTTGCACAGAATCTTCAAATCCATCCACAGTGACCACTGGCGAATGTATTCGAGGTCGTATTGAATCCGGTTCGACATCTTGTCGAGCGTATCGGTCTCGCCGCGCCAGCCGAGAACCTGAGCCAGGCCCGTAATGCCGGGCTTCACCTTGTGTCGCAGCATGTAACCCGGAATCAGCCGCCGATATTGTTCGTTATGAGCGCTCGCATGAGGCCGCGGCCCGACGAGCGACATATTTCCTTCGATGACGTTGAACAGCTGCGGCAGTTCATCGAGCGAAGTCTTGCGCAAGATCCGCCCGAATGGAGTGATACGCGAATCGCCCTTCGTCGCTTGCTTCACCACCGGCCCGTTATCCGCGACCCGCATGCTGCGAAACTTCCAAACCAGGATCTCGCGGCCGTCCAAGCCGTACCGCTTCTGTCTGAAAAAGACCGGGCCTCGCGAAGTCAGCTTGATCATTGCCGCAATCACCATCATCGGAATCGCCGCAGCCGCCAGAGCCATCGACGCCAGCGCAACATCGGACATCCGCTTCGCCATCCCATCGACACCGTAGAACGGATTCTCGAAGACGCTGACCACCGGCAGCCCGCCAATATCGGTCCAGCGCGAGTGCAGTAGCTCGAAAACGAAGAAGTCGGGCACGATGTAAACCGACGCCGTGGAATCCGCGAACTGGTCCAGTAAGTGCCGAATCCGCTTCTCGGCGCGCATCGGCAAGGTGATATAGATGCGATGAATCTCGCCGTGTTGAGCCAAGTCGACAAGTTCACCGATCGTCCCGAGCTTCTCGCCGACTCCTTCAGGAACGTCGCCGGTCCGAGCGGTGGGCCGATCATCATAGAACCCGGAAAACTCCAAGCCGAATTCCGGCGCGTCTTCCATGTTGCGAGCCAGGCGCACACCGAGTTCCGTCACTCCGATGATTGCGAACTTACGCGTATTCCATCCCTTGGCCATCATCGACCGCTGCACCATTCGAATCACAATGCGAGTTGCCGCGAACAACGCCGCCACGGTCCCGACCACGATCAACAGCGCCCCCCGCGGCAAGTGATCCGTGAATCGAGTCAAAACACCGACCACAAGCAGAGCCGCGCCGCTGTACACCCACGTCAGTTCCGCGGCCGCAATTTCGCGAGACGTCGCGACTCCGCGCCAGCTGCAGTACAGGCCGACAAGCTCTCCAACCAGAAAGACCGTAATGATCGTTACTGTCATTGCCAGCCAGTAGTTCGCATCGACCAGCGTCTTCGGATACCTCGCCGCCACGGCGAACGCCAGCCCAATGCAAGCCGCATCCGAAATCCTCAACAGCGCGTCGGCCAACGACTTTTCATGCCAAATTCGAAGCACGTTTCGCGGTATCACGGCACAAGTTCCCTTCAGCCAAATCGTTTAACCCGCCGCCGTAGGCGAGGCATTTGCCACGAACCCAATTCACTACGGCAAGTCGGCAGAAGCTACCGCGAAAGTTTAGGTCACACCTCAAACTAGAATTGCCCGACGTCTTAAGAGCGGCATTTGCCCGGGACATTCGGATCGTACGGGTCGCGCCGGATTGACTCCTCGCTGATGTGCTCATCAAGTGCATCTCTTAGAATCCGCGGCATGGCGTGGAGGTTGGAAGCGGCATTTGTGGAGCCGGACGATCGTTGGGGAAAAGATCGATGCCCCATAGTTGCGTTTGCGGCCAGCGACTACAGTAGAAACGATGGAACAAAAAGGAATCGATCCTGCTGATCTCGCAGATGCGGTGGTGGCGTTTGTGTCGCGACCGAACTACCAACCGGTCAAGCCACGCGTCATTGCCAAGAAGTTAGGGCTGCCGAAGGAGCAGATTTGCGAAGTTCGCAGAGCCGTCAAGCGGCTGGCGAAGAAGGGGCTGCTGGCGTACGGGGCCAGCCATTTGGTGACGTTGCCGGGCCCCAAGGCCAGTGCCGGAAAACCCGGTGCCGGAAAACCCAGTGCCGGAAAATCCGTTGCCGCGACACCGACTAATCATGTAACGGGAACGTTCCGCAAGGCAGCAGCAGGCTTTGGCTTCGTCCGCCCCAAAGATCCCGACGTCGCCAAACGGATCGGCGAGGATATCCACATCGCCGAGACCAAGACGCTCGATGCGTCCAGCGGTGACCTCGTTGCCGTGCGGCTGAAGAAGCGCGGCGGGGCAGGGGAGCGCGTGCGGGGCGAGATCGTCGAGATTCTGGAACGCGATAAGAATCAGTTTGTCGGCGTCTACTTCGAGCGGAGCGACATGGGCTTCGTGCAGGTTGACGGCAAAGTCTTCGCGCGGCCCACCTTTGTCGGCGACGCCGGCGCAAAGAACGCGCGCGGCGGCGATAAGGTTGTCATCGAGATGGTTCACTTTCCGTCGCACACGCGCGACGGTGAAGCGGTCATCGTCGAAGTGCTCGGGGCGCGCGGGACGGCGGGAATCGATACGCTGTCGATCATCCGCGAGTACAACTTGCCGGACGAGTTTCCGGAGGAGGTCCTCGAAGCGGCGCGGGATCAAGCCGAGAAGTTCGACGAATCGATCGGCGAGGATCGTCGTGACTTCACCCACGATACAGTAGTGACAATCGATCCGTTCGACGCGCGGGACTTTGACGATGCGATCTCGCTAGAGAAACTCGACAACGGCCATTGGCGGCTCGGCGTCCACATCGCCGACGTGTCGCACTTCGTCCCACAAGGCTCGCCGCTGGATCGCGAAGCACGCGACCGCGGCACCAGCGTCTACTTGCCGGATCGCGTCATCCCGATGATTCCGGAAGTCATCTCGAATAACCTGGCCAGTCTCCAACCGCATCGAGTTCGTTATACAAAGACGGCAATCGTCGAGTTCACTCCCGGTGGAGCCCCTGTGGCGACCGAAGTCTATTGCGGCGCGATCAAGAGCGCCCATCGATTCAACTACGAAGAGATCGACGAGTATCTGGCCGATCGCCAGGCGTGGCGCGCGAAGCTCGAGCCGAAGGTCTGCGATCTGGTGGGCCGGATGCACGAGTTGGCGATGGTCTTGCGCCGCCGGCGGCTCGACGGAGGTTCGATCGAGCTAACGTTGCCCGAGATCAAAATCGATTTGGACAACGATGGCAAGGTGAGCGGCGCGCATCTCGCGAAACACACCGAAAGCCATCAGATCATCGAAGAGTTTATGCTCGCCGCCAACGAAGCGGTGGCGACCTTGCTGTCGGACAAGGAATTGCACTTCCTGCGGCGAATACACGAGAATCCCGATCCGCTGAAGCTGAAGAATCTGGCCCAGTTCATGCGCGAGCTGGGGATCGAATGCGAGAGCCTGGAGAGCCGCTTCGAGATCAAGCGGAT
>Ga0326597_10012859_pt1 | contig 11022 bp, 7 predicted proteins | sample RVTome_12_FD_203789 | JGI IMG/M metagenome (GOLD analysis project Ga0326597, IMG submission 203789) | Soil microbial communities from uranium-contaminated site in the Upper Colorado River Basin, Wyoming, United States - RVT100D185 | ecosystem: Environmental > Terrestrial > Soil > Contaminated >... | reverse complement strand
AGGGGTTGGTCTTGCGGAATACCCAAAAGAGGTTCAAGCCAACATTCGCCTTCAATCTGCACGATCAGGAGCTTAGCACCGTTGCCGCAACAAAGGCAATCACGGCAATCGCGGTGCTTGCTCCGGCGCTCGATGAAAAGCGAACCTCACCGATGGTACGGGTTCGGGCAATGAGGGTGGCTGCCGTTATTGCGCGCACACTTGGCCATTTCATCGATGGCCATATCGCGAAGTACGATGATGCATTCGAACCGCGTGCTTTTGGGGACAACATGCAGGCGTGGGGGACAAGCACCGTGCTCATCGAGTCTGGCCACTGGCCCAATGACCCGGAGAAATCATTTATCCGGAAGCTCAACTATGTCGCAATCCTTACAGCACTCAGATCGATCGCTGATGGTTCATACCAAGATGTTGCTCTCGACCACTATTCCAATCTGAAAGAGAACGGGAAATCGATTTACGACGTGATTGTACGGGATGTGCTTCTCGAGCATGCTGCGGGCTGGTCTCACAATGTGGATATCGGGCTAACCCTGGATCCAGCCCACAATAGACCCGGCGGAGCGGAAATCGTGACCATTATGGACGTTGGGGATCTGAGCACATATGTCGCTCTCTCTACCATTGAGGGGCACCGAAGACGAATTTCATCCTCCATTACTACGGTGGGCACAATACTTCCGCTTACCGAGCTTCTCAGCACTCTTCAATTGTACTATCCAACCCGTTCCGATTCAACTGGCAGGTAGACTCACCTCGACCGCCTGGTTAATCCCATCGAGTGATGTTGGGGTTAGTAGAAAACCGGTCTATGCTTGAAATTCGGAGTGCATTATTGTACCTTGCCATGGGCCTTATCCCGAAAATCGCATCCAAAGAATCCTCTGTTCAATGACCCTGCTCAAACAAAAACAGCGAGAGTTCGAGCGCGAAGCACTTCCCCATATGGATTTTCTCTACAATTATGCCCTCCGGATGACCAACAATCCGGCGGACGCCGAAGATCTCGCTCAGGAAACGTATCTCAAGGCATACAGGTTCTGGGACCAGTATGAGAAGGGAACTAACATCCGGGCATGGTTGTTCCGAATAATGAAAAACTCTTACATCAACAGGTACCGGAAGGAATCCAAGGAACCGGACACTGTTGACTATGACGAGGTCAAAGAGTTTTACAACATCATCCGGGAAGAGTCTGCCGACGCGAACGACCTCCAGGAAACGGTGTTTGGCAATCTGCTCGATGACGATGTTGCAGGGGCAATAGCAGGATTGCCGGAAGACTTCAGGACAGTGGTTATACTCTGCGATATCGAGGGTCTGACGTATGAAGAGATCGCGGAGTTTGTCGATATACCCTTAGGAACGGTTCGATCCCGATTGCACCGGGGGAGAAAGCTGCTTCGCTCGAAGTTGCTCCATTATGCAAAGAAGCGCGGATATGTTGCAGAAGAATAAGGAACAGTCAATTTGACGTTTTGTTAACAACACCATTGGGTCAATGTGGATTGCGATCAGTTTCGAGAGTACGTTAGCGGTGCGGTAGATAATTGCCTGAAGAAGGAGGAGCTGGAGTCATTACTGGAACACGCCGGAAGGTGCCCGGTCTGCCGCTATGAATATGAGATGGAGAAGATCACGAAATCAGTGGTTCATTCGCGGGTGAAGACGGTCAGTGCGCCGGTCGCGTTAACGTACCTGATAACCGAGCAACTCAGAGTAGACATTCTTCCGGCGAGAGCCCCACGGATCAGAAGATTATTCGAGAGGCCGTACTTCAGGCCGGCCCTTGTGTTTGGTGCGGCATTTGTGGGGATGATCATCATCCTCAGTTTCTCTGATCAAGCCACAAGCCCGCCCTCAATCCCCTCGCTCGCTTCCAATGATGTCATCTCCCAATCCGTAACCAATTATCGCGCGGTGGTAGAGGGCATTATCAAACCCCAGCTTGTTTCCAACGACCCCGAGATGGTAAAGGGAATCTTTGCGAGCATCAAGGACTTTCAGGTCCTTGTCCCGAAGATGAAGGAGTGCAAACTCGTCGGTGGCGTGATGAATGAATTCTCCGGGGTCCAACTTGCGCACGTCCTCTATACACATGAAGCAGATGTCGTTTACATGTACCAGACATGCTGGGAGACGGTGATGGCGGGAGACAAGCTCGACTTGCCGCGTCCTGCCAAGCAAGAACTCCAGCGGACAGGTTGGTACAGCGAGGAACTTCCCGATGGTCATTCGATCGTTCTCTGGAAGAAGGGTCGCACTCTTTGCTCGGCAGTTGCCCGGATGAGCAAGACGAACTTGCTCGCGTGTCTCTCAGATGCCGAGCTCCCTACTGACACCGGTTGGTAGAGCCGGCATATTTCTTCAGATCTCGTCTCGCGGTTGATCCAAACAGTTGTAGGCCTACAGTTTCATCGTAATCTAACGCTCATTCCCTCGATCCCACCTTGACAAACCACGTTAATGTTGGTATATTTTTTGGCCGGATAACACTCAGGGTGTCAACAACGACACCCTTTTTTATCCTTCGATGTAAAGAAACACAATCTATGCAGCCCGAGACAGTCAGCAGCCCTCAATTCAACGACCAGCTTGATGCAATTCCCAGCCAGTTGCCCGTGCTTCCTCTTCGGGATGTAGTTGTCTATCCCTATATGATCTTTCCCGTGCTTGTTGGGAGAGAATCGTCTCTACGGGCGGTTAATGAGGCACTGGAACACCACAAGTATATTTTCCTGGCTGCCCAGAAGAACTCTGTTGTTGAAGACCCGGGGATGGACGACATCTACCATGAAGGAACCATCGCAAAGATCATCCAGATACTGAAGCTTCCCAACGGTTTGATGAAGATCCTGGTTGACGGAGTCGTGCAGGCGTCGATCCAGAGGGTCATCCCCAACAAGAAGTTCCTGGAGGCGGAGTTGAGCATCAAAGTCGAGCATGTTAACATAGATTCGGAGCTCGATGCCCTGTTGCGTCATACGGCAAGTCTTTTCGCCGAGTACGTTCACCTGAACCGAAACGTTCCGAGCGAGGTGCTGGTTGCTTTTGAGAATACAAAAGACCCGCAACGCAAACTTTTCTATATTGCATCAAACATTCTCCAGTCTGTCGATGTAAAGCAGAAGATCCTGCAGTTGACCAACATCCGTGACCAGCTTCACGAACTTATCAGGATACTGAACTCGGAGAACGACGTTCTCAAGATCGAAAAGGAAATCGACTCGAAAGTCCATGACAACATCGCGAAGTCGCAGCGGAAGTTCTTCATCCAGGAACAGATCCGTATCCTGCAAGATGAACTGGGTGATGAAGAGTCGTCACCTGAGCTCGTAAAGCTTCGGGAGGATCTCAAGAAAGCGAAACTGCCACCGGCCGCAGAGGAAAAAGCGCTTGAGGAGTTCAACAAGCTCAGGAAGACCCCGTCCCTCTCACCTGAATCTACGGTCATCCGGGGGTACCTTGACTGGATGGTGAACGTGCCCTGGCATAAGCGTACCAAGGACAATCTGAAGGTGGAGCATGTCAAGCGCATCCTCGACGAAGACCATTTCGGATTGGATAAGCCGAAGGAACGAATCCTCGAGCACATTGCCGTCCTCAACCTTGTACATGAGATGAAAGGGCAGATCCTGTGCTTTGTGGGACCGCCAGGTGTGGGCAAGACATCACTCGCAAAGTCAATCGCGAGGGCGCTTGGTCGGAAGCTCGTCCGCATTTCGCTCGGCGGTGTCAGGGACGAGGCTGAGATCAGAGGTCACCGCCGCACCTACATCGGGTCAATGCCCGGGAAGATCATCCAATCAATGAAGCGCGCGGGCGTTGTAAACCCCGTGCTCCTTCTCGATGAGGTGGACAAGATGAGCATGGACTTCCGCGGCGACCCTTCTGCCGCTCTGCTCGAGGTCCTGGATCCCGAACAGAACTGCGCGTTCAACGACCACTATCTTGATGTCGACTACGACCTTTCACACGTCATGTTCATAACAACTGCGAATGTAAGGTATGCCATTCCGTTACCGCTGCAGGACCGTATGGAGATCATTGAGCTGCCCGGATACCTCCAGCACGACAAGCGTGAGATTGCGAGGAGGCACATCATCCCCAAACAGTTGAAAGAGCACGGGCTGGAGAAAAGGCAGGTCGAGATCTCAGATGCCGCCATCAATAAAATTATTGCGGAATACACGCGTGAAGCGGGCGTCCGGAACCTCGAACGTGAGGTTGCCTCTGTTTGCCGAAAGGTGGCCAAAGAGTTGGTTCTCGGCGCGCAGAAGAATGAGAACAGGAAATGGGGAAAGGGCTTCGCGGTTGATCCCTCGAAAATTGAGAAGTACCTCGGCGTCCCGAGATTCCGGAACAGGCAGCGTCCGGCTGCAAATCGGGTTGGTTCCGTGACCGGTCTCGCGTGGACCAGCGTTGGAGGTGAGATCCTCAATGTTGATGTGACAGTCATGAGGGGGCAGGAGAAACTGACCCTGACAGGTCAGCTTGGCGACATCATGAAGGAATCGGCGCAGGCAGCGTTGAGCTACATCCGCTCCAACGCAAAGAAACTCGGCCTTGACCAGATGTTTTACAAGGGGAAGGAGATTCATGTCCACCTTCCAGAGGGGTCCATCCCCAAGGACGGGCCCTCCGCTGGCATAACGATGGCGATGGCCATGTACTCTGCAATAAGCGGGAAGCCCGCCCGCAGCGATGTGGCCATGACAGGAGAGATTACGTTGCGAGGCGAGGTTCTTAACATCGGGGGGCTGAACGAAAAGCTCCTTGCCGCACAACGAAGTGGCATTGCCACCGTGTTGATCCCCCAGGAGAATGTGAAAGACCTTCCGGAGATTCCTGGAAAAGTGAAAGAGGGCCTGACCCTCATTCCTATAGCGAGGATTGAGGATGCGCTCTCGCACGTCTTCGCCGCGCCGCGCACCCGCTCGAAGAAATCCCACTAATCGTTCCTCGACCGCTGCATGTCCCGAAGAACCCTGCTCACGCTTGCTTCAATCTTCGTCAGCATTGTGGCACACTCGCAGGCCCCCTCCCCTTCTCTCAAGCGCATCTTTGACAAGCCGTATATTGCAGGGACAAGGCCGAAGGTCGCGGCACTTTCCCCTGTCGGCTCGACTTTGCTCTACCAATGGGACGCCGAAGGGAACGACAGGCGAAAGCTCTGGACGATCAGTACGTCTGGCGGGGAAACCCGACAGGTGCTCGACTCTGCGGTCTCTTCAGCCGAGCTCTCTCCCGACGGTAAGCACGTCGCATTCATACAGGACGGCGATGTATTTCTCACCGATCCCGAATTCAAGCGCCTGATTCGTCTGACGAAAACCCCATCAAGCGAAGGGCAGCTTACCTGGTCTCCGGACAGCAAGCTGCTTGCGGTTGTAACGAATAACATCGTGGTTCTCCCGGCCACACATGCAGGAATCTACCAGCTCACACAAAGTGCATCCAGTGATGTTTCGTATTGGGTGATTGATTTCTCGCCCAACAGTAAGCGTGTGCTGTTTGCTGAGTTCAATCGTGAAGGCTTGCCTGAATTCGTTGTCCCGCGATACACTGAGAAACATGTTCAGGCGCCAACATCAAAGCGTGGGTTCTCCAGAGTTCGGATCGGCATTGCCCCGGTCGACACAGGCAGGATTGTATGGCTGAAGACAAAGGGGGAGAAGTTCCTGCTCGGCAGTCCGCGGTTTTCTCCGACCGGTCAACACGTTCTCTTTGAACAATTCGATACCACGAGAAAGCACCGGGAGATGTATGTGTGCGACACGGATAGCGGCTTCTCGCGTCTTGTGTACACCGAGTTCGATGAAAAGTGGATTGAGTCGGGAAACGTGACTGCCCGCTGGTCTGCTGATGGCGGCACAGTCTTCTTCACATCCGAGCGTGATGGATGGAACCACATCTACAGCATCAGCAACGATAGCTCGGACCTCAGGCAACTGACAAGCGGCAAATGGGAAGTACAATGGTTCAACGTGCATCCGAACGGCAAAGCGATTCTCTTCACAGGCAACAAGGACGATCATGCACAACAACATGTGTTCAGCCTGCGCCTCGAAAATGGGGAAATGGAGAAGCTCACATCGCAGGCAGGGACATACGAATCGCCACACCTCTCAAGGAACGGCGATGTCCTTGTATGTTCGTATTCCGATCTTGGAAAGCCCGGAGAACTGTATTCCATTAAAAAGAAAAAGGAGCGCCGGCTGACACACAGCATTCCGAAGGAGTTTCAATCGGTCAACTGGGGTATCCGGGAGATCACACGCTTCATGTCGAGGGACAGCACCGACATTCCAGCATTCCTTTACAAGCCTGCAAACATTGACACGGCGACAAGGTATCCCTGTGTCGTTTTTGTTCACGGAGCTGGGTATTTGCAGAATGTGTTCCGTGGGTGGAGCTATTATTACCGGGAGTTTATGTTCCACACGTACCTGGTGAACAAGGGGTACGTTGTGTTTGAAGTGGACTATCGCGGGAGCGCCGGCTATGGCAGGAAGTACCGCACCGATGTATACATGCACCTTGGTGGTCTCGACCTGCAAGACGAGCTGGATGGTGTTGAATATCTGAAGCGATTGGGATATATTGATTCGACCCGCATCGGGATGTATGGGGGAAGTTACGGTGGTTTCCTGCCGCTCATGGCGCTTTTCACATCACCCAACACTTATGCATGTGCTGCTGTACTGCGGGCAGTAACGGATTGGGAGAATTACTACCACCACAATCCGTGGTATACCATCGCGCGGCTGGGACACCCGGGAGACAATCCCGAGGCGTACAAGAAAAGTTCGCCCATCACCTATGCGGACAGCCTGACGAAACCACTGCTTATCCTGCACGGCATGGTTGATGACAACGTGTTCTTCCAGGATGCGGTTCAGCTCGTCGACAAGTTGCAGAAGAGCGGAAAGAAATTTGAGATGATGATGTACCCGTCTGAGGCACATTCGTTTACACAACCGGAAAGCTGGTACGACGAGTACCGACGTATCGACGAGTTCTTTGACCGGCACCTCCTCAATAGGAAACAATGAGCGATTACATTGTCACCGCCCGCAAATGGCGGCCCATGAAGTTCGACGACGTGGCGGCCCAGCACCATGTCACAACAACACTCCGCAATGCAGTTGCCCAGGGTCGCCTCGCGCATGCATACCTGTTCAGCGGGCCGCGCGGTGTCGGCAAAACGACCACGGCGCGCCTGCTTGCAAAGGTTGTCAACTGCCTCCATCCCGTCGACAACAACCCGGACAACGAGTGTGAGGTCTGTAAAGAGATCACCGACGGCCGAAGCTTTGATGTTCTGGAAATCGACGGTGCCTCGAACAGGGGTGTGGAGGAAATCCGAAATCTGCGGGAGTCCGTTCGTTATGGACCCGCCCGGGGGAAGTACAAGGTCTACATCATCGACGAAGTGCACATGCTCACAAAGGAGGCATTCAATGCACTTCTGAAGACGCTAGAAGAACCACCTTCGCATGCACTGTTCATCTTCGCCACTACGGAGATTCACAAAGTCCCCGCAACCATCCTCTCCCGTTGTCAGCGTTTCGATTTCCGCCGCATCTCCATTGATGAGATCGTCACGAACCTGAAAGGGATTGCGTCCGTCGAAGGGCTGCTGATCGATGACGATGCTTTGATCCTGATTGCAAAGAAGGGAGATGGGTCGCTCCGCGACGCCCAGAGTATCTTCGACCAGGTGGTTGCTCTCTGCGGGAAACAGATCACCCAGGAACAGATTCTCCAGGCCCTGCACATTGTCGGTCAGGAGCTGTACTTCCGCTTTACAGACCTGATAAAGGCAAAGGACACCAGCGGAGGCCTCGCGCTCGTCGATGAAATCATGAACCGCGGGTATGACATCAAAGAGTTCCTCTCCGGGCTCATAGAACACCTCCGCAACATCCTCGTCGCAACAACCACCGGCTCGACGAGCCTGATCGAGACATCGGAGGTCTACAGGAAGCGCTATACAGAGGAGGCGAAGACGTTTTCACCCGCAAACCTCCTGCGGTTGATCCGTCTTGCCATCGAGACTGATGCGAACATACGCTGGAGCGCGCAGCCGCGGTTCAAACTTGAGGCGGACATGATTCAGATGATCAGCATGGCAGATGCGCAGGACGTCGGAAATTTGCTGCAGCGCCTCGACGAGATGAAAAAAAAACTCGATGAAGTCGGTGTTACCACCGTAGCGCCGATGAGATCCGCGACTGCAGGGCAATCCCCGTATGTTGCCCCGACGGTGGATTCAGCCGCACGGAACCCGAGTCCGATAAACGATGGAAAGCCGGCCGCATTTGCGCGATCTGTACCGGTGCAAAGCCCGATGAGTCGCCAGAATCCCCCGTTGTCCGAAGATGAAGTGCGTTCCCGGTGGTCGGAGTTTATTAATGAGGTTCGTCGCCAGCGTATTTCTCTTGGGTCCGTCCTTGAATCTTCAACACTCGTGGGTGCATCAGGCGGAGCAATTCGCATTGGATGCGCAAATGAGTTCCAGGCATCCTCCATCAAGAGGAACAAAGATCTGTTGGCTGAGATCATCCACAAGATCTTCAACACCCCCGCGAGGCTCGAAGTGGAGACCACCCCTGGCGCTCAGTCGGTTGATATCGCGAAAGGGACAGATCCACCCGCAAAGGGAGCCCCCCCCGAAGACCAACACCCTGTGATAAAGGCGTTGATGAGCGAGTTGGGGGCGGAGCCGATTTAGCGGTGTGACATGGGTTATCTCCTTAATTTCCCTTGTTGACTTTGAGACCTGTTTTTCAGATTTTGAATTCAGCAATCGAAAGGACGATCCAGCAAACTGCTACCTGGTAAGTTGGTGTACAAGTCAAGGTGAGGCCAGTCTCTCTGGCTCTGCTCGCCAGATGGGGAGCAGAAAAGTGTCGGCCTTTGTCATGAGGTGAGTAATGAGAATACGTGGGATAACGGTAGCATCGATGATTGCTTCGGCGGTCTCCATTCCCGCAGGCAGCATGCTTGCAGGGACCGGGGTGGCAAAGTACGCAGGAGAGTTCATTTCGCTTGGGGTAGGTGGACGCGCACTCGGCATGGGTGGCGCGTTCGTTGCTCTTGCCAATGATGTTACCGCGGGATACTGGAACCCGGCCGGTCTTTCCCACATCAATTATCCCCAGATCAGTCTGATGCACGACGAGCAGTTTGGCAGTCTCGTGAATTACGACTATGGTGCAGTCGCGCTTCCGTTCGGTTCCAACGCCAGCCTTGGCCTGAGCATTATCCGCGTTGGTGTTGACGACATTGCCAACACACAGCATGCGGGCGTTGACGCCAATGGCAATCTCACATACGATCAGAACCAGTGGGTCCGTGTCGACCCCGACCTCGTGACATACTTCAATGCTGCAGACTGGGCGTTCTATTTCACCTACTCAAAAAAAGAGGCTGACGATTTCTCCTACGGCGCGAACGTCAAGATTATTCGCCGCGAGCTTGGAGAAAATTCTGCTACGGGGATTGGGTTCGATGTCGGCCTGTGGTACACACCTCTTGACAATGTTCTCGTTGGTGCAAACCTGCAGGATGTCACGACGACATTCCTCGCGTGGGACACCGGGACCAATGAGCTGATTTCCCCCACGATGAAAGTCGGTTCTGCTTACCTCATTGAGGCATTCGGTGGCCGGTTTGCTCCGGCCGTGGACTTCGACGTCAGATTTGAGAACCGCCAGTACGCGTCAACGTTCAACTTCGGTCCGGTCAGCTTCGACATGCACACCGGCATGGAGTACTTGTTCAAAGATGCGGTTGCTCTTCGTGTCGGCTACAGCGACGTAAAGCAATTGACCTTTGGAGCCGGTGTGAGGCTTCCCAAGCTCAACATCGATTATTCGTTCGCGCGGGTGGCCCCGGCTGCGGACAGACTAGGCGACACTCATCGGATCTCCTTGATGTTCACACTTCAATCCGAACAGTTCAGGCGGGTTGGAGAGTATTGATTCACCGTTCGCGGCTTTTTACTCATCTCACTTTCTTTCTAGCATGTATCGGGGGATGTGCCAGCCTTCCCTATTCCTCCGACTATCCCCTTCAACCCGGGTATCTTTTGTCAAGCGACGGAGCACTCCGCTACAGAGTGCCCGTTGGCTGGTTTGATGCACAGGACGACGCCCGGATGCATAACGCGGTCATCTGGCTTGTAAGAAACGATTATGCCTCAACGATCAGCATCAGTGAGGTCCATCTCGATTCGGCCGCGAAGACGAATCTGCAGGCCGAAGGCCTTCTCAAGCTCGCATCTCTTACTCTGTCTCTCAGTGCGGGGGAACAGTCGGCAAATGTGCTGAGGCCCCCCCAGAGATTCACGACGAACGGGATGGAGTGGTGTGCTTATGAACTTATAACGGCCTCGACGCGGGATACGCTGCGAGTTGTGCTTGCGCGGACGGACTCCAGATTATACGACATAACTGCTCTGGTCTCCGGTGGTCATGATGGGGTACTATGCCACGAGGTATTTTCGGTGCAGCAGAGGGTTCTGGAATCGTTGAAATGGTAGGCTATTTTGTTGTCATTTCGAAAACGCCGTTCCAGTCCTTGGTGGGCGGGGAAGTCTCGAACTGGCGTGCCCGGTCGACGTAGAGGCGTGATGGGTAATCATCCGGTCGCAGCTTCAGTGTTACCTCGAATTCTCTTCGTGCATCTTTCCACTGTCTTGCCCTGAACAACTCGAGAGCTTTCTCGTACTGGCCAAGGAACTCCGTCAGCCCCGGCACACCGCGGCCGTTGGTGAATTGCATCAGCTCATAAATCCGTACCGGCTCAGTCCGTCCCTTCACGGTAATCAGATCAAGCTCGCGACCGATGATTGCATGCTTCACGAGATCGTAAGTGCGCTCGCTGACGAGGATGCGTGACAGGTACTGTTTGTTTGCGCCCTCCAATCGTGAGGCGAGGTTCACGCTATCGCCGATCACTGTGTAATCAAATTTCCCCATGCCGCCCATATTTCCTACCACCATTTCTCCC
>Ga0326597_10012858_pt1 | contig 11022 bp, 11 predicted proteins | sample RVTome_12_FD_203789 | JGI IMG/M metagenome (GOLD analysis project Ga0326597, IMG submission 203789) | Soil microbial communities from uranium-contaminated site in the Upper Colorado River Basin, Wyoming, United States - RVT100D185 | ecosystem: Environmental > Terrestrial > Soil > Contaminated >... | reverse complement strand
AAGCTGTCCGGCACTCCCGAGGCCTGCGCGAGGTCCACGGCAAAGGCGACCTGGGCGCCGGTGAGGTCCGGGAAACCGAACTGTTCGGTGGATTCGTAGATCTCGGTCAGCGTGACGGTCATCCAGACGCCCGACGCGGTGGCGTGCAGGTTGCCGGTTGCGGACCGGTTGACGACGATGCATTCGTGTGCGGCCACGCCGGCCATGGGGACGGCGCCCATGGCGAGTGCCAGGGCGATGCTTCGGACGACGACGCGCATCTCGGAACCTCCGTTCGCCGGCTGGGCCATTCACGCACGTTGCCGGTGTCCCGGCAGCCTGCGTCCGCATCCATCCCGAGGTCATGGGACCGGCGTCCCGAAAGATGTCCCGAATCCCGGCGGCCGGGCCCACGAGCCTTCAGCCCGCTCGGTCACCCTCCCCGCCCATCCCGGCTTCGCGGGCCATCACGATCGCCTCGGCGCGGTCACGCGCCTGGAGCTTCGAGAAGATGTTGGACACATGGTTGCGCACGGTCTTGGGCGACAGCCCGAGGTGCGCCGTGATCTCCGCGTTCGACCGGCCGCGCGCAAGGAGGTCGAGGATCTCGCGCTCACGCTCGGTGAGCTCGGGGAACGGCATCGTGCGGCTCGGGACCGGCGGGCTGAAGAATGTCGCCAGTCGACGGGCGACACCGGGTCCGAAGACCGCCTCGCCGGCCGCGACGGCCCGGATCGCCCGGAGCAGTTCCGCCCGCTGAGCGCCCTTGAGCACGTACCCTCGCGCGCCGGCCCGGAGGGCACGCAGGACCGATTCGTCGCCTCCATCCATCGTCAGGACGACGATCGCGACGTGCGGCGAGGCCTCGACGATCCGCTTGGTCGCATCGATCCCATCGCCACCGGGCATGGTCACGTCCATGAGGACGACATCCGGCTGGAGCCGCGCGGACATCGCCACGGCATCCCCGCCTGTGGACGCCTCCCCGACCACCTCGAGATCGCCGGCGGTCCCGAGCAGCGCGCGAAGGCCGGACCGGAACGAGGCATGGTCGTCGGCGATGAGGATGCGGATGAGCGGGACGGCGTCGTTCACGAACCGGCGGCCTCCGTGGCGCCATCCGTCGGCAGGGTGGCCGGCACGAGACGACCCGCGATCGGCAGCCGTGCCTCCAGCCGCGTCCCGCCATCTCGTCTCCGGTCGATCCGCAACGACCCGCCGAGCTCAGCCGCCCGCGCCTCCATCGATTCGAGCCCGGTCCCCGGCGTGACCCCCATCGGCAGACCGAGGCCGTCGTCGACGACCTCGATGACGAGCTGCTCACCGGCCTCGAGCCTGACCCGGCAGGTCCGGGCATCGGCATGGCGGACCGCGTTGGTCAGCGCCTCCACGGCGATCCGGTAGGCCGCGACCTCGACCGCCGTCGGCAGGTCCGGGAGCGGGACGGGCCAGCCCTCGACGGTGATGGTGGTCGCCGGTCCCGAACCGGTTCGGCCCTCGAGGCGGGCGGCCTGCTGCCCGATCGCCCCGAGTAGCCCGAGCTCGTCCAGCGCCGGCGGGCGGAGGCCGTCGACGAGGCGGCGGATGTCGGCCAGGGTCGTCTGGACGTCGGCGCCCAACTCGTCGAGCAGGCGCCTCGCCGCGGCCGGGTCGGAATCCAGAATCTCGGCCGAGGCCTCGGCGCGAAGACCGATCGCCGCGAGCGACGGACCCAGCCCGTCGTGGAGATCGCGGCGGAGGCGGCGGCGCTCCTCCTCGCGGGCGAGGAGGAGCCGTTCGTGCGACCTGGTGAGGTCCGCTCGGAGGCGGAAGGCGTGGATGGCGCCGCCCGCCTGGCGGGCCAGGTCCTCGAGCAAGTCCATCTCGTCGGCTCGGAACCCGTGCTCGCCGTACCGGATGCCGAGCACCAGGCTGCCGACCCGCTCCGTGCCGTTGGCGAGTGGCACGGTCACCGTCGAGTCCTGCCGCGTACCGCGCTCGGCGACGACGGACGAGCGACCGACGTCGTCGACGACCTCGAGGCCGACGAACGGCACCCGGAGCGCGTCCGCGACCGTGTCGACGATGGTCGGGAACGCCCGGCCCGGGTCGACGGCCAGATCGAGCCGCTGACCGAGTCGACGGATCGCCCGCCAGGGCTCGTCGCGCTCGCCGTAGAGCAGGCGGTTGACCCCGCGCTGGAGGCCGTCGCGGAGGGGGAGCGCGACCAGCGCCGCGACCCCGGTCGCGACTAACGAAACGCTGAAGCGTTGGTCGCCACCGACGAGGGCCGTGATCCCCGAGGCGACGAGCACGTAGCTCGCGACGACGCCGAGCGTGAGGCCGCCGTACACGAACGTCCGTCGACTGACGACGTCGATGTCGAACAGCCGGTCGCGCAGGATCCCGGCGGCCAGTCCGAGTGGCAGCGGCAGCGCAGTCAATCCGATCCAGGACTCGGGCAGCAGGGTCCGCTGGAAGAGCAACTCCGGCAGCATGAAGAAGACCAGCCCGATCGTGCCGCTCGCGACGACGCCAAGCCAGGCCCACCGAATCCGCGTCCGGGCGGCCGCGTCGGTCGTTCGCCGATAGGTCCGGACGAAGAGCGCCAGCGACAAGGCGAGCAGCGGGACGACGACCGCGACCTGGGCGACCGGCCACGTGCCGACCCACTCCAGGTCGGAGGTCGTGGCCATGCGGCCGGCGAGCATCGCGACGACATACGCCCCGAGCGCGGCGGCGTAGACGCCGGGGACGACCCACGGATGTCGCTTGATGACGCGCATCGGTGTCGGGAACGCCAGTGCAAGGTGCAGACCGGCCGGCCACAGGACCATGTACAGCGGTCCGGTCACGAGCGAATGGAGCAGGAACGGGGCACCCTCCACGACATCGCTCACGGTCGTGCCCATGAACCAGGGCACACTGCTCCCGGCTGCGCCGCAGGCCCCCAGGACGAGCGCGGTGGCGGCCGGCTCGTCGGGACGCCGCACGTAGACGAACGCGGCGAGCGCCGCCACGGCGACCGAGAAGGCGACCACGCTCCAGCCCTCGAGCAGCGTCGCGCCGATCGCGGGCACGGCCCACGTGACCTCGACTGCCTGCGGCGCCCCATCCCTGACGATCTCGTACGGGATCGGGTCCGCGACGGCCGGACGGACGACCGATCCATCCGTCGTATCGCCAAGCCAGGCCTCGAGCGACCGGCCGTCTACGGCTACGACGAGGTCGCCGCCCTGGAGGCCGGGGGCGGGCGCGTCGATCGGCGCGATCCGGACGCCGGCTCGCGACCAACCATCCCCGTAGAAGCTGATCCGCGCGCCGTCGGATGGGGTCGACGCCCGCACCCAGACGAACAGGATCGCCAACCCGATCGAGCCCGCCAGCGCGAACCAGGTCGCGATGCGCCGGATCAGGACTCTTCTCTCCACCCTCACCCTCGTCCGTGTTGCGCCCGGAGAGTCCCCTCACCGTTCCTCGCGCCACGCGAAGGCCAAGTCTAGGCCCGACCGGGCAGACGAAGATTGAACGTTCGCCGACGGCATTCGACCAGCAGAGTCGGACGGCGCCCCCACCGGGCGCTCTCGAGGAGCGGGGATCCGTGGATCGCGATCTCGTGGAGGCGGCCCAGGGCGGGGATCGGGAGGCGCATGTCGACCTGATCCGCGCCCGGAGTGACCGGCTGTTCGCGATCGCCCAGCGAATCCTCCGCGACATCGATCGGGCCGAGGATACCCTCCAGGTGCGCTGGTGATCGCCTGGCGTGACCTGCGGGGCCTCCGCGATCCGGACCGCTTCGATGCGTGGCTCCAACGCCTCCTCATCAACGTCTGCATCGCCCAGGCGACGCGCGAGCGCCGCCGGACCGCGAACCTTCGGCTGCTGCCGGTCGACGGACCGGCCGCGCCCGACGAACTGATCAGCGTGGCCGATCGGGACCTGCTCGAACGTGGGTTCCGCCGGCTCCCGCCCGACCAGCGGGCGATCCTCGTGCTCCACCACTATCGCAGCGGGGACGGTCGGGAGCGAAGAGGGCGTATCGCTCAGCCAAGGGCTTCATGATGCCCGCCCACTCGGCTGCCTTCGCGACGATTCGACTAGAGGTTCCCGCGCTTCTCCTGTTCGCGCTCGATGGCTTCGAACAGCGCCTTGAAGTTGCCGACGCCGAAGCCCCGCGAGCCGTGGCGCTCGATGATCTCGAAGAGGACATCGTGGGGACCGTCCGGTGCCTGCGCGAGGCCGGCGTCGAGTTCCTCGGCCTGCCGCACGAGTACTACGCGTCGCTGGCGGACCGGGTCGGCGACGTCGGCGTGCCGATCGACACGCACGAGGAGCTCGGCATCGAGGCCGACCGCGACGAGGAGGGCTATCTCCTCCAAGGCGTCCGTGTCGATCCGAGCGCCCGCCTGGTTGGCGGCACCGCGCGAGATGGTCTCCGTCATTCGCGGTCTCCCCTGCGATGGCCTCCCATGCTACCCCCGGCGTGCGACACTGGAGCGCATGGACGACACCTTGCTCGATCGCCTCCGCGCGGCGACCGCCGGCCTCGAGGCGACACGTCCGGCGGTCGAGGCCGGAGCGCCGTGGCCGCTGGCGGCGACGTTCGACCACTCGGACGAGGCACGCTGGGGTCCGCCGGAGGTGCTCGCCCACCTCGCCGAGATGGCGCCGTTCTGGCTCGGTGAGATGGAGCGGATCCTGGCCGGCGACCCGGAGCCGGTGCCGTTCGGGCGGATCGCGACCGACACGGTGCGGCTGGCCGTGCTGGAGCGCGACCGGTCGCTCCCGCCGCGCGAGCTGTACGACCGGACGCTGAGCGCCCTCGAGCGCCTGGAACGCCGCTGGGTGACGCTGACCCCGGCCGACCTGGCTCGCCGCGGCCTGCACCCGAGGATCGGCGAGATGACGGTCGCCGCGATCCCGGACCGGTTCATCGTGGGCCACCTCGCGGAACACGTGGTCCAGCTCGAGGGACTCCTGGCGGACGGCTCCACCAGCGCCTGATCGCCGCCCTCCATGTTCATCCTGTACGCGATCCCGCTCGGGATCGTCGCGGGGTATCTGCTCGGCGGCCGCCTGGAACGGCTCGCCGAGCTCCGATTGCGCTGGGCGCCGCTCGCGCTGGTCGGACTCGCGGTCCAGGTCCTGCTCTTCGCGGACCCGGTGGGCACCTGGGTCGATGAGGCGACCCCGGCCGTCTACGTCGCCTCGACCATCGTCGTGTTCCTTGCGGTCCTGCGCAATGTCGCGATCCCCGGGGTGGCGGTCATCGCGGTCGGTGCGGGCTGCAACCTCGCGGCGATCGTCGCGAACGGCGGCTGGATGCCGGCCGCCCCGGACGCGCTGACGTCGGTCGGCGGCCTGCCGGCCGGTCCGTCCAACAGCATCGTGGTCGCGGAACCCGCGCTCGAGCCACTCACCGACCTGTTCGCACTACCCGCCTGGCTCCCGTTCGCGAACGTCTTCAGCATCGGCGACGTCCTGATCGGGGTCGGCATCGCGGCCACGATCGCGCTCGCGATGCGTCGCACTACTCGGCCGGTTCGTCCATGACGTGGGTCTTGAGGAATGTGAGACTGCGCTCGAACGAGTCGCGCCGGTTCTCGCGACGTTCCCAGCCGTGGGCCTCCTCGTCGTACCAACGGACCTCGTGGACCTTGTCCTCGATCTCGAGCGCCTCGACCATCCGCTCCGTCATGAGCGGCACGACGCGCTTGTCCTTGCGGCCGTGGATGATGAGCAGTGGCGCCTGGAGCTGTTCCGCGCGATAGACGGGCGATCCCCGTCGGTAGACGTCGGCCCGCGACGAATCGTCCGGAGATCCCATCATCCGCTGGAGATCGAGGCGACCGATCCGGTCCCCGTGGCGGTAGCTTTCCGCGATCTCCGAGTCGCCGAACAGGTCGACACCGGCGCGCCACATCGTCGGCTCCTCGACGAGGGCGCACAGGACCATGTACCCGCCGTACGAGCCGCCGTAGATCGCCAGCCGACCATCCGACCACGGCTGGGCGGCGGCCCAGCGGGCGGCGTCGATGAGGTCGTGGACGTCGGCGTGGCCCCATTCGTCATGGTTCGCGTGCCGGAAGGCCCGGCCGTAGCCGGTCGAGCCTCGGAAGTCGACGTCGAAGACCGCGTACCCCTCGGCCACGAGGAGCTGTTTGAACGGCAGGAACATGCGCAACGACTGGGCGGTCGGACCGCCGTGCGCCCAGATGATCGTCGGCACCCGACGGCCACCGCGCTTGCCCGTCGCCGCCTGGGGGCGCCACAGCGTGCCCTCCACGCGGAGCCCGTCGCGAGCGGTCACGGTCACCCGCTCACCGACGGCCGCGCGACCGGGAGCGAGGGCGGCCCGGAGGACGGCCGGCATGCTGTCCGTGACCTGGCGGGGCCGGGAACCCTCCGGGGCCACGCCCGGGACGGGCAGGAGCCAGAGATCCTGGGGTGCTGTCTCGCGCTCGCCGGTCGCGGCGATCCACGCACCGTCCGGCAGCCACCCGACCGAGCGCCAGACGCCGTCCCAGGGAGTGATCCGGTTGCCGGCGGCGGCCGCACTGACGGTGCGCGGCTGCTTCGGGGGACGGCCACGGCCGCGCCTGGGTGGTTGGCTTGCGGCGAGCTCACCGACGATGAGGTCCTGGAGGCCGTCGTGGACCTCGATGTGGACGAACCGACCCCCATCCGGCGACGGGAGCGGGACGGTGCCGACGCCACCGCCGCCCGGTTCGCCATGCTCCCGCTCGCCGGAGGTCAGGACGATCCGCTCATGGCCGTCCGCGGTCAGGCGGACGACCTGGAACCAGCCGTCGGCGTCCGACGCGAAGAGGAGCGACCCGTCCGGCAACCAGCGGGCACCGACGTCCCGACTGCGTTCGCCGGCGACGATGCGGACCGCCCTGCTGGCGACGTCCACGAGCGAGATCTGCGAGGTCTCGAGGTCGTCCGGCTGGCGCTGGCTCATGACCGCGATCCGGGCGCCATCGGGCGCCCATTCGAAGGCGTCGACGTCGACGCCGGTCTCGGTCAACGCGGTGGGGCGCGGAGGCTTCGGCTCGTTCGCCGGCCGGCCACGTCGGGGCACGGGCGCATCGATGAGCCACAGCTGGGTCCAGCCTCGGCGCCGCGACAGGAACGCGATCCGGTGGCCGTCGGGCGACCAGCGCGGTTCGCGGCCACGGCCGGGCCTGGCCACGACTCGGGTGAGGCGCGACCCGTCCGTCTCCAGGACCCAGATCTCCTCGTCGCGGACGAAGGCGAGCCGGCGGCCGTCGGGCGACCATTGCGGATCGGAGACGGGCTTCTCCGACGCGGTCAGCTGGGTCGGGTAGCCGCCCCGCAGCGACAGGGTGAACAACTGGCGCGTCCCGGCCGCCTCGGCCGTGTAGGCCACGATCCGGTCGCGCGGATGGAGCCGGAACTCACGCGGGGCGTCGACCGCGACAATGGCCTCGACCGACAGGTTCGGGGAAGGCGTCGTGGGCGCGGTGGGCATCAGCGGGCCGCCTCGGGACGCGCGATCTCGACGCACCACGGACCGACCATGGCGAGGTGCTTGCGGACGTGGCCGTGGAGGCAGTCGTGCGCCCAGCTCCAGCCGTCGGGGGAGCGCAGGTCGTCGGTCGACAGGTGGCTGACGGCGTCGAGGAGGAGGGCGCGCGCCCGGTCGTAGCGATCGAGGACGGCATCTGTGCCGACGCCGCGCGAGCGAGCGACCATCCGTTCGTTCCAGGCGTCGATGCCCTCGTCCGGGTCCGCCAGCCAGTACCCCTGGCGTACGAACACGTCGACCGCCCGGACACCCTCCTCGGCCCAGTCAGCGAGGTGCGTGACATGGTCGGCCAGGTCCCAGCCGGGCGTGACGTCGGGCGCCGTCCAGTGTTCCGACGGGACCGGCCGGACGAGCCGGTCGAAGTCGGCGGCGATGGCCGCCTCCTGCTTGGCGAACCCCGCCTGATCGACCGGACGGGGATCGGCCATGAACGGGTCGCCATCGATCTGGCGCACGCGAAGCTCGGCGGTCCACGGACCGATGACCGCGAGGTGGTCGAGGTAGTGGCCGTGCAGCGTGTTGTAGACCCAGCCCCACGGCCCTGGCGCGCGGATCGAGTCCGGGGTGAGGCGATGGGCCAGCTCCAACAGCCGAGGACGCGCCGCGTCCAGCCGCGTCAGGATGCTGTCGCGGGGGAGTGACGCCCACGGCTCACGGCGACGCTCGTTGTACGTGTCGAAATCGCCGTCGTCGTAGTCGCTGTCCGACGGCCACTCCCCGGTCTCGATGGCACGGGCGGTGTAGACCTCCGCCAGCTCCTGCCAATCCGCGATGTGCCCGACGTGCTCCGCCAGCGACCAGTCCGCCCCACCCGCGTCGGACGGCGCGGCGCCGGACAGATGCCAGGCCGCGTCGTCGAGTCCGGCCCAGGCGACGGTCAGGCGGTCCCACAGGGCGGTCTCATCGGCCCACAGGTCGCGGTCCGGCGCACGCAGGTCGACCGCCCGGACGTCGGCCAGCGGGGCATGGCGCAGGTCGACGGCGGCGTGACCGATCGTCATCGACCTCCGGTCCGCGGCTGGGTCGCCGGCACGACCGACGCCTCGAGCTGGTCGCCAAGTTCCACGGTCCGCCGGTAGGCCGCCCAGACCGCCTCGGACAGGACGGTCCGCAGGCGGCCGGATTCAAGCTCGTGCAGCGCGGCGGCGGAGGTGCCGCCCGGTGAGGTCACCATGTTGCGGAGCTCGGCCGGGTGCATCCCGGACTGCTTGGCGAAGAGGGTCGAGCCCTCCAGCGTCTCGATGACGAGATCGTGGGCGATGTGGCGCGGGAAGCCGAGGTGGACGGCGGCGTCGATGAGCGCCTCCATGACGAGGAACACGTAGGTCGGCCCCGTGCCGGACACGGCGGTCGCCATCGCCACCATCTTCTCGTCATCGACCTCGAGCTGGTGGCCGAGGGCGCCGAGGAGCGCCGCGGCCTGGGCACGCTGCTCGGCGGTCGTCTCGGGCGTGGCGTACCAGACGGTCACCCCCTTGCCGAGGCGGGCCGGCGTGTTCGGCATGCTGCGGACCACCTGGTCGTGGCCCAGGATCCCGGTCAGGGCGGCGGTCGTCGCCCCGGCCAGGACGCTCAGCACCAGCTGGCCGCGTCGCAGGTGCGGGCCGATCTCGCGCCCCACCTTGACGAGCATCTGCGGCTTGATCCCGAACAGGACGACGTCGGCACCCTCGACCGCCTCGACGTTGGACGCCACCGTTCGGACGCCGTATTCGCGAGCGAGATGCTCACGTCGTTCCAGGCGGGGATGGCTGGCCACGACCTGGCCGGCATCGACCAGGTTGCCGCGAAGCATGCCGGCGATCATCGCCTCGGCCATGACGCCGGAGCCGACGGTCGCGATCGTGGACTTCGCCAGGGGGGACATCGCGGGGAGTATAGCCGGGCGTCCCCGGTGGTCCGGACCGGCCCTCGTGACGTGACCGCCCGCTCTGTGCGCCTGTCAGGCGCGGAACGGCGACAGATGAGCGCGGCCGACCTCGAAAACGGACAGAAACTGCAGGATCTCGCAGGCGGTCATGCTGGTATGTCCGAGATGTGCGCCTGGCAGGCGCGGCCGCCTACTGCGGGCCGACGTGCGCGACGCCGGTCAGGAAGAAACGGCCCGTGGTCGTGACTCGGGAATGCCCGAAGCCGGCCGTGGCCAGGGCCGCTTCGAGCTCCGCCGGCTCGTAGTGGACCTTCACGATGGTGAACTCGCGGCCGTCGTCGAGGCGCCGGACAGCGGTGTCATCGGCCGGCGCCGGATGATCGGCGGCGCCCGACTGCGGGTCGCGCCGCGAATCGATGAACGCGAACATCCCGCCGGGCTTCAGCCAGCGTCGGACGACGCCCAGGAACTCGTCGAGACGCGCCCGCGACACGTGGCTCAGCCAGAAGCCCGTGAAGACGGCATCCACCGCCCGATCGGGCTCGGCCCACGCGTCGCGCACGTGGAGATGGGCGCGCAACCGGTGCGCGACGAGGCGCTCTCGTGCGCGCTCGAGCGGCGCCGCAGCCGCGTCGTACAGGGATAGCTCGCCCTTCGCGGCGAGGAGCGGCGACCACCACCCGGTCCCGGCCGCCAGCTCGACGATCTCGCCGGCGATCGGCAGCCCGTCCAGCCAGCGGCCGGCCGCATCGAGCTCGGCGTTCCACGCCGCGTCATGGACGGGGCCCCGCTCGTATCGCCCGCGGCGCAGATACCAGTCGTCGTACTCGGACGCTCGGGCCTCGTAGTAGGCGAGCATCTCGGCGTCCTGATCGGTGGCGGGTGGCGGCGTGGCCGGGGCCGGCACAGACGGGGTCGGAGCCGCCTCGTGGGCCTCGATGGCGGCGCCTCTCGCCTCGTGGGCCTCGATGGCGGCGCCTCTCGCCGCGGCGCCCCGCTCGATCAGCGCCTGGCGCAGGCGGAAGCGCAGGAATCCGTTGTCGCCGGCCTTCCCGACGCACGACGGACAGAGCTGCGCCCAGCCCTCCAGGTCGTCATCGCCGCGGCACGTGTGCGCCGTCCCGCACCACAGGCAGTCGAATATCGCGCGGAAAGGCATCTAATCGGGACCCCGCGACGATGGCACACTCGCGCCCGCGTCCGGTCGCCCGATCGGCGCGAGATCGTCGAATCGTTCCTCGTGGCGCAATCCTTCGACGCGGTGGGCCGCAGAGCGTGCACTGGATGCAACGGGTCGTCGGGGTCGAGCCCATGGAAGCCGCTCCGCCGACGATTCGTGCGTCTGACGCAAGCGTGTCCGCGAGCCGGTCCCAACGACAAGCGACGACACGCTGCTCCGCCGGCCTAGGACTCGACCGGCGTCCACGACCCAAGGGGCGCGACGTCGACGAACGCGTCCGGGTCGAAGATCTCGGCGAGCAGCTCGATGCCGTCGAAGACCCGCGGGCCGGGCCGACTGAAGTACGCGGAACCGTCGAGCGCGAAGACCTGTCCACGCCGGACGGCCGTCAGGTCGGCATAGCCAGGAGGTCGCCGCGTGCGAGCCCACTCCTCGACCGTTTCCCGGAGGTGGAACCCGCAG
>Ga0326597_10012857_pt1 | contig 11022 bp, 10 predicted proteins | sample RVTome_12_FD_203789 | JGI IMG/M metagenome (GOLD analysis project Ga0326597, IMG submission 203789) | Soil microbial communities from uranium-contaminated site in the Upper Colorado River Basin, Wyoming, United States - RVT100D185 | ecosystem: Environmental > Terrestrial > Soil > Contaminated >... | reverse complement strand
CCGCCATCCCGACCGCCGAGTAGTCGGTGGTCGGCGTGAACAGTCCCGCGTCGACCGCGCTTTTCACCGCCTCGGACGGGACGTCACCGATGTACGACATTCCGGCCCGCAGCGCGCGGACCTTGGATCCGTCGATGTCGATCCCGATGACCGGGATCCCCGCGTCGGCGTACTCCATCGCCAGCGGCAGCCCGACGTACCCCAGCCCCACGATCGCCGCGGTGAAGTTCTTCCCCTTGAGGCGGGACAGCAGACCTTTCTCTTTCCGGGTGCCGGCCATGGTCCTCGCGATCCCTCCCTGGTGTCCGTATCGGAACGGTTCCGGAATACGATCAGGCCGATTTCAGTTTCTTCAGCTCCGCGATCATCTCGGGCACCGCCTTGAAGAGGTCGGCCACCAGTCCGTAATCCGCCACCTGGAAGATCGGGGCCTCCTCGTCCTTGTTGATCGCCACGATGACCTTGCTGTCCTTCATCCCCGCCAGGTGCTGGATCGCCCCGCTGATCCCCAGCGCGATGTAGAGCTCCGGGGCCACGATCTTCCCGGTCTGCCCCACCTGCCAGTCGTTGGGCGCCCACCCCGCGTCCACCGCCGCCCGCGACGCGCCGATCGCCGCGTTCAGCAGGTCCGAAAGCTCCTCGACCAGCCTGAAGTTCTCCTGCGACTTGATGCCGCGCCCCGCGGAGACGATCACCCGCGCCTCCGTCAGCTCCGGCCGCTCCGATTTCGTCTCCTGCCGCGAGACGAACGCCGTCCCCCCCGCCTCCGCCGTGACCGCCACCTTCTCCACGGGGGCCTTCGCGCCTCCCGTCGCCGCCGCGTCGAACGCCGTCTGCCGCACCGTGATCAGGAGCGGGCTGCCCGCAAGCTCCACCGTGCCGATCGCGTTCCCCGCGTACATCGGGCGCTTCACCCGCAGCGCCTCCCCCTCCTTCTCGAGCCCGACGATGTCGCTCGCCAGGGGGGCGTCGAGCAGCCCGGACAGCCGCGGCATGAAATCCTTCCCGAACGTCGAGGCCGGCGCGAACACGGCGCCGTAGCCCTTCTCCTTCGCCACCTGCGCCACCGCGCCCGCGTACGTCACCGCGAGGTATTTCGCGAACGCCGCCCCCTCGCCCAGCAGGACCTTGCGCACGCCCGTGCCGGCCGCCACGTCGGCCACCGCCGCGACGCCGTCGCCCAGGACCAGCGCGTCCACCTCGCCCCCGGTCAGCCCCGCCAGCGCCTTGGCGGCCGACACGACCGACAGCGTGTTCTTCCTGAAGACCCCATCCTGATGCTCGACGACTACCAGTATGTCCGCCATGAAGATCCTCCGGATCGTTCGTTTATGCTTCCGTCCCTGTTCCGCGATTAGAGGACCTTCGCCTCGTTTTTCAGCTTCGACATCAGCTCCGCGACATCCGCCACCCGGCCGCCTCCCGCGCGCAGCGGAGGTGCGGCGTACGAGAGAACCTTCACCCTCGGGGCCGTGTCCACGCCCAGCGACGCCAGCGGAACGACCTTCAACTCCTTCTTCTTCGCCTTCATGATGCCGGGGAGCGACGCGTACCGCGGCTCGTTCAGCCGCAGGTCCGTGGTCACCACCGCCGGGAGCGCCACCTCGATCGTCTCCAGCCCGCCGTCGACCTCGCGGGTCACGTTCGCCTTCTTGTTGTCCGCGGAGAGTTCAACCTTCGACGCGAAGGTCGCCTGCGGCCACCCGAGCACCGCCGCGAGGATCTGCCCCACCTGGTTGTTGTCGTCGTCCACCGACTGCTTCCCCATCAGCACGAGCTCGGCCTTCTCGTCGGCGACGACCTTCGCCAGCACCTTCGCCACCGCCAGCGAGTCGAGGTCGGTCCCCGCCTCGACCAGCACCGCGCGGTCCGCACCCATCGCCAGCGCCGTGCGCACCTGCTGCTCGCCAACCTTCGGGCCGACGGTCACGACGACCACTTCGCCGGTCATCTTCTCCCGGATCCGCAGCGCCTCCTCGACCGCGATCTCGCAGAACGGGTTCACGACCGTCTTGATGTTGTCCAGAACGATCCCGCTACCGTCCCCCTTGATCTTGACCTTCTCGTCGGGGTTGGGGACCGGCTTGATGGCCACCAGGATCTTCACGTCGCACCTCCCAGGGAATTCAACGCTTCGAACGCCATAACATATCGGAAACGCATATCAAACGCAACAATGAATGATGGTTCAGGCGCGGTCCTTGCGGACGTACCAGCGATCGTAGAACGACTGGTACTCGCCGGACTGGACCGCCCGCCACCACGGTTCGTTTTCGATGTACCAGCGCACCGTGGCGCGCAGCCCCTCCTCGAACGGAACCTGCGGGACGACGCCCAGCTCGGCCCGGATCTTCGCGTCGTCGATCGCGTACCGCCGGTCGTGGCCCGGCCGGTCGGGGACGAATTTCATCGCCCGCTCGTCCTTCCCCATCGCGGCGATCAGCAGCTTCGTGATCTCGATGTTCGTCCGCTCGTTCCCCCCGCCCACGTTGTAGATCTCGCCGGTGCGCCCGCGTTGCAGCACCGCATCCACCGCCCGCGAATGGTCCTCCACGTGGATCCAGTCGCGAACGTTCATCCCGTCGCCGTACACCGGCACCGTCTTCCCCTCGCGCAGCAGCGTCACGAAGAACGGGATGAGCTTCTCGGGAAACTGGTACGGGCCGTAATTGTTCGAGCAGCGGGTGACGAGCACCGGCAGGCCGAACGTCTTCCCGTACGCCCGCACCAGCAGGTCCGCGGACGTCTTGCTGGCGGCATAGGGAGAGTTGGGCTTCAGGGGCGACTCCTCGGAGAACTTCCCGGTGGCCCCCATCGAGCCGTACACCTCGTCGGTCGAGATCTGCAGGTACCGGGCGACCCCGGTCTTTCGCGCCGCGTCGAGCAGCACCTGCGTCCCCAGGATATTCGTCCGCAGGAAGAGCGCCGGGTCGTCGATGCTGCGGTCCACGTGCGTCTCGGCGGCGAAATTCACGACCGCCTCCGGCTTCTCCTCCGCGAAGATCCGCGCGATCCCGGCCGCGTCGCAGATGTCCGCGCGCCGGAAGCCGTACCGCGGATCCCCCGCCACGTCCGCCAGATTCGCCAGGTTCCCCGCGTAGGTCAGCTTGTCCACGTTTACGACGGACCCGTCGCCGTGGGCCCCGAGGATGTGCCGGATGAAGTTCGAGCCGATGAAGCCGGCCCCCCCGGCGACGAGAATCCGCATCAGCCCGCCCCCCCTTCCGGATGGATCATCCCAAGGTACTCCCCCACCGCTTCCTCCCACGGCCTCGGGGAGACCCCCGTGACCGCGCGATACCTCTCCTTGCTCAAAACGCCGTACGCCGGCCTTGGCGCCGGGTACGGCAATTCCCGCGTCCGCGCCGGGAACAGCGACTCCGTCGACAACCCGCCACGCTGCAGCACGTACCGGGCGAGGCCGAACCAGCTCGTCTCCCCTTCGCCGGAGAAGTGGACCGTCCCCCGCGCGCCCGCGTCGAGAAGGTTGCGGACCGCGACGGCAAGATCCCTCGAAAACGTCGGGCACCCGACCTGGTCCGACGCGACCCGAAGCGCTTCCCCCCGCCTCGCCTTCTCGAGGATCGTGCGGATGAAATTCCTCCCCCCGGGGCCGAACAGCCACTGCGTTCGCACCAGCAGGTGGTCGCCCCCCTCCTCCCGAAGCGCCTGCTCGGCGGCCCACTTCGTCTTTCCGTACACGGAGAGCGGGTTCCCCGGATCCTCTTCCCGATACGGCCGGCGCGACGTTCCGTCGAAGATGTAATCGGTGCCGAAGGTGACCATCAGGGCCCCGCGCCCGCGGCAGGCGCGCGCGACGTTGCGCGTCCCCTCGACGTTGAGCAGGCGCGCCGCCTCCGGTTCGCTCTCCGCCCGGTCCACGGCCGTGTAGGCCGCGCAATGGATCACCACGTCCGGGCGGAACCCGTCGACCTCCCGCCGGCACGCCGCGGGGTCCGTCACGTCACACTCTTCCCTGTCCGTCGTGAGGATTTCCGCGCGATCGCGAAAGACCGCGCCGATCTCTTTCCCGAGCAGGCCGATCCCGCCGGTGATCAGCAGCCTCACGCGGCGGGCCCCGGCGCCCCACCGGCGACGGTCACCCGTCCTTCCTCGCCCATTCGTAGGGGATGTCGTTGTCGTGCGGAGGGACGCGGAACTCGTCCGGCGCGTCGTACTTGTAGGTCTGCGTGGATACGTTGATCAGGAACGCCTCTTCCACGCTGATCGTCTTGAACCCGTGGTAGACGAGCGGCGGGATCCGCAGGACGATCGGCCGGTGCTCGCCGAGGAAGAATTCGTTCACCTCCCCCTTCGTGGTGGAGCCGTCCCGCGAATCGTAGAGCACGACCTTCATCATCCCCTTGACCACGCAGAAGTGGTCGAACTGAACCTTGTGGTAGTGCCACGCCTTGACGACGCCCGGGTACCCGGTGGTCAGGTACACCTGGCCGAACCGCATGTAGATCTCGTCGTCCTCGCGCAGGATCTCCATCAGCCGCCCGCGCTCGTCCGGGATGACTTTCAGCTGCTTCACCATCACGCCGTCGATCATCTTCCCCTCCCCATAAACCACGGAACAAGGACGTTCCTTGGAACTCCCTCGGAATGCATCATTCCCGTCCCGCGCCCGCGGGAATTCTCAGGAACGCGCCGGTTCGGCAGGCTCGTGGTTCTCGTGGGCCTTGCGGCCGATCGAGTGGTAGAGGAAGCCGCGCTCCCGCATCTTCCGCGGGTCGAAGATGTTGCGCCCGTCGAAAAGGACCGGTTGCCCCATCAAGGTCTTCATCAGCCCGAAGTCGGGCTTGCGGAACTCGTTCCACTCCGTCGCGATCACCAGCGCGTCGGCCCCCTGCAGCGCCCCGTACGACGACTCTGCGTATTCGACCCGGTCCCCGTACCGGGCCCGCGCGCCCCCCATCGCCTCGGGATCGTACACGGCCACCGTCGCCTTCCCGGCCAGCAGCCCGTCGATGATATGGAAGACCGGCGCCTCCCGCGTGTCATCCGTGTTCGGCTTGAACGCGATCCCCCACACGGCGAACCGCCGCCCCTCGAGCTTGCCGCCGAAGTGCCCCTCTATTTTCCGGAAGAAACGCTTCCGCTGCTCCTGGTTGATGTCCTCCACCGCCTGCAGCACCGAGAGCGGCGCGCCCGCGTCGGACGCGGACCTAAGCAGCGCCTTCACGTCCTTGGGCAGGCACGACCCGCCGTACCCCAGCCCCGGGAAAAGGAACTTGTGCCCGATCCGCGAGTCGGAGCCGATCCCGTCCCGGATCCGGTCGATGTCCGCCCCCACCGCGTCGCAGAAGTTCGACAGGTCGTTCATGTAGGAGATCTTCAGCGCGAGGAAGGCGTTCGCCGCGTACTTGGTCACCTCGGCGCTCTTCTCGTCCATCACGATGACCTTGCTCCCCGGCTGCAGGAACGGCTCGTAGAGGTCCTTCAACGCCACGATCGCCCTCTCGGCGCCCGCCCCGATCACCACGCGCTCCGGCCGCAGGAAATCCTCGACCGCGAACCCCTCGCGCAGGAACTCCGGGTTCGACACGACGTCGAATTCGAACGCCGGCCCCGCGTTCGCCCGGATCGCCTCCCGCACCTTTTCGCTCGTCCCCACCGGCACGGTCGACTTGTCGACCACCACCTTGTACCCCGCGTCCGGCCGGTTCGCGAAGATCCTCCCCAGGTCGTTCGCCACCTGCAGGATGGACTTCAGGTCCGCGGAGCCGTCTTCCCCCGTGGGGGTCGGCAGGCACAGGAAGACGATCTCGGCCGGAACGACCGCCTTCTCGATATCCCCGGAGAAGGAGATCCTCCCCTTCTTCAGGTTGCGCAGGTAGATGTCCTCGAGGCCGGGCTCGTAGATCGTCACCTGTCCCGCGTTCAGCTTCTCGAGCACCGACGGATTCGTGTCGACGCAGTGCACCGCGTTGCCCCGTTCGGCCAGGCAGACCCCGGTCACCAGCCCCACGTACCCCGTTCCGACAATCGCCACGTTCATCCAGGAAACCTCGCGGAATACGACATATTATGGAATGGAGAATACCCCAAACGACCCCGCTCCGTGAAGGGACAATCGTGCGCTCCGACCTCGCGGGGTATACTGCCCGGGATGATTTTCCCCCGACGCTTCACCGGAGCCGGCGCGTTCGTCGCCGCCTTCCTCCTCTTCGCGCTCTTCCACCCCACCCGGGCGGAGGCGATCGGTGGGCCGCGGCCGATTACGGTCACCGTGGAGGGAGAGGTCCGGCGCCCCGGCAGCTACACGCTCCCGCACAACGCGACGCTCTCCACCCTGATCGTCGCCGCCGGCGGAACCACCGACAACGCGGACCTCGCGGCGGCGACCTTGATACGGGAATACGCGGAACCCGTGGCCGCACCCCTCTCCCATCCGCGCCTGCTGAAGGGAAGCCCCGCGGACTTGCCTCTGGCGGACGGCGACACGCTCCGCATCCCGGCGCGCACGCCGGGCGCCCCGGCGAGGTCGCGCGCTCGCCCCGCCGGCGACGAGTCGTTCATCGGGCCGAACAATTTCGGCGTGACCGGCCTCTTCGAAACCCCCACCGCGCGGACGATGCCGGAGAACCGGTACCGCCTCGGCGCCACGCAGGTCCACCCGTACCGGTACTATTTCGGCACCGTCGGCCTGTTCGACCGGCTCGAAGTGAACGGGCGGGTCACCGAAGTGATCGGCGTGCCGGGGTTCAACAACAACGATTCCTACGGGGATTTCAAGGACAAGGCCGTCGACGCGAAATTCCTGCTTCTCAAGGAGGGGACCTTCCACCCCGCCGTCGCCGTCGCGATCTCCGACCCGCACGGAACGCGCCTCTACGGCTCGCAGTCGATCGTCGCGACCAAGCGGATCTCCCCCCTGGACGTCGACGTCTCGATCGGTTTCGGCAACGGCCGCCTCGGCAAGCGGCCGCTTCCCGCACAGGGAGAAGGGTTCAAGGTCGAGCTGTTCACCGACCCGCGCAAGTGGGCGCGCGAGGCCCTCCCGTTCGGCGGCATCCAGTACGCCCCCGCGCCGTGGGTATCGCTTCTCGCGGAGTATTCCCCGGTCCGTTACGAGCGGCACTCCCGGGATCCCGCGCAGAAGAGATATTTCCCGACGGCCGTCCGCTCTCCGTTGAATTTCGGCGCGCGCGTCAAGCCGCTCAAGTGGCTGGAAATCGACGCGAGCTGGCAGCGGGGAAACGAGATCGGCGTCACCGCCTCCGTCGCCTTCGACATCGGCCGTCCGCTCGTCCCCATCTACGACGAACCGTACATGGAGACCGCCGAGGCGTCCCGCGCCCCGCTCCGGGAGCGGATCGCCTTCGCTCTCTCGGACGTCGGCTTCAGCGACATCGCCGTCTCGGACGACGGGTTCACCTTGCGGGTCGATGCGCAGAACGACCGGTACTTCTTCGCGCCCCGCGCCGTCGAGGTGCTCCTCGCCACGATCGCCCCGCTCGTCCCGCCGAACGTCGAGTACGTCCGGGTGCAGATGAAGGAGAACGGGCTCCCGATGGCCGAGGCGGCCGTATCGGCCTCCGCGCTCTCCGGGGCGGGAAACGGCTTCTTCGCCGCCGACCGGATCCGCGCCGCCGCCGGTTTCCGCTCCGGGAACTTCGATGCGCTGATCCGCCCGGCGACGCACCGCGGCCGGTTCGACTACAGCCTCGAACCGTCGTTCGAGGCGTTCCTCAACGATCCTTCCGGCTTCTTCAAATACCGCGTCGGGCTGGTCGGCGCCCTCAGCGCGTTCCCGTGGCGCGGCGGCACCGCGCTCCTCGGCGTCGAGGGATACCCCGTGAACAACATCTCCACCTCGAACGCGCCGCTCTCCATCCCCATCCGCAGCGACGTGGCGGAGTACAAGGGGGAGAAGGTCGCCCTCGGGCGCCTGCTCTTCGACCAGGTCGTCGCGACGCGGGACCCGGTCTACTTCCGGGCGGCGGCGGGGATGCTGGAGACGATGTTCGGCGGCGTCGACGCCGAGGTCGCGCTTCCGTTGTGGAACGGCAGGATCCTCGCGGGGGCGTCGGGAGGCGTCGTCCGGAAGCGGGCGCCCGACGACCCGTTCCGGTTCCGCGGCAACGACAACTACCACACGTCGCTGCTCCAGGGACGCCTGAACGTGCCGGAGATCGACGCGGCGATCGACGTCAAGTGGGGGCGCTTCCTCGCGGGCGACCGGGGGGCGCGGGTCGCGGTAGCGAAGTTCGTCCGCGGCGTCACCCTGTCCGCATGGTACAGCGCCACCGACACCGACGTGTTCAAGGACCCGTTCAACCGCGGCTATCACGACAAGGGGATCTCGGTGGAGATCCCGATCCGCCTCTTCACCGGGCGCGACTCGAGGACGGCGTACCGGTATTCCCTGACGCCCTGGACGCGCGACGTCGCGCAGGACATCGACCGGTACCTGCCGCTCTTCGACCGGATCGGCCGCAACGCGGGCGTCCTCCTTGACAGGGACCGGGAGACGACGTATCTTGATCCAAGATAATACGATGTTTCCAATGGGGGGTCGAGATGAGCGGAAGCCGTCCACGGTCCGTGTTTACATCGTTTATCGCGATCTTTTGCGCCGCCTGCTTCCTGACGATGAGCCTCGGATCCGTCTCCCCCACGTTCGCGGCCGAACCCTGGGAAACGTGGCCGAAGAAATCGACCGAGCCGGGAGTCACTCCGCCCCCGACGGAAGACACCGGGGCGGCCGAGGCCGGAGATGCGGCGGGAAAGAAAGCCGCGAAAGGCCTCTCCGCCGGGACGATCGGTTGGATCGCCTTGGGAACCGCGGCGGTCATCGGGATCGGGATCGCTGCCGGCGGCGGAGGGGGAGGCAGCACTACGTCCGGTCATCCCGCTCCCTGACTCCGCCATATAACTCCTCGTCGATTGCCTCGCGCCCCGGCGCGCGCCGGGGCGTATCGCTCCTCTTGTTCGCGCTCCTCTTGTTCGCGTTCCTCTTCGTTGCTCTTCCCGCGTACGCCGTCCCCCTGGAAAACCACCCCGCGGTTCCCGCGATCCTTGCCCGCGCCGAATCCCTGTTCCAGTCGATGAAGGCCCGAGACTACCCGGCGATCTTCGCCGCGCTCAGCGCGAAATCCCGGGAGACGATCGTCGCGGAGACGACAGCCGCCCTTGCCGCCGCGGGAACGCAGGCGCCGCCGGGGGCGCCGACCGCCGCCGGCATCCTGTCCTCCATGGAAAAGATCCCGGCTCCCGGCCCCGAGGCGGTCCGCAACGATTTCGTCGCGGGCGGGCCGGTCGCGCGCGATTACTGGGACGCCTTCCTTCGCCGCTTCGATCCCGACGTCGCTCTCGAACACAGCCGCTGGGAGATCGGATCCGTGGGGAACGACCGCGCGGAGATCCTCCTCACCCGCCACGGCGCGGACCGCCCGGCGACGCTGAAAATGTTCCTCGAGGACGGCGGCTGGAAAGCGGGCCTCGTCGAAACGTTCTGGTCCCGCTAGAACGGCGGGGTGAAGGATCCGGAGCAACGGTACTCACCGCGGGTCCGACGCGAACGTCGCGGTTCGGAGCAGGCGAGCGGGGCCTTCGAGCTGGGGGACCTGGTCGAAGCCGGCGCGGGAGAGGACCGTTCCGGCAGCGGAGACGAGGGCCCGATAGGTGAGGTCGCGGCTCCCGTTGCGCAGTGTGCGGCAGAGGTAGTACGTGTGGGCGCCGTGGTAGCCGCCGTCGATCCAGGCGTCGGCCGAGGTCTGGTCGTCGCGGCAGGCGGCGATGAGCACCGCGTTGGCCCGGGTGACGCTGACGCCGAACCGGCGGGCGGCGCGGCGCGGGCGCCGCGGAGAGGGAGGAAGCGATTCCGGAGGAGGGAGGAAGCGGTGCCGGTCGGAGGCGTCGGGCGGAGGAACGCCGCAGGGGCGGACGAACTTCCCGCGGGGGATGGCGCATCCGGTGAACACGGGATCCGCGGACCGCGTGAGGCCGGGCGGATCATGGTGGCTGCCGGAGAGGGCGACGTCGCGCAGACCGGTACCGGAGTGGCAGCAGTCGAGGATGACGGTGAGGAGCGCGCCTTGCGGAACGTTGGCGGAGACGGAGGCGAGGTCGTCGTCGGTCAGCGGGGTATCCCAGTCGAGGTCGTACGGGCAGAGGATCTCGTCAAGCCGGTCGGTCGCCTCGTCGCCGTTCCGATCGGGCACCTGGGAGCCGTGGCCGGAGTAGTGGAAGACGAGGGAGTCGCCCGGGGAGGCCGCTGCGGTGAGCCAGTCGAGGCCGTCTAGGATCGCCATCCTGGTGGCGCGGGCGTCGGTGAGGATGCGCATGTCCCCGTCGCCGGGAAAGCCGTACCGGCTTTTCAGCGTTTCGGCCATCTGGTGGACGTCGTTCACGCACCCTTTCAGTTCGTGGCGCGGATCCGGGTACCGGTTGATGCCGACCAGCAGCGCTTTCTTCATCGTCGCTCCCTCCCTGTTCTGCGGTTTGTTGCGGGGAGGGGGGAGCAAGGGGAGGGCCGAAGGCGTGCGAATGGCGCGCGGGTGGGCGCGGCGGCGGAACGGGACCGGAAAACGTCCGTGACGGAAAGAGTTGCGGGAGTGAAACCGGTCCGAAGGAACGTGCGGAGACCGGACGGGCGCGCGGCGACAGACCGGTTATCGAACCTTGTGTCCGAGAACCGGTCGATCGTCCCCGGCTACGGCATGGCCACCTCTCTCCCGGTAACCCGCCTTCAACGCAGGGACCGCCTCCTTGCCACCCCGTCTACCCCGCGGCGAGCAGCTCCCGGAAGTAGGCGACGGTTCGGGTGAGGCCGTCGCGCAGGGGAATCCTCGGCTCCCAGTGAAGCCTTGCCTTCGCCACGGTGATGTCCGGGCAGCGGCGGACCGGGTCATCCTGCGGAAGCGGCTGGAAGACAATCCCGGACTTCGAGCCGGTGAGCTCCTTGACCATCGTCGCCAGCTCGAGGATCGTGAACTCGCCGGGGTTGCCGAGGTTCACCGGACCGGCCAGCTCGTCCTGGTCCATCATCGCGATCATCCCGGTGACGAGGTC
>Ga0326597_10012856_pt1 | contig 11023 bp, 10 predicted proteins | sample RVTome_12_FD_203789 | JGI IMG/M metagenome (GOLD analysis project Ga0326597, IMG submission 203789) | Soil microbial communities from uranium-contaminated site in the Upper Colorado River Basin, Wyoming, United States - RVT100D185 | ecosystem: Environmental > Terrestrial > Soil > Contaminated >... | reverse complement strand
CAGAATCTCAGACTGATCCTCAGGTATCTGAGGATTTTTTGGCTCAAAATCCGCTGCGCTTTGCTAAGCAATGCCGCACTGAAATCACCATGCCCTGCTTGAATACCGACTTTTTCAGGACCGACTAGCTAGGGACGCTGGCCATCGCTGCGATCGAGAACAACCTGGCGGTCACGACCCCAGCCATCACTGGCTGATGACCCGTGCCGAAGTGAGCGTCACCGCGTAATTCTGCCCTGCGGCGAACGGACCGAGCCCCGTTGCAAGTCGGCGGCTCTCGTTCGGCGCAAGCGTGTCGGTAAGAATGCGGCTGATCTGGCGCTGCACGCCCGTTGCATCGGTGTAGATAATCGTCACCTGGATATCGGCAACCGCTACGCGCGTCGCATTGCCGATCTCGATCTGCAGCATGTTGTTCGCATCGAGTCCTGTGCGTAGCGCAAGGTATTGGCCGGGATTGACGGGCAAATCGAGGCGAATAATCGCATCTTGCGCAGCCGTGCCAACGGTGCCGGATGCCTGCGCTGCCTGGCGGTAAAATTCGAGCGCGGCGGGTCGACTGCCACGGCTTTCGGCAACGGTGCCTAGGCCGTAATATGCTTCAGCCGTCGGCAGCAATGCCAGACTCGCGCGCAAACTCGTCTCCGACGCATCCCACTGCCCAAGCCGCTGCTGCGCGTAACCGTCGCGCAGGTGATAGTAAAAGTACTGATCATTGCGCGCGATCGCATCATCGTAGTGACTGGTCGCCGCGGCGAATGCCTCCTGCTGGTAGTCGATATCGCCGAGCAGCGCGTGAAAGTGTCCTTCGCCGGGGACGAGGCGGGCCGCTTCGAGCGCGTGGGCTTCGGCCGCTGCGTAATCGCCGCCGGCGAGTGCCTGCCGGGCAAGGTCGTAGCTGTCGTAGGCCGGCTTGGTTCGCGTGAGCGAGGCGGTCGCAGTTTGGTAGCGGTCGCGGCCGAGCTCGCCTGTCGCCGGTAGGCTGGCCGCGGTCGTGCGGTTCGCCGTGACGCGCTCGGCGGAAGGCGGATGGCTCGCGAATAGCCCCGCGAGCCAGCCCTGCTGGGACCGGCCTTCGGAGAGCCGCAGGAACGTTTGCTGGAGCGTCACGGCGGCCTGCGTATCGTAGCCGGCCCGGGACATATACAGCATGCCGTAGTAGTCCGACTCGAGCTCGGCCTCGCGGCCGTTACGCTGGTTGATGAGTTGCGCACCGAGGCTTGCGGCGCCCACAGCCAGCCCGGAATGATCACCACGTCCGGAGGCGACGGCCGTGGCGAGCACTGCTCCTTGCAGCAAGATGCCGCGCTGCATCGCCAATGCACCGTGGCGCGCAGCAGCGTGCACGATCTCGTGACCGAGCACGGCGGCGAGCTCGGCTTCCGAGCCGAGTTCGGTCAAGAGGCCTCGGTTGACGGCGATCTTGCCGCCCGGCAGCGCCCATGCATTGGGAATCGAGCTATTGAGCACGGAGAACTCATAGGGCAGTGCGCGGTCGCTGACAGCGGCGAGCCGTTGGCCGACTCCGTCGACGTACTGCGTCAGTGCCGGATCGAGCACGTAGTCGCCGCCTTGCATCTGCCGCGACGGCGCGTACTGCGCCTCGCCGATTGCGACCTCGTCCCCGGCGGAGACCAGCGCGAGCTCGCGCGCGCCCGTGACCGGATTGACAACGCAGCCGGACAAGCCAACAAGGGAAACCGCAATCAAGCAGAAACGCTGCATGACTCTAAGTTACCGCCCTCATGCTCGAAAATTAGATTCGGTCCTAGTCTACAACACCCCGATGCCCGCCAGTCACGGCATAGGGCAGAGCGGCGCCGATTCACCCGTAAAATGGCGCTGTGCTTGATTCTCAAAAGTGCGGCGCAAAATGCCAGGCTGTTCGCGGGTCGCCGAGGGTGATATTTGCCAGTTGATCGGCCAGATCGCACGCAATCCGATCGAGGCGCATGAGGTGACGTTAGGGAGGGCTAGGTTATTCCGGAAGCGACAACAGACATAAGGCCCAAACTGCATCTCCATCTTGCCCGAATGTCCGCATGCGGTCAGCGCCAAGAAGAAGGTTGCGGGTGACCCAGGCCGTTCTCATTGCCGGAGCCCTTCGAGCCTGGGATCGACGAGTATCCATTGCAGCTCCGCGACGAAAATATCGAGCACGACCAAGGCGAGTGCGGGCCAGAGCAGGCTCTTCAGCCAAACCAAGGACCGGGACGGGCAGGTGCCGTTCTTACAAATCGATTGCGGCCGGTAGAAGCGCCAAAAACCCCAGGCAAGCATCGCGAGTGCCACTGCGAGTACATAGGGCCTGTAGGGCAGCCAGCGCGGCATCGCGACCGCGCCTGAAACGCCGAAGAGCACGACCGCCCAAGGCCCGATACAGCACAAACCGACCACCGATGCGATCAGGCTCGTTCCGATGACGCGCGTCGTCGTGGCTGCGAGTGTCTTGTCTTCCATATCGCAATATACGCACGTTCACTCCAGGCCGTGACATCGCACGAGGGGGATTTCAGGTTTTCCGAACAGAAGCCGCAAGCCGTATATGGAAACGGTCCGCTGCAAATCGAGTCGGATCATGCCATCGAACTGTGCGCCAGCTGCTCGTTCATTGCGTGTCCGCGGCCTTACGCCGGCGTCGCGATCTGCCGGAAGGCCAGTGGCCGTAACTCACCGCACATATTTCCCCACAATGAGTTCGGGAACGAACGTCAGAGCGACTAACGCAGAAGTGCCCCACACCACGTCGCGCGGCCATTAACCCCTGGGGATGCGGGGGTCATCTTCTAGCTCGCTATATGACCTCTGCAAGAATTCGCACGTTGTTGGGAAATACTGCACCTCTATTGTAGAGCCGTTACGGTGAGCTCCGGCGGGACATCGGGCGGCGATCCGCTGGGCCGCCCTTGTCCATCGGGACCTCAACCTTTCCAGAACGATGGAGTAAGCAACACCAGAATCGTAAAGATCTCGAGCCTGCCGAGAAGCATCGCGAAGACGAGCAAGATCTTCGTGGCAGCGTCGACGGTCGCGAAGTTGGCAGCGACTTCACCGAGACCCGGTCCAAGATTGTTCATACACGCCGCGACAGCGCCAAAAGCGGTCACCTGGTCCACTCCGTTCATCATGAGTAGGACCATGAAGATACCGAAGATGATGACGTAGATCGTGAAGAATCCCCAAACACCCTCTACGACCGACGGCTCTACGACCCGACCATCTACTCTGATCGGACGGATCGCGCGAGGGTGAATGAGCTTGTTGATATACGCACCGGCCTGCTTGGCCAGGATGACGAACCGGATGACCTTCATGCCGCCCGCCGTCGAGCCGGCGCAACCGCCCATGAAGCTCAGAAAGATTAGAACGACGGGCAGCGCTAGTGGCCAGACAGAAAAGTCGGCTATTCCGTATCCAGTGCTCGTAATTACCGAGGTCACTTCGAATACTGCGTAGCGCAAGGCGGTCAAGAAGCCATCCTGTTCGTTGCTTCGATAGAGTACGGCGGCAATGACGACCGAGACCAGCGCGACAGTGACGAGAAACACTCTGACCTGGCTATTTGCCGCATAGTAACCTGGCCGCAACGCGCGCCAGGCGATGAAATGTACATTGAAGCTGATACCGCCGAGCAACATGAACACTACGGCGACCGTCTCGACGGCGCTGCTGTCGAAGTAGCCCATGCTCGCATCGTGGGTCGAATAGCCGCCGGTGGATAGAGTCGTCAGGCTATGTGCGATCGCATCGAACGTTCCCATACCGGCGAGCCAGTAACACAACGCACAGACGACTGTCAGTCCGAGATAGAGAACACAGAGTGTCCGAGCCGTGTGGGTGATGCGAGGGGTGATGCGTTCGTCCTTCACTGGTCCCGGCGTCTCCGCCTTGTAAAGCTGCATACCGCCGACGCCCAGCATGGGCATCAAGGCGACTGCTAGCACGATGACACCGATACCGCCGACCCATTGGATTTCCTGGCGGTAAAATAGAATCGAAGGGGGCAAATCGTCCAGGCCAACTATGACCGTCGAGCCCGTGGTCGTGAAACCGGATGCCGACTCGAAGAGAGCGTCGGCTAATCCCAGGTCGAGTCCAAACATGAAGGGCAGGCTGCCGAGCACGCTCATCGCGCCCCACATGAGAGCGACGATCACAAAGCCGTCTCGATTCCGAATGGTGTACGACTTACGGTACAGAGGAAACCATAGGGTCAAACCGCCGACGAGCGTTATCGCGAGCGTTGCCGAAAAGTGCCCGAACTCGCCGTCCGCGTACAGGAGGGAGACGATCGCTGGCGGTACGAGCGTCGTGCTGAACAGGAGAAACAGTGTTCCGAGAGTGCGGAGAACAACGCCGGATTTCATGGTCTTGCTGACGGAATAACGTGCCGGCATTGTCGTGTATTGATGTGTGCAAGACATGTAAAAACGGCGCAAAATCTTTATGGCTTTTTTATGTAATCAGGCAGGGAGACCAACAATATGGCTGTGCCTCACAAGCTCGCGATAATCGACTCACCTCGTGAGACGTCGTGGTTTCGTGCTTATGGAGCGGCGATAGCGCTAGTCGCCATTGCTATTGGCGCTGCTGTTGTATTTCGGCGCTTACCGCACGCGAACCTGCCGCTATTGTTTCTGATGGTCGTGTTGATCATCGCCGCGCGCTGGGGCCTTTGGCCATCGATCTTTGCCAGCATCCTGAGCTTTCTTTCGCTGAACTTCTTCTTTACCGCGCCTTTCTACACGTTCACCGTGGAGGAGGAGGGCGATGTCGCAACGCTGCTGTTCTTCCTTGCGATGGCTGGACTGACGGGTAATCTCGCCGCGCGGATGCGGGTGGAAATGGCCAACAGCCGCGCGGCACTCGAGCGCGTGTCCGCGCTACTGGACTTCAGCAGGCGGATGGCGGGCGCAGCGACCGCAGAGCAGGCGCTTGAGACGCTCGTGAATCGCCTCTCCGCCCTGTTCCACACCCGCGCGGTGGCGTTGCTGCCGAATGAGGATGCGTCACCGAGCCTGCGTGTCGAGGCGGGATCCTGTAGCGGCGACACTGCGCGGAGAGAAGGCCCCGGTTGGCTTCGGGAGAAGGGCTCCGAGGCGTGGGCCGCTATGACGCGCGGCCAGGAATTCGAGGTGCGAGGTTGGTCCGCGATGCGTCTAACCACGGCCGGGGGGGTTGTGGGACTGGTGGCAGTTGCGAACACTGATGTCTCGGAGGCGCAGAGGGAACTCGCCGAAGGCCTGTGTGATCAGGCGTCGGCCGCTGTCGAGCGAACCGTACTCGTCGACAGTCTCAAGGCCGCCCAGGTCGTGTCGGAGACCGAGCGGCTGCGCTCAGCGTTGTTGTCATCGGTGTCACACGACCTCAGAACGCCGCTTGCCTCGATCATTGGATCGACCACGAGCGTGCTCGAGTACGGTGACGTTCTCGAGCCCGATGATCGGCGGGAACTGCTTCAGACCGTACTCGAAGAGTCGCAACGACTCAATCGTTACATCCAGAATCTTCTAGATATGACGAGGTTTGGACAACGGTCATTCGATTTGCATAGGGAATGGGTAGATCTTAACGATCTGATATCATCAGCGACGGGCCGACTCTGCTCCGAGTTGGCCCATGTAAGGCTCGTCGTGTCTGTCGCCCCGGAGGTTGCATTAGTCAAAGTGCACGGCGCCCTGATCGAGCAGGCGCTCGTGAACTTGCTCGACAATGCCGCCGGTTTCGCACCCGGCGGCAGCGCGGTTGAGGTGCACGCGTATCGACAGGAGGGCGCTATGGTGCTTGAGGTTCTTGACGAAGGGCCTGGCATACCGGAAGAGGAACGTGAGAATGTGTTCGACATGTTCTACCGCATGCAGCAAAGGGATCGCCGCCGTTCTGGAACGGGCCTCGGATTGGCGATTTGCCGGAGCATTGTGACGGCTCATCGCGGGTCGATCAGAGTCGAACCCGGCTGTGCTCGAGCAGGCACGCTGCTGCGGATCGAGCTGCCAATTGCGGACAATCCGATCGAAAGGGTGCAGCATGAGGAATAGAATCCTGATCATCGAGGATGATGCCCCGATTCGAAAGTTCCTCAGAATTAGTTTTCAAGCCAACGGCTTTGAGATTGCCGAAGCGCGGCTCGGGGAGGACGGCCTGCTGCAATGCGCAGACTTTTGTCCGGATCTCATTATTCTCGATCTCGGGCTTCCCGATCTGGACGGCCAGGAAGTCATCCATCGGCTGCGCGAATGGGCCCGCATTCCGGTCATCGTGCTGTCCGTGCGCTCGGACGACACGGAGAAGGTGCGCGCCCTTGACGCAGGGGCAAACGACTATGTGACCAAGCCGTTCAGCATCACTGAGCTGATGGCTCGCATTCGTGCGTTGCTTCGCGATCGCGAGAAGGCCGACAGCGAGAGGTCTCGGTATAGTTACGGCGATCTCGAAATCGACCTTGCTCAGCGCCGCATTCAGCGTAATGGCGAAGAGCTCGGCATGTCGCGTAAGGAGTACGAGTTGTTGCGCTGTCTGGCTATTCGAGGTGGCGGCGTGCTGACTCACGAGGAGATTCTCAGGGAGATCTGGGGCCCGGCACACGTGGAAGACGTGCACTACCTCCGAGTGCTCGTCAATCATCTACGTCATAAGCTGAAGGACGACCCATCTAAGCCCAGATACATCCACACGGTGCAGGGGGTCGGGTACCGTTTCGCGGAGTCGTAATGCAGATTGCGGGGTTGAGAGGCCGCTAGTTGCGGGCGGCCTATGGCTTACGTGAAAGCGAACCGGCGTGCTGAAATCAATCGAGCGCTGATAGGAGGCCGAAGGCCGCCGATCGCGAGTAAGCGGCTCGCGCTTAGCGAGTCAGGCCAAGTGTGTCTGACGTTGAAGACGCCATATTAAAGACGGCACGACGCACGTCGTTTTCGAGCCGGCGGGCTTTATTTCCCGGCTGGCGGCGCTAGTGCCGGAGCCGAGGGCACAATTGATCCGGTATCATGGTGTGCTGGCGCCGGCCGAACGCCACGACAACCGACACGGGCTGTCTCGCAAGATCGTGATCGGGGTCTTTAGTCACCATCAGTAAGTTTCGACCGACGTCGTAACATTCCTATCCGACAGGGCTCGATCTGGCAAGCCCTTGCGGTAGCCACTGCTCTCCAAATGCATGGCGGATCGCGTGCCGGGCCGCCTCAGCCGACCAATCGAGTGTGTGAGCAAGAACGAATCGGCATGCGCTCCGAGCCACTCCTTTGCAGCGACGCGATCGCGAAAGAAGTAAAGAAGTGCACGTAATGGCAAAAGCTCGAGACGACACGTTGATCAAAACCACCTTCGGGCAAGACGAACGAAAGATGAATCGTGGCGGGATTCGCGGAGCGAACGCCCTCGGGCCAAACCAGTAATTCTACGGCTTCTCCCGTCGTTTCGCAGCGGCTGATCACGTTGGCCGTGCCGCCCAAGATGATGGGAATGAACAGAGTCGCCCACGCGCCCTCCGTATTCGCCTGGACAAACTCAGCTTTAGCTGCGACTCGCTTCCTGTCTCGGGGTACACCAACAACCGAACCCTCCATGCCCTGGCCACCAAATAGCGTTGCGCGGGCGCTGCAGCCGCCGAGCGATTGGCGCGGCTTTCGCGTAAGCGGCTGCAGCGCCCGCTATAGGTCGTCGTCATAGATCGCATTGCCGACAGTATCGACAAGCACAGTATGACATTCAACGTCGAACCATTCGCGAAACATTTTCCACGTGCGCTCGCGCGGCCACAAGGACGGATCCGTGTACCAGTCGTCGAGCTCGGCCTCAAATAGCATCTCGTAGTTGGCGCGCAGCCATCGGTCGATCGCTTCGTCGCCGTCGGCGTCCTCTGCGCTGATCAGGTAGACGGTTCTCTCGTCGTTGACATCCTCCGCGGAAACCTGGAGACCATCCGGAGATGGGTCTGCCTCGTTCACCCACCGGACGGCGGGTGCCTTGTACTTGAGTATGATGGCGGCTCGGTTCAGCATCATCGTGTCTCACGAAATTCTCGGGGACTATGGCTAGCGGACACGGCCGATTCGACGGCGCCCCGAGGCCCTATCCCCCGGCACACAAAGCTCGTTAACGTCCATAACGTTAACAGTGCCAACGTCCGCGGCGTTAATCGCAAATCCGGGTGTCCGGGGCTGGAGCACCCTCAAGCAAAGCTTTGTGCCAGCTCGAGGTCGGAGTGCGCGAACGCCGATTCCATGCGGTCGAGCTCGGCGTTACTGATGCCAAAGCTCGCCGCCTCGTCCCGCCAGCGCGCCACCACGCTCCCGACTTCGCCGGCGATCTGTCTGGCTACTTTTTTCTCGAGATTGAAATATTCGGCGATGGTCAGCGCAAGTTCCAAGGATGCGGTCTGATCTTCGTCGTCGATCGCGTTGCTCAGCACGCGCGGCTTCACATCCACCGGCACGGGATTGAGGTCATAGGCCGGTGACAGGACCCAGCCTTCCGTGCCGGCGTAGAGGAAACCGTGATTGCGCATATGATCGTCCACGTTGGAAATCAGCACGGTGAAGACGATGCGCCGCCAGAGCTCGCGCAAATCGTCAGCGGGCCGCGCGCCGTACCGTCGCAGCGCATCGGCGATTTCGAGATAGGAGCGGTTTTCATTGTCATTTGCGCCAAGCATGCTCAGCGCGGAGAGGAACGGGATGCGTGCGGCGCCGTCACGGTCGAAACGCTCGAGGATCAGGACCTCTTTGCCGGCGATGTGCTCGAGGCGCCGGGGCGCGACGTTGATTGCGGCTTTGTGAGCGAGCGACAGCGAAACCGCTTCCCAGACCACGGTGTTCCAGTCGTCGTCCTTGTGCGGGAATTTGGCTATCGCAAGGCGGCCGTCCGGTGCGAGCACCGAGGCCTTGGGCCGCGCGCCGCCGAGCGCGGAGCCCGGCGCGAGAAGCAGTCGCAGATCTTCATCGTCTTCGCTCTCATCGACGACGCGTTCCGCCGCCGACAGCAGGCGCGGCAGGTCGACAAGCGGTGGCACGGCTGTCTCTCCCGGCGGGGCAAGAAACGGCCCGCCTTTCCGATCGGCGAAGCGCAACGCTCCCTGCCGCGATTCGTCGTTGACCATGAGCAAGTAATCGATCTCGAAGAGCGTACGCGGCGCATCAGCACACGTCCCCAGCGATCCGGCACGGAATCGCCGATCCCGCCAAAAAGCGGTTTGTCCGCACCCGTATGGAAAGGGCCGGGCCCAAGCTGCATAGCCGGTTCGAGCGCAAAGCGCTCACCATGATCGAGCCATGCGTCGTCATATTCGAAGGTGGCGGTCTCCCGCCCACGGCGGACGTGCGCGAACAGCCGCCCGACGAGGTGAGGCGTGCCGTCTAAGTCGGCATGCACGTAGACTTCCTTGTCCATCAGTCGGTCTCCGCCGGCGGGCGGCGGCGCTTGGGCCGTATGCGCTTGGGCAGGCGTTCTTCATCGAGCGCGAGCCCGTGCTCGTCATGCTTGATGTCGGCGAGTTTCCCGAGGCGGTCACCCAGACCCAAGACGAACAGCACCGTGCCGATGATGCCGATGGAGACGCCCGGATCGCCTTTCTCGAGCTTGAACAGCGTCGTCCGGCTGATCGAGGCGCGCTCAGCCACCAGCGCGGCCGGGATACGTCGGCGCAGCCGCGCGTCCCGGATGTCCCGGCCAAGCTTGCGGAGCGCCCGGCGTACCGGGAGCGGAAGGCTGTAGTCTGAGCGTTTTTCGGCCATAACGTTCGTATTTTTGCACGTTATATGGTGTAACGTACAGGATTATGGACGTTAAATTCAAACGAAAGTAAGAGTGCCGGGGGGCACATTAACGTCCAGTATCCTGGTTGTTAACGCCTATCGCGTTCAGAATAGCGAACGTTAATTGGGGTTGCCACCCTGACGGCGGGATTGACCGGGATCTGGGGGCCGAGGGCGATATCGTGACTTGTTCATTACGGTTACCTGCCTTGAAGGGTAAGTTATCGCGATGAAAACTGCCGACCTGATGTCCAGCTCCTCCGTTACACGAGGAAACCACCGTGTGAACTCCGAGACCGCGGCACCATTCCGCGCTTTAGGCTGCTTTCTCCTTGACGATAAGATCAACATCGCAATCAAGAACATGAAGCAGCGCCACAAGTTGCTTCATAGATTTGCTGGTATTGGCCGGATCCAATAGCCGATATAACTGCGGTACCGATGTGTTGAGCCGCTTCGCGAGCTGACGGCGACTAAGTTCACTACTTTCCAGTCGCTTCCGGGCCTCGATAGACAGTTTGTACGTCAGAAGATCTGCGAGATATTTCGGATCCTCGTTGTATTCCAATACTTGCTCAATGTGAATAGAGCCTTCCTTTCCGGACTTCAGGACATAAGTGAAGGCTTCATTACCAAGTTCCCTATCCACGAACAATTCCTCGATAGGATCAGCCGTGCTCGGCTTGGGGTCGGCCTTGGAATAGGGAAACGAATACTCGGCACCAGACCGAGTAACAACGGAAAACTCATTCTTCCTGTTGCTTGCTGAGATCTTGCGAATCTTCATAGCGCGCCTTCCTTCTCCAGTTCCGCAATGAGATCGATCAAGCGGCGGCTTGCCTTCCCTTTCATCGGAAGGGAATGTTCCGGGTCCCATTTCACGACGAGCTTGGGGCCCCTATATACGTGAACATGACGCGGTGAATGATCGCCCTTCATGTCAGAAAGACGTAGTTCCCACGCCGAACTTTGCCCATGCGAAAATGTTACCATACCAGGTAACACTTGTAAACGCCGGCGGCAGCCTGACAGCTGAACGGACAGAATGAGAAAGTCATGGGCCACGCAGAAATTGGTGGAAATCTGGTGCGTCTGTTCGGCCTGCGTCTTCGTCGCAGCCCCAAGAATATTTGCCAATCGCCGTTATATTTGGCGGGTAGCAAAAAAGCGACGCGCAACTTATTGATTTTGGTGGTGATGGGTGGACTTGAACCACCGACCTGCGGGTTATGAATCCGCCGCTCTAACCAGCTGAGCTACATCACCACTCC
>Ga0326597_10012855_pt1 | contig 11023 bp, 16 predicted proteins | sample RVTome_12_FD_203789 | JGI IMG/M metagenome (GOLD analysis project Ga0326597, IMG submission 203789) | Soil microbial communities from uranium-contaminated site in the Upper Colorado River Basin, Wyoming, United States - RVT100D185 | ecosystem: Environmental > Terrestrial > Soil > Contaminated >... | reverse complement strand
CCGCGGTCAAGCCAATCTCTTGCCTGGCAGGATTTTTACTTATCACCTCGGACCGGTCGTGAGCCGTGAGATGGACTACAGCCTCGACACAAACCAAGCGCTTGCCCACGGCACCCTGCCCGGCATCCTGTTAGAGCCGGACCTAAAGACAAAAGAGAAAACGCTTACGTCTTACGCAGCGACGTATCTCAAAGAAGAAGTTCAAGCCGAGGCACTTACACGAAACCTTGAGGGCTTTGCCCGTTTCTTATCGATCTGCGCCGAATACGCCGGGCGGTTTTTGGACTTGAGTAAACTAGCGACCGACTCCCAGATTGCCCGGCAAACCGCCGTCCGTTACTTCGAGGTGCTCGAAGACTGCCTAATCGTCCACCGCCTCGCGCCTTTCGCCAAGAGCGCGCGCCGCCGTTTAGTGCAACATCCACGATTCTACTTCTTCGATCCCGGTGTCTTGAATGGCTTGTTGGGCAACTTTCACCTGTCCGCCGACCGCATCGGCAATCTCTTCGAGCACTTAATCTGCAGCCAAATCCTATCGAGCGCTGCGGCCCTCGATCAAACCGTCAATCTCTACGCCTACCGAACCGAGCACGGCGCCGAGGTGGATTTCATCGTCAATATGAATCAGGAAACCATCGCCATCGAAACCAAAGCCTCGCGCAACATCGGCCCCAGCGATCTTCGCGGCTTCGACAGCTTCGCCGATTATTACGGCAAGCCGCACCGCGCCGTGGTGCTCTATCTAGGCTCGGAACGGCGGAAAATAGGTGCTGTTGAAATTTTCCCCTGGCAAGAAGGAATGCGAGAAGTAGGATTCTGAACGAGCTTCGAGAGGGGTCAAATCTTTTGTCGACAATCAAGCGTCAGATGTCGTTGAAAGTCGGCAAAGTGAATTTCGTCGCGGGGCAAGACGCGTGAGGGAACGTTTTAACAAAGGGCAACAACTTGCAGCAAAAGAATTGACTCGTTGCCTGTCATTCGAGGTCTCGTCGGACGTATTGCTGCGTGAGGATTATAAAGCGCGAGTTTAGAATTCTCAAGGAGAGCAGGAACACATCTTTGCGGGCTTGATGGTCCTTCGACTTTGCGCGAGATACTCGGATTTGGTGACGGCTGTGAGGTTAGGAAATGGTCGGGGCGAGTGGATTTGAACCCGACCGATAAGAAACGGGGCGGTAAGTGAAAGTGCTTGTAACTCGTAGCAGTTACGGCGCTTTTTCAATTTCTCTGTCCGTGCGCCCATCCCCAAAAGTCCCGCCTTTTACCCACCAAATCCCACAAAAACCGAAACGGTTTCGGTTCCGAACACCGGCAAGTCGAGGGAGTCCATGTGGACGGACGGGCGCGCGGATGTCTGTCGAAGTGAAGCGCAGACAGTCTTCCGCGCATGGGTGGGTAGGAGATCAATAAGCAGTCGTGGCGCTGAAGTGGAGCGAAGCGAAGCCCGGAGAGTGGAGAGTAACGTAAGTGCGACGGCTATCCACCGGAATCGTCGGGAGTCTCCCTCGCAGGGAGACGGATGGGCGCGAAGCGCGTCGGGTGGGCCAGAGGGTGTCAACAGTGGGGATCGATCGTGGTGGGGCGGCAGGTCCGAGTTTTCTTGGCGCGAGCGTTCGGAGGGCGCGTCCCGACGACCGCAATACGGTAGAGACCTCCAAGGTGCGGGCCTCTGAGCGATGCGCCCGAGAATTGGCCCGCGCGCCCTCACGGACGATTGCGGTGGGGAGGGACCAGGCGCGGTGGACGCGGTCTACTGCGCGCCCGTCGGAGGTCCGAAGGGGAAGTGAGCGCCGCGGTGGCGCGGGGGTCGGCGTAGGGGTGGCGGAGTCAGAGCCCTCGTCGCCCTCTTTGAGGTCCCCGTCGCACACTGTCCGCCAACCTCTTACGCGAGCGAGAGCGAGCAGGGGGAGAAGAGGGTGTAGCCAGGGGTAACGGGGACCGGCAGAGGGAGAAGAGGGCGGCGGCGCGCAACGTGGGTTGTGGGGCGGGTGTTGTGTTGGGGGTGTGGCGTTGGGGGTAAAGCACGACGGCGTCGAGCCGTGGTGCGCGGAGGGGGTGGTCCCCTTTCCGATAGCGGTGGCGGCCCTCCGGGGTCGCGACCGCGTCGGGTGGGGCGTGGTGAAGTTTGGCTGTTGCATTTGCTCGATTGATTAGTGCAACGTCTCGTCTCCTAAGATCAATGCGATAGGACTGCCGAAGTCTCTGACATGATTTGATTGAGAAGTTATTATCGTCAAGCATCAAGGACAACGGCATACCCCCCGTACCCAGTCGTAGGATAGGGTTCCTACCCAGACGCGACGAAAATACAAAAGGGCCGATGGCAAAGCGCACTGACACAAAGATCGCCGTTCTCGTTCAGGTAATGGACGAGCTGGGCTTCGATCAAGAAACCATCACGAAAGTGTCCGGGGTGCCGCGACGCACGGTCAGCGACATCGCCACTCGAAAGGGTTACTGGACTGCTACGGGCGAGTTTAACGAACTTCGAGAGACCTACAGGCTCCACTTGCGAAAGTGCATCAAAGACGACGCGGCGGTGCTTGGCCTTGCGGTTTTGAGGCGTTTCGAGGAGTTGTCAAAAGACGCAGACTTTATGACCACTTTGAACATTGCAAGCGCCGTGATGAACCTAGCATCAAAATTTGACGATGGGAGATAAGAGCGATGGAGAATCAAGAAAAATATCTCAGCACAAGCCAGCTAATGGACTTCCTAGAAATCTCACGCAGCACGGTTTACCGGCTCATAGCCAGAGGAATGCCTAACATCATGGTCGGTAGCGTTCACCGCTTCCCGATGACTCAGGTTGTGGAATGGCTGGAAGACCAGAGGGAAAAAGGAAACAATCTGAATAATAGAGAAACACGGAATGCGGAGATTTGATTGCTGTACGCCTCAGGCAAGTCTCACAGGATTTAATCGTAGGAGAAATCAGTTCAATCGGAAGCTTAGAGGCGCGTACTGAACGTGACTAATTTGTCCTAAGAAGTGCTAAATAGGAAAATAGAGTACACCGTTGTGGAAGAGTCGCTTTGGGTCTGGTTTACCGGAGGCACCCAAATTGCCATCGGGTAAAAGATATTGGTGTACCCGGGCGATCTCTTGACCTGAAGGGTCAGTGTATGAAATAAGCTGGCTGCGGGTGCATATTGGGACATTTGCGACCGGGGAGCTTGGATGTCTATCTGTCATCAGAGTCTGGAGCAGCTCCCCCTTTTGGGCTTTAAGCCAATAACCACCTTCATTGAACAAACGACGGAGATGGACTACGCTTATACGCGTACTAGGAGGACGGGCCATGGACTTTAGTTCAGAAATGGAACTTCGCCAGGAACTTGCACGGTGCCTCCACCGTGAGTGTTCCATTAAGGATTTCGAGGAGTGGTTTGTTCCTCGCAGCTGGGATTTTAACGCCGCTAGCGATTCTCTTCGGGATCTCGTAGCACAGATTGAGTTGGCTTTGGCAGAATTTGCCAATGGCGACTGGAGCGAGCTTGAACTGAGGCGGCATTTTAATGCGACGTTAACCTACTATCGCGCTAATTATCCGGTTAACGAGGGTTCCGTCGAGAGCGTGGTAAAAACCGCCGCCAGCGCTAGTGCACTGGAGTGGCACCTGACGTTCCCACAGTCAACCGCTGATATACAATTCTCAGCGGTACACGTGTAATCAACTCTTCGTTCAATAGAATATCGAACCAATAGAGTCCATCTTCAAGAGCTTGGAAGCGCACCTCTATGAGCAGGTTTGCGCCGCGATCACCATCGCCACCTTCAAGGAAAATGGGAAGCATCACGGGCTGTTGAACGCGCCCTGATGGTTGAGCGAGCCTAACCGTCACATTGCGGCTGCCATGGGCCGGGCCCGATTTAAAGACAAGTAACAGCCTAAGGTCCACATTAAGCGGTGGCATAATCTCTGCCCGGGCAGTATGGATGATGCGGTCAACGATGCGAATTGCGCTTAATACCTCGTCCTTCTCCACTAACACTTTCTCACAGAGAAACGCAGCTGCTAGATAAGGCCCGTCTTCAATACTCATAAACGCCCCCTTCGACGCTAACCTGCGTCGCGTGATCCATGGCCTCCCACCCCTCAGTACTCACCAGCGCGAATTTATTGCACGACAATTTGGGTTTGTCCGTCTTTTTATCGCAGCCAGGAAAGAGAAACAAGGCGGCAGACCGAAGTCGGCCCCGCCGTTGTTGCAGTGCTGGCGCGCTTTTGTTCTACTTCTCACTTTGCTAGTAGCTCTCTCAGAGCCTTTCCCTTTTCAACACCCTCCGGCCATCACGACCGCGAGCAAACCCGCGACCACGGCGAAAACGATATTTACGACAGCGCCGAGGCCGCTCAACCAGTGGGCAACAGTGAAAACGACGACGTTGGCCACTAGCAGAAAAAGTGCGAATCGAAGCCAGTACAGTATCGCGGTTTAGTGCGGCGTGGGATTGAAAAGTTTCTGGTATGTTGCCCGCCGCCCTTGCGCGTGTCCCTCTCCACCGTTGGGGTAGACGGCTTTAGTTTACCTTGCGAATTGCATAATCAGCTTTCTCGAACTGACCATGCCCGAGATATTTGAGGAACTTTCCGTCCTCGATCTGAAAGAACTGACCTTCCTTTAATTTAGGGGTGCCCTCTGACAACGAGAACATTCCCTCCGGACTTACGTAATGAACGGAGCCTGTCTTCGCATCTAAGCGAAAGACCTTGCCGTCTGAGGCGGCAAGCAGTACGTAGCGCTGTCCCGAAGGTTGCCAGTCGCAACTTACGAGCAAGGCGGCGAAAAGTGAGAACAATAGACCGAGAGCCAAGTGAGTTAGCCTCATAGTGCCTCCCGAGGACCAATTAGCGCAGCTATAACGCCGACGAGGGAGGCTAGTCAAGGACACAGCGAGGGGACCGAGTTGAATGAGTGTTTTGGGTTTGGCCACCTTCCTCAAGGGGTCAAGGCGCGGCACAGGCTACAGGTCTTTGGAAGTCGCAACGACTAAGGCCTGGTTTGCCAGCGGTGTCCACTACTAACCCGTTTTGGTCTGACGTTCCATTCGTCCACCCAGTGCACGAAGCGTTCGGGCTAGAGAAATCGTGATTTGTAGGATCACTTGGATGTAGCCAAGCTGGGGCTGTCGTTGGGGCCGTAGCGTTGGGAGACAACCAAAATTCCTTGCTGGTGGACATGCGTGCGGTCGATCCGTAGTCTACTTGGCAAAGAGCGTGCATTTGCAACATCCCCTGACCACCGTTTATCGTGCCGGTAGAAAAGCCGACAAACTTAAAGAGGCCGCTTGGGCCTTGAGGCCCAGCCGGGCCTTGCGGTCCAGTAGCCCCAGCGAGGTTCCAATCCAAAGCCGTCTCATTGGCTTTGCAAGTGTCACTAGCCGCTATAATTCGGAGATTGCCAGTCGCGTTTTTGAAGCAGGTATGAATAAGGCTTGTGTCACCTCCATGAGCGTTTAGCACTGTGGGGGTTCCTAAGAAGCACAAGGCCAACAGCAGGGACGTCACCATCAGTCCTGGTAGTGTCTTCATTGTTCCCTCCTATATTTCCCGCTCTCATAACTGATAGCCCTGTACCACTAGCCGGCACGGGGGTCAATGGGGGATTACACAGGAGTAAGCAGGAACACGGGGACCCTAGCAATCGGCGGGAAAAAAGGCTTATGTTCGGGAAGCGAGGGGGTTGGAAAAAGACCCGTCTTCGCCAGATGTCGCTACGTATAAAAAGCTAACGGTTTCCGCCGATAATGAAATGCTACGGGTGGAGATCAATGAGTCTTAACGTTAGGAGATGACATGCGGAACATATCTATCTCTTTGCCTGTTCTGTGTATTGTTTTGGTAATTTTTCCACACGTTGTATCTGGGCAACAGCGCTTCACTGGCCACGTTTGGAGAGAAATGCCGAAACCAATGAAAGTGACTTTCTTAATCGGCTTCACATCTGGCTACCAATTTGGAAGACAGCAAGGATACGCGTCGGGCGCAGTGCAAGGGATAAAATGGGTTGAGTCTAAAGTATGCAAGGAAGAGGTGGAAGCAACATGTGCAAGCGTTAGAAAGGCCGCAGCAGACAAAACAGGCGGGATTGACGCGCTTGGGTTGGTGTTAGGCGGGACGACTTCCTTCAAAGAAAAAACAGACTACTATACGAATGAGCTTGATGCTTTTTACGCGGCCTTTCCTCTATGTAGAGGAGAAGACATATTTTTAATATTGAATAAGCTTGTGTGGATCTGGGCTGAACTCGTGGAAACCTCCTACAACAAAGTAGGCGCGGAGTGCGGAGAACGCAGCACTAAGTAACACTGTATAGCGGCCTTGGCCAGCGAAAAAGCCGGCGCCCTCCTGCCCGGCCTAAGCATTTTTCGCTTTACGAGGTCTCCTTTCAACCTTGGTGCCCAGACCTAGCTTCCGCCGCTGCTTCTCCCTATATCGGCGGTGGCTCCTTTCTTGCTCCTTCGCTCTCAACTCCTTCTTGTTCTTCTCTCTGTATCGTCGCGTAGCAGCATTTCTTGAGCACCGTAACGAACAGTGAAAGGTGCGATCGTTCCGAGGCTTTCTCTTTATAAGAAAAACTGAACGGCATTCGGGGCAGTTGCGAATATTGCTCTGAGTAACCCTAGCCCCTACCAAGTGAAAACCTAGGGCCAACCTGGCAGAGGTAGTGGCGTCTAGCTCCTGAATCAATTGATAAAAGGGAATGTCTGGACCGAAGCTTACAAAGTTAAACTCAACAGCCTTGGCACGAATAATGGGCTCGCCCGAAGGATCGTTCGGCGTGTAGGAGTATTTAAAGAGGTCGGACTTAATCCTTTCTTGGATTTGAGACACCTTGGCCGGCGTCACGGTTCTAATAAACTCCTCTTTCGTAGAGGGTGGAAGGAAGGAGGTTTGTAACGGAGTTGGGGCGGCGATGAAGTCGTAAAGATCCTCCTTCAAATTCAACCAATCCCCTTCCCTCAAACTCTTAAGATCCTTTCGAGAGAATAAAACTGCCCATTCGAGCGATTTAATATGTTCAGCTTTGATTTCCGATCCTTTCATATCTCCCCCTTTATTTCCGGCGTCTGACTACAACGGTGACAATTTCTAGCAACAATAGCAAACCGTTCTTGTAATATCAAACCAGCAAGTTATTATCGCATCATTGGAGGTGAGAAAGATGCTTTCTACCGTAAGCCAAGCTGCTCAGGAGTTAGGTGTGTCGGCTGAGCACGTAAGGCGACAAATCAGAGCAGGCCGGTGGCCGCATTATCAGCTTGGCAAGAAAGGAACTCGTCTTGACGTGGACGAGATCAAGTCTTTAGGGCGGCTGATCGCGGAGAGCGAACAAGAGAGGCGGTGGCAAAAATGAGTGACTTGCTCGATGCCGCCCTTGCTCACCACGGGGCGGGTACGCGATGAATGTCAACCCGGTAACTGAGGCAGGGCCGAAACCGATAGTGCTTCGGCTATCCCCCGACAATATCCCGGCAGAGTTAAAGGCAATTCACCAGTGGGTTGTGTGGCGCTACGAATTTATAAAGGGTAAGTGGACGAAGCCTCCCTACAGAGCAAACGGCAATGGAAAGGCTTCGTCAACCGATCCGGCAACGTGGAGCGATTACGTGACAGCGTTGGCGACCTACCAGAAGGGCGGCGTGGATGGCATTGGCGTGGCGCTGACGCTTGACCTTGGCATCGTCGGTGTGGACCTGGACCACTGTTACGATCCCCAAACGAAATCCTTCGAGCCGTGGGCAACCACGATCATTGATCACTTCAGGTCATACACAGAGGCCAGCCCGAGCGGCACCGGCGTGCGAATCTTCCTCAAGGGCAAACTACCTGCGGGCGGGCACAAGAAGGGAAACATCGAAATCTATTCGAGCGGGCGGTATCTCACCGTAACAGGGCGGGCGCTAAAAAATAGTGTGCGCACCATCGAGCCACGCCAAGCCGAGCTTGACGCTTTCCTGGCCGAGCATTTTCCTGAGCCGAAACTTGAGAAAAGGGCGGGCGCTTCCTCGAACGGTGACGGCCATCTGAGCGATCACGAAATCATCGAGATAGCCTTCAGTGCGAAGAACGGCGACAAACTCAGATCCTTGCTTGCCGGTAATTGTGGCGGCTATCCGTCGGCGTCCGAGGCAGAGATGGCGCTCTGCTCCCTGCTCGCCTTCTACACCCAGGACGAAACCCAGATTGATCGCATCTACCGTGGTTCCAGGCTCTTTCGTGAGAAGTGGGACGCGAAGCATTACGGCGACGGCGCGACTTATGGCGAGCACACAATTGAAAAAGCCATTTCCGGTGTCAGAGAGGCTTATTCCGGCAAGGCCGAAAAGGGACCCGAATTCGTTTCTGCACCTAAGGAAACAAAACGTGCGGAAAGAATTTTTGAGCTTCAAACATGGGGGGCTTTCGTGGCGACCGACCACGGCAGCGCGCCGTCTACGGTTGAAGGAATTGCCCCCGACTGTGGCGTAGTCGCGTTTCATGGCCGGGGCAAGGGTGGCAAGACCACGTTTCTTATCCACGGCAGCAGGGCCATTGCGTGCGGCGAGCCGTTTCTCGGCCGGGCCACGGTACAAAAGCCAGTGGTCTATGTCAATTACGAAATGGGGTTTTCCTACCTGAAAGAGCTATTGACAGCCGGGGGGCCATGCCCGGACGAAGCTTACATCCTGAATCGTCCCGAGCCTGTGTTGCAGGTGGTGACTGTCGAAGCCCTAATGCAGCAGGTGGGCAAACCCGGTGTGATGGTAATTGATTCGTTTCGAGGGGCGTTTCGCCTTGCCGGTGATGCCGAGAATTCAGCCGGTGGGGCCGGGCTTATCCTGCGAAATCTCCAAGACGTAGCAGTTAGGCACAGGTGGCTGATTATCATCGTTCACCATTCAAACCGTGGAAGCCGGGAAGGGACGGACGGAGTTAGCGGGACATCGGACTGGATAGCGGCGCCGGATGTTATCTGGACGTGGAGCCGGCGCGACATGAGCAAGCCGGGTGTGTTGAGCATCGAGGGCAGACTACCCCCCGTGGACCCACTAGCCGTCGAGTTAACCCCCGAAAAATGCGTATTCGTTGGAAGCGTCGAACAAAGCCAGGAAGAGACCGACATCAAGGGGATACTGGCGGCAGTGACCCAAGAGGGACAGTCATCGGAAACAATCGCCGAGACGATAAAACGGCCAGCGGGCACCGTGCGCAAGCGGCTAGAGGCACTATTCGAGAAAGAACTGGTCACCCGGGCTGGCGAGGGCAAGAAGGGCGACCCGTTCGTATACTCGAAAATTTCTTTCCGCACGGAAAAACTCCTAGGTGCGGAAACGAATCGTGGGCGCGAAATCGACGATCAAAACGGATGGGTGAAGGCGCGATGAAGTACATCGAAGACTTAATCGTGGAAGTCAAAATCCTCGATGACGGCGCAGTCTTTTCCCGGCGCAAAGACCGAAAACCAATGACGCCCACGGATTACAAAGAGGCGCTCCGGTTGGCTGATAGCTCACTGGGAATCACCGTCAACGACGTGTTGCGAGTCTTCCCCGGCGCCAGAGTAAGACAGCACGGGGGTAACGAGCGATGAGGCGGCAGCCGGCGGCGAGATCGAGGGCAGTCGATAAGCGGCAAGCCGGCAAACGACGAAACACTAAGGAGTGGAAGAGTACCTAAAAATCACTGAGATTGCCGACCGGCTGAAACTGACGCCCAAGACCATCAAGAACAAGATGGCATCGGGCGCGTTCCGGCTAGGCGTCCATTACTTTCGCCCGCCAGGGATGCAGGCGCGTTTCAAGTGGAGCGCCGTGGTTACGTGGTTGGAACAAGGCCAAGAACCGACAACCGAGAGCGATTCAATCCCGATGCCGCGCAGTTATCGGTTGAGAAAACCTTGCAACGTAAAACCTAGCGTTGCCTCTTGATAGGCTGAAGCAATGAGTTTATATGAAACGTATAGTCATGGTCGGCAAAGAGCTAAGAGCAATCAGAGCGCGTTTGAGGCTTACTCAGGTAGAGCTTGCCGAACTTGTTGGCGTTGCCTCCAATACAGTCGCACGTTGGGAGCGAGATGAAATGGCGATGAGAGAGCGGAAGGCGAGATTGATTCAAGGAATCTATGCCACTGGGAAGAAGCGTGGGAAGGAAAAACGCTAATGGCCTGCAAAGTGAAAGTGAATCGACACGGCAATTTAGCGTTTCGCTTTTACTGGAACGGGCGGGAATTCTGGCAAGGAACGGACTGGAACGATACGCCCAAGAATCGAACCAAGGCCGAAGGTAAAGCCGTAGAAATCACCGAAGAGATCAAAGCTGGAACGTTTGCCTATCTCAAGTGGTTTCCCAATGGGAATAAGGCCGATGACTTCAAGCCGAAAAACGAAAACCAAATCAAACTGGAGAACGTGACCGTTGGCGCTTTCTATCGGGATTGGATCGAGCGCAGGAAGCCGCCTTTCGTGCGGCCTGGCCTGCACTACGACTACACGCGGCAGTTTCGCCGGTACATTCTCCCGAAGTTCGACGAGATGCCCATTGTCGAGGTCACGCTGCCAGTATTAGAGGCTTTCCGTTCCTACTTGAACCAGGACATGGGCTTGAGCCTGAAATCGTGCAGAAACATCATTGACGGCACTTTTAGGGCCATGATGAGAGACGCCCGAAAGCATGGCATTGGCGAGAAGGATCATTTCGCGGACCTGGAGTGGCCGCGGATCGCTTCGCCAAAGCCGGACCCATTTACCGCCGACGAGCGCGACGTGATCTTGAACCACTTCAAAGCGAAGCATGGTTTCTATTACCCGTTCGTAGCCATCCTGTTTGGAACCGGCGCGAGACCGAGCGAGATCATCGCCTTGCGCTGGGGCGACGTAGATATAAAGTCGGCGGTCATGTCCATATCGAAATCGCGCTACCGGGATACCGACAGCCCGACAAAAACTGTTGCCAGTGAACGGGAAATCACGATGGGTGAACCGGTTGTCTCGGCGCTGAGGCTGATCAAGCCGTTGCATGTCACCGAGAAAGACTTCG
>Ga0326597_10012854_pt1 | contig 11024 bp, 9 predicted proteins | sample RVTome_12_FD_203789 | JGI IMG/M metagenome (GOLD analysis project Ga0326597, IMG submission 203789) | Soil microbial communities from uranium-contaminated site in the Upper Colorado River Basin, Wyoming, United States - RVT100D185 | ecosystem: Environmental > Terrestrial > Soil > Contaminated >... | reverse complement strand
GAGACCATACCATCCGGTGACATCAAAACCCGGAATGCCGGACTCGGCCACTGCAGGAAGGTCCGGCATCAACTGCGAGCGTCTGGCGCTCGAAATCGCCAGCGCACGGATTTTCCCGGTTTTGATCTGGGCCTGGGCCGGGCCTATCCCAAGAAACAAGAGGTGAGTTTCGCCCGAAAACATATCCAGCAGCGCCGGCCCGATGCCCTTGTACGGAACGTGCACGATCTCGAGGCCGGCTGACGAGGCAAGAAGTGCTGCGGCCAGGTGTCCCGGGCTCCCGACGCCGGTAGAGGCATAGTTCAACCTTCCCGGTTTGGATTTGGCGAGTGAAATGAACTCCTTGACCGTCTTCACGGCAAGTGCTCCCGATACGACCATGACAAAAGGCGCGGAAGCCACGAGCGTGACGGGTGCAAAATCCTTGACGGGATCGTAGCGCAGTTTGCGGTAGAGGGCAGGGCTGACCGCGATGGTGCTTATATTGCCGATCATCAAAGTGTAGCCGTCCTTGGCTGAATTTGCGGCGATCTCGGTGCCGAGCACTCCGCCGCTTCCCGGCCGGTTGTCGACAACGACCGGCTGCCCCAAGCCGTCGCTGAACGCTTGCGCAATCGCTCGCGCCACGATATCGGCTGTGCCGCCTGTGGTAAACGGCACCAATAGACGAATGGGGCGAAGCGGGTAGGTGACGTTCGGCGCCTGCTGTGCTTCGGCTATGGTTGCATACGCGAAGAACGACAGCACAAAGCAGCACGAGAAAAATGTTCTCATCGCGTGACCCGATCTCCGCGCCCAATTGGATAACTGTTTCAGCGTGTCGGACTCCGAGCTCGCCAGGTCGCGCATCCGAGACTCCGCACAGCAAAGAGATAACCCGCTTTGGCCATGTTAGGAATCCATTCACGGCGTGTCAACGAAAAGCGGGCACGAAAAAAACAGGTACCCACGCGGGCAGGGGGTGGGAGAGCGCAGCGCTTGCCTTGCTCTGATGCTTGGCGTAGATTGCCCGGCAACTTATCATTTGCATCAAGGCCGTCGCCGTGTACGTCGAGCTCGAAGAGCTGCCCACCATCAAGCAGGCGGTCGAAGAGAGCGTGCGCGCGCTAAGATGTCATCGCGAGGAGCGAGCCAGCGCGAGGTGGCGATCCTGCGAGTCCCCGCAATGCTTTTTCCGCGCCTCACATAGGAGTACCGCAAGTTGGATCCGATTCTAGAAAGCCTCACCGAGTTCTCCACCGGGTTGTCGTATCGCGATCTGCCCGCCAGCGTCGTCGCCGCAACTGGCGAGCGCGTGATGGATGCGTTGGGTTGCGCGATCGGCGCCCAGGGCGGCGACACGGTCGAGATCGCGCGGTCGCTGGCAGGACCCGCCGCTCCCGGTGCGCTGGCGGGCCGCATCGTGGGCTCGAGCGATCTCGCCGCAGCCGACGCGGCGGGATTCGTGAACACTTGCGCGGTCCGCCACATCGATTTCAACGACACCTATCTTCCGGGCGGCCATCCGAGCGACAGCTCCGGGGGGCTTTTCGCGATAGCGCCGCAGATCGGCGCGTCGGGCCAGCAGTTGATAGCGGCAACCGCGGTCGCGTACGAGATCTTCATTCGACTGCAAGTGAGCGCCAAGCTGCGAGAGCGCGGCTGGGATCAGGGCTTCGGCGTCGGCATAGGCACCGCGGCGGGCCTCGCCAACTTGATGGGACTCAGCCGCGACGTCGCGCGAAACGCCATCGCGATTACCTGCGTTGCGAACGTCCCCCTGCGCGCGACCCGCGCCGGCATGTTGTCGATGTGGAAAGGCGTCGCAACCGCGTATGCCGTGCGCAACGCGCTTTTCGGCGTGCAGCTCGCCATCGCCGGCATGACCGCTCCCGAAGCGCCCTTTTCGGGCCGCCACGGCTTCACCGATCTCATTTCCGGGCCGATCGAGCTGGCGCCGTTCGGCACGAGCCCGGAGCACTTTTTCCTGCGGAGGGCGAAGATCAAGTACTGGCCTGTCGCTCACGCCATGCAGACCGCGATCTGGGCCGGGATCGAGCTCCGCAAAAAGGTTTCCGCCGATGCGCTCGCGAGCGTCGACGTGCAAACGTGCTGGTCCGCGTGGCACGAAAGCGGGAGCGAACCGGCCAAATGGGACCCGAAGACGAAAGAGACTGCCGACCACAGCCTCCCGTACATCCTCGCGTGGACGCTCAGGCACGGCCAGATCGACGAGGAGTCATTCAAGCGGGAGTCGTATCTCGACCCTTCGATCCGCCCGCTCATGAACATCATCACGGCGCGCGTCGACGACGACATCGAGAAGGACATGCCGAAGACGATACGCATGCGGGTCAACGCGAAAGACAAGGCCGGAAAGTCCTACGAGGTTCACATCGTCAATCCGCCCGGCCACGAAGACAATCCGTTGTCCGCAGCCGATCTCGCGGCGAAATTCACGCGGCTGTGCGAGCCGAGACTCGGAAAAGCGCGTACCGCGGCAGCGCTGGCGCAATGGCAGAACATCGCGGCAGCGGCGAACGTCAAGGATGCGTTCGATGCCGTGAACGTAAGCGGGGTGCGCTGATGTTGCGGCTCACGCTAACGTTGTGTTTGCTTGCCCTGCCGATGCCCGGCGCTCACGCGGCGTCGGCGCAGAATTTTCCGACCAAGCCGATACGCATCGTGACCTCTGAAATCGGCGGTGGCCTGGATTTTGTCGCGCGCCTCGTCGCGCAGGGGCTCACGGGCAGCCTCGGCCATCAAGTGATCATCGACAACAGGCCGAGCGGCGTTTTCACGGGCAGCATCGTCTCGAAAGCATCGCCCGACGGTTACACGCTGCTTTTCAACGGCAGCTCATTCTGGCTCTTGCCTTTTCTTCAGAACCACGTCCCTTACGACCCCGTCAGGGATTTTGCTCCGATCACGCTCGCGACGAGCTCGCCTTTGATGCTCGTCGTCTATCCCGGCTTGCCCGTAAAGTCCGTGAAAGAGCTCATCGTTCTGGCGAAGGCCAAACCTGGAGAGCTCAACTACAGCTCGAGCTCTCCGGGCACGCCGCAGCACATCGCCGCAGAGCTCTTCAAGACCATGGCCGGCGTGAACATCGTGCGTATCCCGTATAAAGGCGCGGGTCCGGCGGTCGTGGCCCTCGTGGCGGGAGAGGTACAGCTCACGTTTTCGAGCGCGGGCGCGGCAGTTCCGCATATCAGGTCCGGACGGCTGCGGGCGCTGGCCATAGCGAGTGCTGAGCCTTCCGCACTCGCGCCCGGTTTGCCTACCGTGGCGTCGGCCGGGCTGCCGGGTTTCGAAGCGGGGTCGTTATGGGGTTTTTTCGCGCCTGCAAGGACCCCGGTGAGCCTCATCACGCGCCTGCAGCACGAGATCGTGAGCGCGCTCAACAAACCGGACGTCAAAGAGAAGCTCTTCAACGCGACGACGGAAGTCGTGGGCAGTTCGCCCGAGAGGTTCGCGGCGGTGATCAAGGCCGATATGCTGCGCGGGAGCCAGGTCATCAAGGCAACCGGGATACGAGTCGATTAGGGAGAGTGTCATGGCATGCCGTACTACGTCATTCCCGCGCGAGGCGGGAATCCAGAACCGCAGACTCTCAGGGGCGCCTGGATCCCCGCCTCGCGCGGGGATGAGGGGCTTTGTCGTCGCGCTGCGCTGGTCTGGGGCTGCGACGATGCTCCTCGCGATGACAATTTGCTTTTCGCGATCATCGGCAGCGGCGGAGCCAGCCGATCGCTACCCGGTCAAGCCGGTGCGCGTCATCGTAGGCTTCCCGCCGGGCGGACCGGTGGATCTCCAGGCGCGCGTCATCCTGCCGAGACTGAGCGAAGCGCTGCGCCAGCCGATCGTGATCGACAACCGTGCGGGAGCGGATGGCGCTGTGGGCAGTGAGGTCGTCGCCAAATCGCCGCCGGACGGCCATACATTGCTCTACGGCAACGCCGGCCATGTCACGAATCAGATTCTTCACGGCAACGCGCTGCCCCATGACGCGATCAGGGATTTCGCTCCGGCCGGGCTCCTGACGAGCTCCGCATTCGTTCTGTTCGCTCATCCCACGCTGCCTGCCGGCAATGTCGCCGAGCTGATCTCACTCGCGAAGGCGCAGCCAGGCAAGCTCAGCTATGGCTCAGCGGGCAATGGAAGCTTCGCGCATCTCTCGGGCGAGTACCTGAAGGCGGCGGCGCGCATCGATCTCGTGCACGTGCCCTACAAGGGCGCCGCTCCGGCCCTGAACGACGTGCTGGGCGGACAGATCCCGCTCGCGTTCCTCGGGCCGGCGCCATTGTTGCCGCATATCAGGAGCGGCAGGATCAAGGCGCTGGCCGTGACTTCCGCAAAGCGTATCTCCGTTCTGCCCCGGATACCGGCGATTGCCGAAGCCGGCTTTCCCGATTTCGATGTGGCTGCGTGGTACGGTTTTTTTGCTCCGGCCCGAACTTCGCCCGCGATCATTACGCGGCTGAACCGCGAGTTGCGAGCGATACTCGAGATGCAAGACGTGCGCGAGCGCCTTGCAGCGCTCGGCGTGGAGCCCGTCGGCAGCACACCCGAACAACACGCGGCCCATATCAAATCGGAATTCGCGCGCTGGACACCCGTCATCAAGGCGACCGGGATGCGAGTCGATTGAGATGCCGCGGGAATCGCACGCGGCGCCACGAGGATGACCTTCCGGAGAATGAGACATGAAAAGTAGCGCCTATGACGTGGTCGTCGTCGGCGGCGGCAACGCAGCACTGTGCGCGGCGCTATCGGCGAGGGAACAGGCCGAGCGCGTCCTCCTGCTCGAGCGCGCGCCGCGTAATAACCGCGGCGGGAACAGCGCCTTCACTGCCGGAAGTTTTCGCATGGTTCACGACGGCCTGCCGACGATACAGAAAATAATCCCCGACCTTTCGGAAGACGAAATCGCGCGCACCGACTTCGGCCGATACACGGCGGAGGATTACTTCGACGACCTCGGGCGTATCACGCAATACTGCATCAATCCCGACCTCGCCGAGACGCTCGTGCACCAGAGCACGCCTACCGTGCAATGGATCAAGGAAACGACGGGCCTGCGCTTCGTGCCGATGTACGGGCTCTATGCTTTCAAGCACAACGATCGTTTCAAGTTTTTCGGCGGCACCGTCGTCTCCGCCGTGGGCGGCGGCGCCGGATTGGTCGAAGGCGAATACACGGCAGCCGAGAAGCGCGGAATCGAGATTCGCTATAACGCGCAAGGGACGGGACTCGTGCGCGGCGCGTCCGGCATCGAGGGCGTGCGCGTGCTCGAGAACGGCGTCGATGCTGAAATTCGCGCGCGGGCGGTGGTGCTCGCCTGCGGTGGCTTCGAAGCCAACAGCGAATGGCGCACGCGCTATCTCGGACCGGGATGGGACATGGCCAAGGTGCGCGGCACGCGCTACAACACCGGCGACGGCATACGCATGGCGCTCGACATGGGCGCCCAGCCGTATGGCCAATGGTCGGGATGTCACGCGGTTTCGTGGGAACGCTATGCCCCGGACTTCGGCGATTTCGAGGCGCAGAGAAATTCGTATCGGCACAGCTATCCGTTCAGCATCATGGTGAACGCCGAAGGAAAACGCTTCGTGGACGAAGGCGCCGATTTCCGCAACTACACCTATGCGAAATACGGCCGCGTCATTCTGCAGCAGCCGGGGAGCTACGCCTGGCAGGTTTTCGATTCGCAGGTCGCGCATCTGATACGAGACGAGTACAAGATCAAGGGCGCGACGAAGGCTGAGGGCGACACGCTGGAGCAGCTTCTCCAGCGCATGCAGGACGTCCATCCCGAGCAGTTCCTTCAGACCGTGCGCGAGTACAACGCCTCGGTTACGCGCGACGTGCCTTTCGATCCCAATATCAAGGACGGCCGGCGCACGACGGGCCTCGCGGTCGACAAGACGAACTGGGCGAACACGATCGAGCAGCCGCCGTTCGTCGCCTATGCGGTCGGATGCGGCGTCACGTTCACCTTCGGCGGGCTCAAGATCGACACGACGAGCCGCGTGCTCGACATCAGCGATACGCCGCTGCCGGGTCTCTATGCCGCGGGTGAGCTCGTCGGCGGCATTTTCTATTTCAACTACCCGGGCAGCTCGGGACTCATGGCGGGCTCGGTGTTCGGCCGCATCGCCGGGCGCGAAGCCGGCGCCTTTGCAGCATCCACACCCAATCCGCGAGTCGCCCCATGAAGCCAGCCGCGCGTTCGCTCGCCGAGTTCGTAACGTCGCTCGATTACAACGAGATTCCGCCCGAAGTCGTCGAGAAGGCGAAGGCCTGCATCATCGATACGATCGCCGCCGCCACCTACGGCGCGCAGTTGCCGTGGAGCAAAATCATCATCGGCTACGCCCAACGCAACAGCGGCCCGGGCCATGCGTGCATCCTCGGCACCGATCTGCGCGTGCGGGCGCCGTTTGCAGCGCTCGCCAACGGCGCCCTCGCCCATGCGTTCGAGCTCGATGCGCCGGTGCATCCGAGCGTCGGAGTGCATCCCGGCCCCGGTTGCGTCCTGCCCGGGCTGGCGGTGTCGCAGGGCACGGCCAAGAGCGGCAAGGATTTCATCACCGCGTTCGTCGCGGGCTTCGAGGCGATGCACCGCATCGCTGACACCTCGCCGCAATCGAGTGAGAAGAAAGGCTTTCACGCGCCGGGACTCTTCGGCGTCTTCGGAGGCGCGATGACCGCGGGGCGCCTGATGGGGCTCGACCCCGAGCGCATGACGAACGCGCTCGGGATTGCCGGCTCGCTCTGTTCCGGCATCCTCGAGTTCTCGAAGTCGGGCGGCGGCATGGTGAAGCGCCTGCACCCGGGACGCGCGGCCGAGGGCGGCGTCATGGCGGCGTCGCTCGCCCGCGAAGGGTTTACCGGGCCGCCGACCGTGATCGAAGGCAAATACGGTTTTCTGAACGTTTTTTGCAGCGACGCGGACTTGAGCAAGCTCACCGCGGGCCTGGGCGAGGTCTGGCAGACGATGACGGTCGCGCACAAACGTTACGCCGCCCATGGAACGGCGCACGTGCCCATGACGGCAGCGCTCGCGCTGAGGGCCGAGCACCGGATCGCAGGCGCGGACATCGCGTCCATCGTCGTCGCGGGCAACGAGAAGATCGTGAGCCACCACGACATCAAGGAGCCGCGGGAGATCACGATGGCGCAGTACAGCGTGCCGTTTTGCATGGCGGTCGCGTTCCTTCGCGATCCGCTCGATCCCAACGTGTTTTCGGACGAATCGGTGAATGACCCCGCGATCCGCGCGCTCTGCCGCAACGTGACGCTCGAGGTGCTGAAAGACGCGCCGAAAGAGCAGGGCAAGGCGAGCCGCGTCACGGTGAAGCTCAAAAACGGACGCGAGCTGGTGAAGGAGATGCACAGCTACCCGGGCATGCCCGAAGAACCTCTTAGCACCGCGGAGCTGCGCAAGAAGTTTGACATACTCACGGCCGCGCTGCCGGCGGAACGGGCAGATCGGATCTTCACGCAGTTCCTTGCGCTCGAGGAAGTGGAGAATCTCAGGACAATCCAGTTCTGAACCCCCTCGCCCTGTTACATATTTACCCCCCGCCTTGTTGCAGGCCCGCGGGCGGTTTTGCATTTAGCAGCCTGGGTCCGGCGCGATTTGAACGTCGAACCGAGTCCAACTGCGGGCTGGCACAACCTGCGGCGAAGTGATAATGATGGAAAGGCAGCAAAGCCAGACGGAAAGGAGAAAGCATGAGCGATGACGCCAGGCAAGCGTTCGAGAAGGCCTCCCTGGGCGCGCAAAACCGCGCCTATGATTTGATCGCAGAGTTGGACCCGGAGTATTTCGAGAAACTCAAGGGTCTTTACGTGGACGGCACCTTTGGCCGGGAGGGGGCGCTGCCGCGCAAGACGAAAGAGTTGATCATGGTGGGCATCACGTGCGCGCTATCGCGTGCCCGCGGCGTTCGCCTGCACAGCGAGCGCGCCCTGGCGCTGGGCGCGACTCCGCGGGAGGTTCTTGAAGCGGTGGAGGTGGCCGCGATCCCTGGCGGCATGCCGGGCCTTTGGCTCGGCGCGGAAACGCTGCACGACATCCTCAAAGAGAAGGGGATCGAGTTCAGATGAGCCGGACCGCCGGAGCCTTGAGCGGCGTTCGTGTCCTGGATCTATCGCGGGTTTTGGCCGGTCCCTATTGCACCATGTTTCTCGGCGATCTGGGCGCCGAGGTGGTGAAGGTGGAACAGCCCGGGGCGGGCGACGACACGCGCGGCTGGGGACCGCCTTTCGCCGGCGGTGAAAGCGCCTATTTTCTCAGCGTCAATCGCAACAAGAAGAGTTTGACGCTCGACTTGAAAACGCCGGCGGGCAAGGAGTTGCTCCGCAGCCTGGCAGGAAGGGCCGACGTGTTGATCGAAAACTTTCGTCCCGGCACGATGGACGCGTGGGGTCTGGGAGAGACGGAATTGCGCGCCGCCAACCCGCGATTGATCTACGCTTCGCTTTCGGCCTTCGGCGCGGACGGGCCGATGAGCGCCTGGCCGGGCTACGATCTGATCGTGCAGGCCTGGGGCGGGTTGATGAGCATTACCGGCGCGCCCGATGGCGAACCCACCAAGGTCGGCGTGGCGATCGTCGATATCGTCGCGGGGCTGATGCTTGGCAAGGCGATCTGCGCGGCGCTGTTCGCGCGCGAGAAGCTCGGCGTGGGACAGAAGCTCGACACCTCGCTGCTGGAAGCCGAGGTCGCCTGCCTGGTCAACGCGGGGAGCAATTTTCTCATCGGCGGTGAGATTCCGGGGCGCCACGGCAACGCGCATCCCAATATCGTGCCTTATCAAAGCTTCAAGACCGCCGACGGCTATCTGGTCGTCGGTGTTGCGAGCGAACCGATTTGGCGGCGTTTGTGTGCGGCCATCGGGAAGCGCGAGCTTGCCGACGATCCGCGCTTTGCGAAAAACGCGCAACGCGTCGAAAACCGCGGCGAGTTGCTGGACATTCTGGGCAAATTGTTTCGCGGCCGCGAATCTCGAGTCTGGTTGGAGATCCTGCAGGAAGCCGAAGTGCCCTGTGCGCCGGTGCAGACCATCGATCAGGTGTTCAGCGATCCGCAGGTCATTCACAGGGGCATGCTCGCCGAGATCGAGCATCCGAGCGCGGGGAAAGTCAAAATGGCGGGCATCCCCGTGAAGTTCTCAGCGACGCCGGCAGGCTTTCATCTGCCGCCGCCGCGGGTTGGAGAACATACGCAAAGCGTGCTCGCGGAATGGCTGGGCATGAACGGGCCGGAAATCGCGGCTCTCAGGGAAAAGGGCGTCCTATGAAAGGCATTGCCTTCGAAGGTTTCCACGTCGGGGACCGCTTTGTCACGGGGAGGCGGACGATCACCGAGCACGATATCCTGCAGTTCGTCGGCCTGGTGGGGCTCACCGAGCCGCTGTTCCTCGACCTGGAGTACATCAGGAATGAAAGTCTCTACGGCGAGCGCATTGCTCCGGGAAGCTTGACTTTCGGCATCGCCGAAGGATTGACCGTGCAGACCGGGATCATCCACGGCACCGGTCTGGCGTTCGCCGGTCTCGATCGGATGCGCCTTTCCGGGCCGGTGAAGGTCGGCGACACGATTCAGGTGGAAATCGAAGTCCTCGACGCGAAGCCTGTGCCGCAGCGCGGCGGCGGTATCGTGCGTTATCGGCAACTGGTGAAGAACCAGCGCGGTGAGACGATCATGGAGTATGAGGTCGCGCGCCTGATCCGGAGCGAGAAGGACGGCGGCGAGGGAAAGGTTGAGGCGTGAGAAACGCAGCCAAGGGAGCCAGATCGGGCGCTTTCGCGCTTGCTCCCAGCGAGCGGGCTCGGCGCAGCGGCAACAGTCTCCGATCAGTGCTCGAGCTTGATATTTGCGGTCTTGATGATTCTGATGTACTTGGCGAGGTCCGCCTTGATCAACGCGGCAAACTGATCGGGAGTGGAAACGAAAGGCTCCATTCCCTGGCTCACGAGCTTTTCCCGGATGTCAGGTATGGCCAGAATCCTGGCGATTTCGGAGGCCAATCTTTCGACGATCCCTCTGGGTGTCGCAGCCGGCGCAAGCAATCCGTACCAGATCGTCACCTCGAAGTCCTTTAGCCCTGACTCCATGGCGGTTGGCAGTTGAGGGAGCGCGGAAACGCGCGTGCCCCCGGAAACTGCGATGGCCTTGATCCGTCCGCTCCTCATGTGCGGAATGGCGACAATCGGTGGGCTGAAGTACATCTGTATCTGACCCGCCATGAGATCGGTGAGGGCCTGGGCCGACCCCTTATAGGGGATGTGCTGCGTTTTGACTCCGGCCAGGATGTTGAAGAACTCCCCCGTCAAATGGGTCACGGTGCCGCTGCCTCCGGAACCGTAATCGAGCTGCCCCGGCTTGCGCTTGGCGAGCGCAATGAGTTCCTGCAGATTGTTGGCCGGCACTGACGGATGGACAACGAGAACGAGCATCGTGCTGGCGATGGTGGCGACGGCGGCAAAGTCCTTGACGACGTCATAGGGTGTGGGCGCGAGGTTTGGAACGATCACGTGACTGGTGAGTATCGATAGCAGGGTATGACCGTCGGGGGGCGATTTGACCATGGCCTCGGTGCCGATGATGGTGTTACCGCCCGGGCGATTGTCGACGATGACTGGCTGGCCCCAGCTCTTGGTCAGCATTGGACCGAGGAGTCGGGCCAATATGTCGGTGGTGCCGCCCGGGGGGTAGGGGCTGATGATGCGGATCGGCTTCGTGGGATAGACCTGCTGAGCGCCGGCCGATGCGGCAACCGCCAAAAGTGTGCCCGCGGCGATGCAGCGCGCCAGCGTGGTGGAAATCTTCATCATGGCATTATGGCAAATCGCACCAGCCGCTTTTCTCCGCGGACTCGCGCCAGACCTCGCCGAACTGAAGCAGACGCATGGCATCCTCGAAGCGGGGGATGGCGCGGGCTGGCTCGTGTTCGCCGCGGATCGCAGCTATGAAGTCGGCCTCGACGCTGACCCCATGGGCGTACTCAGGCGGGATTGGCAGCGGCTCG
>Ga0326597_10012853_pt1 | contig 11024 bp, 10 predicted proteins | sample RVTome_12_FD_203789 | JGI IMG/M metagenome (GOLD analysis project Ga0326597, IMG submission 203789) | Soil microbial communities from uranium-contaminated site in the Upper Colorado River Basin, Wyoming, United States - RVT100D185 | ecosystem: Environmental > Terrestrial > Soil > Contaminated >... | reverse complement strand
ATCCGCCGAAGGCGTGGGTCCACGCATGCATCGTGATGGAAATCATCGGCTCGGTCGGACTGGTGTTTGCGATCTACACCCGCACCGTCGCGGCGCTGATCGCCGTGTTTCTTTTTGTCGCCGCCTGGGCGACGTGGCGCTACAGCGGCGGCAAGTGGCTGTGGCAAATCGGCGGTTACGAGTATCCGCTGTTCTGGGCGATCTGCTGTGTCGTCGTGGCAATGCACGGGTGAGGGTGCGCGGTAAGCGTTCGGCGCGGCGACATGCGTAGGGGCGCCCCTTGTGGGCGCCCGTTGCCCGCAAAAAGGTCGAGGGCGGCCACAAGGGCCGCCCCTACGAACAACCGATTGGGCCAGCGGCCTCAGGCGAGCGCGCTGGCTTGTCCTCGACGTTCGGCACCCCGGGGGGGCGCGGCGCGAGCGCCATGTACAACACCGCAGTCCCTGCGTTATCTTGCGTCCGACACAGATCGTTCGCGTTTCGAGGAGGAATGCCCCATGGCGACCATCAGCGACGTTTCAATCATCAATTGGAACAAGACCGAAGCCAAACCGGTCGAATCCGGGCTTGAAAGGACGATCTGTAGCCAGAGCCTGTGCGGTTCGAAGACCCTGGACGTCTACCATCGAACGGTGTCGAAAGGCCGCCGGTTCGAGGTCGAGGCAGGCGGCGACTACCAGCTCGTTTACGTCATCGAGGCGCTGCAAGCGGGCGTCATCAGCTTCAAGGGCCAGTCGCACGCAGCCGAGGCAGGCGCCGGCGTGCTGCTCGCTCCCGGCGAATCGGCGCGATTCGAAGCGACCGGTTCGGATCTGCAAATGCTGCACATGGTGACGCCCAAGCCTCCCGCCGCGGTCGAAGAGGGATTGGCCGGCGGGCCGGGATATTTCTTCAATCGCAAGACGCTGCGCGCGCTCAGCGACGCCAGCGGCGGCCGTGTGCGTCGTTTCTGCGCCGAGTCCACCGTCAGACTCCTTGACGGCAAGAGGCTCACCCCGACCAATGCCATTCAGGCGGGCGAGATGCACTATCGCGAGGGCGGCTCGTCACCCTATCACAGGCACGTCGGCACCAGCGCCAACCCGGACGGCGCGTCCCACTGCTACATCACGTTCAAGGGCCGTGGCGTGGTGCAAGTCGGGGATGATACCCAGGAGCTCGAACCCGGCACGCTGGTGTATTTCCCCCCGGGCGTGCCGCATCGGCTGCGCGCCCACGGCGGTCCGCTCGACTATTTCGAGCTGCAGGCCTGGAAGAGCTTCAAGACCGACGTGCTCAGCGAGGAGCCGCTCGGACTCAAGTGGTACTACGAGCCCGTGACGCCGGGTGCCGAACGGGTGGAGTGGGACCAGAGCTGACGAAACGATCTCCGGAAATTCCGGGGTCAGCGGCAGTTTGCAGGTGTGAAATTGCAACGAGGCCGCTTACCCGCGTTGGCGGCCCCGGCATGCGGACATTCGACAATGGTCGCGATGGGGCCATAACCGAACATCGCATCTACCATTTCCTTCGTCCCAGCGCCTTCGCAACTTCGCGGGCTTCGTCGATGAAAAGCCGTGCGGTGGGACTGAGCGTGCGGTTCTTCAGGGTGATAATTCCGACGGGCGCCCTTGCATGTTGCAGCTTGATTGGCAGAACCTTGATCCCAGGATGCTTGAAAGGCCCAAACCCGCTGTCCGCCCCGATCGAGAGGAAGCGCCCGGTCGACACGAGGTTGAACCGCGCGCCGAACTGATTAGCGAAGATCGCGATGCGAGGGTGGTCGAGACCGCAGGCGCGGAAGATATCCAGATAAGTCGGCCCCATGAAACCTTCCGGCGGTGGCAACACCCACGGTTCGTTGACCAGTTCGGCAAGCGCGATGCGGCGCCTGCGAGCCCACGGGCTTCGGGAGCCCGCCACGACGACAGATGAAGGATCGTAAAGAATTTCGAATCCAAGTCTCTCGTCGCTCAAGCGCCTGCCTTGCCGCAAAATCAGCAAATCAACATTGCGCTCGTGAAGGTCACGGTACAGTCTGTCTGCTTCGTCAGACATGACAAGATGAAACACGATTCGCGGGTAACGCCGCGAGAGCCGTCCGACAACGGCCGTGACGAAGGTTTCGCCGGTATACCTGCTGCTTCCGATCCTCACTTCCCCGGCGCCAGGGTCGGCGAGGTGCTCGATGTCCTTCACGCCTTGCTGCAACTCGCCGAAGGCCGCGATCCCGCACTTGAGCATGGCGCGACCGTACTCGGTGGGCTCGACACCCTGGGCATTGCGGTCGAGAAGCTGCACGCCGATCGTCTGTTCCAGCTCGGCGATTGACCGGGAAATGACAGGCTGAGAGGTGTTCAGGAGTGCCGCCGCCTTTCTCATGCTGCCGGCCTGCACGACGGCCATCAGGACGTGGAGGTGCTGCAGCTTGATCCTGCGCCCTATTCGATCGCTCAGTTGCATGTTGAGCCCCCGATCGCAAAACTGCTATCGCTATATAAAGCAATAGCATTATGCAGGCATAGGGGCACCCCATAGTCTGCTCATCGACGCTTGCGGAAAGGCCCGACGACTGTGTTTGAACAAGAATATGATTAGGTCGTCAAAAATTTGGCGGTATTTCGCGATGACACCGAAACACTTGGTGACTGTCACTGCAGTAATTACGACCTTCTGTGTTTCTGTCTTAGCTGTCCAAGCGCAACAGGGCCCCGACCCGCGGGTGGCCGACCTTGTACAATCTGGAAAGATCAGGGTGGCGCTTGGCCTTGGCCGTCCTGCGTTGGCAATGAAAGATCCCAAGAGCGGAGAAGTGCGAGGTGCTGCGCTAGACCTCGGGCGTGCGCTAGCAGCGAAAATCGGTGCTAAATTCGAACAGGTCCTGTACCCGGGACCAGGCGCAGTACTGAAAGGTATTCAGAACAATGAGTGGGACGTGACGTTTTTGGTGGTCGCTCCCGGTCTTTCAGCGTTAGCTGACTCCTCACTTCCATATATGCAAAGCGATTTTACGTATTTGGTGCCGGCTGGCTCAAAAATGCATTCCGCATCAGAATTGGACCAAACAGGGATACGCATCGCTGTGCCAAGCCGACACGGCTCCGATCTTCGGCTAACCAAGATGTTGAAACACGCAGAATTGGTGCGAGTGGCGACAATAGCTGCCGCAATCGACTTGGTACGTGAAGGCAAAGTCGACGCATACGCTTCGACGCGCCCGGCGTTGATGGCATTGAGCAGAAAAGTGCCCGGATCTCAGGTGCTAAAGAATGGATTTGCAGACATCAGTTGGGCGGCAATCGTCCCAAAAGGCAACGCTGGCCGTATTGCATACCTGAACGACTTCCTCAAAGAGGCAAAGACTTCTGGCTTAGTGCAACAAACAATCGACGGAAATGGCTTGAAAGGCATAAAGGTGACGCCCTGACCTCTCCCACTGAGGCGCACAACGCGCGTCGCGTAGGCCGATAGGAAGTCGATCCCTTCGGCCTCCGCGAGGTTGTGCAGCTCCTTGCGGCAGCCATGGCGACGGAGGAAACAAGATGCCCATCGCCCTCAGATTGGTATGCGTTGCAGCTGTACTCGCACTTGTGAACTTCTCGGGGGGCGCCCAGGCCGACCCCGTGGCCAAGTTCTACAAGGGCAAGACTATAACCGTGATCGTGCCGGCCGGGCCCGGCGGCTCCTACGACCTCTACGCACGGCTTGGCGCTAAGATCATCGAGAAGCACCTTCCGGGCAACCCGAAGGTCATTACCCAGCAGATGACCGGCGCTGGCGGTGCCGTGGCGGCTGCCTATGTCGACAAGATCGCGGCCAAGGACGGCACCGTGTTGCTCTCCATGCACGCCAGCTCACCGCAGAGCCAGGCGCTGGGCGTCACCGGCAACAGATATGACCTCCGGAAGTTCCTGATGATCGGCCAATTCGTTCCGCTCAACTCCTCGCTCACTGTGTGGCGCGCGACATCGCCTGCATTGAGCATCCAGGAGGCGATGAAGAAGGTGGTGGTGCTCGGCGCCAATGGCGCCGGCTCCTACCAGTATCAGTTGCCTGCCCTGATGAACGCTCTGCTCGGGACCAAGTTCAAGATCATCCTGGGCTTCAAGGGCGTGCACGAGCAGGACATCGCGATGGAGCGTGGTGAGATCCACGGTCGCGGTAGCACCATCATCACTTTGGCGATCTTGCAGCCGCACTGGATTGAGGAGAACAAGATCGTTCACTTGGTGCAGATCGGAGCGAAGCCGACGAAGGGTTTCGAGAACGTGCCGCTGGTGCAGGATCTGACCACCAATCCCGATTACAAGAAAGCCTTCATGCTGGTCGGTGCGGGTGCGCAGCTCGGCCGCTCACTCGCCGGCACGCCCGGTATTCCTCCCGACCGAGCCAAGGCGATCCGCGTCGCTTTCGAAAAAGGCATGAGGGACCCCGAAATCCTTGCCCAGGCCAAAAAGTGGAAGCTCGATCTCGATCCAATCTCGGGCAAGGACATGGAAAGGACCGTCAACGCGATCCTCGATACGCCGCAGTCCGTGGTCGACCTCGTCAAGAAGGAGCTCAACATCAAGACGAAGACGGAGAAATGACGGGTCTCTCCCTCTGCCGCTCGTCCCCGCGAAAGCGGGGAAACCCAGAGCTACGCATCAAGACATTGTTCTTGACTCCTGGATTCCCGCTTTTGCGGGAATGAGCGGAGCATGGTTTAACCGAACATCCCCTTGTAGTCCTCGACGAACTTCCTCGCCGTGATCGGCTCGCGCCCGACGATGTCGCGGATCGGCTGGGGGTTCTCATTGGAGAACGCGCCGTCGACGCTGAGCTGCGCGATCATCACGAGATGCGTCACGAGCCAGTCCGGCATGTTGCGGCTTTTCATTGTCTGTTCGGCCTGCTCCACCGTCGTCGTGATGCAGGTGACAGGCTTGCCCAGGACCTGCGAGAAGACCTCGGCAAACTCGCCGTACGTGGTCAGCTTGCCGGTAAATTCGATCGTCTTGCCGACATGCGGCGCCGGATCGTGCACGACGCGCGCGCCGAGCGCGCCGGTGTCGCGCACGTCGGTCAGCGCCATCGGCTTGTCCTTCGCGACCGGCATCACCATCTTGCCTTCGCCCTTGATCAGGGCGGCTTGGGCGAAGGTGTTCTGCATGAACAGGCCGGGGCGCAGGATGACCCAGCCGAGCTTGCTCTTCTTCAGCGCCTCCTCGATGGCATAGTGGCCGCGACCGACCACCGAGGGAACGTCCGGACCGACCACGGCCCTGCCGCCCGAGACCCTGACCAGGTACTTGGCGCCGGCCCTTTCGGCCGCCTCCATGATGCCGATCTGCTGCTCGGCCATGGCCGGGTTGTGGCCGGTCACTACAAACACGCTGGTGACGCCCTGGAGCGCCTTTTCGAGCGCGCCGCGGTCGGTCAATTCCGCGACCGCGATCTTGGCATTGGCCCCCAGGACTTCGCGCGCCTTGTCCGCATTGCGCACGATGCAGACCGGGGTCTGGCCCAGGCCCATCAGTTCCTTGACCACCGCCCGCCCGGTATTGCCGGTTGCACCGACTACAGCAATCATCGTTTCCGTTCCCTGCCCGATGGATTTGGATTGGGGCTAGCACTAGCAGCATTTTCGATGCATTGAAAATCCCCATTCGCATGGCGAATTCCATGCGCTAATTGTCTGGAGCTAGTACGATGAACCCAGGCCCTATCGGTGTCGTCGCCCGCGCAGGCGGGCGATCCAGTAGTCACCGGCCTTTGTCGTTTACTGGATGCCCCGCATTCGCGGGGCATGACGACCCAGAGTTCGCCGCCGGTGGTGGAATACAAGAAGGGGAGGACTGAGCGATGAAGTACAACCGGCCGCAAGCGACCGCGTCCTGGGGCACGATGGCCAAGGATTGGGAGCGGGGGATCGACTACAACCGGCTCCACAACGAGCGCCTCGCGCGCGCCCAGGAGGCGATCCGCCACGCCGGCCTCGGCGGCGTGATCGCCTTCAACTTCGACAACATCCGCTACATCACCGGCACGCATATCGGCGAGTGGGCGCGCGACAAGTTCATGCGCTATGCGCTCTGTCCGGTGAAGGGCCCACCGTTCTTGTGGGATCCGGCGCCGCCCGCCAAGCGCATCTCCTCGCCCTGGATCGCCGACAATGTCGCGGCACCTATCTCGACCATGCAGGGAGGCCTGCCGCCGCAGATGAACGTGCAGGGCGACTTCGCCAAGCAGATCAAGAAGGCGCTCACGCATTTCGGCATCGAGAAGGAACCGATCGGCATCGACCTGATGGAACTGCCGATGCTGCGCGCGCTGGAGCGGGAAGGCATCGAGGTGGTCGACGGCCAGCAGGCGCTGCTCGACGCACGCGAGGTCAAGACCGCCGACGAGATCGAATTGCTCAAGATGGCCTGCGCCATGGTCGACGCGACCTATGTCGACATCGCCCGCGCGATCCGCCCCGGCACGCGCGAGAACGAACTGGTGGCGATCGCCCACGACCGGCTGTTCCGCATGGGTTCGGAGCGGGTCGAGTGCGTGAATTCCGTCTCGGGGCCGCGGGGACGGCCGCATTCGCACACCTTCTCCGACCGTTTGATCCAGCCGGGCGACATGGTGTTTCTCGACATCATGCATTCGTTCAACGGTTACCGCACCTGCTACTACCGCACCTTCATCTGCGGCGAGCCGAACAAGTACCAGATCGACGCCTACGAGACCGCGTCGAAGTGGATCTCCGCCTCGATCGACATGATCCGCCCCGGCATCACGCCCGACCAGGTGGCGCAGGTGTGGCCCGACGCGCAGGAGTTCGGCTACCGCGACGAGGCGGAAGCGTTCCTCCTGCAATACGGCCACGGCGTCGGCCTGTCGCTGTGGGAACGGCCGATCATCTCCAAGCGCTACACCGGCCAGAACACGCCGCTCAAGGAGGGCATGGTGTTTGCGCTCGAGACCTGGAAGGGCGCCGAGGACGGCTCCGGCGCCGCCCGTATCGAGGAGGAGGTGGTTGTCACCAAGGACGGCTGCCAGATCATCACCAACTTCCCGTCCGACCGGCTGATCTCGTGCGGGTTGCCCGGGTGCGAGGTGTTCTGACTCTTACCTCTCCCCGCTTGCGGGGAGAGGTTGACCGCCGGAGCGCGGTGACGGCGGTCGGGTGAGGGGGCGTAACCGCGAGCCTGAGCGTGTGGTTAGTCCCCCTCACCCGGCTCAATCTCGCTGAGCTCGATTTCGCCGACCTCTCCCCGCAAGCGGGGAGAGGTGAAGGAGTCGCACTTGCCCCACACCCCCGTCACCCTCCTCACCGGCTTCCTGGGCAGCGGCAAGACCACGCTGCTCAACCGCGCGCTGCGCGACCCGGCGATGGCCAAAACGGCGGTGGTGATCAACGAGTTCGGCGAGATCAGCCTCGATCACGCGCTGGCGACGCAGAGCGACGACACCATCATGGTGCTGGAGAATGGCTGCCTGTGCTGCACCGTGTTCGGCGACCTGGTGACCACGCTCAACAACCTCTACCATTCACGCGAGGACGGGGCGATTCCCCGCTTCGACCACGTGGTGATCGAGACTTCCGGGCTGGCCGATCCTTCGCCGCTGATCCAGGCGTTCCTGTCCGACCCGACGCTCGCCGGCCTCTATCGCATCGCCGCGGTGGTAGCGACGGTCGATGCGGTGAACGGTCCGGGCACGCTCGACAATCACGTCGAGTCGGTGCGTCAGGTGGCGCTCGCCGATCGGATTCTGATCACCAAGCTCGATCTGATCGAACCCGCGAAGGCCGAGGAGGGCGAGGCGTCGCTCACCGCGCGGCTGCGCCGCCTCAACCCGGCGGCGATCATTTCGCGCATCGACGATCCGGCCTTCGACATCGGCGCGCTATTGCGTTCAACCGGCCTCGATCCGGCCGACCCCAAGGCCGACTCGCGCGCGTGGCTCAATGCCGCCGCCTACGAGCATGATGGACACGACCATCACCACGATCACGATCACGCGCATCACGACCATGCGCACGATCACCACGGCCTGCACGATCGCGATATCGCCTCGTTCTGCTTCGTGCGCGACAATCCGATCCCGCGCGAGGCGCTGCGGCTGCTGCTTGACGCCTTGCAGCAGAATCTCGGCCCCAATCTGTTGCGGGTGAAAGGCATCGTCAACGTCGCCGAGGAGCCCGACCGACCGGCCGTGATCCAAGGCGCGCAACATCTCTTGCACAACCTCACCTGGCTCGACCGCTGGCCCGACGCCGACCGGCGCTCAAAGATCGTGTTCGTCACCCAGGGGTACGACCGCGCCGAGGTCGAGGACATGATCGCGGTGCTCGACCGCGTCGCCGCCCGCACTGCCGCGGCGCGCGCGCGGGCGCAGGGCGGGTGATAGTGCGTGCCGCAAGTTTTTAATAGGTAGGTACACGGTAATTGCTATAGTGGCTTCCAGAATGGAGATCGGTCATGGCCGACGTGACCCTTGATTTTATTGCCGAACGGTTGGACCGCATTCAGGGCGATATCGCCAACCTGAAAGACGATATGGCTGTCCTGACCGCCATCATCAGGCGTCAGGATGCGACATTCAGCGCAATGCTCGACGAATTGCGTGCAACGCATTCTCAGATCAGCCGCATCGCCAATCGTGTTGCAAAACTGGAAGAGCACAAAAGCTGACAGAGGCGGGCACCGAAGAAACAAATATAGCTCGCTATTTCCACCCGCCCGGGTGCCCGCGCCGCTTCCCCTTCAGCCACTCGGCACCGAGCGCGTAAAGCTTCTCGACCTCCGGCCCGTCGAGGCCGGGCATGTCGTCCTTCACCTTGTAGCCGATCTTGGTCTGCAGGTACGCAAGGTGGCGGTAGCCGATGGGAAACCGGTCGAGCAGTTCCTGGTCGAGCTTGAGCAGCGCGGAGGGATCGACCGGGTCGATGCGGTCCTTCTCGTAGACCAGCCGGCGCAGCACCAGGCCCCACTTGCCGCGCCGCTTTTCGAGAAAATCGTAGAAGCGTCCGGTGCACAGCACGTCGCAGATCACGCCGTCGACCGGCGCGCGCTGGGAAATGGTCATCTTGGTCTGCGCGATCGCGCGCGTGCCCTTGATGTCGATGGAGGAGCCGCCGAGGAAGTGCAGAATGCGCACGCCGCGGGCATAGCCCTCCTCGGTCACCCGGATGAATTCCTCGGACGTGCCCTGGAACCAGGTCGCCCACATCTCGCCGTCCTTGTGCCAGACGGTGCGGAAGCGATCCATCAGCAGGGCGTCGCGCCAGACCGCCCAGTTTTCGATCAGTTCACGGATGGTGCGCGTGTCGCTCACATTTGTCGAAGCAGCCATGTCTTCCCCGATGTCTTGGCGTCACATGCGAGTGTGCCACCAAAAATGCAGCGCGCAAACCGCGCCGGGTCACACGACAATAGCTTGATCGACGTAGAGCTTCCAGTTGCCCGGCGGACTGGCCGCCCGCTCGCCCGAGAGCCAGGTGCCGGTCACCTTGCCTTCCCACTCGACGGGAAGGACCATGCCGCGCATGAACTTCGCCGCCATCTGCTGCGATCCCCAGGCGATGACGGTATCCGATCCGGTCTCCCACCAGGCATCGCCCGGCGCGAGGTTGCGCGCGGATTCGACATCCTGCTGCACGTTGAACGCGCCCTCCACCAGACAACGAATTCCCGGTCCCGGATGCTGATGCCGGTCGGCGATCCGCCCCGCCGCGCTGATGATGCGGTCGAGCCGAAACAGCCAGCGCGTTCCCGGCGGTGAGTTCGGGCTCGTCGCTTGAGGCCGAAACCACAATTCTGTTCCGTTTCGATTCGGCTCGGCCGGGGGCCGCTAGGCCGAATGATCGTCGGCGGTTCCGCGGCGGCCGACGCTCTCATACCGGAAACCGAGTCGCGCCATTTCGTCGGACACGTAGATGTTCCGCAGGTCGATGACGACCGGTCGGTTCATCCCACCCCTGAGCTTTGCAAAATCGAGCGCTCGGAACTGCTCCCATTCCGTCACGATGACCAACGCATCGGCGCCCAGGGCGCAGGAATAGGGAGTGTCGCAATAGTCGATATCGGGAAGCTCCCGTTTGGCCTGGTCCATGCCCACCGGATCATGGGCGCGTACTTTCGCGCCGAGGTCGAGGAGAGCCGTGATTAGGGAGATCGAGGGCGCTTCCCGCATGTCGTCAGTGTTCGGCTTGAAGGTCAGTCCAAGCAGAGCGATCGTCTTTCCACGTATCTGGCCACCCAACGCCCGCACCACTTTGAGTGCCATGGCGCGCTTGCGCGTCTCGTTGGCTGTCGTCACGGCTTCAACGATGCGCAACGGTGATTCATAATCGAGCGCCGTCTTGATCAGAGCGCGGGTGTCCTTCGGCAGGCACGATCCGCCAAACCCTGGCCCGGCGTGCAAAAACTTCGCCCCGATGCGGTTGTCGAGACCGATGCCACGCGCGACAAGTTGCACATCGGCGCCGGTCCTTTCGCAGAGATCCGCCATCTCATTGATGAACCCGATCTTGGTCGCCAGGAATGCATTCGCGGCGTACTTGATCAGCTCGGCAGTGCGGCGATCAGTATGGAGGATCGGAGCTGCGTTGAGATGGAGAGGACGGTAGAGCTCGGCCATAACCGCCTTGGCCCTTTCATCCTCGGCACCAATGACGATACGGTCCGGATGCTTGAAATCATGGATCGCCGCGCCCTCCCGCAGAAACTCCGGATTCGACACCACCGCAAAGTCGGCATCCGGCTGGGCCTCGCTAATGATACGTTCGACCTCGTCGCCGGTACCGACCGGAACCGTCGACTTGGTGCTCACCACGGTGAACCGCTTGAGCGACGCAGCAATCTCACGAGCGGCTGCGTAAACATAAGTCAGATCGGCGTGACCGTCATGACGCCGAGATGGTGTCCCAACCGCGATGAATACCACATCGGCGGTCGCCACCGGCGTGCTCAAATCCGAGGTAAACGAAAGTCGCTGCGCGCGGACATTCGCCGCAACCAATTCCTGAACTCCGGGCTCGAAGAATGGCATCTCGCCGCGACTGCGCT
>Ga0326597_10012852_pt1 | contig 11025 bp, 4 predicted proteins | sample RVTome_12_FD_203789 | JGI IMG/M metagenome (GOLD analysis project Ga0326597, IMG submission 203789) | Soil microbial communities from uranium-contaminated site in the Upper Colorado River Basin, Wyoming, United States - RVT100D185 | ecosystem: Environmental > Terrestrial > Soil > Contaminated >... | reverse complement strand
CTCGGAGATCCCGTGGCCCGATTCAGCATTCCCGTTGCGTTCGCCTCAGAACCCCACGGGCACGGAAGGCCTGGTGAACCACGCCTCTTCCACGTCACCTCCCTCCTTCCCGGTCAGCAGCTATGACGGCGCGATGCTTGAGATCGAGTTGGAGTGCACAAGCACGACGTCGACGCAGACGATCGCACTGGTTCCATACGGCGCGGGTAATGCGGACGCAACGGCGATTGCGGTACCCCCATCATTCACGGTGGTGCCACTGTCCGACTCGCTCACGATCGAGTGCCAGAGCGGTATTCCCACGTTCACGCCGATCATGCTGCGGGCCGGGCAGCATGTAGTGTGGACCTGCCAGCCGGGCGAGCCGCACTACCACTCCCTGTTGTACCACTACGCCTGGGGTGACTCCGGGAGCTCAACCGGGACGTCGATCCCGCCGCCGATGGAGCTCTACCAGGAGCCATCGCCGGCGCTGGAGGGCCTCGAGTGCTGGCACGGCGGAACGGGCACACGGGTGTGGTACTACCTCATCACCTGGATCGATCCGAACGACATCAAGGGGACGGTGGTCGATTCGGTCTCGGGGATTCCCATTGGGGGGACGGTGACGCTCCAGAAGGACGTTGGTGGGAGCTGGGTGAACGTGACGAACCCGGGGGAACTGGAGCCGGATGCGAACCCGACGTTCGCGGTGAAGCCAGGCCTGTTCGGCTGGGACGTGGCGCCGGGCCCCCAGTACCGAGTGACGGCCTCGAGAGGCGGGTGCACGACGAACGACAGCGGGCCGCTGACGCCGCCGGCGACGAACATCGTGATAGAGATCGCGTGCAACGACTCGGACGGGGACGGGCTGCCCGACGCGGCTGACAACATCTCGATCTACGATAACTTCACAACGGAGACGATCACGCTGCCCGACGACCCCGATACGGACGGCGACACGGTCCCGGACGGGGCGGACGACTGCGACGGCGACGGGTATTCGAACCTGGTGGAGCTGCGAGACTACCGGAGCAACCCGTGCGACTACGAGGCGTATGACGGAGACGAGGACGGTTGCTCGGACATGGAGGAGCTGCGCGCGAACGAGGCGCTGGGCGGGCGGCGCGACTCACGGAATCCGTGGGACTTCTTCGACCCGAACGGTGACGGGACGGTCGATTTGCTGAACGATATCTTTGCGGTGGCGGGGGCGTTCGGGCTGACGCCGGCGGACGGGGGCTATTCGACGGCGCTCGACCGCTCCGCGGCCGCGCCGGGCGGAGACGCGTGGGACCTGGGGGCACCGGACGGCACGGTGGACCTGCTGACGGACATCTTCGGAGTGGCGAAGCAGTTCGGGCAGGACTGCACGGCCGCGCCGTAGGCGGCCTGTCCCTCGTTTCGCACGCAGCCTGCCCCGTCACCGGCCTTGTGCTATGGTTCGCGAGAAGAAGGCCCCGCTGGTTCATGCCGGATGGTGACCATGCGCCCGTGGCGTCCGCGCGCCCTGGCTCTCGTCTTCTTGCTGCTCGCCGGGGCGACGGCGGCTCTGCCCTGGCAGCCGGGCGTCGATGAGGAAGTTCGGGCGGGGAGCCCGGGCGGCTGGGCGGGCGAGGTGGTGTACGCGAACATCCCACGTCCGATGGACTTCGCGTTCGCGCCGGACGGGCGGATCTTCATCGCGACGCTGACGGGGCAGGTACGGATCATCAAGAACGGCTCGTTGCTGGGGACGGCGTTCCACAACGTGCCGGCGAACTCGCGCGGCGAGCGCGGCCTGGTCGGCCTGGCGCTCGACCCTTCGTTCGCGACGAACGGGTACGTGTACCTCTTCTATACGTATGAGAACGACGCGGCAAACCCTTCTGGGCCGAAGACGGGCCGGCTGGTGCGGGTGACGGCGAACGGCGACGTGTCGCAGCCGGGGAGCGAGGTGGTGCTGCTGGGGACGACGGTCGGGGACGCGTCGCAGCCGACGTGCGGGGACTTTCCAATTGGCACGGACTGCTTGCCGGAGGACGGCTTGAGCCACACCGGCGGCGGGCTGCGCTTCGCGGCAGACGGCTCGCTCCTGGTGGCGACGGGGGACGGGTCCTACGCGGCCCCGAACGAGCAGGAGCTGATGACGCACGTACAGGACCTGGACCGGCTGTCGGGCAAGATGCTGCGGATCGATCCGGCAACGGGACAGGGGCTGGCGGACAACCCGTTCTACACGGGCGATCCGGCGGCGAACCGGTCTAAGGTGTACGCGTACGGGCTGCGGCAGCCGTTCCGGTTCAGCGTCCGGCCGGGAACGAGCACGCCGTTCGTGGGCGAAGTGGGGTCGAGCCAGTGGGAGGAGATCAACGTGGTGACGCCGGGGGGCAACTACGGCTGGCCGTGCTTCGAGGGCTATGCCCAGCACCCGTATCAGAACGTGCTGCCGTTCTGCCAGGCGTTCTACGCGAGCCAGCCGACCGTTGAGCATCCCATCCATGTGTACGAGCGAGTGCCGCCGTACGGCGCGGCGGTGATCGGCGGTGTGTTCGCGGACGGGAGCAACTACCCGCCGGACGCGAGCGGCGCGTACTTCTTCGCGGACTACATCCGGGACGAGATCTACGCCCTGGGCATCGATGGCTCGAACAACCCTGTCGATGGGTCGCTCCAGACGGTGCTCACCAACGCAGGCCGGCCGGTCGATTTCGAGGTGGGCGCCGACGGCGATGTGTACTACTTAACGTGGGACCGCGTGGCGGGGAGCCTCGGCGAGCTGCGGCACCTGGCGTTCGTCGAGGGGAACCGCTCGCCTGTCGCGAAGGCGTCGGCGTCCCCGCAGGGCGGGCTGGCGCCGCTGGTGGTGGACTTCTCGAGCGTGGGTTCGGACGATCCGGACGGCGACGTGGTAGCGTACGACTGGGACTTCGACGACGGTGGCAGCTCTAACGAGGCCGAGCCGTCGCACACGTTCATGCAGAACGGCACGTACAACGTGACGCTGACGGTGTCGGACGGGAACGGGGGCGTGGATGTCGATGGTGTCACGGTCATCGTGGGCAACCAGCCGCCGGTGGCGACGATTGCGGCGCCCTACCCGCTGACGACGTATGAGCCGTGGGATGTCATCTCGTTTTCGGGCACGGGTGTCGATCCGGAGACGGGGGCGCTCGGCGCGCCGGCGCTGCAGTGGTCGGTGGGACTGCGACACTGCGAGGCGTTGCCGGGGGGTGTGTGCCACACGCATCCGTTCCTGGAGAAGACGGGCGTGTCCGGAACGCTCGTCGCGCCGGACCAGGGCGCTGAGTTGCACTTCCTCGTGATCGAGCTGACGGTGACGGATGGCGCAGGGCTGGCAGATACGGCCGAGGTGACGATCGGAGCCGACACGGACGGTGACGGACTCCTGGACTTTGAGGAGGCGCTTACCATCGGCACCGACCGCTTCGATCCGGATACGGACGGCGGCGGGGCGCCGGACGGGGTGGACTATGCCATAGGCGATCCGTTCGACCCCGGCGACGACACGGCTGTTCTGGAGGGGGACGCGGACGGGGACGGCTGCGCGAACGGGGGGGAGGCCGGCCCGAACGCGGAGCTGGGCGGCCAGCGCGATGTGCTGAACCCGTGGGACTTCTTCGATGTGTGGACACCGGTGCTGGGCAACCCGGGCTGGGAGCGGAATCACTCCATCGATCTGTTAGGGGACATCTTTGGCGTGGCGCTGCGGTTCGGCACGAGCCGCGGGTCGCCCCCCAGTGAGGCGGAGGCGGTGGCCGAGGCGGCGGTACCGCCGGCCGACAGCTCGTCGTACCATGCGGCGTTTGACCGAGGGGTGCAGGTGGGGCCGAATGCGTGGGACGCCGGGCCGCCGGACGGTTCGATTGACTTGTTCAACGACATCTTCCGCATAGCGGTTCAGTTCGGTCACGACTGCGGGCCTTAGGCCCTGACGGGGCGGCCCGCTTTCCGTGTCTCCTTCTGCGTCCGGCGGCGGCCGGCCCATTCTCGCCGGCGAATAGGCGATCTTACCGATGCCGGGCTTTCGGCCCCGTGCGACGCTAGGGCTGGTGGCAGTCATTTCTGCTTCTTAGTTCGTTGCGCGCTCCGGCCTAGCCGCGTCCGAACGGCGCGGCCGGACATCGCCGCGCATGGCGGGGGAGGTTTCTCATGCGTTCCTTTGTTCCTACACGAGCCCTCTGGCTGGCCACGGTGCTCCTGCCGGCGGCCGTCCTTGCGCTGATGGCGCTGGTCGGGCGCCAGGACGGGACGGCGTTCGCAGCGGGTACGGTGACGGTCAAGCCCAGCGATATGCAGGGCTGGGCGATGTTCGATGACAACGGCAACGGGGGCGTCTCCGGCTTCGTGACGGGGCCGGGAACGCCGCCTGCGGGCAGCGGCAGCGCGGAGTTCCTTCTGTCGGCGTCCAACCAGGGCATCGCGGCGGGTACGGCGGCGTATCAGGGCACGCGGATGGACGACATCACCACGCTCTCGTACAGCACGTACCGCACGAGCGGCGCTTCTGCGCTCGCGATGGCGCTGGCGTTCGACGTGGACTACGACGTGACGGACGGCAACACGGCCTACCAGGGACGGCTCGTGTTCGAGCCGTACTACACGAATGCGGTGCTGACGGGCGGCTGGCAGACGTGGGACACGCTGACAGGCGTGGGAACAGGGAACTGGTGGGCCTCGAACGTGATCGGGCAGGCGCACTGCCCGATCGGGAACCCGTGCACGTGGAGCGAGGTGCTTTCGCACTGGCCGGACGCGGGGGTGCGTACGCCGGGGGCGCTGCTGTTCAAGGCAGGCAGCGGCTGGGCGAGCTTCAACGGCGCGGTGGACAACCTCCAGATCGATGACGGGGGCGGCGTGACGACCTTCGACTTCGAGGCGGAGCCGTGCACGACGACGTGCTACGTGAACGGCACGAGCGGCAACGACGCGTTCGATGGCGCGGCGACGTTCAGCGCGAAGAAGACGATCCAGGCCGCGATCGACGCGGTCTCGCCGGGCGGCAGCGTCATCGTCGCGGCGGGCACGTATCCGGAGCAGCTCGTCATCACGACCGATGGCATTACGATCGACGGGGCGGGTTCCGGCTCGACCAGCATCAAGCCGGCCAGCGTCGTGGCGAACACGACGAGCCTGTCGTCGGGCGCGGCGCTGGCGCCGATCGTGCTGGTGCACGACGCGACGGGCGTCACCGTGCAGGATGTGACGGTGGACGGCACGAGCGCCGCGTTCAACGCCTGCTCGCCCGGCTACCTGGGCGTCTACTACCGGAACGCGTCGGGCGCAGTGGACGCGTCCCGGATCACGGGCGTGTTCCATCCGAGCGCGGCCGGCTGCCAGGCGGTGATCGGCATCTTCGTGCAGAGCGGAGGCGCGGGCAGCGCTGACGTGGACCTGACGAACAATGTCATTGACAGTTACGGCAAGAACGGCATCACGTGCAACGAGGCGTCGACGGCGTGCGATGTCTCCGGCAACACGGTCACCGGCCGGGGGCCGGTGGGATTGGGCGACGCGGCTCAGAACGGCATCCAGCTAGGCTTCGGGGCCGGCGGGTCGATCGTGGACAACGAGACGAGCGGGCACGACTACACGCCGAGCACGTTCGCCGCGACGGGCATTCTGGTCTTCGACACGGCCGACGGGCTGCAGATCAGCGACAACAACGTTCACGACAACATGGAGGGAATCTTTATCCAGGACGTCAACGACGTGGACGTATCCGGCAATAGCGTGACGGATAGCCGCGATGTCGGCATCTTCGGGTTCTTTGTTGACGGCGGGAGCTACGAGGACAACACGCTGAGCGACAACACGGTGGGCCTGTGGCTGGCGGACTCGTCTGGCAGCTCCATTACGAACAGCGACGTGACGGCGAACGAGCACGGGATCGTGATCGACGGGGACTCCGTGGGCGCCAGCATTGTGGGTAACAACATCCTGAACAACACCGGCAGCTCCTCGGGCATCCACGTGGAGTCGTTCGGCGGGTTCTCGCCGTCCGGCATCCAGGTGCACTCGAACAACATCGTGGGCAACGGCGGGTCGGGCGGGTACGGCGTGTTCAACGACACGACGAACCTGATCCACGCCGAGAACAACTGGTGGGGCGCCTGCGACGGGCCGTCCGGGGTTGGCCCAGGGAGCGGTGATCCCGTCAGCGCAGACGTCGACTACGACCCGTGGAGCACGGGCTTGTGCGACGACGACGGCGACCTGCTGTCGAACGACTACGAGACGTTGATCATCGGGACGGACCCGAGCGACCCGGACACAGACGGCGACGGCTGTCAGGACGGCCGCGAGCTGCAGCCCGCGACGCTGGGCGCGCAGGGCGGCGGCCGCAATCCGCTTTTCTACTGGGACTTCTTCGATACGCCGGACGCCGGCAACAACCGGGACAAGGTGGTCGATCTGCTGAACGACATCTTCCGGGTGGCCGACCGGTTCGGGGCGAACGACGCGGGCGGGACGGCGGCGATCAACCGCTTCAGCGACCCGACCAGCGCGCCGCCGGTTTCGCCGACGGCGTACCACCCGGCGTTCGACCGGGGACCGCAGTCCGGAACGTACCACTGGCAGATGTTGCCGGCGGACGGCAGCATTGATCTGCTCAACGACATCTTCGGGATTGCGTACCAGTTCGGGTACGACTGCAACTAGCGAGACGCGTGCCCCCGTTCCCGTAGCCGGAGCCTCCCGGACCGACCTCCCCGGGAGGCTCCTCCCTTTTGGAGGCACGTGCTGCGCTAGACTCCGGTGTGAGCTACACTGAGCCACGCAGAGCTGGGGCATGATGGGGTCCATTCACAGAATCGTTTTCCTTGCCGCGATGGGCGGTATCGCTGTGTGCGCGCTGTTCAGTTGGGATGGCACGGGCCAAGCGGCACCGGCCGGGCAGGTGATCGTCCAGCCGGAGGTGACGGGCGCGCTGGCGGACGCGGAGGAGGTGCGCGTGCTGGTCAAGCTGCGCGATCCGCCCGCTGTGGAGCGCGGCATCGATGATATGGCTGCGGCGCGTGCGCAGGTGGCAGCGCGGCAAGCGAGCGTCATCGGCTCGGTAGAGGCTGGCGATCTGGCCGTTTCGCGGCGGTACCAGGCGATCGCGGCCATCGCGGGGACGGTGAACGCGGACGGGCTAAGGGCGCTCGCCGCGAATCCGGACGTCGAGGCCATCGAGATCGACGGCGAGGGCTACGCCGCGACGAACCAGAGCCGGCCCTTGATCCACGTACCGGAGGTGCACACGGCAGGCGTCACGGGCGAGGGCGTGGTGGTAGCGGTGCTGGATAGCGGCATCGACACGGACCATCCCGACCTCTCGGACGACATCGCGTACGAGCGTTGCTACTTGACGCCGCCGCTGGGCTGCCCGGGGGGCGGTCACGCCGCGGAGGACGACAACGGCCACGGCACCAACGTCAGCGGCGTCATTACGAGCAACGGGACGATCGCGCCGCTGGGCATCGCGCCGGACGCGAAGATCGCGGCGTACAAGATCCTTGCGGCCTCGGGGGGAGGGATCTTTTCGGACTGGGTTGCGGCGCTGGACGACATCATCGCGAACCACCCGGAGGTGAACTTCGTCAACATGAGCCTGCAAAGCACGATCCCATGCGGTCCGTTGGGGGCAACGCTGGAGACGGCGGTCAACACGCTGCGGTCGCAGGGAGTGCTGACGTTTATCGCTGCCGGCAACCACGGCGAGAAGGACCTCCTGAGCGTGCCGGGGTGCATCGCGCAGGCGATCACGGTCGGTGCGTCGTACGATGCGAACATCGGCACGGTGAACAGCTGGAAGGCCGATCCGCCGTGCACGGACACGACCACGGCAGCCGACGACGTAGCCTGCTGGTCTGACTCCGCGAGCGGGCTCGACGTGCTCGCGCCTGGGGCCAGCATCTCATCGGCGGGCTTCACGGGAACGACGTCGACGTACTACGGCACGTCGCAGGCGACGCCGCATGCGGCTGCCGTCGCCGCGCTGCTGCGCGAGGCGAAGCCGTCGCTGACGCCGGACGAGATGGAGAACCGGCTGGAGGCCACCGGCAAGCTGGTCACGGACGACCTCGCCGACGGCAACGGCGGCACGAACCGGACCACGCCACGCGTCGACGCCCGGGCCGCCCTGCTCGCCGATAGCGACGATACGGACGGCGACGGGTGCAGCAACATCGAGGAGCTGGGGTCGAATCCCCTGGTGGGCGGTGTTCGCAATCCGCTCGATCCGTACGACTTCTTCGACGTGAACGGTGACAAGGCGGTCGACCTCCTCAACGACATTTTTGCGATCGCGTTCGCGTTCGGGCTGGACGCCGGGGACGCGGGGTACAGCCAGGCGCTGGACCGTTCGCCGATACTCCCGGGCACAAACCTGTGGGACCTGCAAGCGCCGGACGGACAAATCGATCTTCTGACGGATATCTTCGGGGCGGCGTATCAGTTCGGGCACGGCTGTACCGCTGCCCCGTAGTCCGCTGCGCGCAAGTTCGGTAGAATAGCAGGAAGGTGTTTCTCCGCCCCGTCATCCTGCTGCTCGCCCTGGGCCTGGTCGCGGTTCTCGCGCCGACGATCGGCGCGCCCGCCAGCTCGAGCACGGGCGGCGCGGCGGGAGGCGTCTCGTTCCTGCACGGTGACCTGCCGGTCGATTTCGATGCGCCAACAGCGCTCGCCTACGGGCCGGACGGACGCCTGTACGTGGCATCGGACGGCGACATCCTCGTCGTGACGCTCACGGCGAGCGGCCTCGGTGTGGCCGACCTGGACTTCGTCGCGCAGAACGTGGGGCTTACGCTGGGCCTCGCGTTCGACCCCACCGCAAAGACGCCGACGCTCTACGCCGCGCACCAGGAGGCCGGCGCGACGAATGGCTTCCAGGGAGTGATCAGTGCGTTCACGGCGCCGGACTGGCAGCGCGAGGACGTGATCACGGGGCTGCCGTCCTCGGCGCCGACCAACAATCACTTCACCAACGGGCTCGCGTTCGACGAGACGGGGCGGCTGTTCATCGCGCAGGGATCGGCGACGGACGCCGGGTTCACCGGCGGCACGTACTGGCCGGAAACGCCGCTCTCGTCGGCGATCCTCGTCGCGGACGTGCACGAGCCGGGTTTCGACGGGCAGCTCACATACGATCCATCGGGGCCTCCGGCGGACCACAATGTCGATCTGGCGAGCGGCGACGTGAGCGTGTTCGCGCCAGGGCTGCGCAACCCGTACGACCTGGCGCTGCACAGCAACGGTTACCTGTACGCGACGGACAACGGGCCGATCGGGCCGAGCTACTCGGACTCGTGTAGCACGACGGCGCTCGGGGCGAACACGGCGGACGAGCTGAACCTGATCGAGGAGGGCAACTACTACGGCTTCGCGAACCGGAACCGGGGCCGCTTCGATGCGCGGCAGTGCAGCTACCGCTTCGCCGATGAGGCGAGCAAGGCCGACTACACGGCGCCGATCGCGACGCTGCCGAGTCACTGCTCGTGCGATGGCCTCGCGGAGTACACGTCGGACGTGTTCGGGGGTGAGATGCAGGGCGACCTGATCTACGCGCAGTGGGGGTTCGGCACGATCTCGCGGGCGCGGCTGTCGGAAGATGGGCGCTCGGTACTGAGTACCGATGTCGTCTCGGCGGCGTTCGAGCAGCCTTTGGACCTGGTCGTGTCGCCCAACGGAACGATCTACGTGGCGGACTTCAACGACAACATCGTCGGCTATCTCGCGCCGGAGGTCCCGACGCCACAACCAACGCCAACGCCCACCAGAACAGCGACGGCCTCGCCAACGGCTTCGCCGACGTCACCGCCGGGCGCTACGCCGACGGCAACGACCACGCCGGGGTCGCCGTCACCGACTCCCACGCGCACTGCCACGCACACCGATCCCGTGCCCGCGCTGGGGGACGTCAACTGCAACGGAACCGTTAACTCCATCGACGCGCTGCTGCTGCTCCAGTTTGTTGCGGGGTTGGGAAACACGCTCCCCTGCCAGGACTACGCCGACGTCGATCTCAACGGCACGGTGAACCCGGTCGATGCTGCGCTCATCCTGCAGTTCGACGCAGGGCTGATCGATCAGCTTCCGCCATAGGGCTTCTAGCGAGGGGTGGCGCGCACGGCCGGCACCGGCGCACGCGCGCCGGACGGCGCCGCGACGGGCCCGTCGGCGGCTTCGCGGCCGGAGGCGAGGTGGTGGTCGATGGCGCGGAGGGCGGGGATGAGCGCGAACAGCGCCAGGGTGGAGAGCGCGAAGAGGCCGCCACCGACGGCGACGACGGGCGGCGCGCCGACGTGGTCGGCGGCGATGCCGGCGGGCAGCGCGCCGAGCGGCATGAGGCCGAACGACATCATCATCACGCTCATGACACGGCCGCGCATCTGATCGGTGATCATGAGCTGGATGGCGGTGTTGTTGACCGTCATCACGATCATCGTGCCGAAGCCGAGGAGACCGATGAAGACGAGGCCCATGGCGAAGGTGGGCGAGACGGCGAAGAGCGCGAGCATGCCGCCGGAGGCGAGCGCGCCGCCCAGGAGGAGGCGCGCCTTCTTCGGGTAGGCATCGAGGTTGGCGATGACGAGCGCGCCGATCAGGCCGCCGACGCCGCTGACGCCCTGCAGCAGGCCGAAGCCGACCTCACCCACGTGCCAGACGTCATCGGCGAAGACGGGCAGAAGGGTCTGGTAGGGCATCAAGAACATCATGGGCACCGTGCCGAAGATGAGCAGCCCGAGCAGCGCGGGCGTGCGGCGCATGAAGCTGACGCCCTCGCGGAAGTCCTCGAAGAAGGTGAACTCCGCTTCGCGCTCGGACGGCATCGGGGGCAGCGCGAACGTCGTCGCGACGGCGATGCCGTAGAAGGCGGTCGAGATGGCGTAGGCCGGGCCGATGCCGAGCGGGACGATCAGGAGGCCGCCCAGGGGCGGCGCGATGACGCGGCTCGCGTTCATCGCGGCGGTGCTGAGCGCGACGGCGTTCATCAGCCTCTCGCGCGGGACGAGCATCGCGACGAGGGCCTGCCGGCCAGGCATGTTGAAGGAGAACGCG
>Ga0326597_10012851_pt1 | contig 11025 bp, 11 predicted proteins | sample RVTome_12_FD_203789 | JGI IMG/M metagenome (GOLD analysis project Ga0326597, IMG submission 203789) | Soil microbial communities from uranium-contaminated site in the Upper Colorado River Basin, Wyoming, United States - RVT100D185 | ecosystem: Environmental > Terrestrial > Soil > Contaminated >... | reverse complement strand
TTCGCATTGGCGTCGCCGGCGTAGCCGAGTCGCGCCCCGACGGCGCCGAGCGTGGGGTAGAGCTCGAGAGACCCGGGAGACGACGCGTTCTGCGCCGCCGCCGGGAACGCAGCCAGGACGCCGAGAATCATGCAGGTGCCGAACAGGGCGCGGGTCATGGGCTCCGGGCAAAGGGGTCGCCACGACCGGCAGGCGGGCCGCGAGGCCGCCGCCGGCCGGATGAGGTAAGGTAGTGGACGCGCCGGGGAGGATCAATTTTCGTGCCCCCCGCGACCGGGCCCGCGGGCGAGGATAGCGCTTGCCCCTGGACCTCCGGCGGCGATTTACTTGCCACTCTCGTGCGATTCGGCCAGAACTCGACCTCATCCATGAACGAACGCGACCTCATCTACGACTGGAACCAGGCGGGAGAGCGCTGGGAGCGCCCACCGTTCCGCATCCAGCTGGACGACGAGACGCTGCGCGACGGCCTGCAGTCGCCCTCGGTCCGCACGCCGGCGATCGAGGACAAGCTGCGCCTCCTCCACCTGATGGAGCGTCTCGGCATCGACACCGCCGACATCGGGCTGCCCGGCGCCGGGCCTCACGTGGTGCAGGACGTGTCGCGCCTGGCGCACGAGATCCGCGACAGCAAGATGAAGATCACGGCGAACTGCGCGGCGCGCACGCTGCACGCCGACATCACGCCGATCATCGAGATCTCGCAGAAGGTGGGGCTACCGATCGAGGTCTGCACCTTCATCGGCTCATCGCCGATCCGCCAGTTCGCGGAGAACTGGACGCTCGACCTCATGCTGCGCCACACCGAGGACGCGGTGAGCTACGCGGTGCAGCACGATCTGCCGGTGATGTACGTGACCGAGGACACGGTGCGCGCGCAGCCCGCCGTGCTGCGCCAGCTCTTCCTCGCCGCGATCCGCAGCGGGGCGAAGCGCCTGTGCCTGTGCGACACGGTGGGCCACGCCACGCCCACCGGCGCGGCGAACCTCGTGCGCTTCGCGGCCGAGGTGGTGCGCGAGAGCGGCGCCGAGGTAGGGCTCGACTGGCACGGGCACTGCGACCGCGGCCTGGCCGTGATCAACACCATCGCCGCGATCCGCGCCGGCGCCACCCGCGTGCACGGCTGCGCGATCGGGATCGGCGAGCGCGTCGGCAACACGCCCATGGACCAGCTGCTGGTGAACCTGCGCCTGCTCGACTGGGTGGAGAACGACCTCACCGCGCTGGCCGAGTACTGCGAGCTGGCGAGCCAAGCCACCGGGGTGGCGATCCCGCCCAACTACCCGATCATGGGCCGCGACGCGTTCCGCACCGGAACCGGCGTGCACGCCGCCGCCGTCATCAAGGCCTTCCACAAGGGCGCCGACTGGCTCGCCGACCGCGTCTATTCCGGGGTGCCGGCGAGCCTGGTGGGCCGGCGGCAGGAGATCGAGGTCGGCCCGATGAGCGGCGAGAGCAACGTCATCTACTGGCTCGAGAGCCGCGGCCTGCGCGTCACACCCGAACGCGTGCAGGCCGTGTTCCGCCGCGCCAAGAGCGTGGATCGCGTGCTCGCCGATGAGGAGATCCTGGCGGTGCTCGACGCCCTGGACGAGACCCGCGTGACGTGAGTCACACCTCCCCGCCTCCCATGCGCGGGCCGCGCTCGGGGCGCGCCCCGGCGCCGGCGTGCATCGCGCTGGCCCTGCTCGTCCCACTCGCCGCGATCGCGGGCGTGGCGTCCGCCGCGCTTCAGGTCGCGGGCGCGGCAGCCGCCCAGTCGCCGGTCGCCGGCACGGCCGGGCCCCCGATCGCGGGCCCGGCCGCCACGCAGTCGCCGGTCGCCGGCGCGGCCGCCACCGGGTCACCGGTCGCCGGCGCGGCCGTCACCCAGTCACCGGTCGCCGGCACTCCCGAGTCGCGCAGCGCTCTGCTCGAGCGCGCGCGCGAGGCGCGGGTGCTGGAAGAGGTCGGCTCCTACGCCGGCGCCGCCGAGGTGCTACGGCGCGTGCGGCGCGAGGCGCCGCGCGATGCCGACCTCGACCTCGAGCTGGCGCTCGACGAGGCGCGCGGCGGGCGGCCCGACTCGGCCGCCGCTCTGCTGTGGGAGCCGCTGGTGGCCGCCGCGCTCCGCGACTCGCTGCCGGAGGCGCGGCGTCGTTTTTTCACCTTCGCGCGCGAGGGCCTCTGGGTCAACGGCCAGTACGACGGCTGGCGCTGGTACATCGCGCGCGCCCGCGCCGAGGTGGCCCTGGCGCTCGGGCGCTGGCGCGAAGCGCGCGACGCGGCGCGCGTGGCGGTGGACGAGCGACCGCTCGCGGGCAAGGAGTGGCTGCTGCTCGCGGTGTCGGCCGGGCGCGCCGGCGAGCTGGCCGAAGCGCGCGCCGCCGCCGTGCGCGCCGCCGCGCTCGACCCCTCGCTCCCCGAGGCCCACTACTTCTCCGGTCTCTGGGCGTGGCGGGACGGCCGGCGCGCCGAGGCGGACGAGAGCTTCCGGCGCGCCGCGGAGCTCGATTCGCTCTACCGCGATCCCGCGCTGGCGCGGGTCCGGCTCCTGCTTCCCGGCTCGCGGCCCGACTCGCTGCCGGGGTACTTCCTCACCGGCCCGCGCGGGGTCGGGATGATCACCTCGCCGATGCGCCCCAAGCTCGAGGAGTTCGTGCAGATGGACCTCACGCCCCGGGTCGCGCGCATCGGGCAGATCCCGGTCCCCGATTCGGTCGAGATCCGGCTGCGGCCCGAGCAGCGCGCCCTGCCGGTGCTGGTGGACCAGCAAGGCCGCGTCGTGCTGCACGAGCTGCTGCCGTTCCCTCCCGATCTCATGCCGGCCTCCGCGGTCGCCTCGCTGGTCGGCTCGCTGCCCGAGTGGCGCTTCCAGCCGGCGATGAAGGGCGGCGAGCCGCGCATCGCCTGGGCCACGGTGTCGTTTCGTCTCGATTCCCCATGACCGGCGCGGCCCACCGCGCGCGGCGCGAAAGGAGCGGGTGATGTCCAGGTCGTACAACATCGCGGTGATCGGCGGTGACGGCATCGGGCCCGAGGTGGTGCGCGAGGGCCTGCGCGTCCTCGAGCGCGTCGCGTCCATCGAGGGCTTCACGGCTCGGACCACGTCCTACCCCTTCGGCGCCGAGCACTACCTGCGGACCAAGGAGGTCTTCCCCGACTCGGCCTTCGAGGAGATTCGGGCGCAGGACGCGATCCTGCTGGGTGCCATCGGCGACCCGCGGATCGAGGTCGGCTATCTCGAGTTCGGCATCATCGCCCGGCTGCGCTTCGGGCTCGACCTCTACGTGAACCTGCGCCCGATCAAGCTCTACGCGGAGCACCTCTGCCCGCTCAAGGGCAAGACCCCCGCCGACGTCGACTTCGTGGTGGTGCGCGAGAACACCGAGGACGCCTACGCCGGCATGTACGGCTACTTCAAGAAGGGCACCCCGGACGAGATCGCCACCCAGGAGATCCTCTTCACGCGCAAGGGCGTCGAGCGCGTGATCCGCTACGCCTTCGACCTCGCGCGCCGGCGCGGCAAGGCGAAGAAGCTGACGCTGGTGGACAAGGCGAACGCGGTGCGGGCGATGGACCTGTGGACCCGCACCTTCGCCGAGGTCGGCGCCGAGTACCCCGACATCGCGCGCGAGCACGCCTACATCGACGCGGCGACCATGTGGTGCGTCAAGAACCCCGAGTGGTTCGACACCGTGGTGACCAGCAACATGTTCGGCGACATCCTCACCGACCTCGCCGCGATGATCCAGGGCGGGCTCGGTGTCGCCGCCTCCGGCAACCTCCACCCCGGAAAGGTCAGCCTGTTCGAGCCGATCCACGGCTCGGCGCCCAAGTACGCGGGAAAGAACGTCGCCTCGCCGGTGGCGACGATCATGGCGGTGCAGATGATGCTCGACTACCTGGGCGAGGCGCGCGGCGCGCGCCGCATCGAGGAGTCGGTGGCGGGACTGCTGCGCTCGCGGCGGCTCCCCTCGCTGGGCTCGGACTCGGGGCTCTCGACCAGTGCAGTCGGCGACCTGGTGCTCGAGGAGCTGGAGCGGGCGCAGGTGCCGGCGTAGTGTCCTGTCCCAGGATCGCTGCGGAGAGCGGGGTCCCACACGGATGAACGAGCTTCGCGCCCGCCGGTTGCCGCCGATCGGCGCACCCATCGGTGCCTACTGGTAGGTGAGCGTGCGATGGTTCTCAACTCGTCGCCGCTAGTCTTCTCGTTGCCGCGGCCCGAGCACGTGTCTCCTGCGCCCCTTGATTCGATCGCATGCCCCCGTGAATCGCACTCCGATGGCCCCGCCATCTCATGGCAGGATCCCGTGATGCATGGACAACGACTCTCATGTGCGCAAGCCCAGTAGTGGCCTCGGCATGACGCTCCGCGCCAGCCCGATTCCTCCCGCCGAGCCCGGCTGGCACCCTGCGGCGCCACCGGACCTGCGCGCGGGATGGCGCGCGGCCCCGGCTCCGCAACCGTCGGCGGTGCCTTCGGCGCGCCCGCGTGCTGCCGGCACGCACTCGCCCCAGCGCGCCGATGCGCACGCGACCAATCCAGTCCGGAAGAGGACGATCCAGACGGACGCCGGCGCCTGACTCCTCGGCGCAGCGGCGGCGAGAGGGAGACACGCCGGCCATCAGAGGCGCCGTCAATGCCAGCCGCTCGATGCCGAAACGCTGCGATATCGGCGCTGCCGTCGGTCTCTCGGGGTCAGTTTCCCGGGAAGATCTGGAGTTCTGCCTCCGCGCTGGCGAGCGGCGGGCCGGAAGACCTCGTGCGCACGAGCGCCTCGACCCGCAGTGCCCAGGGCCAGGCGCCGGCCGGCTCGTGAGCCTTCATCTTGCTTGCAAGATCCACCGGCAGGCGAACCAGGGCGCTGCCGCCGGGGTTCACGCGGACCGCCGGCGCGCGTCGCGCAGGAAGGGGGGGCTCCCACTCCGCCTGGGTGGAATCATTGATCGGCCCGACCCGCCAGCGCAGCACCCATTCCACTTCGGCCTCCGCTCCCGCCTCGGAGCCGTTCTTCAACTCGAGCACGGCCTCCAACGTATCGGGATGGGGCACGGCGATCGGGTCGGTGTATTCCCAACGCTGGAGCGTCACTTCAGTGTTCTTCGGAGGGGGCGCGTTGGGGTTGAGCCCTTCCATCTGCTCGGACGACCACCACAGGGCGCGGAAACTGATCGCTGCGGAGAGCTTGGGCTCTACCGACTTCGCCGGCCCCGATCCGCAGCCGGCCGCAAGTGCGCCCAGCAGGAGCAGCGCGGCGGCGGTTCGCGTATTCCTAAACGTGCGCCTCATTGGTGCATGTTCACGTGTAGGTGGTTGTCGTGGCCCGCCCAATGGGTGACTCCCTTGATCTGAGTGTCGTTGAACAGAATGCTGCGGACGTTCCTGTGGGCGAGCAGGGATTCGACGAGCACGCGGGTATTCTCCCGGCTGTACGAGGAGTTCTGGAAGGTCACGCCGAGCATCTTGGCATCCGTGCGCAGGGGGCGGATATCCACATTCCGGCCATCCTTGTGTGAGACGTGTGGCGGCAGGTTGCCACCGGCGGCGAGGCTGATGTCGCCGATCCCAAGCAACAGGTTTGGGCGGTTGTCGCGAAAGGTCCCGGCGACGTCGAGAATCGCCGCGATCGTGGCCTCGGTGCCGTATTGCTTGTCGGCCGAAGCATAACTGTAGTAACCCGCTCCGCTCCGCTGTGGGAGCAAGATCAACTTTGCCGCCGCACCGGCAAGCTTGTGGAACGTGGTTCCGCCTGGATCGATCCGCCCGTCGGGGTGCGGGATGAACTTGGACTGAAACTTGCGGATGGCGGCGATCGTGTTCGGGCCGCAAACGCCGTCCACCTTCAGCCCGGCGCCCCCGGCTTGATTGAGCATCGTCTGGATGAGGCGCACATCATCCGCGCGGTTTGCGCCCTTTTCCCCTACCGACGCAGTGATTGGCTTGACGGGCACGAGGACCTCCTATCGGCGGATGGAACTGCACCCGACTCGAGGCCGAAACTGCTTGCTTCGCGCGTTTGTACGGCAAGTGTTGTGAGCATGTCAACTGGACAGATCGAATCGCCGGCAGCCGGTTCACGCCAGACAGCCTGACCACCGGAGCGGCCCGGAGGACACACACCCTAGATGATCTCCGCGCCACCACGGACTGCCCTGAGCAAAGCCGTTGTTCGAACCCGTGGGCGGAGGCCGATCGCCGGCTGGAGCCGACCTGCGGCAGATCCGTCCGGGTCGGCGGGGGCGGCGGAGCGACCCCGCCTGGTCGCGCGCCCCCTGCCGACGATGGCGGAGCCGGCGTCGCGCACCGCCCCGCGCCGCGCGCCGGATCGAGGAGTCGGTGGCGGGTCTGCTGCGCTCGCGGCGGCTGCCCTCGCTGGGCCCGGACTCGGGGCTCTCGACCAGCGCGGTCGGCGACCTGGTGCTGGAGGAACTGGAGCGGGAGAAGGTGCCGGCGTAGCGAGCGACCGCCGCCCGGCGCCTCAGCCCTCGTCCGGGCCTGCCTGCTGCGAGAGGAAGCGCTCGACCCAGCGGTAGCCCTCGAGCACCAGCAGCGCGAACACGGTGCCGATCGTGGCCAGCGCGTAGGCGTGGACGCCGACCGAGACCCCGATCGCCGCGACCATCCAGATGCTCGCGGCCGTGGTGAGCCCGGCCACGTAGCCCTCCTGGCGCAGGATGCTCCCCGCGCCGAGGAAGCCCACGCCGGTGACCACGCCATGGATGATGCGCGTGGGATCGAGGCTCGGGCCGCCGATCGAGGTCACCGCGTGCTTGGCGGTGAGCACGAACATGGTCGAGCCGACGCACACCAGCACGTGGGTGCGCAGTCCCGCGGGCTTGCGCCCCATCTGCCGCTCCCACCCGACCAGGGTGCCGAGCACCAGCGACAGCGACATCGCGATCAGGTCCTGGACCGTCATCTCGTCCGCCTCCTCCCTAAGGACGCGCGCCACGCGGGCGCGCGACGTGGTTCCCGGCGGCCGCCGGGGCTAGCGCCGCTGGAACTTCGCCGGACGCTTCTCGAGGAACGCGTTCAGGCCTTCGTGCATGTCCTGGCTGGCCGCGAGGATGCCGAAGCGGCCGCTCTCGAAGCGCAGCCCTTCGTCGAGCGGGAGCTCGAGCCCGCGCTGCACCGCCTCGAGTGCCGCTTCCACCGCCAGGGGCCCGTTCTTGAGGATCGACAGGGCCAGCGCCTCGGCCTCGGCGAGCAGTTGCTCGCGCGGCACCACGCGGTTGACCAGGCCGATGCGCTCCGCCTCGTCGGCCTTGACGCGCCGGCCCGAGAGGATCAGCTCGAGGGCGCGGCCGGGCCCGATCAGCCGCGGCAGGCGCTGGGTGCCGCCGTAGCCGGGGATGATCCCCAGGCTCACCTCGGGGAGGCCCAGCACCGCGTTCTCGGAGGCCAACCGGATGTGGCAGGCGAGCGCCAGCTCGCAGCCGCCGCCAAAGGCGTAGCCGTTGACCGCCGCGATGACGGGCTTGGGGGAGCCCGCGATCGCCGCCACCACGCGCTGGCCGAGGCGCGAGATCGCCTCGGCCCCGCGCGGATCGAGCACCGCCAGCTCGGCGATGTCCGCGCCGGAGACGAAGCTCTTCTCGCCGGCGCCGGTGACGATCAGGGCGCCCTGGGCATCGTCTTCGAGGAAGCGGCGGACGCAGTCCTCGATCTCGCCGAGCGTCTCGCGATTGAGGGCGTTGAGCACGCCGGGACGATTGACGGACAGCACGGTCACCGGGCCGCGCGCTTCGACGAGCAGGTTGCGGAAGGTGAGCGAAGGGGTCGGGGTCAAGGGCATGGCATCCTGGGCTCTCGGGTGATGCATCCGACGATGGGGGGCAAGGCGGCAGTATAGGAACCATGCCGCAGCCCGGCAAGGACCCCGCGGCTCCGACAGGCCACCGCGGTCGGGCCCGGTCGGCCAGGCCGCGGCGGCCGGGCCCCGTCGGCCGCGCCCACCCTGGCGCGGTCGCTCTTGTGCCCCCGCTGGCGCCCCTCTAGAATGATGTCTTCCCCCACCCCTCGACCTGGAGCACGCCCCATGCCGCGTCCCGCCGGCTCGCCGGCTTCGGTTTCGTCAGCGACGCCCAACGCCGTCCGCCTGATGGCCGAGCTCGAGTTCCTCTCGGAGCTGGCCATGAGCGTGGCCTCGAACACCGAGCTGCAGCCCATCCTCGACTGGATCGTGCAGAAGACCACCGGGATGCTGCGCGCCGACGAGGGCTCGATCAAGCTGCTGGGCCCGGACTCGGGCTCGACCATGGCCAAGACCATCGTCCGCAAATCCGACGAACTCTCCTCCGGCTCGTGGCCCACCGCGATCGGCACCTCGGTCATGGGGTTCCTGCTCGCCACCGGCGAGGCGCTCGCCACCCCCGACCTGCGTACCGATCCGCGCTTCGGGGGACTCAAGAGCGTGGAGTCCCAGGTGCGTTCGGTGCTGGCGGTGGCGCTGCGGGTGGACAACCGGGTCACGGGCATGCTCGCCGTCACCAATCGCCAGCCCGGGCGGCAATGGACCCACGAGGAGATCCAGCTCCTGTCGATCGTGGCGGGCAGCTCGGCCGGGGTGATCGAGCAGGCGCGGCTGCGTCTCGTGGCGATCGAGAAGAAGCGCCTCGAAGAGGAGAATCGCCGCATGGAGCGCGAGCTCGATCTCGCGCGCGACATCCAGATGGGGCTCGTCCCCGCCGCGCCGCTGCGGGCGGGTCCGTGGGAGACCCACGGACTGGTCGTGCCGGCGCGCCAGGTGGGCGGCGACTACTTCGACTTCTTCCCGCTCGACGAGGACCGCTTCGGCATCACCATCGCCGACGTCTCGGGCAAGGGTGTCCCCGCCGCCCTGCTGATGTCGAACGTGCAGGCCTCCCTGCGCGCGTTCTGCGACGGACGCCGCTCGCTGCCCGAGGCGGTGCGTATGCTCAATCGAAGCGTGACGCGGGCCGCGAGCGCCGGCAAGTTCGTGACGTTGTTCTACGCCGAGGTGGACCACCGCCACGGCGTGCTGCGCTACGCGAACGCGGGCCACAACTACCCCCTGCTGCGCCGCAAAGCCGGGGCGCTCGAAGAACTCAAGGAAGGCGGCCTGCTGCTCGGACTGTTCGAGGAGGCCGAGTACGCCCAGGGCGAGACCCCCTTCGAGCCCGGGGACGCGCTGCTGCTCTACAGCGACGGCATCTCCGAGGCGATGAACGCGCGCGACGAGCAGTTCAGCGACGAACGTCTCTACGAGCTGTGGAGCAGCTGCAGCGCCAAGAGCACCGACGAGATCATTCCCTGCCTGTTCGACGAGGTCGAGAAGTTCCGCGGCAACGCCACACAGAGCGACGACATGACCGCCGTCGTGGTGGGCTCCGGCACGATCGGTTGAGGCGTCCCCCGCCGTGAAGCGCGCCCTCGCGGTGTCGTTCGCGCTCGTCGCGCTGGCCGGCCTTGGCCTCGTCGGCTTCGCCTATCAGCGCGCGAGCCACTACGACTTCCGCCCCCTGCTGTCCGGCCCGGTCGTTCGCACCGCGCTCATGCGGCAGCGCGAGGCGGAGGCCAGGGATCTCGGGCTGGACTACGTGATCGATCACCGCTGGGTCGCCTACGCCCAGATCTCGCCGCTCCTCAGGCACGCCGTGCTCACCGCCGAGGACGACGCCTTCTTCCGGCATCGTGGCCTGGACTGGAGCGAGATCCGCGCATCCGCCCGCCGCAACCTCGAGGAAGGCCGCCTGGTGCGCGGCGGCAGCACCATCACCCAGCAGCTCGCGCGCAATCTCTTTCTCGGCGCGCAGCGCACGCCGCTGCGCAAGCTGGAGGAGGTCTTCCTCGCGATGCGTCTGGAGCGCGCGCTGCCCAAGCAGCGCATCCTGGAGCTCTACCTCAACCTGATCGAGTGGGGCGACGGGGTCTTCGGCGTGGAAGCCGCCGCGCGCCGCGACTTCGGCTTGTCGGCCGCGGACCTCGACCCGCGCCAGGCGCTACTGCTCGCGGCCGTGATCATCAACCCGATCCGCTACTCTCCGCAGCAGCCGTCCTCGCGCATCGAACGGCGCGTCCGCATCATCGCGTCACGGATGCATCGCCGCGGGGACCTCGACGATCGGCAGTACGCCGAGGCGATCGGCGAGGCGTCGCCCATGCCGGGCTTCCTCCAGTGGCTGTTCGGCACCGCCCGCCGCCACGCGCCCGAGCTCGAGGACACGCTGGCGCCGGATTCGGGTGCGGGCAGGGGAATCGAGGAGCCGGAGGTCGCGCCGGTGGACTCGGCGGCGGGAGAGCCGAACGGGTCGTGAGCGCGGGCCGGTGACCCGCGTCCATGTCGCCGGGCGGACCTCGCGCTTCCCCGCGCGCACCCTGCTGGTCGCGGCGATGAACCCCTGTCCCTGCGGCTGGCTCGGGCACCCCAAGCGCGGCTGCCGCTGCACGCCGACCCAACTCGCGCAGATGAGCGCGTCTCGGGCCCGGTGCTCGATCGCATCGACCTCCAGGTCGAAGTCCCGGCGCTCACCGCCGCCGAGCTGAACGAGGCGCGCCCGGGCGAGACGAGCGAGGCGGTGCGGGTACGGGTGTGCGCCGCGCGCGAGCGCCAGCGCGCGCGCGGGGCGCTCAACGCGGCACTCCCGACCGCGGCCCTCCGCCGCGCCTGCGCGCTGGATTCCGTCGCCCGCGCGCTGATCGCGACGGCCGTGGACCGCATCGGGCTCTCGGCGCGCGGGGTCCACCGCGCGCTGCGCGTCGCCCGCACCATCGCCGACCTCGCCGGGCGCGAGGCGGTGGCGGCGGATGACGTGGCCGAGGCACTGCAGTATCGGGCGTACGAGGCGAGGCGGGCGACAAACTAGCGCTTGCCGCGGATCAGCGAGGACTGCCTCGAACAGGCAGCTCCTGCGACGCCCCGTGAGCGGGGGGGTCCGAAGATTTCCCTTGAACACCCCCCCCTCCGGGTGTTCGCTTTCCCGGCGCGCCACGCGTCATCCCCGGAAATACTCGAGATGCTGGGCTCACGGGTGTGACGACGAAGCCGGAACGCAGCACGTCTCGCTCGCCTTGGAAGCCGC
>Ga0326597_10012850_pt1 | contig 11025 bp, 6 predicted proteins | sample RVTome_12_FD_203789 | JGI IMG/M metagenome (GOLD analysis project Ga0326597, IMG submission 203789) | Soil microbial communities from uranium-contaminated site in the Upper Colorado River Basin, Wyoming, United States - RVT100D185 | ecosystem: Environmental > Terrestrial > Soil > Contaminated >... | reverse complement strand
CCGATCCTCGTTCCGTCGCTCCTGCTCGGGGTCGCCACGCTGGGGGCGCAGGAGGAGCCTCGGAGGCTGCCCACCACCGAGTCGGCTCTCGTCGTCGTAGACGCGGTGGCGCGCGACGGCAAGGGCCGACCCGTCACCGATCTCACCGCCGCCGACTTCGAGGTGCTCGAGGACGGCGTCGTTCAGGACCTCGGGCGCTTCGTGCCGCCCTCCCCCGAGCCCGCACGGCCGAATCCCGCCGCCGCTTCCAACGCTCCCGAGGCGCCCGCCGGAGAGGGCCAGCCCGCGATCGGAGTCGCCGAGGGGCGTGCGCGGGACGTCGTCGCCTTCGTCTTCGATCAGCTCTCGACCGAGGGCCGGGTCGCCTCGCAGCGGGCGGCGCGGTCCGCCCTGGGCGAGCGAGGCCCGGACGACGTCTTCGGTGTCTTCTCCGTGGAGGGCAGCCTGGTCGTCCTGCAGGACTTCACGACCGACCCTGCCCTCCTCCAGGTGGCCTTCGACGCGGTCGGGACGAGGGCGGCCCACGCGGGGTCGACCCAGCTCGACCAGGCCAAGGAGGCCACCGGGCGGCGCCTCGCGGCGAACGCGGCGCGGGCGACCCTGGTCGGGATGCCGAATCCCGGCAGCAACGAGGAAGGGGCGGCCAGAGCCCAGGCCCAGATCCTGGCCATGCGCCTCGGACTGGCCCAGGCCGCGGCCGACGCCTTCGAGCGTCTCGAGCGCGACGCGCACGGCCAGACGACCGCGAACGCCCTCACCGCGATCGTGGACGCTTTGCGCGCGTTGCCCGGGCGCAAGGCCGTCGTGCTCTTCTCCGAGGGCCTCTTCCGCACCGAGGCCAACGAGGCGCGCTTTCTCTCGGTCATCCACTCCGCCAACCGCGCGCTCGTGAGCGTGTACCCGGTCGAGGCGTCGGGACTGCAGACCACGTCCTACGAGTCGCTGACTCGCGAGGCCGTCGTCTCCGCCGCGCAGACGAGCGCGTCGCGCCAGGCCAGTGGGCGCGACACCGGCGGCGGCGCCTTCACGCGTGAGATCGAGTCGGGCGCCGACAGCGTGCGCTTCCACCCGCGGGCGAGCCTCGAGTGGATTGCCGACCGGACGGGCGGCGTTTTCGTGAAGGACACCAACGACCTCGAGGGCGCTCTTCGAAGGATCTCCTCCGACCTGCGCTCGTACTACCTCCTCGGCTACCGCCCGCGGAACCCGGCCTTCGACGGCCGGTTCCGGAAGATCGACGTCCGGGTCCGACGAAAGGGCGTCGACGTGCGCTCGCGTGCCGGCTACTTCGCGGTGCGCTCGGAGGAGCCCGTCCTCACGAACGTCGCGCCCGCCCTCGCCCTGCTCGAGGCCGGCCGGCGTCCGCACGACGTCGAGGTGCACGCCGGGGCCTGGCCGTTCCCGTCGGGCGAGAGCTCGGCCCGGGTCACGGTTGCCGTCCGCCTCGACGGCGCGTCGCGAGCGCGGCTCGCCGCCGCGGCCAAAGGGAACCGGCTCGACATCACGCTCCTCGCTCGCTTCGTCGCCGCGGACGGCCGGCCCGTCGATGCCTTGAGCCGTCGATTCGTCCTCGACCCGCGGGGGAGCGCCGAGGGCGGCGACGTGTTCCTGCTGCGCGACGCCTGGCTGCCGCCGGGGCGGTACACGCTGGAGGCGGTGGCCTACGAGGCGGGGGAGGGGCGAGCGGGAGTGGCCGTGCACGAGCTGGAGGTGCAAGACGGCTACCCGCCCCTCGCTCGCGCCCAGCTCGTGATGGTGCGCGGGACCCTGCCCATCGCCGACGCGTCGGCCGACTTCGAGACCGCCCACCCGCTGCGCTTCGGCGACGTCGTGCTGCAGCCGCTGGCGGAAGCGACGCGATCACGCCGCGCACCCCTGCCCCTGGTGTTCCAGGTCGCCTTCGCCGGCCCCCTTCCCGGGCCCGAGGCCATGGTCGAGATCTGGCGGGGCGAGGAACGGCTCGACCGCAGCCGCGTCAACTGGGCCCCCCCCGACGCTTCCGGGTTGCTCCGCAGCGTGGCCGAGGTGCCGCTCCGTACCCTCGACATCGGGCTCTACGAGCTGCGCGTCCGGCTCTCGAAGGGCGCGAGCGAGCAGGTCCTGCGCGCGCCGTTCCAGGTCGTCGACTGAAGGTCGCCGACCGCCTTCCTCATTCTTCAGGGCGCCGCTTCGGCTCCGGGCCGGTCCCCGCTCGTTCCCGTCTCCCGGGTCTCAGATCCGCCGGCCGGCAGCCGCGTCTTCCGAGAGTGTCCTCAGTCTGTCAGGCGAAATGGCTCGCCCCCGAAGACTCGGCTCCGGGGTCGAAGCCTCCCCGGGGATGGCGATGGGAGCCGGGCCAGAGCGCGCAGGCACTCGTCCGTCGACAAGGGGCGCGACCGGCGGCGCCGGCGCAGCGCCTCCACGTCCTCCGGGGTCGTGGGGAGCGCCCTCTCGAGATCGGGGGGCTCAGAGTCTCGGGATGAGCTTCTCATACCAGTCGAGCATTCCTGCCTTCTCGAAGTAGCCACGAGCGACGCCGCGGTTCGTCTCCGGCAGCCCCAGAAGATACTGGATGTCGGCCAGATCCTGCAGCTCGCGCGTCGGGTCGTTGCGAATGGCGCGGGAGTCTAGCAGCGGCGTCGCCAGATCGGCCCGGCTACTCGAAAAGGTCCGTGATCGGCCCGGGGTCGACGAACCAGGGGCGCAGGGTCACCACGCCGTTCTCGACCTGCCGGGCCATGCCACCGAGGTTTGCCCGCTCCGGCGGGCTGTACTGGCTCTCGTGGCAGTCGAGGGCCCGGGCCGCGGCCTCGGCATCCCGCTCCGTGTACGGGATGCGCACCGGCAGGTGTCGGTCGCGCACGGTCCGCACCGCCATCGGCAGCCCCGCGGCGCCTTCGGGCCGGGCCCGGGCGAGGGCGTCGAGGCGCTCCGTCGAGAAGCCGGCGTAGTAGAGCTGACGCGGGGGGCTCTCCGCGGCCTGGAACACCTCGGTGACGATGCTGCTCACCAGCCGGTGGTCCGTGTGGCCGGAGAGCCCGTCCGGTCCCCAGGTCACGACCACGTCCGGCTCGAGCTCGGCGAAGAGGCGAGCGACCTCCCGGGCGAACGCGTCCTTGTTCTCCGTCTCCTGCATCGCCCCGTCCTCGAGGCCGACGAGCACGGGAGGTCGGATCCCGAGCTGACGGCAGGCGCAGCGCGCCTCCTCGGCGCGGCGGGTGGCCAGCTTCTCCCCCGCGGGGATGCCGGCGTGCTCGCGCACGCCTTTGCCGCCGTCGGTGGCGATGGCGAGGTGGACGTCGACCCCTTCGCGCGCGTACCGGGCCAGGAGCGGCCCCACCACCGTCTCGTCGTCGGGGTGGGCGAAGACGGCGAGGAGGGTGCGGGACGGGTCCTCGGCGCGGAGCGGCGGCGAGAACACACCGGTGATGACAAGCGTGCACGCCGCGCCGAGCAGGATCGCGAGTCGGGACGGACCGAAACCTGGAGTCGCGCGCATCAAAGGCTCCCCTCACCACGAGCCAGCCGCGCCTCGTGCCGCCCCACCGCGCCAGCCGTCGATCGCCCGAGAGCCGGTCCTACTCGGCCTCGGCCTCGAAGCAGCCCCGGTGCATCCGGCAGGTTTCGGGGCTGCACGGCAGGTCGTCCGGCCCCATGACGGTGGTCGTGTGCGAGCACCAGTACTGCGCGGAGGGCGAGGAGACACGCAGGTTCACGTGCTCGCGCCCGACCACGTAGTACATCTTGGTCCGCAGCCGGCGGCAGACCGGGATCGAGGCGGGGTCGTGAGCTTCCATGGGCGCCCTCACGCGAGAGAAGTGACGACCCGGCTCACCAGCGTCTTCACCAGGTCGACCTTGTAGCCATTGTCCGTCATCGGCACCGCGCCCAGGGTCGCGGCCATCGCCGCGGCCTCGGCGCTCGACGCCCCCAGGGGCTTGCCGACGAGGGCCTCTTCCGCCTTCTTCGACCGCCAAGGGATCGGGGCGACGGCGCCCAGCACCACGCGGGCGCTCTTGACCGTGCCGGCGCCGCTTTCGACCACGACCGCCACCGCCGCCAGCGGCCAGTCGAAGGCGGCCCGCTCCCGGACCTCGAGGTAGGCCGACTGGCGGCCCTTCGTGGCCGGGACCCGGATCTCGCGGAGCACCTCGCCCGGGGCGAGGACGTTCTCGCGGGTGGGATCCTTCTCGGGCAGCACGAAGAAGTCGTCGGCGGCCACGGTGCGAGTCCCCTGGGCGCCCTCGACGACGAAAGAAGCGCCGTAGGCGACCAGGGGGACGGCGGCGTTCGACGGGTGCGGCGGGAACGCGGGACCCCCGCCGAAGATCACGTGATAGCGGTTCTCGCCCGCGATCGCGAAGCAGGTGTCGCCGCCCTTCTTGATGCACTTGTAGGACTCGAGACGGTAGTACCAGCAGCGCGGCCGCTGCAGGATGTTGCCCCCGATGGTCGCGACGTTGCGGATCTGGGGTGAGGCAGCCTCGCCGCAGGCTTGGGCGAGGGCCGGCCATCTCTTCTTCACCTCGGGGTGCGACGACACCCTGGCCAGCGTGGCGAGGGTGCCGATGCGGAGGCTGCCGTCCTTCTCGACGGAGACCCCGTCGAGGCCGGGAATCGACTTGATGTCGACCACCCGCGGTGGCTCGACGAGGTGCTCCTTCAAGTGGTCGATGAGGTCGATGCCCCCGGCCTTGAAGACGCTCCCCTTCTTCTCTTCCGCGAGGTCGCGCGCCTGCGTCGTGGTCGTGGCCCGGGCCAGCTCGAAGCGGTGCATGTCAAGCCCTCCTGCGCGCCTCGGCCAGGGCCCCGAGGACCCGGTCGGGTGTGATCGGCAGCTCGCGGATGCGGACGCCGATGGCGTTGTAGACGGCGTTCCCGATCACGGCGAGGGTGGGGACGATCGGCGGCTCGCCGATTCCGGCGGTCGAGGTGTTGTTGCCGAGGTTGGCGACGGGGGTGAGGATCGACTCCGCCTCGAACATGTCGGCGGGGGTGAAGATCTTGTACCACTCCAGGTTCGGGTTGACCATCGTGCCGACGTTTCGGTCGAGGGTGCGATCCTCGAGGAGCGCCCAGGACGCGCCCTGGATCATCGCCCCGATGACCTGGCTCTGGGTGGTGAGGGGGTTCACCGGGAAGCCGCAGTCGTTCACCGACACCATCTTCAGGACCCGGACCTCGCCGGTCTCGGTGTCGACCTCGACCTCGGCGAACTGCGTGCCGGTGAGGTCGCCGCGGAAGGTCTCGTACTGCTTCTTGCGCTTCGCCGTGCAGTCGATCGTCTCGCCCGACATCTTCGCCGCGGCCTCCTTGAACGTGACGGACCGCGCCTTGTCCTTCGCCACGAAGACCTTCCCCCGGGCGGCGTCGAGCTCCTCGGGAGTCACGCCGAGCAGGGGCGCGGCGAGGGCGAAGAGCTTCGTGCGCGCCTCGCTCGCGGCGAGGCGCACGACGGGGGCGACGGAGTTGATGGTGATGCTGCCCCCGGAGCCCGGGCCCTCGGGGAACTGGGTGTCGCCGATGCGCATGGTGACCGCGGAGGTCTCGATCCCCAGCTCCTCGGCCGCCACCACCGCCATCGCGGTGCGGGAGCCGGTGCCGATGTCCTGGTACCCGGCGATCACCTCGACCGAGCCGTCGCGGTGGATCTTGACCTGGGCGCTCACGTCCGCGGCGGCGAACACGTACCAGTTGCCGTTCGCCATCCCGAGGCCGCGCTTCTTGGCGCCCTTCGCCGGCGGGAAGCCCCCGGAGGACATGTCGCCCGCCTTCTTGTTGCGGCGCGACCAGCCGATCGCCTTTGCCCCGAGGTCGTATTGGGCCGCGCGGACCGGGCTCGCCTCGTTCTTCTTCCGCACCTCGAGGGGATCGAGGCCCAGCTTGTCGGCCAGCTCGTCCACCGCGGACTCGATGCCGAAGGCCCCCTGCGAGTGTCCGGGAGCGCGCAGCGGCGCCGCGGGGCCGGCGTTCGTGTAGACGTCGTACTCCTCGACCCTGAGGTTGGGGTTCTTCCCGTGCAGCGCGTTCACGGGCCCCGCCGTTCCGGCGCCGCCGGCGATGCCCGCCGACCCGTAGGACCGGTAGTCGACCGCGGTGATCGTGCCGTCCTTCTTCGCGCCGACCTTGACGGTGATGAGCGCGCTCGGGGCGTTGCCGGTGCACAGGTGCTGCTGCTTCCGGTCGAGCATCAGCTTGACCGGCGCCCCGGCCTTCTTCGCGAGGCGGCAGGCGACCATGGCGAAGGCGCTGCCGGTGGCGGAGGGCCCGAGCTTGCTGCCGAAGCCGCCGCCCATGTGCTCACAGAGGACCCGCACGTTCTTGCGGTCGATGCCGAGCGCCTCGGCCAGGCCCTCGCGCACCGCGAAGATGCCCTGGGTCGAGGCGTAGACGGTGAGCTGGTCGCCCTCCCACGACGCCACGACGCCGTGGGTCTCGAGGGGCGAGTGGGTGTGGACGGGGCAGTAGTAGGTGCCCTCGTGGACCACGTCGGCCTCGGCGAAGCCCGTCTCGGTGTCCCCGCGACCCTCGCTGCGGCGTCCCCCCCTCGGCCCGACGACGTTGCCCTTTCGGGGGACATCCGGTCCCGCCGGGCTCTTGTCGAGGTCGTACACCGGCGCGGCATCGGGTTCCATCGCCGCGCGCAGCTCGTGAGCGAACGGCCTCTCCTTGTAGGTCACCTTCACGAGCCGGGCCGCGTCCATCGCGACCTCGGGCGAGACCGCCGCCACCGCCGCCACGTCCTGCCCGGCGAAGCGGACGATCCGCGAGTCGGCCGTCCACACCGCCTTGACGCCGGGCAGGGCCTCGGCCTTCGAGGTGTCGATCGAGACGATCTCGCCGGCGGCGACCGCGGCCCCGATCATCCGGCCGTAGAGCATGCCGGGCAGCTTGACGTCATAGGTGTACTTCGCGCGTCCGGTGACCTTCAGGGGACCCTCCGCGCGGGGACGGGGCTTGCCCATCTGCTCGAACTGCGCCCAGCTCTCGGCATCCCACGGCTTGATGTCGCCGACCGCGGCATGGACCTCCATCGACGTCGGGGCCGACGGGAAGCCGGCCTTGGCGGTGAAGGTGACGGTGGGTTCGGGGGCCTTCTCGTCCTGGGCCATGACCTACCCCTTCCTCGCGGCCTTCTGGACCGCCTCGAAGATGCGGCCGTACGTCCCGCAGCGGCAGAGGTTGCCGGAGAGACCGTCCTTGATCTCGGCGAGAGACGGGTTCTTGTGCGCGGCGAGAAAGGCCGTTCCCGCCACGACGAAGCCCGGCGTGCAGAAGCCGCACTGCAGGGCGTCCGCCTCGACGAAGGCCTGTTGCAGCGGGCTCATCTTCTCCGGCGTGCCCAGACCCTCGATGGTGGTGATCTCGTGGCCCTCGGCGTCGGCGGCGAGCATCAGGCAGGAGACGACAGGCTCGCCGTCGAGAAGAACGGTGCACCCGCCGCAGCCGCCCCGATCGCAGATCTGCTTCGCGCCGGTGAGGTCGAGATGGTTGCGCAGGGCGTCGAGGAGCGTCACGCGCGGCTCGACGGTGACCGCCTCGGCCGCGCCGTTCACCTTGAGGTTCAGGGTGACGGGGTCGGGTCCGAGCACGCTCGCGGCTTCGCCGCGGGCGCCCACGCCCACCATCGTGGTCGCGGCGGCGCCGACGCCGGCGGTCTTCAGGAAGAAGCGACGGGAGAACTCGGGCTGCTGGGTCTCCTCGTCGGGAGGCGAGGGTTTCCTGGCCATGTCCACCTCGAGAAAACGGCCCGGGAGACCTGAGTCCCGAGCCCCTGGGAAACGAGATCGGCTGATTGTGTTTCTCCTGTCGGACCCTCGTCAAGGGTCGATCGAAGACTGTGCCCGGGTCGCGCGGCTCGGTGGGATCGTGGCCCCGGCGCCAGATCCGGCCCCCTGAGCCCCGGTGGCTGCGCCGGGGAGTTTGTCAAGTGTTGTCACGACGAGGATCCCGGCCCCCCGCGCGCTCGTCATACCTGACGTCATGCCCGAGCCCATGCCCTCCGGTGGTCTGTCCGGCCGAAGCCTGGGCAGCTACCGGCTCCTGCACTCGCTCGGCACGGGGGGAATGGGAGAGGTGTACCTTGCCGAGGACACACGCCTCGGTCGGCAGGTCGCGCTGAAGGTCCTGCCTCCGGAGATGGCGGCTCACGCCGACAAGATCCAGCGGTTCGAGCGCGAGGCCCGCGCCATCGCCTCGCTGAACCACCCGGGAATCGTGACCCTTCACTCGATCGAGGAGACAGACGGCCACCGCTTCCTGACGATGGAGCACGTCCCTGGCCAGACCCTCGCCTGCTCCATCCCCCAGAAGGGGTTGCCTCTCGCGAGGCTCCTGCCGGTGGCGATCGCCCTCGTCGACGCGGTCTCGGCGGCGCACCAGAAGGGCATCCTCCACCGCGACCTCAAGCCCGAGAACGTGATGCTCACCCCCGAGGGCCGGGTGAAGGTCCTCGACTTCGGGCTCGCCAAGCTGCGGGCCGATCTGTCCGAGGACGAGGACGACACCACTCGCGCGACCCAGTCGGTCACCCAGGACGGGCGGATCGTCGGCACGGTCGCCTACATGTCTCCGGAGCAGGCGCAGGGTCTGCCCGTCGATCATCGCTCCGACGTGTTCTCGCTGGGCGTCCTTCTCTACGAGATGGCGTCGGGGGAACGCCCGTTCCAGGGGCGCACCAACCTCTCGGTCCTCTCCTCGATCCTGAAGGACGACCCACGCCCGGTGCACGAGCTGCGCCACGACGTGCCCCGCGCCCTCGTTCGGATGATCGAGCGCGCGCTCGAGAAACGGCCGGAGGACCGCTACCAGTCGACGACCGACCTGCGCCGCGACCTCGAGGACCTCAAGCGCGACCTCGACACCGGCGAGATCCTCCGCACGACGACGGGGGGCCGCCGGACGCTCCGTGTCGCCGGGTCCCGCCGTCGCTGGGCGCTCCCCACTGCCGTCGCCGCCGTCCTCGCCCTGGTGCTCGGAGCCGGCGGGGCCTTCTTCCTCGGCGGGCCCGGGGGGAGGGGGGCAGGAGATGGCCGCTCGTCGATCGCCGTCTTCTACTTCGACAACCTCACCGGCGACTCGCGGCTCGACTGGCTGCGCAGCGGCCTCACCGACATGCTGGTGACGAATCTCTCGCAGTCCCCGGCCCTGCGGGTGCTCAGCACGTCGCGGCTGTACCAGCTTCTCGAGGAGATGAACGGGCTCGACGCTCCCGCGACCTCGGCCCGCGTGGTCGAGTCGGTGGCCCGCCGCGCGGAAGCGAGCACCGCTCTGGTGGGCAGCTTCGTCCGGGCCGGCTCGCAGATCCGCATCCAGGCCCAGCTGCAGGACCCGGCGAGCGGCGAGGTGCTGGCCTCGGAGCACGTGGAGGGCGACGCCGAGGAGGACCTGTTCACCCTGGTCGACGAGCTGACCCACCGCATCCGCAACCGCCTCGAGCTCACCGCCCTCGCCGCGGGCGCCGACACGAGGATCGAGGCGGTGACGACGTCCTCCGTCGAGGCGTACCGCGACTTCGTGCAGGGGATGAGCCATCACGAGCGGCTCGAGGAGCGCGAGGCCCGCGCCTGTCTCGAGCGGGCGGTGTCGAAGGACCCCGGCTTCGCGATGGCCCAGGCCAAGCTGTCGGTGGTCCACGCCAACCTCGGCGACATGCCCCGGGCCCGCGAGTACGCGGCCCGCGCGCTCGAGCGGGCCGAGCGTCTGCCCCCCGCCGAGAGGCACTACATCGAGGGGCGCTACTACTCGCTCGACCCCGCCTCGTTCAACAAGGCGGTCGCGGCCTACCAGGCGGCGGTCGACGCGATGCCCGACCAGGCCGCGGCTCGCAACAACCTGGCCCAGATGCTGATCTACGCGCGACGCTACGGCGAGGCCCTCGTGCACCTCGAGGAGCTGCGCCGGCGCGGGATGACCTTCCCCGGGACGTACATGAGCCTGGCCGAGGCGTACGTGGCCTCGGGCCAGCCCGAGAAGGCCGAGCAGGCGCTCACCGAGTACGTCGAGCGCCACCCGGACCGCGCGGCGGGCTACGAGAACCTCGCCCAGTACCTCACCGCCCGCGGCCGCTACGACGAAGCGCTCGCGGCCTACGATCGCGTGGGCGAGCTCGATCCGCGGAACTTCAAGGTCGACCTCGGCCGCTTCACGGTCGAGTCGCTGCGCGGGCACTGGGCGGACGCGGAGCGGGCGGCGCGGCGTCTCGCCCAGTCGCCCGAGCCGAACGAGCGGTGGCGCGGCGGCGCAGCGCTCGCAACCCTCGCCCTCTACCGCGGCGATCCCGACGCAGCGCGAGCCCGGACCGAGGAGGGCCTCCGCCACGCCGAGACCGCGGACCAACGGTCGAGGGTGCGTCTGTTTCGGGCGGAGATCGAGGCCGAGCTGGGCCGCCCCCAGGCCGCCCTCGCCGAGGTCCAGAAGGCGCTCCTCGAGCGTCCCGAGGAGCCGAGGGTGGTGGCGTGGGCCCACACCTGCCGAACGACCTGCCTGGCGCGCGTGGGCCGGCAGGAGGAGGCGGAGAAGAGCCGCGCCGCGGTCGAGACGTGGCTGCGCAGCCTGCCCGCCCCCCTCGCCGAGCCCCACCGCCTGCAGCTCGAGGGCGAGCTGGCCTGGGGCCGCCACCAGCTCGGGAGAGCCCGCGAGCTGCTGACTCGCGCCGCCGCGCTGCTGCCCGACGCGACGATCGAGTCGAAGGTGCCCTCGGCGCGCATTCACTACACGCTGGGCCGCGTGGCGCTCGAGGAGGGCGAACCCGGGCCGGCTCGCCAGGCTTTCGCGAGGGTCGTCAACGGTGGAGTCGAGCGCCTGTGGGAGCCGGTCGTCTACGTCCGCAGTCTCGGCGAGCTCGCCCGACTCGAGGACGAGGCGGGGCGGAGCGACGAGGCCCGTCGCCTCTACGGGCGCTACCTCGATCACTGGAAGGGGAGCGGTGTCGATCGCGCCGAGGTCGCGCGGGCGGTGAAGCGCCTCGCGAGCCTCGGGGGCCCGCCGATCGACCCGCCCGCGGGCCACCGCGCGGCCGACTGAAGGGCGGACGGTCCCCGGACT
>Ga0326597_10012848_pt1 | contig 11026 bp, 9 predicted proteins | sample RVTome_12_FD_203789 | JGI IMG/M metagenome (GOLD analysis project Ga0326597, IMG submission 203789) | Soil microbial communities from uranium-contaminated site in the Upper Colorado River Basin, Wyoming, United States - RVT100D185 | ecosystem: Environmental > Terrestrial > Soil > Contaminated >... | reverse complement strand
AGGTCCACATGCTCTCCATGGGCGCGTTCAACGCGCTCCTGAAGACGCTGGAGGAGCCGCCGCCGCGCGTGAAGTTCATCTTCGCCACCACCGAGTACCACAAGATCCCGGACACCATCGTCTCGCGCTGCCAGCAGTACGACTTCCGCCTGATCCCCGCGCGCGAGCTGCTGGTGCACCTGCGCGAGGTGGCCACCGGCGAGAAGGTGAGCGTGTCGGACGAGACGCTGGGCCGCATCGCGCGCGCGGCCGAGGGGAGCGTGCGCGACGCGCTGTCCCTGTTCGACCAGGTGCTGTCCTTCAGCGGCCAGGAGGTGCGCGACGAGGACGTCTCGGCGCTGCTCGGGCTCATCGACCGCGAGCTGTTGCTGGCCGTCTCGCGAGGGGTCGCCGCGGGCGACAGCCTGGCGCTGCTCGAAGCGGTGGAGAGCCTGGCCGACCACGGCGTCGATTACCGGAACTTCGTCCGCGAGCTGCTGCTGCATTTCCGGGAGGTGCTGCTCCTGAAGCTCGCCCCGCCGGGCAGCCCGCTTCTGGCTTCGCTGCCCCCGGAGGAGCGCGAGCGGCTCCGGCCGCTGGGCGAGGCCTTTTCCGAGGAGGACCTCCTGCGCGTCGTGGAAGTGCTCACGGACGCGGACACCGAGCTGAGGCTGGCCCAGGACCCGCGCGTGACCGTGGAGCTCGCGCTGTTGAAGCTGGTGCAGCTCCGGCGCCTGCTCCCGTTCGCCGACCTGGTCGAGCGCGTCGAGCGGATGGCGCAGGGCGCCGCCGCGGGGGCGCCGCGGGCGCCCGCCCCCGCGCATGCCGCCGCGGCGCCGCCGCCGCGCACGGCTCCACCGGCCACTCCTCCCGACCCGCTACCGGCTCCCGCCGGTCCGGCCGACCTGCTCGGGGCGCTCGCCGCCCAGGCCCGTCCGTCGCTCGCGCAGCCGCTGCGCGGCGCGCAGGTGCGCGAGGAAGGCGACGCGGTCGTGCTCGAGGTCCAGCCCGACTTCTACCGTCTCGCCGAGTCGCACCTCGACGAGTACCTGGACCTCCTCCGCAAGGTGTCCGGCCGCCCGCGCAAGGTGCGCATCGTCTCCGCCGAGGCTCCCGTGGCGGCGGCCGCGCCCTCCCCCGCCGAGGAACAGCGCCGCCGCACGCGCGACGAAGCGGTGGGCGAGCCCGCCGTGCAGGAGGCGCTCGACCTGTTCGGCGGCCGCGTCGTGGACGTGCGCGATTCGAAGCTCTCGTAGGAGGCCACCATGAACCCGTTCGGCAACCCCCAGAAGATGATGAAGCAGCTCCAACAAGCCCAGGAGAAGCTGCAGCGGGAGATCGCGGCGCTGGAGATCGAAGCCACCTCCGGAGGCGGCATGGTGCGCGTGGTCATGGACGGCTCCAAGAGCGTCAAGTCGCTCACCATCGACCCCGAGGTCGTGAACAAGGACGACGTGGAGATGCTGCAGGACCTGGTCACCGCCGCCGTCAACGAGGCGTCGCGCAAGGTCGAGGAAGCGGTGCAGGAGAAGGTCGGCGGCCTGGCCGGCGGCCTGAAGATCCCGGGGCTGTTGTAGCAGGACCTCAATCGAGCGTTCGCTGCGCGAAGTGAAGCGTTTCATCTGCTTCGCGTCGCGAGGGTTCACCCCGAGCGACGCGCTGATTGACGCTGCGCGCGTAACGGAGCGCAGCGCATCCCGTATTAGAGCAGCGACGCCGAGTCGGGGTCGAGGTACGCGGTCGTCGCGCCGTGCCGCTGCAGCGCCGAAGCCGGCCGCAGTGGACTGATCCCGCCCTGTAGGGACGCCTTCACCGCCTTCGCCTTCCGCGCGTCGGGCACGACGCACAGGATCCGCCGCGACCGCAGGATCTGCGCCACGGACATCGAGATCGCCCGCCGGGGCACGTCGTCCAGGCGCTTGAACCAGCCTTCTCCGAGCTGCTGGCGGCGGCACGCCTCGTCGAGGTCCACCACCAGGTACGGCTCCTGCGTGTCGAAGTCCGCCGGCGGGTCGTTGAAGGCCAGGTGGCCGTTCTCACCGATGCCCACGAAGGCCACGTCGATCGCGCGATCCAGGATGAGGGCCGACACGCGCCGGCACTCGGCGGCCGGGTCCGCGGCGTCGCCCTCGATGAAGTGGAACGTGCCCGGGTGCACGCGCTCCACGATCCTCTCCCGCAGGTACCGGCGGAAGCTCGCCGGGTGCGTGTCGGGCAGGCCCACGTACTCGTCCAGGTGGAAGAAGACGGTCTTCGGCCAGTCGATGCCGGGCGCGCGGACGAGCGCCTCGAGGAACTCGAACTGCGAGGCCCCCGTCGCCGCCACCACGTGCGCGCGCCCCTCCCGCGCGATCGCCTCGCGCAGGATGACGGCCGCGTCCGCGGCCGCCGCCTCGCCCAGCGCGCGTTTGTCCCCCAGCACCCGGACGTCGATCATGACGAGGACGGCAAGAGCGCCTCCACCTCGCGGGCATCCGCCTGCCGCCCGCAGCCGCCGATGCCGCGCGTGGAGAGGCTGCCGCACGCCGCGCCCCACCGCAGGGACTCCCCCAGCGGCCGGCCGTCGAGCCAGGCATGCAGGAACCCGGCGTTGAACGAGTCGCCCGCGCCCGTCGTGTCCACGGGCTGCACGGGCAAGGCGGCCGCGCGCAGCAGGCGGGCGCCCTCCCGCGCCACGCAGCCCTTCGCCCCGAGCTTGGCCACGATGCGCGTGTGGCCGTTGTCGAGGCGGGCGAGTGCCTGCTCGACGTCGGACGTGCCGCTGAGCGCCGCCAGCTCCACCTCGTTGGGCAGGAACACGTCCGCTTCCGAAAGCGCGTCGAGCAGGTCGCGCCCCCACCGCTCGGTCGGATCGAAGCCGGGATCGACGGAGGTGGTGAGCCCGGCCCGCCGCGCGCGGGCGAACACGTCGCGCAGGGACGGCCGCAACCGCTCCTGCAGGAAGTACGACGAGACGTGCAGGTGGCCGAAGCCGGCGAAGATGCCGTCGGGCAGGTCGTCGCCCCCCAAGGCAGCCATCGCGCCGAGGAACGAGACGAGAGCGCGGTCCCGCGGCGAGGAGATGGAGACGGTGACGCCCGTCTTGAGGCCGGCGTCGCGATGCACCCGCGTGACGTCGATCCCCGCCGCCGCCATCGTCTCCAGGCAGTAGTCCCCCCAAGGGTCCACGCCCACCTTGCCCGTGAAGGCGACCGGGCGCCCGAGGCGCGCCAGGCCCATCGCGCAGATGGCCGAGGCGCTGCCCAGCGTCATGACGAAGTCGTCGACCAGGACTTCCTTCCCGGGGGCCGGGAAGGACCGGTAGCCCTGGAGGATGAGGTCGGGGTTGATCTCGCCTGCGACGAGGACCTTCTTCATGATAAGAAAGGAACCGAACGCTAACGAAGTGAACCGTCGCAGTCAATTCCCACGCGAGGATGTCCCATGATCCCACTCGATCGACGGCAATGGCTGGCGCGCGCGCTGGCGGGCGGCGCCGGGCTGCTGGGCGGCGGCCGCGCCCAGGCGCAGCTCCGCGATCCCTCGCCGCCCGCTCCCGCGAACGGGGCCTCGGAGCAACCGCTGGCGCTGAAGGACTTCCAGCCTCGGAGCATGCTCCACGTCGCGGAGACGAAGGTGCCTCGCGCGCGGTTCCCCGTCATCGACGTCCACACCCACCTGGGCTGGCGCGCGAAGAGCAGCGGCGGCGTGTCGGCCGGCGAGGAGATGCGCTTCCTGTCCACGCCGCAGGAGCTGCTCGCGGTCATGGACCGCCGGAACATCCAGACCATGGTGAACCTGACGGGCGGGGTGGGCCCCGGGCTCGAGGACTCGATCCGCCACTACGAGGCGGCGGCGCCCGGCCGGTTCGTCACCTTCACCGAGCCGTCGTTCTACCGCATCCAGGAGCCGGGCTTCGCGAAGTGGCAGGCCGAGGAGGTGGCGCGGGCGAAGAGCGCGGGCGCGCGCGGCGTGAAGGTGCTGAAGACGCTCGGCCTCTTCCTGCGGGAGCCGATCGGCACCGGGCCGCTGGTCAAGGTGGACGACCCGCGCTTCGACCCGCTCTGGGAGGCGGCCGGCGCGCTGGGCCTGCCCGTGGCCATCCACGTCTCCGACCCGGAAGCGTTCTTCCTGCCCACGGACCGCTTCAACGAGCGGTACGAGGAGCTGTCGAACCATCCCGACTGGTCGTTCCACGGCCGCGACTATCCGAGCAACCAGGAGCTGCTCGAGGCGCGGAACCGGGTCCTGGCCCGCCACCCGCGCACCACGTTCGTCGTGCTGCACGTGGGCAACGACGCGGAGAACCTGGCCTACGTGTCCGAGTGCCTCGACCGGTTCCCCAACATGAACGTGGAGATCGGGGCGCGCATCGGCGAGCTGGGCCGGCAGCCGCGGACCAGCCGCCGCTTCTTCGACCGCTACCAGGACCGCATCCTGTTCGGCACGGACGCGGTGCCGCACGGCAACGAGACGCCGCAGCAGGTCTTCGGCGACCAGCTCTACGAGATCTACTACCGGTGCCTGGAGACCGAGGACGAGTACTTCGACTACGCGCCCGCGGCCGTGCCGCCGCAGGGGCGCTGGCGGATCTACGGCCTGGGCCTGCCCGAGCCGATCCTGAAGAAGGTCTACCACGACAACGCCGCGCGCATCCTGGGGCTCCCCGCGTGAGGGCGGCGGTCTGGGCGCTCGCCGCGCTTCTTCCGGCCGCGCCGGGCTTGGCGCAGGAGTACCGGGTGGACCGCGCCTCGGAGCCCGCGCCGCGCACCGCGCTCCTGGAGGCGAAGGACGCGGGCTGGTACAGCGCGCGCCGCATCAGCTGGGGACCGGAGCGGTACAAGACGACGTTCTCCGCGGTCTGGAGCCACGACGGCCTGTTCCTGCGCTTCGACGCCGTGGACCCCGAGCCGTGGCACACGATGACCCGCCGTGACGACCGCCTGTGGGATGAGGAGGTCGTCGAGATCTTCCTCGATCCGGGCCGCTCCGGCCGCGACTATGCCGAGCTCGAGATCAGCCCCGCCAACGTGGTCACCGACGTGCGCATGGTGCAGCCCTCGCCGGACAAGCAGATGGACCTCGGTTGGGACCTGGCCGGGCTCGAGACGCGCGTGCACCCGCTCCGCGACGGCGCCGGCAGGACGATCGGCTGGACCGCCGTGGCCTTCATCCCCTGGAGCGCGTTCCGCTCGCTTCCCTCGGCCTCCGGCCTCCGCCTTCCGCCGCGGCCGGACGACCGCTGGCGCTTCAACGTCTTCCGCATCGAGCGGCCGGGCGGGCCGCAGGCTCCGGAACGGGACGCGGTCATGGCCGCGTGGTCGGACCCCGGGGAGCCGAGCTTCCACGTGCCCGGCGCCTTCCGCGACTTCGTCTTCGCGCCCGCCCGGTGAGGCGGCTCACGTGCGGCCCCGCGGGCGGTTGCCATCGCGCGCCATCAGGGTAGAATACCCATTCCCTCGAGGAGCCCACGCATGAGCCTCGCCGGCAAGGCTTTCCAGGCAGGAGTGGTCGCACTGTCGCTGTGCGCCGCCGCCGGCGCCCAGAACGCGAACGGCCCCGAGTTCCAGGTGAACACGTACACGACGGGGATCCAGTACGCCGCGCGGGTGGCGGCGGACGGCGGCGGCCGGTTCGTCGTGGTCTGGGCCGGTACAGGCCCGGGCGACTCCAGCGGTGTGTTCGCGCGCCGGTACCGGTCTTCGGGAGCGCCGATCGGCGGCGAGTTCCTGGTGAACTCCGCCGTGGGCTCGAGCGAAGGATATGTGGCGGTGGACGCGGTTGCGGATGTGGGCTTCGTGGTCGCCTGGGATGCAACCGGCGACGGCTATGGCTACGGCGTCTTCGCGCGGCGGTTCGACGCGAACGGCGCCCCCATCGGCGACGACTTCCAGGTCAACACCGACACCACGGGTGACCAGCGGAATGCAGACGTCGCCGTGGCCTCCGACGGCACGTTCGTCGTGGTCTGGCATGACGTCCAATACGGCACCTACTACACGATCCGGGCCCGCAAGTACGACAGCAACGGCACGCCTGTGGGGCTGGACTTCCAGGTCAACACGTTCGGCACGGCGTACAACTACCACCCCAAGGTCGCCGCGGTCGCGGGAGGCGGCTTCGTGGTGGTCTGGGACGGCGACGGCCCGCTCGACCCCTCCGAAATCTTCGCGCGCCGGTACGACGCGGCCGGCAGCCCGATCGGCGGAGAATTCCGCGTCAACAGCAACGTGCTGCCCTGGGATGCCTATCCTTCCATCGCCAGCGAAGCCAGCGGCGCGTTCGTCGTGAGCTGGCAGGCCGCCGACGACGCGACCTTCGACTACGACATCTTCGCGCGCCGGTTCGACGCGGCGGGGAACCCCGTCGCCGCGCAGTTCCGCGTCAACACCTACACCACGGGGTACCAGTACGCCTCTTCCATCGGGTCCGATCGCCTGGGCAACTTCATCGTGGCCTGGCACGAGGTCGGCCCGGACGGAAACGGCTTCGGCGTCCAGGCGCGGCGCTACGACTCGAACGGGAATGCGCTCGGCACCGACTTCCGCGTGAATACCTACACCATCAGCCAACAGTACTACGCCAGCGTCGCCGTGGACCCCCGGGAGAACTTCTTCGTCGTGTGGGAGAGCAACGGGCAGGACGGCAGCGGTGCCGGCATCTTCGGCCAGCGTCTGGGCGACTTCATCTTCGGCGACGGCTTCCGCTGACCTGGGACACCGGCGGCTGCTAGCCGCCAGGCTCCCGCCCACCTTGCGCGCCCAGCGGGCGGTGGCCTATAGTTCCCGCTCTGCCACCGCCCCTTTTGCGCCCCGCCGACGTCCCGGGGCAAGGAGTTACCGATGTCGAGGCTCGATGCGCGCCGGCTCGCCCTGGCGCTGCTGGCCCTCCTGGCTTTCGCCCGTCCCGCGCACGCGCAGTCGCAGGCCACCACCGGCGTGATCGAAGGCGTGGTCCTCGACGAGAGCGGGGCGCCCGTACCCGCGGCCAGCGTGATGCTGCGGAACACGGCCACGAACTTCGAGCGTGTGGTCGCCACGGACGGTGACGGCCGCTTCCGTGGCCTGCTCCTCCCGCTGGGTCCCTACCGGGTCAGCGTGAGCCTGCCTGGCTTCGCCACGACCGTCCGTGAGGGCATCGGGCTGGCCGTGGGCCAGACCGTCAACCTCACCTTCACGCTCAAGGTCTCCTCCGTGCAGGAGGAGATCGTGGTCAGCGGCGACGCGCCCGTCATCGAGACGACGCGGGCCGAAGGTGCGGACCGCATCGACGAGGCCTCGATCAAGGGCCTGCCCAACAACGGGCGGAACTTCCTGGACTTCACCCTGCTCACTCCCGGTGTGTCCATCGTGCAGGGGCCGGACGGGGCCGAGCTGACCGTGAACGGCCAGAAGGGCATCCACAACAACATCTCGGTGGACGGGGCGGACTTCAACAATCCGTTCTTCGGCGAGCAACGCGGTGGGCAGCGGCCGGCCTTCACCTTCAACCTCGACGCGGTCAAGGAAGTGGTCGTGGTGGCGGAAGGCGCCAACGCGGAGTTCGGCCGCAGCAACGGCGGCTTCGTCAACGTGGTGACCAAGTCGGGCACCAACCAGGTCCACGGCAGCGCGCACTTCTACCTGAAGAACGACGGGTTCTCCTCCGCGCCCAAGCGCGGGGACGGCACCTCCGCCGACAAGTTCGACTTCAGCCAGTATCAGACCGGCTTCACGCTGGGCGGGCCGCTGCAGCAGGACAAGCTCTTCTACTTCCTGGCCTTCGACTACCAGGACGCCAGCTCCACCAAGCAGACCGACCCCAGCCGGATCGAGCCGCGCGTGGTGGACTTCTTCTCGCGGCTGGGCAGCCCCGACGAGAACGGCCCCATCGACCGGAGCAACGACGCGCGCGTGTTCCTGGGCAAGCTGGACTGGCAGGCCAGCAGCCGCCACCTGCTCACGCTGCGCTACAACTACACCTGGTCGGAGCAGGTCAACGGCACGTTCGACGTGGACTCCTGGGGCCGCAGCGCCAACGCGATCGAGCGCGACTACTCGCACGCGGTGACGGGGTCGGCGATCTCGAACCTGTCGGCCTCCACCCTGAACGAGTTCCGCTTCCAGTGGGCCAAGGAGTTCCGGCCCCGGCCGTACAACGGTCCCAACGTCACCGGCCAGAACCGGCCCCTGCCCGACACCGCCTTCGACTTCGGGAGCGGATACCGCTTCGGCATGCCGTTCTTCATCCCGGTGGACTACTTCGACGAGCGGATCCAGTTCAACGACAACCTGTCCATCATCCGCGGCCGCCACCAGCTGAAGTTCGGCGTCGAGCTCAACCGCGTGCACTCGAACCAGACGTTCCGCGGGTTCGCCAACGGCCGGTACATCTTCAGCTCCACCGACGGCCTGTTCAACTACACGGCCAACCCCCGCTACGTGGAGTGCTCGGACGGATCCACCTCGCAAGTGGGCAGCTGCCCGTCGGGCGCCAGCATCGTGGGCCCCCTCCTCCTGTTCCTGCAGCAGGCGGGCGTGGGCGGCCTGACCGCGGACGAGGCGGGCACCCAGGACATCCCGCAGACCGAGCTGGCGCTGTTCGCGCAGGACAAGTGGCAGCCCACGCGGAACCTGACCGTGCAGTACGGCCTGCGCTGGGAGATGCAGAAGCAGGCCGACATGATCACGCCCGTCAGCGAGGTCTTCTACCGCGACTTCATCGGCAAGACGGTGACCACGTCGGCCGGCCCGCAGACCTTCCCCTCGAACGGCGAGATCCCGTCGGACTACAGGATGTTCCAGCCGCGGCTGGGCGTCTCCTGGGATCCCGGCGGCAACGGGAAGACGGTGGTCCGGCTCAACGCCGGGATCTTCTACGGGCGCATCCCCGGCCTGTCCACCGCGTCGTCGCGCTCCACCAACGGCAGCCGCGGGCAGACCCTGTTCCGCGCCAGCTTCTTCAACGGCTTCGGCGTGACCCCGCCCACCTACCCGAACCTGATCCCGCAGTCGCAGATCGGGAGCCCCGACCACCCCGACGTCTTCGTCTTCGACAGCGACTTCCAGAACCCGCGGACGTATTCCGGCTCGATCGGCATCGAGCGCGAGATCGCGCCGAACGTGGCCCTGCTCGTCCAGTACAACCACTCCAAGGGCGTGCACGTGACGCGCTTCATCAACGGCAACGACCCCGAGCTGGGCTCGCCCTGGTCGAGCGGCCTCAACGGCACCGCCAACGGGATCACCACCCTGACGGTGGTCGACTCCAGCGCGAAGAGCCTCTACGACGGCGTGACCTTCGGCCTGACCAAACGCTGGGCGAACAACTTCCAGGGCCAGGTCAACTACACGATGTCCTGGGACCGCTCCGACGACGACAACGAGCGCGACCCGTTCAGCTTCCGCTACGTGAGCGTCCGCAACCTGCTCGCCGAGTACGGCTACTCCGACCGCGACCAGCGGCACCGCCTCAACGGCTTCCTGCTCTGGCGGACGCCGGGCGACGTCAACGTGAACCTGCGCTACTCCTACCGCTCGGCGCAGCCGCAGTCGCTGGCCGCGAACGGGCAGGTGTCGCAGACGCCCTTCGGCTCGGCCTCCGACCGCAAGCGGGCGGACGGCTCGATCGTGGAGCGCAACACCGGCCGCAAGGACAACACCTACTCGGGGCTCGACGTGCGGCTCTCCCGCGAGTTCCGCACCGGCACGCGCGTCTCGCTCGAGCCGATCGTCGAGGTCTTCAACGTGCTCAACAGCAAGAACCTGCTCGTCCCCCAGGTCACCAACCTGATCTTCAACTTCGACGGCACGGTGCGGGCGGGCCTGGGCGACCCGCGCCAGGCGCAGCTCGGCCTGCGGGTGATCTGGTAGCGTCGCCGCGGTGGACTATCCCGGGCCCGTGGCCCGCCTCATCGATGCCCTGCGCGGCCTGCCGGGCATCGGGCCCCGGTCGGCCCAGCGCATCGCCTTCCACCTGCTGAAGGGCCCGCGGGAGGAGGCCGAGCGGCTCGCGGCGGCGGTGGGCGAGCTGCACGCGGGCACCCGGACCTGCTCGATCTGCAACGCGGTCACCGACCGCGAGGAGTGCGCCACGTGCTCCGACGCGGGCCGGTCGGACCGCGTCATCTGCGTCGTGGAGGAACCGCACAACCTGGTGGCCGTCGAACGCACGCGGGATTTCCGCGGGCGCTACCACGTGCTGCACGGGTCGCTTTCGCCGCTCCAGGGCATCGGCCCCGACCAGCTCAAGGTGCAGGGCCTGCTCGACCGCATCCGCCGCGGCGGGGTGGAGGAGGTCATCCTGGCCACCAGTCCCACCGTGGAGGGGGAAGCGACCGCGGTGTTCCTGGCCCGTCTGGTCAAACCCCTCGGCGTCCGCGTGACGCGCATCGCCATGGGAGTGCCGGTCGGCTCGGACCTGGAGTGGGCGGACGAGGTCACCATGGCAAAGGCGCTGGAAGGCCGTCGGGAATACTGACCGGTTCTGGGGACGTGCTCCCGCAAACCGTGCTATAACAACGCGTCTCGCGGAACGTCCGTGCGCGGGGACCCCGGCGCGGAGGGGCCTTCGGAGGAGGATCAGGGAATGGCGGCGCCCGACATCGTCATGTACGAGGAGGAGTTCAACCAGATCAAGCAGCTCATCTCGAAGCTCCGCGTCGACGCCAACGCCAAGGTGGTCTTCCTGGTGGACAAGAACGGGCAGCAGATCGCGGCCCACGGCGAGATCGAGAACCTCGACACCACGTCGCTCGCCTCCCTCACCGCGGGCAACGTGGCCGCCACCGACGGCCTGGCCCGGCTCATCGGGGAGAAGGAGTTCTCGATCCTCTTCCACGAGGGGGAGAAGGACAACATCCACATCTCCATCGTGGCCCAGCGGGTCATCCTCGTCGTGATCTTCGACGAGCGCTCGTCGCTCGGTCTCGTCCGGCTGCGGGTCAAGAAGGCTTCCCAGGAGCTGAACGACGTCTTCGGCCGGATCATGAGCAAGGTGGAGAAGGAAAAGGCCAACGCCGGCGGCGCCTTCGAGAGCCCCTTCGCCGAGATCACGGACGAGGACATCGACAGCCTGTTCAGCGAGTAGG
>Ga0326597_10012847_pt1 | contig 11026 bp, 9 predicted proteins | sample RVTome_12_FD_203789 | JGI IMG/M metagenome (GOLD analysis project Ga0326597, IMG submission 203789) | Soil microbial communities from uranium-contaminated site in the Upper Colorado River Basin, Wyoming, United States - RVT100D185 | ecosystem: Environmental > Terrestrial > Soil > Contaminated >... | reverse complement strand
ACCGATAAAGGCACCGAGGGCGACCGCCTCGGACACCCCGAGTTCCGATAGAACATGGGCGATGATCCGGGTGAAGACTTTCCACCGGAGCCGTGGTTCTTCACCGAGGATGACGACAAGATCGCGCGTCTGATCGGTCTCAATGGCGTAGATGCGCGTCTCTGGCCACGTGATGATCCGATCGTCCCCCTCGTAGCTGATAATGGGTCGGCTGACCTGATGGTCATTGAACGCATCATGATCGATGACCGCGACATCGAGACTGTCATTCAGGCTTAACAAGTTCCAAAGCGCGCCACTGGCCGATTCGGCGGCGTCATTCCAACCGGAAAAGGCATATATGGCCACGGGGTCACGGAGTGACGGCCGGGATATCCACGACAGGTCTTCCATGCGCCAAGCCTAGTGGCCCTTAACGTTAAGTCGGGCTTCGGGCGGGATGCTTGGCTACCGATATTCGGGGTTGGGGAAGTCGAATCGGCAACCTGCGTCCCAGGAAGCCCGCTGGTTCCCATGCACCGGCCAGCCGCCGGCGTCCTTGATCATGCGGGCCGTGTGAAGCAGGTTCCAGGCCATGAAGGTGGTGTTCCGGTTGGTGAAGTCGTTCTCAGGACCACCTGATCCTGGATCGAGGTAGGACGGACCCGGTCCGGCCTCTCCTAGCCAGGCGGCATCGGCTTGAGGTGGGATCACGTACCCGAGGTGTTGGAGCGAGTAAAGGATGTTCATGGCGCAATGCTTGGCGCCGTCCTCGTTGCCAGTGATGAGACAGCCACCGGTCTTGCCGTAATAGGCGTATTGGCCGTACTCGTTCAGTTGGGACGAGTTCCCGTAGAGCCGCTCGATGACCCTGGTGCAGATTGAGGTCTTCTCGCCAAGCCAGATGGCGGTACCGAGCACCAGGATGTCTGCGTTGGCTACTTTGGCGTAGATGGAGGGCCATTCGTCGACCGAGGCTCCGCGTTCGGTCATGTCTGGCCATACGCCTGGGGCGATGTCATGGTCGGCGGCCCGGATGACCTCTGTTGTGACCCCATTCGCTTTCATGATGGCGATGGAGATGTCCATCAGACCCTGGGTGTGCGACATTTCCGGGGATTTCTTCAAGGAGGTGTTGATAAACAACGCCGAGATATCTGAGAAGTCCCAAGTACTGGTTGTAGACATTGCTTGCTGCTGTTCTGAAAGCTCCATAATGCACCGCGCCTTTCGTAGCTACCCCGCTTCTAACCGCCGCAAGGGTACCCTTGTTCCAGGGGAGCTTCCGGGGAAGGCAGCATGACGATCTCTAGACGCGCATCCACACCAGGCTGGGCTCGTCGACGGTGATGTCGGTCTTTTCAAGGCTGACATCGACGGTCTCGATGTCAGCGGCCGCCCCGTCCCATTGCTCCATCATCGTCTTCACGTCGTTCTCAAGGTCATCTTCGAGCGCTTCGAGTTGATCGGCCTTGTCGGTGAGTTGCTCACGTGCCGTTTGGAGCCGTTCCTGCGTCTGGCGGGTCATTCGCCGACGGGAAGCAGCCGATCCAAGCGCCCGAGACTTTGATCGGCCACCGAAAATCGACCCGAGGAGATTACCAGCCCCGGAGGTGAGTTCGCTTTGACGTCGGCCCTGGACGTCGGCCTCCAGCTCTCTGACTCGTCGCTCCGCGCTAGCCAACTGGTCGCCAACCGTCCGAATCTTCGTCTTGTATCTGTCCTTCAGGCCGGCGATCGCTGCATCGGCGGCTTCCTCGGCCGCGGTTTGGCACCTGTTTTTGAAAGTCGGTTTCGGTCTCTCCAATCCGCGAGCAGATCTTCAACGCAGGGTTCTTGAAAGAGCAGTGCCTCCTCAAGCGCCACGACCCCAAGGCCGGTTTTGCCCGCGCCCGTCATTCCAATGATCACCCCATGCGTCGTGAGGTCATCGGCGTCGTACAGGACGTTTTCACCTGATTTTTTCGCCGCTGGTGGGATCGATGATCCCGCCGAGGAATAGTTCACCGCGAGCTTGTTCAACCATTGGGACTCCTGGACTGTTCTGATCCGATTGTAGGACCTCGTTTTCGGCGAGGCTTGTCTACGGCGCTCCGAGAAGAAGTGACTCGAGTTCCGCCAGAGCGGCGTCGAGCAAATGGCGGTCGCGTTCGTCGACCACGTTGCCAGCCCTGGCCGTCGCCGAGGCAATGTGACGCGGCGAGCGAGGGATGCGTCGCCTGCCACGAGAGCTGCCCTGGCCAGGGCTTCATAAGCGAATCCGACGTAAAACGGCTCGAGCGTTCCGGTTTCGGCAACCCTGAGCGCCGACTCACCGTAGATTCTGGCTTGGCCCGCATCTCCGATAAGTGCATAGACCCGGGAGACTTGCCAGTCTGAGATTGAGAAGTTCTTCTCGTTCCCAACCTTTCGCCAACAGGCGAGGGAGCCGAGCGCAGTCGCCAGCATCATGCGCTCTTCGTCTTGTGAACGCGCTTCAAGGTCGATGTAGCTCCACGCCTCATTGAACAGGCTTACCGCAGCTGCCCGCCAGTTTATGTCATCCATGGTCGATGCTTCTCAGCGTGTTGACAAAAATGTCAAGGTCGGCCTGATTGTTGTAGAAGTGCGGCCCGATCGAGATTTCATCGGGACTGTACGCACCCACTCGAATGTCAAGGGCCTGTAACCCGGTTTGTACCCGGAACGCATCGTCGACTTGCAGGGTGACGATGGCACCCCGTTGTTCCGACCTGTCGGACGTGACGGTCACGGCCGCGGATTCGGCAAGCTCGATCACTCTGGCGGTGGCTGCCAACGAGCGTGCCCGGATGTTCTCGATTCCCAATGTGAAGAGAGGGTCGAGTCCCGCCGTGAGGGAGTAAAGCGCGGCCGGGTTCGGCGGCCCGTCGAGAAACCTGCCGATGCCGGAAGGGTCGGGATCGGGCCAGGTCGGGTCACCGTCGATTCCCCAGCCCGGGGTCCGGGGTTCGAGCTGTCCGAGGATCTCGGGATGCACATACAACCAGGCCGATGAGGTCCCTCCACAGAGCCATCCATCGGTGCGGCCAACTGCGAAGTCGACTCCGAGATCTTCGATGTCGATCGGTTCGGCGCCGGCTGACTGGGAGCAGTCAAGCAGGACGTATCCATCGACGTCATGGGCAGCGGCCACGACCCGCTTCAGGTCGATTGACGAACCGGATGGCGGGCCATCGCTCAGCATCACAATGGCGGTGCGCTCGTCGATCTCCGCCAGGAGGGTTTCGGTGGCGATGGTGCGACCATCCCAACTGCGGACGATTACCTCGGTGAGTCCGGCCTGGCGCTGCCAGTACCGGCGACCCGGACTGTGCTCCAGTTGAGTGGTAACAAACCGGGACTGGGCGGGCTGGAAGCGAAAACACGAGTCGATGGCTACCAACGCTGCCATCATGCCGGTTGTGGCAACCGTCGTTTGGGGCGAGGCGCCCACGAGGGTGCCGATGGTGTTACCAACTTCGAACGGCAGAGCCGACCAGGTTTGATCCCAGGCGGATGATCCGAGGGTTGCCCAGTCTTCGGCGAATTGAGCGAGGAGATCTGACGAAGCGAAACTCATCGCCCCCTGGTCATGACTTGACAGATAGGTCGTCGTCTCAAGGATGGGGAACTGAGACCGCCAGTTGGGTGCCATGCTTGCGAGTGTATCGCGATCCATTCGTCCGTTTCCTCTGGATCGTCAATCGGCTCGTTTTACCAGCCGAGTACGATGGTGCGGGTAGACCAATCTTTCCTACAGGACTTCCCATGACAGCTGGCAATCTCACCGAAGGTGGATTCGGGCCAAATATTTGGCTTGTCGACGAGATGTACCGCAAGTTCCTCGACGCGCCAGCCAGTGTTTCCGAAGCCTGGCAGGAGTTCTTCTCCGATTACGGTCCCGGCTTCAACGCCCACGTCGCCGTCCACGGCAAACCACCGGCACCGACGCCAGCGGCTCCTTCTCCCGCCGACGATCGAAACGATCAGGAACTTCCGCCCGGAGCGTCACCGTTACGCGGGGTCTCAGCCAGGATCGCTGAGCGGATGGATGATTCGCTGTCAGTGCCGACCGCCACGTCGGTTCGGACCATTCCCGCCAAGCTGCTGGAGGTCAACCGGCGGATCATCAACAATCAACTGGCCCGAATCACCTTGGGTGGCAAGGTCTCGTTCACTCACCTGATCGGTTGGGCGGTGGTGCGAGCAATCGCCGAGCAGCCCGATATGAGCGTCGCCTACCAGCTCGTGGACGGGCGACCATATCTGGTGCGCCACGTCGCTGTGAATCTGGGCCTGGCAATCGACGTTGAGCGCAAGGACGGCTCGCGCAGTCTTATGGTGCCGAACATCCGGTCGGCCGACCAGATGAACTTTCAGGAGTTCTGGTTGGCGTACGAAGAGATGGTCCATCGGGTTCGTTCGAACAAGATCACCCCTGAGGACTTCGCCGGCACAACGGTCAGCCTGACCAACCCTGGGACCATCGGGACCATTCAGTCGGTACCGCGGTTGATGGATGATCACGGGTTGATCGTCGGCGTTGGGGCGATCAATTTTCCACCTGAGTTCTCGGCGGCCCATCCGGCATTCCTGGCCCGGATGGGCATCGGTCGGATCCTTACCATGACTTCGACCTACGATCACCGGGTCATACAGGGCGCCCAATCCGGCCGGTTTTTGGCCCGGATCCATGAGCTGCTGCTTGGCGCAGATCGGTTTTATGACGACTTGTTTCAGGCGATGGGCATCCCCTATACGCCGGCTCGTTGGGCGGTCGACGACAACCCGCAGATTGGAACCACAGCCTGGGCTGAGAAGCAGGCCAGGGTATTTCAGCTCATCAACATCTATCGAGTCCGCGGGCACCTCATCGCCGACCTTGATCCGCTCAGACAATCCGTTCCGGTGCTTCACCCCGAACTTGACCCTCTGACGTATGGCCTTACGATTTGGGACCTTGATCGTGAGTTCGCCACCGGTGGACTCCTTGACCGACCTGTCATGAAGTTGGGTGACGTTCTCGGGTCGCTGCGCGATGCGTACTGTCGGACAATCGGCATCGAGTACATGCATATCCAGGAACCTGTTCAAAAGGATTGGATCCAGAAGCGGATTGAGGGCGTCCAGCCGCCCGTTTCGCAGCAGGTGAAGATCCGGCTGCTCCATAAGCTCAATCAGGCGGAAGCATTCGAACGATTCCTGCACACCAAGTATGTGGGCCACAAACGGTTTGGCCTTGAAGGTGCAGAGAGTCTCATTCCCCTGCTCGACACCGTCCTCAACGCAGCCGTTGATGCCGGGATGGAGGAGGTCGTGATGGGGATGGCCCATCGTGGGCGGCTCAACGTATTGGCGAACACCATCGGCAAGGAATATGCCCGAATCTTCCGCGAGTTCGATGATGCCGACGTGGCTCAGACCCAGGGTTCAGGCGACGTCAAGTATCACCTCGGCTCAAGTGGGATTCACGAGACGGTCGATGGCCGGAAGCTGGTCGTTTCGGTCGTGGCCAATCCCAGCCACCTGGAGGCTGTGGATCCGGTGCTAGAAGGATTCGTCCGTGCCAAACAAGAGCAGCGCGGCTCGGCCGGACACCAAAAGGTGTTACCGGTCCTAATCCACGGCGATGCCGCCTTTGCCGGGCAGGGGGTAGTGGTGGAGACATTGAACATGTCCCAACTGCGGGGCTATCGAACCGGTGGAACCGTTCATATCGTTGTGAACAACCAGGTTGGATTCACCACTTCGAGTCTGGATGCCCGATCAAGTTTCTACGCCACCGATGTAGCCAAGACGGTCCAAGCTCCCATCATTCACGTCAACGGTGACGATCCGGAAGCCGTCGCCAAAGCCGCCGAGCTGGCCTTCGCCTTTCGCCAGGCGTTCAGCAAGGATGTCGTGATTGACATGATCTGTTACCGGCGCCGGGGTCACAATGAGGGCGACGAGCCGTCATATACCCAGCCACTCATGTATCGGCTCATCGATCAGCGCAGGTCGGTCCGCAAGCTCTACATGGAGCAACTCGTCAACACCAAAGAAATCTCCATCGAAGAAGGCGAGGCATTTCTTGAAGAGTTTCGACGGTTGCTCGACATGGCGTTCAATGAAACTCGTGACCTTGATGCAGCGCCTTCGGACCAAGCAGTCGAATCACAACCGTCCGAGGGTCTCAGTTCGTCGGTCGACCGGGCCACACTTGAGCGGATCGTAACGGCCGTTTCCACGCCTCCGGACGGATTTACCGTTCACCCCAAACTGGTTCGGCTCGTCGAGAATCGGCGCCGGATGTTTGATGAAGGGATCGTCGACTGGGGAATGGCCGAAGCGTTCGCGTTTGGATCCATGGCGTTGGATGGAACCTGGGTCCGGCTAGCCGGAGAAGACTCAAAACGAGGGACCTTTTCGCACCGTCATGCCGGCCTGGTGGACTATGAAACGGGCCGGGAGTGGATCGCGCTCCAGGACCTCGCCGATGGGTATGCCAGGCTTCGAATGGTCGACTCGCTCCTCTCCGAGTTCGGTGCACTCGGGTTCGAGTACGGCTACTCGATCGGAGCCCCACAGGCATTTACCGCCTGGGAAGCGCAGTTCGGCGACTTTGTGAATGGTGCCCAGGTGATCATCGATCAGTTCATCTCGGCCGGCGAAGACAAGTGGGGCCAGCGATCCGGGCTGGTCATGTTGCTCCCGCACGGTTCTGAGGGGCAGGGTCCCGAACACTCGTCGGCCCGGTTGGAGCGCTTTCTTCAGTCGTGTGCCGGCGACAACTTGCGAGTTATCGTGCCATCCACCTCCACGTCCTACTTCCATGCCCTTCGCCGTCAGTCGCTCGACCCTATACGGAAACCAATGATCGTCCTCACGCCCAAGAGTCTCCTTCGAACCAAGGGAGCATTCGGGAGCGTCGATCATGTCAGTTCCGGCGAGTTCGAGCCGGTCATCGGTGATTTCGACGTCGTGGCTACCGGCGTGAAACGTGTGGTGTTGTGCTCGGGCAAGGTGTACTACAGCCTGTTGGAGAACCGGTCCGCGGAGGTGGCGTTGGTTCGGGTTGAACAGCTTTATCCGTTCCCCGACGCGGAGCTGATGGCCGAGCTTGGTCGATACCGTCGCGGAGTAGAGGTCACCTGGCTCCAGGAGGAGCCAGCCAACATGGGTGCCTGGACGTTCATTCGCCCCCGGTTGTCGGCGTTGATCGGTGGGGATATCGTATTGATCAGCCGCCCGGCATCAGCCAGTCCGGCCAGCGGGAGCCACCATCAACACGACCGCGAGCAGGGTGCGCTCAGCGAACAGGCCTTCCGGTAGCCCTCGAGGGGCTCTGGGTGTCGAGCTAGAAATCCGGGGGAGGCAGGTATCTGGCTTTGGTGACTTCCCCATCGGCTACGGATAGCTTCCACACCGAACCTTTCTTCGTGTCAAATGGCTCGCTGAGCTGCATGCCACGTCTGGCCAGATATTCCATGACGCCAGCAATCACATCGCCATGCGAACTAATGGCCGATCGGCCGGTCGAGAGCTCTCGCAACAGCTCGGCGGTGGCCTTCGGGTCGGCGCCTTCGGCCAATGCCGGATGTTTTTCGATTTCGATCCCGGTTGCCGCTGAAAGTGGCTCAACAGTCTGCACACAGCGGACAAAAGGACTGGAGAGGATTCGATCGAGCCCTTTGTCGGCGTATCGCTCGCGGATAGCCATGGCTTGTTGGCGTCCGATCACCGATAACGGTCTGGTGCGATCGTCGCCGGTCCACGTTCGTCGATGACCCGCCTCGGCGTGGCGGATCAACTGGATCCACGGCTTCCCAACCCACCACATTTGTTTCAACGATCCGTAAAAATCCCGGTCCCGTTCATATGTCAATATGTCGGCGACCTTGTGGGCGGGGACCCACTGCACCTTGTCGACCTCGCTGTTGGGTTTGAACGAGCCATGTGAGTACGCCATTTCCCACATGTGGACGATCTTCGGCGAACCGCTGCCGGTCAGATATTCGATGGTGCCAAGCAATTTGCCGAGACGGCAGTAAAGGTTGGTTTCTTCGGCGACTTCGCGCCGGGCCGTCATTCGGATGGCTTCGCCATCGTCTTGCTTCCCCTTCGGGAAAGTCCAGTCCCTATAACCAGGACGGTGAACGAGCAAAACATCGACGCTGCCGTTCTTGTTCGGACGCCAAATGAGCCCGCCTCCGGCACGTATCTCAGAAGTGATGATGCCCACCGGCTATTGCCACATCGGTTTACGGGCGCCAAGTTTGGCAGGGGCCGCCGTATCGGTCAGGTCGATCTCTGTCCAGTCGCACACCAGGCACGCCCTCATGGTTATGCCGCCCCCGGGCCGGGTCGGTTCGGACATCTTATGGCCCCGCCGACAACTGCGGCTGTCCCGGTGCCGGCCGGCCTTCACGTTCGCGGGGTCTCGTCGTCGCATTCGTCAGGAGATTACTCGCCCGGGACGAGGAGGGGTGGTTCGTCAACTCTGGGGGCGGACGCGTCGGTGGCTCGGGTCGATCTCGCTCCAACCGCTGAGGAGCATGAGGTCGCGTCGGTTGCTGAGGTCGGCTTTCTTGAGGATGTTTCGCACATGGGTAGCGGCCGTCGCTTTTGAAATGAACAGCATGTCGGCGATCTGTGCGTCCGTAATGGATCCCTCGGCGATGACGCTCACCACCTCGAGCTCACGAGTAGTAAGGCCGAGGTCGGCGACCGAGGTCTCCGGGATCTGATTGGACAGGGCGGCCATCATGCGCTCGGCTTTCCTCATGGGCTCGGCGAGCTCCCGCACCACCCGTACGAACATGTACGCCAACCAGAACGAGCCGAGCATGACAATGAAGCCGAAAGTCATCGCGGTGGCGATCGAATTGGTCACCACCAGGTCGAGGTGAGCGATGCCCGTAAGTAGGAAGAAGGCCCCGACCATCGACATGATCAATGAGGCAAGGGCGATGGCACGTATGAGCCGGGCGAATCGGGGTTCCGAAATTTTGTGGGCTTCGCGCAAGACGGATATGCCTGCGAATAAGAACAGTCCTGTCATGACGGCGGCTGTGATCGAAAAAGCCAGAGCCATCTGAATCCCTTTTCCCGCTGCGATAAGGCTAGCCCTCATCGGGGAGTTTTACTATAGCGGTAGCCGTGCTACCGAGAGTGGGATCTGTGTCCGGGCTCCCGGTCGGTAGTATCGGACCATGATCCGGATCCGACCCGAAGTAGCTTCGATACACCCGTACGTGGCGGGGCGAACAACGGCGGCAGTGGCGGCCGACATCGGGTTCGATGAACTCGATATCGTCAAACTCGCTTCAAACGAGTGTCCTGACGGCCCGTTCCCGTCAGTCATGGGGGTGGTTGGTGACGCAGTCATGACAGCCAACCGCTATCCCGACAATGCCATCCGCGAATTGGCGCCATTGACGGCTCAACACCTCGGCCATGGGGCGGACAACCTGTGGTTTGGAGCTGGCACTTCGGCGATCTTGCGCGAAGTCGCCCTGGCCGTAGGAGGTCCGGGGACTTCGGCGGTTTTCCCAGATCCCTCTTTTGTCATTTACGAGCTAGCGACTCAATTGGCTGGTGCTACCGGCCGCCCGGTGCGGCTCGACGGCAATTATCGCGTCGACCTCAATGGGCTGCTTGACGCCATCGATGAGACGACGAGCGTCGTGTATCTGTGTTCCCCGAACAACCCGACCGGGACCCTGACACGGTCGGAAGACACCCGTCTATTTCTTGATGCGGTCCCAGACGACGTGTTGGTGGTGGTGGACGAGGCGTATGGCGAATATGTCACGGATTCCGAATGGGCCACGATGATTCCCGAAGCGGTGCGCCGCCCCAACGTCATTGTCACCAAGACCTTCTCGAAGGTGTTCGCGTTGGCAGCTTTTCGGATCGGCTATGCGGTCGGTATGCCCGCCACCCTGGCACAGCTACGAAAAGTGCAGGCTCCGTTTACGGTCACCACGGTTGCGCAAGTGGCCGCAGCCGAGTCATTGCGCCAACCTGGCGAGCTCGCCAGGCGCCAGGAGTCCAACGCCGCCGGTCGTCGGGCTCTTGAGGCCGGGTTGGCCGATCGAGGATTCCGGTATGTGCCGAGTCAGGCCAACTTCGTGTTCCTGCCGATGGATGATCCCGCCGGCATGTTTCAAGCGCTCCAGAGCCTTGGAGTTATCACCCGATCAACCCCGGGTGGTCTGCGGGTGTCGGTTGGCAGCGACGCAGAGCTCCGAAGGTTCTTTGAGGCGTTCGACGAACTCGGGTTGGTCTAAACGAAGGCCAGGCGTAGCCTGTCATTCGCCAGTTTTTTGAATAGGGCCTAAACCGCTGTTTATAAGGGGAACATTCTCGTGAAAGCTCTTGTACGTTTACTGTCGCGCGCGGTTCAGCGCTTCCCGTGGCTCACGGTCGGGTTGGTGCTGATGGTGGGTATCGGTCTGTCGTACTTCAACCAATTTGCAGTTCAGGCCGATGCGAATGATGGGTTTGCCCCGGAGGCCGCGGCGCTGGATGCATCGACCCGGATCGGCGAATTGTTCGGAGACGAGTCGTCCGGTTCAGTACTTCAGGTAATCGTGTCATCCGATGACGTTGTTTCAGCGGAAGGCGCTCAGGTCGTCCACGCCATCACCGAGGCCTTGGCTGCGTCGGAGCTGAGCGGGGATCTGGCAGAATCGAACGGGCAGCCTCCAGTGGTCAGCTTCCTCGCTCCGCTGGAGGGAGCGGCCGGCCAAGGGCCCTCCGTCCAGATCGCGGTTGGCGGGCCCGATGTGATCAGCCCCGCCGGACTGGCAGCCTCGCAAGCCCTACAGCAAGCCGTCTTCAGCTCGGCGGCGGGTGCCAAGGTGCCAACCGACGGTCAACAGCCTCCGGTTACCAGCTTCCTGGCGGCCATGGAAGGGGCGACTGCCCAGGGACCGTCGATACAAGTCACTGTACGTTCTTCTGACGGCGATGTGTTCACGGCTGAGGGGCTGCAAGCCGTTCAAGCGGTCCAAGGTGTCGGGTTTGGTGTTTTCGGAGCCAAACTGCCCGAGGGTGATCA
>Ga0326597_10012846_pt1 | contig 11027 bp, 6 predicted proteins | sample RVTome_12_FD_203789 | JGI IMG/M metagenome (GOLD analysis project Ga0326597, IMG submission 203789) | Soil microbial communities from uranium-contaminated site in the Upper Colorado River Basin, Wyoming, United States - RVT100D185 | ecosystem: Environmental > Terrestrial > Soil > Contaminated >... | reverse complement strand
CCGTTGTTGACGTGCGCGACCGGGTCGACTTTCAGCGGGTCGGAGGCGGACTTGAGCGTCAGCGAGGGGCAACCCGAGAGCCGGATGCAGGAGTGGTCGCCCGTGCAGGTGTCCTCGTCGACGCCGAAGCGCTCGCGCACCACGCGCTCGCCGCGCTCGAGCCTGGCCGCGTTCAGCGGCTTCAAGCGCCGCTGGCGTTCGAGCTGGCATTCCCCCTCCGCGATGATCACTTTGAGTCCCGCGAAGGAACTTGTCATCGCGTCCTTCAGCGTCCTGGCCATTTTCGAGACGCGGTAATTGTGGACCGTTTGCATCCACTGCACGCCCAGACCGGTCAGCGTCTTCTCGATGCTCATGTCGGGCGACTTGAACTCGGTCTGGTGAGGCGAGGAGGGGATGTTCTGCGTGCCGGTGGCCGACGTATAGCCGTTCTTCATGATAAGCAGGATACCGTCGTTCTTGTTGAATACAGCGTTCGCCACGCCCGATGTGAGCCCGTTGTGCCAGAAGCCGCCGTCGCCCATGATGGTGACGGTACGGCGACCGAACATCGGCTGCACCGCGGAATTCGAGGCGAGGCCCAGGCCGTAGCCCAGCACGGTGTTGCCGATGTTGAACGGCGGCAGCGTCGAGAAGGTGTGGCAACCGATGTCGCCCGAGACGTGGAACGCGCCCGTCTCGCGCTCGACGAGTTTCATCGCCGCAAAGGCCGGCCGTTCCGGACAGCCGATGCAGAACCCCGGCGGACGTGCCGGAACCGCCGCTCCGAGAAGTTCGGCGGCCTGTTGCCGGGCCGCGGTGAGGCGCTCTCGCACCTGGCCGGCGGCATGCGTGTCCACGCCGCGCGGGGCGGCCGTTTCGATGAAACGCGCGACGCCGTCGAGCACCACCGCATTGGTGTATTCGCCGGCCATCGGCAGCACGTCCTTGCCGTGGACCCGTATTTCGTTCGCCTGCGCCCGGCGCAGCATCGCCTGCACGGCGTCTTCGATATAGGCCGGCTGGCCTTCCTCGATGATCAGCAGCGCGCGCTTGCCCTCGCAGAACGGGACCACTTCCTCCGGCACCAGGGGGTAGGTGACATTGAGGCAGTAGATCGGCAGCTTCGCGCTGCCGAACGCGTCCGAGAGCCCCAGTTGCTGCAGCGCGCGCACCGCGCAGTTGTAGAGGCCGCCCTGACAGATAATGCCGATCTCTTCGCCCAAGGGCGCGTCGCTGCCGGCGAAGAATTCGTTCAACTTGTGCTCGCGGATGAATTTCACCGCGGCCGGCCAGCGCACCTCGATTTTGTGCTTTTCCTGGGCGTAGGTGGAAGGCGGCAGGCAGATGCGCTCGTAGTCGAAATCGGGATGCTCCAGCAGGTGCCGGCGTGAGATGAGCGGCGCCTTGTTGTCGCGGGCGATGAAGCTGCCGTGCAGGTGGCAGGCGCGGATGCGCAGTTCGAGGAATACCGGCGTGTTGGACGCCTCGGAGAGCTCGAATCCCTTTTCGACCATGTGCACGATGGTCGCCAGATTGGGACGCGGGTCGAGCAGCCAGATCTGCGACTTCATCGCGAAGGCGTGGGAGCGCTCCTGGATGATCGAGGCGCCCTCGCCGTAGTCTTCGCCGATTACGATCAGCGCCCCGCCCATCACTCCCGCCGAGGCGAGGTTGGACAGCGCGTCGGAGGCGACGTTGGTGCCGACGGTCGACTTCCAGGTCACCGCGCCCCGAACCGGGTAGTTGATCGAGGCGCCCAGCATCGCCGCCGCGCCGGCTTCCGATGCGTTGGTTTCGATGTGGATGCCCAGTTCGTCCATGATGTCGCGCGCATCGTTGAGCACGTCCATCATGTGCGACACCGGCGCGCCCTGGTAGCCGCCGACGTAGGACACGCCCGACTGCAGCAGCGCCTTGGTCACCGCGAGTATCCCCTCGCCGTGGAAGGTCTGGCCGCGGCCGAGCTTGAGCAGTTCGACTTCGGCTTCGAATGAGCGCTCCATGCGTTCTCCTCGGGATCGGGCGCCGGTTCGCCGCATGCCGCGACCGCCCGCGTCACTATTTCGATTCCGGCAAGCTCGGATCGAGTTCCCGACGCCGTTTCCTCTGACTGTTGGGGGACACAGACGGGGGATACCGGCGGGGGATACAGGCGGGTGGGGGGAAGCGTCCAGCCCCGTTCCCGCTTGAGCCCCGTTCCCGCTTGCCCTATTGTTCCATCGTTGGATCAGCGCGGCAACTGTGCAAACCACGCCTGTCAATCTGCGCGGTACCCACACGAGGTCCGCGGGTAAGAAGGGCTCGGGCATCGGGTCGTGCCCGATTATGCTTAAGCGCCCCGGGGAACGGCTGCGCGCGGCGTGTGAGATAAGTAACTCTGCCGCATCGTCACCTGGCGTACTCGTGTATGGTCGCGGTTTCCCCAATCACGCAGGAACTTCGTATGGCCCAGCGCATCCAGGGCGTGCTCTCGCCCGTCGTCACCCCGTTCAAACGCGATCTTTCGCCCGATCCCGAGCGCTACGTGCGCCACTGCAAATGGCTGCTCGATCATGGCTGCGCGGGACTGGCCGTATTCGGCACCAACAGCGAGGCCAATTCGCTCTCGGTGGACGAGCGCATGCTGCTGCTCGAGGCGCTGGTGCAGGCAGGCGTGCCAGCCGCGAAGCTGATGCCCGGCACCGGCATGTGCGCGCTTACCGACTCGGTTCGGCTGACCGCGCACGCCGTCACGCTCGGCTGCGCCGGCGTGCTCATGCTGCCGCCGTTCTATTACAAGGGCGTCTCCGAAGCGGGCCTGTACCGCAGTTTTTCCGAGTTGATCGAGCGCGTGGGCGATGCACGGCTGCAGCTCTACCTGTATCACATCCCGCCGGTGTCGCAGGTGCCCATCACGCCCGCGCTGATCGAGCGCCTGCTCAAGGCCTATCCCGAGTCGGTCGCCGGCCTCAAGGATTCCTCGGGCGACTGGAACAACACCAAGGCCGTGCTCGATGGTTTCGCCAGTTCGGGGTTCGATGTATTCGCCGGCAGCGAAGTGTTCCTGCTGGCCAACCTGCGCGGCGGCGGCAAGGGCTGCATCACGGCCACCGGCAACGTCAATCCGGAGGCGATTGACCGCGTGTACCAGAACTGGCGTGCGCCCGAGGCCGATGCGCTTCAAGCCGGCATCAGCGCGACACGGGACTTGCTGCAGAACTATCCGATGATTCCCGCGCTGAAGGCCATGATCGCCCATTGGGGCGGCGACCCGGATTGGGCGACGATGCGCCCGCCGCTGGTCGAACTCACCGCCGAGCGGCAGCGCTCGCTGCTGGCGGAACTGGACTCTGCCGGATTCGACATGCCTGGACTCGCCGCGCGCTGATCCGGCGGGAATGCCGGGCGCCGCGAGTCGACTCGGCCTCTATTAGCGACCGAGGGCAGCGTCGGGCGGGCGAAACGTCGCGCGGCCCGGGCGGCCGGCGCGCGACGCTTCCCGATGCGCAGGGGTCGCCCGACAGCGACCGAAGTGCGCGCGAACTCTCTCAGCGAACCGCCGTGACGTTGGTCAGGGAGAACGTGTTGCCGTCGTAGGTCAGATCGGCGTTGTAACTGTTGGCGCCCGTGATACCGGGCACGAGCACGGTTGGGATGGAAAGGACGTTATTGATGAACGTGGCCCCCGTTGCGTTGGGATTCGCGATCAATTGCCCGCGCAACTCTCCGCCGGCAGCCAGCGTGCTGTGGATATTGAAGTACATGTTGCCGGCCAGAAGGTCGGTTTCCTGGGCGGCCGTAAGCGTTACCGCGCCAGCCGAGCGGCCGCTGTTCTTGGTGACCATATCGGTGGTCGAAACCGCGACCGCGACGCCGGCAGATGCCCCACCTACGGGCGACGGGGCGTGGAAATGCGCGTTGGTCACGGTGGAGTCGGTGGTGCCCTTGTTCAACTGCCAGGTGACGTTGTACATCAGCACCTTGGTGACGTTGTCGTAGAGCGCCGTAATCCTGCCGTAGCCGTTCGAAGTGATGGCCGGAACTTCCTGTGTAGGCGTTATCGGATTGGAGATGAAGGCGAATACTTCCGCCGCTGCCGTGCCCGATAGTCCCAGCATGGCGAACGCGGCCGCAAACAGACTGGCTTTCCTCATCGTGGATTCTCCTCTTGGTGAAAGGTGGTGAAAGGGACCGATGCGCGGTCCTGCCGCGCCGATCGCTGTAACAGACCGGACCTGCGTTTTATTCCCCGTGCCCGCAGTCGCGCACGCAAGGCGCGCGTGCGTTGGGCGGCGGGCCGGTCGACGCCGGGCGGTAACCCAGCTTGCACGGATCGCGGGTGTTAATCGTGGTAGGTCAGGGCCTTAGGGAGCGAGCTCGCCGAAGCGTTCGGCGAAGCACGCCTGCGCCGCCTCGATCCGATAGGCGTGAGCACCGATTTTCATGCTGTTTCCGGGTCCAGCGCGATCAGTATCTTGCCCGAGCGCCCCGATCGGTCGGCATGTGCGGCGGCCTCGCCTACCTGCTCCAAAGGATAAACGGCCTCGATGTCGGATCGGAGAAATCCTGCGGCCACGTCGTCGGCCAGGCGGTGAAGGGTGGAAGCGATTTTGTCCAGCGGCGTCGATCGGTACCAGGCGGTCAGCCAGAAACCGCGCAATGCCAGCCCGTGCTGGAACAATCGGCGTCCATCCAATTGGCTCGGTGCTCGGCCCTGCGTTCCGTAGACCACCAATTGCGCGCCGTCGCCCAGGGCCGCCGCCATGGCATCGGTGCCGGGCCCGGTAATGGCGTCAAAACCGAGTTTGATATGGGCGCCGCCGGTGGCTGACTTGACCGCGGCGCGAAGGCGCTCCGGATCGCTCAGGTCATCGACGAGGACCACGGTTGCGCCGCGGTCCCGCAGCGCATCGCCCCGGTCATTGCGGCGCACCACATTGACTGTGTGGATGCCCCGTTTTGCGGCAAGTTGAATGACATATTGTCCGACTCCGCCGTTGGACGCATTTTGCATGACCCAGTCACCGGCCTCCAGCGGGCCGAATTCGCAAAGTAGACCATTCGCCGTGGCCGGGTTGACCTTGAGCATGGCCAACTGATCCAAGGGACCGCTTGCCGGAACCTTGATGAGCAATTCCTCGCGCACTGCCAGCCGCTCCTGCCAGGTATTGCGCGGCATCGGGATGACGAGGTCGCCGACCCGAACGGTGGCTACGCCATCTCCCACGGCCTCCACGCGCCCGAGCCCCTCGGTGCCCGGAATGAACGGAAATTCCACATCCCGGTTGTAATTTCCCTTGATCGTCAGCAGATCGGCCGGGTTGACGGGAGCCAATAGCATGCGCACGACGACCTTGCCCGCGGCCGGTGCATCCGGGTCCGGAACGTCAGCGCACTTAACGACGTCCCGAGGCGCCCCGTAACCCGTGATGCTCGCGGCTCTCATCGTATCTCCCCCGGGTATCCGATCCGCAACGTCGCCGATCCACCCGAGGCCATCGCCTAAATGAAAAAGTCGTTCATCCCCGCCGGCGGCGTGATGGGCCCCGGTTCGACGACCCAGGGCGCGAGTACATCGGACATCGGCAACTGGATTGCCACCAACAGAAGCCCACCGTCGTCACGTCGGCCAACGCGCCGCCTCAGAAGTGCAGCGAAATGTCGCGGTGTACGGACGTGCAACTCGCCATGTCGAGCGCCTGCTCCCGCGTCAACCGGCTCTGCAGGCGCAGGCCTATGGTTTCGCGTATCGCCGCCTCGTAGGCCTGCAGCCCCGGCAGCAGCGCGGCTTTGGCGCGCTGGCGCCACGCCACTTCATCGCTGAAGATCTGCTGGGCCTTCGCCATCGACGCGTTCGCATTCTTCAGGTCGGGTTTTCTTGCGCGCAGTGCCCGGCGCGCGCCGGACAACGCCGAGCGGATCTCGTTTGCCCCTTTGATGCCCGCGACCCTCTTCGCGAGTTTCTCGATTCGGTCGACGTCTTCTGCAGACGGGCCGCTCGCGACGCGGTCGCGCAGTTTCGCGATATCGCCCTTCAGCGCGGCAAGGGCGTCGGCCGCGGCGGCGGTCTGAACGAGCTCGTTGATCGGCTCGTAGGCATCGTCAACGTTGCGGCGATAGGCGCGGCGCGCGTTCAGTTCGGCCTTTTGCAGGGCGCCGAATGCCTTTTTCTCCTTCTCCCAGCGGGCGGGTACCCGGGCGAGGATAGCCCTGCGCTCGGCTTCGAGCGCGGCGATCTGAGCCTGCAGTTCTTCCTTGCGGCCGGGCTGGGCTTTGCCAAAGCGGCCGAGCTGCTCAAGACGCCCCGCGAGCAGCTTGATCTTCGCGGAGACAAGCAGCGCCTGCTGCCGCAGCGAACTCACCTCGACGTGCAGCGGCCGATAGGCGTCGGTCTGCGCCCGCACCGCAGCCTCGGTTACCTTGATATCCTGCACCAGCGCGAAGGTCTTCTGCGCCTTGGCCAGCGCCCCTTCGGCGCCACGGCGCAGCTCCCGCGGCAGGGCGCTGTAGTCCAATCCGCGCGCGCGTTCGATGGCCGTGCGGATGGCATCGCCGTCGCGCGCGTACTCGCTCATCACGCGCTCCTCGAGGCAGATCTGGAGCCTGGGATTGAGCGGCGGCGGCCCCGTCTCGGACAGGAGCGAGATGCGGCTGGGCAGGTAGTTCACCAGTGGAGGCTCGACCGCCACGACAGCGAGCACGATCAACTGCAGGCCGATGAACGGCACGACGCCCCGGTACATCGCTATCGTCTTCACAACAGGCGGCGCGACGCCGCGCAGATAAAAGAGCGCGAAGCCGAACGGCGGGGTGAGGAAGGATGTCTGGATGTTGAGCCCGATCATGACCCCCAGCCATACCGCGGTGACGTTGGCCGCCGGGTCCATCAGGAGGATCGGCGCCACGATCGGCACCACCACCACGGCGATTTCGATGAAGTCGAGGAAGAATCCGAGCAAGAAAATCACCGCCATCACGGTCACGAACTGGGCCCAGAAGCCGCCCGGCAGCGTGGTCAGGAAATTCTTGACGATCTCCTCGCCGCCGAACGCGCGGAAGGCAGCGGTGAGCATCGCCGCGCCGAGCAGGATGATGAACACCAGCGAGGTCGTCTTGGCTGTGTCGACCATGACCGAGCGCAGGGTGTCGCCCTCGCGCAGCGCGCGCAGGCCGCTCCAGAACAGGGCGACGAGGAATCCGATGACGGCGATCGTGACCAGCACCAGCGCCACCACGTCGCCCGTGCTTTGGAGGTTCTTCACGTTGACCGGAGCGATGCTCGCGATCAAGCCGATCGCAAGCACCGAGACCAGGGCGAGGGAGGCCGGCCAGTATGCGTCGCGGCGCCCCTCGTGCAGGCTCGCGCCGGCCATGATCATCGCGCCCACCGCGCCGATGGCGCCGGCCTGGTTCACGGTCGCGATACCCATGATAATCGAGCCGAGCACGACCAAAATGAGCGTCAGCGGCGGCACCAGCGACACCAGCACCTTCACCAGGAACTGCCGGTCGAACTTCCCCTCGTAGGGCACGGCGGGCGCCATTTTCGGTCGCAGCAGCGCGAGCACGAATATGAAAATCATATAGGCCGCGACCAGCAACAGGCCCGGGACGAACGCGCCCATGAACATGTCGCCGGCGCTGGTCGACACCATGTCGAACACCGTGGGCATCATCAGCTCGCCGGTGGATTCCTTGAACAGCGCCTTGCGCGCGCTGCTCGCCTGATCGACCGCGCTTGCGAGCTGGTCTGCGAGGATGATCAGCACGATCGAGGGCGGGATGATCTGCCCGAGCGTGCCCGAGGCCGCGATGGTTCCGGTCGAGAGCGCGTTGGAGTACTTGTTGCGCATCATAACCGGCAGCGAGATCAGCCCCATCGCGACCACGGTCGCGCCCACGATGCCGGTGGTCGCGGCGAGCAGCGCGCCGACGAAAACGACCGAAATGCCGAGACCGCCGGGTAGCCGCCCGAACAACTGGGCCATGGTGACCAGCAGGTTCTCGGCGATACGCGAACGCTGCAGCATGATGCCCATGAACACGAACAGCGGGATCGCGATCAAGGTGTCTCGCTCTGCCTCCCAGTAGACGCCGCGGAAATTGGTCACGCCCGCGGCCAGCCACTCCACCGGGCCGCCCTGGGCAAAGTAGGCGCTCGGGTCGCCGGCGAAGACCCAGCCCGCGAGCGCGGCCGCGCCTATGGTCAGGACCGCCGCGCCGGGAAGCGCGAACGCGACCGGGAAGCCGGATCCGAGCGCGAGCGCCATCACCACTACCAGCATCAGTACGAAAAAAACATCCATCGGGGGCGATTCGCTCGCGGGCGGTTCAGGCGGCGGTCACGGGCGCGGCCTTGCGTTTGCCCGAATCGCCGCGATAGTCGGCCACGCTTTCAAGGAAATAGGCCGAGAACTGGATCATCATGGTGGCGGCGAAAATCGCGAGGAATGCCGCCATCAGGTACTTGATGTACATGCCGTATCCTGACTGGGTCACCTCCAGCGCGAGCAGCGGGCTGGAGATAATGCCGGTCTTGTCGCTCATGCCGAGGATGAGAATGGTCCAGCACAGGGGCAGCCCCAGAAGCACGGAACCGACGGCGTTCACCAGCCCTTTGGTCCGGTCCGAGAAGTTGGTGTAGAAAACGTCGACGCGCACATGCCCTTCCTCGATCAGGGTATAGGCGCTGGAGAACAGGAACAGGCCCGCGTACCACATGCGCACCAGGTCGCCCATGAAGGCCTGTTCGTAGGAGAGCACGAATCGGGTAATCACGATCAGCAGCTCGGCTGCGACCACGAGCAGCGCGAGCCAGATGAACCCAAGGCTGCGGCTCACCGCGGCGAGCACCAGCGAAGCGAGAATCAGGGGCCCGTGCACGTAGGGCGCGCGGAAATGGTTACGCCCCAGGTCTTGTGCCAACTTCTGGCCGAACACGCCCTCGAGCAGCCCCTCCACGCGCAGGAAGGAGATCACAGCGTCGGCGAGCCCGACGAGCAGCACACTCCAGAAGGCTGCGGCCGCGATGTACGCGGCGATTCGCGCCATTACGGCTTCGTCCCGGCGCAGGCTGCGCTCACGGGTGAGCGCCACGTAGGCCGCGGGGCCGACGACGGCGAGCAAGTAAAGTGACAACTGCATCCAGGCGAGCAGCGGAGCGTTGGACCCTAAGGCCGCGCCCGTGCCTGGCCAGGCGCGCCAAAAGCTCAGGTAGGCATTGGCGATAAAGGCGAACAGCATCGCGACGACTATCCACGCGGCGCAGCGCGCGCCCAGCGCAAGCGGCGTAGGCGCATAGGCTTGCCCGGCTGCGCCCGGAGACGTGGATTCGATGCGGATCTCCTCGCGAAAAAGCGGGACGGGGCTTTTGCCCCGTCCCGCGTCTGACACCACCCGAGCTCGGCCTAGATGCCGATGACGCGGTTGCGCTTCATCGAGTAGCCGACATCAGCCAGCTTCAACCATCCGCCTACGTCCTTGCGCGCGGCGGCGAAGCTATCGTGGACCCGGGCCGCGAGATTACTGTGCGCGCGCGTTTCGGCGTAGACCTGATCCGCCGCCTTGCCGAAGCTGTCGTAGATCTCGTCCGAGAACTCGCGCAGCTTGACGCCATGCTCCTTGACCAGCCGGTTGAGGTAGGTGGCGTTGAGCGCGTTCGCCTCCGACATCATCAGCTCGCATTCCTGCACGCAACAGGACTCGATCATCAACTGTTCGGACTTCGACAGCTTGCTCCACCAGGACTTGTTCATGCCGAAGGAAATGAAGCCGCCCGGCTCGTGCATGCCCGGCCAGTAGTAATACTTGGCCGCCTCGTAGAATTTGAGGAAGTAATCGTTGTACGGCCCGACCCACTCGGTCGCGTCGATGGCGCCGGAGACCAGGTTCTCGTAGATCTGACCGCCCGGCAGGGAGACCGGGGATGCGCCCAGCTTCGCCATGACGTCGCCGCCGAGACCCGGAATGCGCATCTTGAGTCCCTTGAGATCGTTCGCGGTGTTGATCTCCTTGCGAAACCAGCCGCCCATCTGTACGCCGGTGTTGCCACAGGGCAGGCACTTTATGCCGAAACCGCCGGACAACTCGTCCCACAGCTGCTGACCGCCGAGGTTGAAAATCCACGCGCCCATTTCGGCGTAGGTGAGGCCGAACGGCACCGAGGTGAAGTAGCCAAAGGCGGGATGCTTGCCCTTCCAGTAGTATTCGGCCCCGATATAGGCTTGCGCCTTGCCCGAAGCCACGGCGTCGAACACGTCGAAAGCACCGACCCGCTCGCCAGCCGCATAGTATTTGACGTTGAGTCGCCCCTCCGAGATGTCGGTGATGCGCTTGGCGAGTCGCTGCGCGCTCGTTCCCAAGCCCGGGAAGTCGCGTGGCCAAGTCGACACGATCACCATTTCCTTGCGCGATTGCGCGATGGCCGGAGCAGCCAATGTGCTCGCTGCGACTGCGGTCCCGGCGGCCGCTCCCTTCAGGAACTTACGACGTTTCATGATCAAACCTCCTCATTGGTTGACAAAGCGACAGGAGAAGCAATTTCCCGCGGCAAGCCAAGATCGGGCCGCCAGCGCGGGTAGGAGAAGCCTGGGTCGGGTACCGGACTGCGCGTAATTCATGTTCATTCCGGCTTCCTCCTCGAGGGCAAATGGACGCGATTTCGGACGGCATGATCAATCCACTACATGGCAATCTACGACAATCCCGCGCGCGGCGCAATTTTCCTGCCAGCGCCCTCTCGCCTCGGGAGCGGTTCGCGGAGCAGGTGATGGCCGAGCCGTGGCTGGCCAGGCGATGCTCGAGTGCCGATCGCGCGGTGCGTAAGGATTGCGCCGATGGCGCGCTGCGTCAGAATTCCTTTGAGCGCTCAGCCGGACAGGACGCGCGGCAGCCAGAGCGTGATCGCCGGAAACGAAATCAGAATCGTAAGGCGAACGATTTCGGCAAGGAAGAACGGCACTACCCCGAGGAAAGTCTCGCTCATCGGCACGTCCGGGGCCAGCGCTGAAATGACGAATACGTTCATCCCCACTGGCGGTGTGATCAGACCCAATTCGACCACGATG
>Ga0326597_10012845_pt1 | contig 11027 bp, 10 predicted proteins | sample RVTome_12_FD_203789 | JGI IMG/M metagenome (GOLD analysis project Ga0326597, IMG submission 203789) | Soil microbial communities from uranium-contaminated site in the Upper Colorado River Basin, Wyoming, United States - RVT100D185 | ecosystem: Environmental > Terrestrial > Soil > Contaminated >... | reverse complement strand
GGTGCTCACCATGGAGCAACTGGACGCCAGGCAGAAGCAGGTGGCCGAGCGCGTCATGAACGTTTCGAGCGCGGGTCTCGCCGGTCCCTATGCCATGCTGCTGCGAAGTCCGGACCTGTTGGAGCGATATCTCGGCATGACGGACTACCTGCGCTTCAACACCTCGCTGCCGCGGCACCTCAACGAGATGGCGATTCTGATGGAGGCGCGGATGTGGGACGCGCAGTACGAATGGTGGGCGCACTATCCGATCGCCCTCAAAGCGGGCTTGCGCCAGTCGATTGCCGACGACATCCGCGACGGCAGGCGGCCGACCGGCCTGGCTCCGGACGAAGAGGTGGTCTACGACGTGGTCGTCGAGCTGCTGCGCGACCGCGATCTAACGGACGAGACGTTTGCGCGCGCGAAGGCGATCCTGGGCGAGCAGCCGCTGATCGATTTGGTCGCGGTGACCGGCTTCTACGTCATGGTGTCGACCGTGATACACGCTGGCCGGATCGAAATTCCGAACGACGATCCGCCGCCGCTGCCGATATTGATGAAGAAGTGACCCGGTGAACTTCCCTTCACACGCGGTGTCGAGCAGGGTCCGAATGTCGTGCACGAAGGACTGAGAAACGGCACCTCTTGACGCAGCGTGGATCGCAACCATCGAGGTCCTCTAAATTGACACAGGGGCTGCCTGCTGACCTTACGAGCATGAGCGCATCACGGCTGTCCGCAGCCATTCGCGCACGACACGTCAGCTGCGTCGAAGTGATGCGGGCGTACCTCGAGAGAATTCATCGGTACAACCCGGTCTACAACGCCATCGTGAGCATGGTCGCCGACGATCAGTTGATACTCCAGGCAGAAGTCGCCGACCGCGCGTTGGACAACGACGAATACTGGGGCTGGATGCACGGTATGCCGCATGCCGTCAAGGACCTCGCCAACGTGGAAGGACTCGAGACGAGCCAGGGCTCGAGAATCTTCGCGGGGACAGTCGCCGACCAGGACGATCTTCATGTTGCCAGAATCCGTGCGCAGGGAGCCATCTTCATCGGCAAGACCAATACGCCTGAATTGGGCCTGGGGTCTCAGAGCTACAACGACGTGCACGGTACGACGAAGAACGCGTACGACCCGCGCCTCACGGCGGGCGGCAGCAGCGGTGGTGCTGCGTGCGGCATGGCCACGCACATGCTGCCAACCGCCGACGGCAGCGACATGATGGGTTCGCTGCGAAACCCCGCAGCCTTCAACAACGTCATCGGATTTCGACCGAGCCAGGGACGGGTTCCCGGCGTCCCGAGCCAGGATCTGTACTACCAGCAACTGTCGGCGATCGGACCAATGGGCCGGAATGTCGAGGACACCATTCGCCTGCTCGGAACGATGGCCGGCTACGATTCACGCGCGCCGCTGAGCTTGAGAGATGAGATTCCCGGGTACGAGGAGTTTCACCCGACCGACCTCGCCGGCTTCCGGGTCGGGTGGCTGGGCGACTACGGAGGTTACCTGCCGACCGAACCGGGTCTACTGGACCTCTGCGAGCGAAGCCTCGAGAACATCTCGAGGCACGGCGCGATCGTCGAGCGGTGCGCGCCCGCCTACGACATGGCGAGGCTCTGGCACACCTGGCTGACGCTTCGCCACTGGGCGCTGGGCAACGACAGAGCCCTCTACGACGACCCGGAGAAAAGGAGACTGCTGAAGCCGGAAGTCGTCTGGGAGATCAAGGGCAGCTTCGACATTCCGGCATCGCGGGTCGCGGCGGCTGCGATTGCCAGGTCCGACTGGTACAGGGCTCTGCTCACGCTGTTCGAGCGCTACGACCTTCTGGCGCTGCCGACCGCACAGGTGTTTCCGTTCTCCGCCGACATTCACTGGCCATCGTCGATCGATGGTCGGGCCATGGACACCTATCATCGATGGATGGAGGTTGTCATTGGCGGAACACTCGCCGGACTGCCCGTAGTCAATCTGCCGGCCGGGTTCGACAAACAGGGCCGACCAATGGGCATGCAGTTCATCGGGCGAATGGCGCACGACCGCGACGTGCTCGAATTCGCCATGGCCTATGAGGCCGTCGCGGATTACCTGGCTCAGCGGCCCACGCTGCAAGAAGACCTTCGGTCTCTGTAGTGGATGTGTCGCGTCGCGCCGCTTGGTCGCGGACACCGGCGCACGCGGTCGCGAGCGCGCTCGGCGCGGATGCCAACCTGTCGCCGCCACCCTGCACCCTTGGAAGGGCCGCTGCACCGTTCCGAAAATGAACTCCTAGTTCACCGGAAGCCCGAGCAGTCGTGCGGGGTTGTCCTTGGTCATCTGCGCGAGCTCGCGCTCGGTCATCCCAGCCGCGAGCATCTTCGACAGGAACTCGCCGAACCCGTCAGTAGGCATCACGTAGGCCGTACTGCCAAGATCTGAGGAAAGCACGCACCACTCCACGCCAATCGTCCGGAGCAGCTGTGCCAGTTCGAGAGGAGTGAACCTCGCACTCGCGCCATCGGTGATCGGGATGCTTCTGTAGACGAATTCGATGAAGCCTCCCAACTTCGTGGCTTCCTGCATCTGGGCAAGGCTCATCTCGAAGGCCCCGTGCGTCACCATCATGTGCTGGACGCCCTGCCTCTTTCCCTCGGCGAGCAGGAGCAGGCTCTCCTCCGGAGAAGAGTGACCTGTCTCGAGCACCAGCTGATGTTTGGCGATCACGGCGATCACATCCTTCACCTCGGGCAGCAACTCTCCGTTCTTCGACACGCGCACAAAGGGTCGCTTCAAGCCGGGGTCTTCAGCGATATCCCCGGTGACGTTATACTCGGAGTCGCGTGTCGGGAACCAGACCACGCGTCCCCACCCTCCAGTCACCTGCGTCATGTGCTCGACGGCGCGCGCGTTGATTCCACCCACGGTGCGGTTGAGGACGATGCCCCCGAACGTTTCGAGATCTGGCACCTGCCTGCGCACGGTGTACGCAAGCGTCGCCGTCGGATCGAAATGATTCTTGAGCACAAGTCCACGCATTCCGCGATCTCTGGCTATCCTCGCAAGATCGGTGGAATCGATGATCCGGTCCTGCATGTCCGGAAGACCGTGCACGTGGAAATCGATTGCTCCCTCGAGCAAGCGGTCTGCGCTCGGTTCCCCACCACCCTGACCGGCCCCCGATCCGATCCGCGCTGAGCCCAAGGCAAGCAGCCCGATCATAGCCACTGCCGCCACACCGAGCGTCGAGGGCTTCCACGTCTCGTTCTTCATCCGTGTCTCCTGCCATGATGCCGCAACGAGCAGCGCCAAGAATAGACGAGCCAGACCCAGCGTTTCCCCGCGCGTTCCCACATTGACGATTGCGACCTCGCGTCGGACAGAAGCGCCGTCGTGACTGACGACATCCCGCCGCTTATCGTACCGGCCGCTCAGCCGGCGCCATCGCCGCGACCGATACGCCTCGGATGCCGTTCCTCTCGATCGCGGCGGCAACCAGGCCCGACGCCTTCGCGTCTTCTACGAACTCACGAAGATACGCCGCGGCAGCGTCGCGGCCCTGGGGTGTCCCGACCGCCTGCTGAACGGCGGTGAAACGACCGTCGAGGACGCGCGAGCCCGGTAACCTCTCGGCGACGCTCACGAGCACCGGCCTGAGCCCCGCCAGCGCCTCGAGCTGCTCGGCGACGAACAGGGCGTTCGACGGCTCCACACCGGGCACGCGCACCAATCGCGCGCGCTTGAGTTCGCGACTGAGAAAGAGGTCGTACGCGCTCTTTTCCGAAACGGCGATCCGGACACCCTCCCGATCGACATCTTCGATTGAGCGGAGTGGCGACCCGGCTGGAACAAGGTAGGTGGAGTCGATTTCGAGATAGGGGGCCGTGAAGCTGATTCGATCTGCGCGGCCCGGATCTGCAGCGAGGAACGCCACGTCCCATGCGCCGCTGCTGGCTCCATCGGCCATCCTTCCGGCCGCGGGGTACGCAACCACTTCCACCGGCGCGCCCAGCCGCCGTCCAAGCTCCATCGCAAGATCGACCGCGATGCCGCCGGGCTGGCCACTGCTCGGATCCTTCGTCTCGAGCAGCGCGTTGCCGAAGTTGATTCCGGCCCGCAGGGTGCCCGTGGGGACCAGTTCGGCACGCGACCCACTGGACTGAAGGGCACCCGCGGAGGAGGCAAAGACCATGCCCCCCAGCATCCCGATGGCAACTCTAGGCATCATCACTCATTTTCTCCAGGAACTGCGAATCTGTCATCTCCGCCCCGACGCGTGACAGACCCGCGATCGAACCGACCCGTGACCCGGCCTCTGGTCACGCCGATCGGTCCTGCCTTCGCCGGAAACTATTTGAATCCGGTACTGAAATCACCTATCTTCCGCTTCTGGTGTCCCACGAAACGAAAACCTAAGTGCCTCAGCAGACGATCTGCGTCATCCTCGCGGGACGGATCGGTTCGCGCCTGCATCCATTGACTGCCGAGAGGGCCAAACCAGCCGTGCCTTTCGGAGGACGATATCGGATCATCGATTTCACGATAATTCACTGCTCTTCCAGGGTGTCACTGTCGGGCAGGGAGCACAGTTGCAGCGCTGCATTGTCGACAAGCATGTTCTGATTCCGCCGGGCGAGAGGATCGGCTTTGATCGGGTGCGCGATGCGGAGCGCTTTACGGTCTCCGACCGCGGCATTGTCGTCATTGCCAGAGAACACGACCTCGCTGCGGGAGCCAGGGTCTGATAGTCCGTCCCAGTCCGCGCCAATCTCACTCTTGACAATGATCGAACATGAGACAGCGTCGTTGCTTCCGCACCAGCCAGGCAGCAACCATCACGCCGAAAGGTCGCCGAGAGCATCAACAAGGCCGAGGGAAACCGCTCAATGAAGAAGGTCGTTATACAGCAATTGAAGGAACTAGAGGATCGAATCCCGGCACACTCGCTGGTTGCGAACGTCGACCTGGTGATCGTTCGGTATGACGACGCAGTCAGCGTGCTGTACGGGCGCTGTGCCCATCGCGGGGCATTGATGGCGGACGGTCATATCCAGGGTGACAATCTCATCTGCGGGGTGCATGGCTGGGATTACCGCTTCGACAGTGGAATCAGCGAGTACAACAACAGCGAAGCCCTGCCAACGTTCACGGCCTGGGTCGAGAACGGTTACGTCCTCGTCGACGAAGACGAAATTGCCGCCTGGGCCGCGAAGCATCCGCAGCCGTACAACCGCGACAGCTACCAAGGCGCCTATCAGGATCCACACGGCACTGTCGATGAACCCCACGTCGCGCTCATTCGCCAGCTGGCCGCTGAGGGCCTGAGCACGCTCGGTCATCACGGGCCGGCAGCAGCGATGGGGGTGCCGCGGGATACGCTGCCGAAATGGGACGACCTGCAATTCGTCGTGGCCCAATTGCACAAGGTCCCACTCCTGGACGACGAACCGGTCGGCACCGACCTTGTCGTTGGACCACGTGCTGCCCGACCGTTGCATTTGAAGATTCCCGTGTTCGTCTCGGACATGAGCTTCGGTGCGCTCTCGGAAGAAGCCAAGGTGGCGCTGTCGAAGGGCGCGGATCTGGCTGGCACCGGCATCTGCTCGGGCGAAGGTGGGATGTTGCCGGAAGAGCAGGCAGCCAACGCGCGCTATTTCTATGAGCTGGCCTCAGCGCGTTTCGGCTTTTCCTGGGACAAGGTCAAGAAAGCCCAGGCATTTCATTTCAAAGGCGGGCAAGGCGCCAAGACGGGAACGGGCGGCCATCTGCCGGCGGACAAGGTCAGGGGTAAGATTGCGGAGGTTCGTGGATTGCCAGAGGGACAGGCCGCGATTTCGCCCGCTCGCTTCCCCGAATGGACCTCCGTGGCTCAATTCCGGGAATTCGCCGCCGAGGTCCGGGAGAACACGGGCGGCATTCCTGTTGGCGTCAAGTTGTCGGCACAACACATCGAGAAAGACATCGACGCCGCCCTCGAGGTTGGCGTCGACTACATCATTCTGGACGGGCGCGGCGGTGGAACGGGAGCGGCGCCCTTGATTTTTCGCGACAACATCTCCGTCCCCACGCTGCCTGCCCTCGCGCGAGCGCGACGTCATCTGAACACCTGCGACGCCACGGGTGTGACTCTGATCATTACCGGCGGCCTGCGCCATCCTGCGGACTTCGCCAAGGCGATGGCGCTGGGCGCCGACGGCATTGCCGTCTCCAATGCCGCGATTCAAGCCATTGGTTGTCTCGGGATGCGTGCCTGTCACACCAACAATTGCCCGGTTGGCATCGCGACGCAGAAGCCGCACCTCCGTGCGCGCCTCCCGGTCGACATCGCCGCCGAACGACTGGCTCGATTCTTCTCCGCGTCGGTCGAGTTGATGACTGTCTTGGCGCGCGCCGCCGCTCACCGGCACCTGCGCGAGTTCTCGATCGACGACCTGACGACGTTCAAGCCGGATATCGCGCGACTCACGGGGGTCGCCTATGGAGGTGTGACGCCCCTGTAGGTCGGTGTATCTCGCCTACGGCTGCACTTGTGTCGTTCCGGATGGGCCGATGCCGACCACCTGGATGATGACCTCGCCATCCCGGGCCCAGACGAAATGCGGCTGGTTTCCAGGTTCCGTCCACACGCTTCCGGCGGGCAGCGCGCGCAGCGCGCGTTCGTCGAACCGCTCGCCATAGCCCATCTGCAGCGTTCCGGAGATCACCGTCACGATCCGGTCATCAGGGTGAAAGTGCGGCTGGTTTCTGAATCCGTCCGGGAATCGCGCCCGGTAGGCATAGAGTCCGGGCATCTGGTTGTCCCCCGCGATATTGACTCTTCTCACGGCGCTGGCATCACCGCCCCAGCCGAGATCGTCAGGAGTCAGGCGCACTGGTTCCAGTCCGGTTTGGGCGAGCGCGTCGATCGCAACCGCCGCGACGACTGCCACACAGGCGAGTGCTCCAAGTCGACCAATACTCCATGTCATATTCACCCCCGTGCGAGATTCGCTTCCGTACTGGATTCTACTCATTTGACCGGCAACCGACAGTCTGCGCCGCCCGGCGAATGCGAATCTCTCGCTCTTGTTGTAGAGTTCGATACGGTGAACCCGGCAAGGGGAAGTCAATACCGACATGAAAGACGACCACGGACACACACAGAGCCTTGTTGACCCTGGCGCTGTGCATCGCGGCGCCGCTCACAGCGCCGGCGCAGCCCTCGTCTGGCGGACCACTCAGTTCTTCTTCAGCCGGTTCAGTCGGCTGGTCTAAAGCCAATGTCCCTCGGCCAAATCGCCATCGCCGTCGCGCACGCCCTCGTGGGGTGGGGCCTCTGCGGCGCGGCCATGGGGATCGGTCTCGCCAAGACCTCCGTGAACCGGGCGCTCGTGATTCACGCCATCGCCGCGCCCATCATCTTCGCTCTTGTCTCGGCGATGTACTTCACCTACTTCGCCTACACGGGCGCGTTGGCAACGGCTGCTGGGTTTGTTGCTGTCGTGATCGCCATGGACGTGTTCGTCGTCGCCCTGCTGATTCAGCGGGAGTTCAGCATGTTCAGAAGCGTGCCGGGAACATGGCTGCCATTTGCGTTGATCTTCGCATCGACGTACGCGGTCGGCCGCCTCATCCAGTCATGAAGCCAGCAGGAGGCACGGCGACTTGAAAGAGTCCGCCTCGCGAGAAGAAATCGCCGCCGCAACAGCGTATGAGGACCTCCATGTGCCGGCGTTGTTCCGCCAGTGGGGCTCCGCGGGTCGTGGAGGCGGCGCAGGTCCGGCCTGGCCACCGTGTGTTGGACGTCGCGTGCGGCACCGGAATCCTCGCTCGGGAAGCTGCCTTGCGCGCGGGCGGCGAGGGAGCCGTCGCTGGCCTAGATGCCAGTCGCGGAATGCTCGTCGTGGCTGAGCGACTCGCGCCAGCCATCGAGTGGCGGGAAGGGGTGGCCGAATCGCTGTCATTCGAGAACGAGTCGTTTGACGCGGTCGTCAGCCAGTTTGGCTTGATGTTCTTCAAGGATCGACCTGCAGCTCTGCGCGAAATGACGCGGGTGCTGGTAGCCGGTGGCCGGATGGCGGTAGCTGTATGGGAGTCCCTCGAAAACTCGGAGGCATATGCGACCGAAGTGGCCCTGCTCGATCGGATCGTCGGTTCTCGAGCGGCCGATGCACTGCGCGCCCCATTCGTGTTGGGTGATCGGAACGAATTGACCACCCTGTTCGAAGACGCCGGGTTGGACTCGGTGGAGATCGCCACCCATCATGGAACGGCGCGATTCCCCAGCATCAGAGCCATGGTGGAGGCGGATCTTCGAGGCTGGCTCCCGGTCATGGGCGTCGTCCTCGACGAGGAGCAGATCCAACGCATTCTGGAAGAAGCCGAGCACGCCCTCAATCGATTCGTCACCCCGCAAGGAACCGTGACGTTTGACTCCCCCGCCCACATCGTGACGGGCAGGAAGTCGCCGCGGTGGCGACCCGGCGATCTTGGTGGCCAAATCGGAAATCTCGGCTAGAATTGCAGCGCTGATTCCATGGAACAGGTCACAACCCTCGGTCAGTTCATCATCGAGCGCCAGGCTGATTTTCCCTACGCCAAAGGGGAACTCTCCCGCCTGCTGCGCGACATCGGCATCGCTTCCAAGATCGTCAACCGCGATGTGAACAAGGCCGGGCTTGTGGACATCCTCGGTGAGCACGGCACCACGAACATCCAGGGCGAGAAGGTCAAGAAGCTGGACGTTTATGCCAACGAGCAGTTCATTTTCGCTCTCAGCTCGGGCGGTGAAACCTGTGCCATCGCGAGCGAAGAAAACGACGAGCTCGTTCCCATCACCACTGCTGTGTCCAAGGGCGCAAAATACATCGTCTGCGTTGACCCGCTCGACGGCTCGTCAAACATTGACGTCAATGTTTCGATCGGAACCATTTTTTCCATCTATCGCAGAACCGACTTTGAGAAACCGATTACGGAGAAAGACTTCTTGCAGCAAGGCACAGAACAGGTCGCTGCCGGCTATGTCATCTACGGTTCGTCCACGATGCTCGTGTACACCACCCGGCGCGGGGTCAACGGCTTCACGCTCGACCCCAGCATCGGCGAGTTTTGCCTCTCCCACCCCGACATGAAATGCCCTGAAGCTGGAACCATCTATTCCATCAACGAGGGGAATTACGCCCAATTCCCCGACGGCGTCAAGCGATACATCAAGTACTGCCAGGTCGAAGATACCGCCACCAGCCGGCCTTATTCTTCACGCTACATCGGCTCGCTCGTTGCCGACTTCCACCGCAATCTCCTCAAAGGGGGAATCTTCCTGTACCCCTCCACCGCCAAATCGCCGAAGGGAAAGCTCCGCCTGCTCTACGAATGCAATCCCCTTGCATTCATCATCGAGCAGGCAGGCGGCAAAGCCTCCGATGGTCAGCGCAGAATCCTCGAACTGATGCCAAAATCTCTTCACCAGCGTACGCCCCTCTTCATTGGATCAACCCAGATGGTCGCCAAAGTCGAAGAGTTCATGCGGGCCTAGCGGCCTCCGAGCGGTGCCCTTCAGACCTGCCTCGGCCCGGCTGCCCCTTGGCTCCGGGCCCAGGTCGCGTATGCTGCACGTCCCTGATAGAACCGTCATGTGACCGCCGATCGTGTACGGGTGGAACAGTCCGTTCCGAGCACGATATGGCCGCGAAGACGGTCCGCTATCGGTACAGTCTCGTGAAGCCCTGGGTACTCCTCGGTCAGACACGGACGCCGGAAGGCGAAGAGATGACGCTCGCCCGCCATGGGAGCGAGTACGTCATCCGCGCCGGCGGCCAGATCCTGATGTCGAGCCGCATGCACGGCTCGGAGGAAGCGCTGGCGATGTTCGCCTGCGCTCGCGCGCGCACGCTCGAGGAGCCGTGTTGCCTTGTCGGCGGACTCGGCATGGGCTTCACGCTGCGCGCCACGCTCGACCTGCTACCACCCCACGCCACCGTTGTCGTCGCGGAGCTGGTGCCTGCAGTCGTGGATTGGAACCGCGGCCCGCTCGGTCCGCTCGCTAAACACCCGCTCAAGGACAGGCGCGTGGTGGTGGAGGTCAACGACGTCGCCGCCACGCTGCGCGCGAGCACCGGCCGCTTCGACGTCGTGTTGCTCGATGTGGACAACGGTCCCGCCGCGTTCACCGCCTCGCGCAACGCCGACCTCTACGACGATCGCGGGCTCGCTGCCCGTACGCCGCGCTCAGACCCGGCGGAATGCTCGCCGTCTGGTCATCACGGGAGGATCGACGGTTCGAGCAGCGCCTCCGCCACGGCGGTTTCGACGTGACGGTGGAACGCGTGCGAGGCCGTCTCAAGAAAGGCGGCCCGAGGCACATCATCTTCCTCGGCACTCCAGCGGCTGTTCCGCACGAAAGCGGGGCTTGAGCGCCCCATCACGCGCAGCTCATCCTGCCTCCGCCGCGTCGTAGTCGATCTCTCGCGCGGCCGCCGGCTCGGGCGCCGTCCTAGCCTCCACTGGCCGATCCGATAGCAGGAGGTCGGCAATGTACTCATGCGCCGACGCATCCGAGCGCGCGAGCAGCGCCTCGCTTGGCGTGCGCGGGGTCCACGTCTCGCGCTGCTGCATCGCTGGGTACGTCCCGTCGGCGCGCCGCGGCACGTATCGGCACCAGAACCCCAGGTGCCACAGCAGGAACTCCCGGATTCTTCGCACGCCGTGTTGATCGGCGCCCCAGTGCGCCTTCGCGAGCGCGACGTAGCGCCGATACACCCCCAGCCGCTCGGCGGCCGTCAGATCGAGATAGCCATCGGTCGCCTCGCGGAAGAGCCACGGCTTGATCAATGCGCCTCGCGCGGTCATCACGCCGGCGCACCCGGTGCGCAGTAGCGCGGCGTCGATCTCGTGGCGGAAGAGCAGATCGCCATTGCCGACGACCGCCACGGGCACGGCGGACGCGATCTCGGCGATCGCATTCCAGTCGGCAGACATCTTGTACCGGGCCGCGCGGGTGCGGCCGTGGACGAAGATCGCGTCGGCGCCGCCATCAACCGCCGCGCGCGCCACGTCAAGATAGTTCCGGTGATCTTCAT
>Ga0326597_10012844_pt1 | contig 11027 bp, 13 predicted proteins | sample RVTome_12_FD_203789 | JGI IMG/M metagenome (GOLD analysis project Ga0326597, IMG submission 203789) | Soil microbial communities from uranium-contaminated site in the Upper Colorado River Basin, Wyoming, United States - RVT100D185 | ecosystem: Environmental > Terrestrial > Soil > Contaminated >... | reverse complement strand
TACTACAGCGCCACATAGTCATGGATCAGGGGGTATGCACGACTTCAAGCGGTCTGGGTTGATGCCGATCTGATGCAGCCTGCGTCGTGTTTTCTTTGTGTGCGAGAGCCTGGCGATCCGATTGCGGCGCCGGTGGTACGCCAGTCGAGCGGCGGTCTGCTCGAACTTCTGCGTTCGACAGGATTTCGGCAGGCTCTGCGCTTCGAACCAGGTGGCGACGGCCTCGCGGACCTGTTCCACCGTCAGGTACTCGAGTTCGGTCGTTTTTTTTGCCGAGCCGATCACGCGTTCGCGAACAGAACAGATGGCTGACCTGGGTCAGGTAGAGGTGACGGTGGATGGCACGCCAGCCGCGCACCTCGAAGTGACTCATGCCCAGTTCATCCTTGGCCTGCTCAAAGCAGTGCTCGATCGGCCAGCGGGAGAATGCGACCCACAGCAGCCACTCGATCGAGACTCCGCCTCGGCCAACGGCCATGTTGGAGACGAAGTACTTGAGCTCGTCGGTCAGCACGTTGCGCGCCACGATGAGCGTACCCGGCGCCGGCAAGCCGTCCTGGCGCTTGCGCCAGAACGGGGCGTGCTTGATCTCCCAGACGATCGGACCCTTCTCACCGTCTTTGACCCGAAAGCGTTTCCACGCCTGTCGTTGGAAAACCCTGGAGTAGGTCACCAGATTCCGAACTTCATGGGTTCGTGACGACCGCACCGCCACACGCGGATATCGCCGTGTTTTTCCGCGTCTTCGGAGATCGTCAGGCCGTGGCCGTTGCAGGACTTGCGGTTGCTTCACCCAGCCGGTGAAGATCGACGGCACCTCACCCACGTAGTCCTGACCAATCTCCTCCATCCCATCGAGGAACTCGCCGTCGCGGCCGTACCACTCGTCGAAGGTCCACGCCGCCACCCGGATGCCGTTCCCGAGTGCGCGGCGGACCTGATCCAGGGCGATCGCCGTCTTCTTCCGATAGATCACCTCTTCAGGAATGTGCGCCTGCGTGCGACGCTCCCGATCCTCCGCCCACCGCTGCGGAAGGTACACGTCGCTGTCCAGGATGCACTGGAATGTCGCCGCGACGTAGCTCGTGTGGACGGTCATGACGCAGTTGTCCTGCTTGCCCGTGTTCCCACAGTACTGATGATGCACCGCCGCCGTGTGGCTTCCCTTCTTCGGATGGCCGGACTCGTCAACGATGCCGATCGCATGTGGATGCGCATGGTCGCGCGCGACGATCCACTGCACGCGATCACGCAACCGCTCCTCGTCCCACTGGACCGACTCGAGAAAACGCTGCAACGTCCGTGGCGCCGTTCCGTTCAGCAGCGCGATCGGCTCGATGCTCTTGCGGTGCAGGTTCGACGACTGCCCGCACACGTACTCGCGAAGGTGTTCGCGCGGTTCGCTCCGCCCGAAGCAGTCCCTGAACTCGCAGAGGTACTCGACCAGATCGTCGCCCAACCCGCCGATCTCATAGGCCTCCATGCCGCATGTCCTCCATCTGTAGGTACTTAGAGGACATCGTCGGCTATCGAAGCCAAACTACTTGAGCTTATGCGGCGCTGTAGTATTAGTTGGTTCGTGAATGCCCAGGGATAGAGAACGTACTGCGAGTAACTGTGAATGTCCGCATGGCGCTCGACCCAGGGGCGATCAAGGAGGAAATCGCGCAGCGCCGCCGTCTCAGGCTCGGAGAAAGGCGCCGTGCCGCGGTAGAGATCGCTGTTGGGGTCGCCCGATGATCCGACGCCGCCCCACTCGTAGGACCAGTTGCGGTTGAGGTCGATGCCGAAGGTGCCGTTGCCGTTGTTGCGCCGGTTCTTGCGCCAGAGGCGGTTGGTCGTCCAGGTGTAGACGAAGCCGTCCACGTTGACGACGGGCAGGACGTAGAAGATCGTGCTGTCCACAAGTTGCGTGATCGCGGGATCGCTGCCGTGGAGGCGGATGAGTTGATCGGCGATGTAAGTGGTGGCCATGCTGGCGACCCACTCGCGCGAGTGCTGGCAGCCGTTGAAGAGCACGCCGCGCACGTCCGGGCCGGGCGCAGCGCCGGTGATTTCAAGCCCCTTGATCGTGCGGCCCTCGATGCTCGTGCCGATGGTGATGACGGTGGCGATGTCGGGCCGCAGGTCGGCGAGTGTCTGGAGATAGGCGTTGATCTGGTCGTAGGTCTTGTAGGCGTCGAACCACGGGCCGTCGGGACCGCCCTCGCGCCCGGCGGTCTGCGCTTCGAAGTCGATGAGGCGCTGCACATCATCGATGAGCACTTCATAGGCGATGCCGGTGGCGTCAAGCGCTTCGCGCGCTTCGGGCGGGATGCGGACATCGAGCGGCCCGACGCCGACGCCGTGTGACCACACGTCGGGGGTGAGCGCGAGCAGCGCCTGCAATTCCCGCACGTTGCGCGGCGCAGCGCGGACGACCATGTGGCCGTCGAAGCGCTCGCGCTGATCGACGCGCGGCTGGGCGGCGTCCACTTCCTGCGCTGGAGCAATCGAGGCGACGGAAACGATGACGGTCAGGCTGATGAGCGCAACGAATCGATGCAGCATGATGCTCTCTCCCTCGTTTGACGGCCGCAGCGACGAGCGGCCGGCGGCTGCTCAAGTGTACCACGTGGGCGGCGTGAGGGGCCGACGAATTGACAGGGTGCCGTGGTCTGAGCGACGCTCTGGGAGCGAAGGCCACCCGAGCGCACCGATGACAATCGAATCAGTCGGGTCGCCGGTCCGCGCCACGACGTGGTCCTTCGGTCACAGAGCCTCTCTCCCAGGCCACGGCACCCCGCAATCCGTGAGCACGGCCGCCACCCTCCCGCGACCTATCATCCGGCAGCCATGACTCAGACGACCACGCAAAGCGCCGAGACTACCCGCCCGACTCGGCTCGGCCGCGTCGAGGCGATCTTCATCGCCGAGCGCAGCGCGGGGCCGATGCGGGCGGTGGAGCAGGTCGAGGCGCAGGTCGGCGCCGGGCTGGCGGGCGATCGTTACGCCGCCCGGCGCGGGACGTTCTCGAAGGCGGCTCAGGACGCGGAGCCGACCCCGCCCGACGCCCAGGTCACGCTCATCGAGGCGGAGGCAGTCGAAGCGGCCGCCCGCGAGTATGAAATCGCGCTCGATCCATCGGAGACGCGGCGCAACATCCTCACGCGCGGCGCCGCCCTCAACCACCTCGTCGGCCGCGCCTTCACCATCGGCAATGAAGTCGTCCTGCGCGGCATCAAACTCTGCGAACCCTGCGGGCACCTGGAGAAACTGACGCGGCAAGGCGTTCGCAAGGCCCTGATCCACCGCGGCGGCCTGCGCGCTGAGGTCGTCGCGGGCGGAGTGATTCGTCAGGGTGATTCACTATGCGCGTCATGATCATCGGCGCTTCGAATGACCGGCACAAGTTCGGCAACAAGGCCGTTCGCGCCTACCTGCGGCAGAGCGAGTCCGTTCTGCCCGTCAATCCTCACGAGTCGGAGATCGAAGGCGTGCGCGCGTTTCACCATGTGCGCGATGTGCCCGGCCCGATCGACCGCGCGCTCTTCTACGTTCCGTCGCACGTCGGGCTGGAGATCATCGATGAACTCGCGCAGCGCGGCGACGTGGGCGAGGTCTGGCTCAACCCCGGCGCCGAATCCGATGAACTCGTCGAAAAAGCGAGGTCGCTCGGTTTCGATCCCATCATGGCGTGCGCCATCATCGACATCGGCGAGCGGCCGTGAATCTTCTAACGCACATCGCGCGATAGCCTGCGGCGGCAGCCGCAGGTTGCACAGCGAGCGATCGGCGAAGGGTCGTCGCACCTCTAGAAACCGTCGGCTCCCGCCGACGGCTATTGACCTCTGCGCGTGGCGAGAAAGCGCGGCAGGCGCTGATATCCTCACCGCATGATCAGCACCTTCGGCTCATTCATCGCGGGCGTCTTTCGCCGGACGTGTCCGGATCCCTTCGTCATCGCCATCGTCCTGACGTTGCTCACGGCGGGGCTGTGCCTGATCTTCACGGACGCCAAACCGATGGATGTCATCAGCGCCTTCGCAGGCGGCAAAGACAGCGGCATGTGGAGCCTGCTGCTCTTCTCCATGCAGATGTGTCTCGTGCTGGTGACGGGGCACGCGCTGGCGTCCTCGCCGCCGGTGGCGTGGATGGTGCAGTGGTTGGCGCAGCGGCCGGGCACGCCGGCGCAGGCGGCGGCCCTGGTCGCGCTCGTCGCCGCCGCCTGTGCGGTCATCAACTGGGGGCTGGGCCTCATCGTCGGCGCGCTCATGGCCCGCGAAGTCGGCCGCGCCATGGCCGGCAAGGGAATCCGCGTCCACTACCCGCTCCTCGCCGCCGCAGGCTACGTCGGCCTCATGGTCTGGCACGGCGGACTCTCCGGCAGCGCGCCGCTGAAAGTCACGGCGATGAACGATCTCCAGAGCATTCTCGGTGAGCAACTGGCCGGACAGGTCCAGACCATGCCCCTCCAGACCACCATCGGGTCGATGATGAACATCATCATCACCGGCGGACTGGTTCTGCTCGCGCCCGCATTGTTCGCATTGCTCCATCCCAAGGACGACGCCGAGATCGAAACCTTCACCGACTTCCGCGTGCCCACCCACATCGTCTTCGCCGCTGACTCGGGCGATGAGCAGGAGCGACGCGCGCACCTCGATGACGCCCCGACGACGGCGCCCGAGTGGCTCGAACGCACTCCCTGGCTGGCGTTCGTCTTCGCGGCGTTTCTGGCGGCGGCACTCGTGACGTCGGTGCGAAGACTCGGCAATGTCGGGCTTATCGACCTCAATCACATCAATCTCACCATGCTCATACTCGGACTCATCATGCACGGCTCGGTGGCGCGCTACGTGCGCGCCGTCGATGAGGCGGTGCGCGGCTGCGGCGGAATTATCCTCCAGTTCCCCCTCTACGCCGGCATCATGGGAATGATGAGCGGCACGCATCTGACTGAGCGGATCGCCACGGCCATCGCCCACACGACCAACGCCGAAACCCTGCCGCTGCTGACCTTCATCAGCGCCGCCGTGGTGAATCTTTTTGTGCCCAGCGGCGGCGGGCAGTGGGCCGTCCAGGGACCGATCGTCATGCAGGCCGCGATCGACACCGGCGTCAGCCCGGCGAAGATGGTCATGGCCCTCGCCTACGGCGACCAACTCACCAACATGCTCCAGCCCTTCTGGGCCTTGCCCCTGCTGGCCATCACCGGCGTCCGCGCACGCGACATCGTCGGTTACACGGCGGTGGTGATGATCGCCGCAGCGCTGTGGATCGGCTTGTGGCTGGTGGTTTTCTGAGGGCGAGGCGCCAAGGCAACGAGGGACCAAGGCATCAAGGCATCCAGGTTTCGAGGTACTCAGGCAGCAGACATCAGGCGCTTTGCTCACGGCGCAATAGCCGTCGGCGGAAGCCGACGGTTGCTCGACGAGCGAGCGCGAAACACATGCGCACGCGATGCAATCTGCGGCTTGCGCCGCGGGCTGCTGGACTATTGACTTGACGCGAGTTCACTCGACGCCGAGCATGCTGCACCCACGATCGATCGCACTCGTAACCGAAGTCGATGAGCGTCTGGCCGGCATAGTGATCGAAGACCTCGGCCGCGTCGCGCGTGAAGTGGTGGCGCCCGTCGCCGGCTTGGGCAACCAAACACTGGCCGCGCTTCGGCCCGGCGTCCATCGAGTGAAACTCGCCGAACCGGGCAGACTTCCTCCTGGCGCCTCTGCCTGGTGCGCGGAGGAGTCTCGCACCAGTGATTGGCTGGGATCTCGCCGGCGATCCTCGCGCCTGTCGATGATCATGGCGACGACGCTCAACTCGGCGTGGGTCGCGTCTCGGATCGCGGCCGGCCCGTTGGCGGCGAAGCGATCTTCAAGCCTTGTCGCCCTTCGCCCCCTCCATCTCCAGCGCCAGAGCCGCGAGCGAGACGTTGACGTCGGCGATGAAGAAGAGCAGGCTGGTGATGAGCAGTCCCATGCAGAGGATGAACATGACGATGACGAGCATCGCCGCGTCGAGTTGCATGACCACCGCCACAAACAGCACGATGACCAGCGACGCCGCGACCAGTACGCTCGCGGAGGCAAAGGCGATCGCCAGGCGGAGGATCCGCGCCCGGCGCATGAGGATGGTGAGTTCCTTGCCGATGCGCCCGCCATCGCTGCCGGCCGCGCTGCGCCGCGCCTGAGCCAGAGTACGGACGCGATCGATCACCCGGCCGAAGCGATTGGTCATCGAGAGCAGCACCAGCCCCGCCCCCGAGATCACGATCATCGGGCCGATCGACATCTGCAACACGAGCACGATGTGTTCAATATTCATGGCCGCGCCTTACCCCCGCCGACCGGCGATTGACGCGGCATCGTAGCGGTCGGCAGGACATGCCGGAAAAGAGCGTCCAAGTCGGCTATGGATCATGGGTCAGAATAGTCTGACAGGATTGATGTCGCCTTCAACCCCAGCCAACAGGCGGGACGACGATGTTCGCTCGTTTGTATGACAGATTACACAACTGGCTGGAACGCGCGCTCGATCGAGCGTGGTACTCTGCCATGTCGTGGTTCCTGACTTGGACCATCCCGGAGTTGTCGCGCCTGCGCAGTCGCCGTGATCGCGTCCTGATGATGGTGGTGGCCGGATCGGATCGGCCCGCGCGGCGGTGGAGCCGGCTGATGATCTTCGTCGGCCTCATGCTCTCGCCGGTGCTTGGCGTGTACGTCGGCTGGCGGCTCGCATTCCTCGTGCTGCCGATGGGCCAGGGTCTGTCGCTGCGAGCGGTTTTGATGATCGGCGGAGGGATGTTGGGCTACCTTGCGTTCGGATTGGTGATCCACTTTGCGACACTCGACCGCCAGCGACGTGCCGTCTACCGACTGCTCGCCAACCTCGACGAAGGCATTTGTCCCTTCTGCGGCTACGACCTCAAGGGCCATCTCGCAGCCGGAGCGGACCACGACGTACGCTGCCCCGAGTGCGGTCACACAGTTCCGCCACTGGCAGATGCGCCCGAAGGCAGTCAACCCAAGACCTGATTGCTGCGGTGCCGAGCCTGCGATGTGGCGTCGCCAAACCGCCTCGGGCATGAAATGCCCCGCAGGACATTGCACTCTCGCCCGAGCCCCAACGGATCCGCCGCTGGCAACTTCCCCTCAAAACGCCTACCGTTGCCGCTCGACGCGGCGCATTGGCCGGGCTTGTGGGGCAGGTCGCGTCGGGCCTGTCACGTGGCCGTGGAAACCCACTCTCTATGAAGTTCAACCTCGTGGACAAGGTGATTGAGCAGACCGGCGACCGCATCGTCACGATCAAGGCCGTCACCCTTGCCGAGGAATACCTTGCGGATCACTTTCCGACTTATCCGGTCCTGCCCGGCGTCCTGATGATCGAGGCCCTGGTGCAGGCGGCGCGGCAGATGCTCACCCCGGTAAGCGGCGATCCGAGGCTGGTGCTCGGCGAGGTCAAGGCGTTGCGCTACGGCAGTTTCGTCCGGCCGGGCGAGGCGCTGCGCGTCGAAGTCACGCTGGTGGGCAGCGAGGAGGGGCGATACCACTGCAAGGGCATCGGGCACGTTCTGCGGCCGGGTGTGGCCGCCCCCGCCGGAGAGCCGCCCACCGCCGTGAGCGGGCGATTCATCATGCGGCCCGTCCGCCGCCCCGCCGCGTGATACATTTCACCCGGCCACGTTCACGAAGAAGAAACCCAACGGAGCAACTGCCTCATGGATCGCGATCAAATCTACGCCAAGGTCACGGAAGTGCTCGTTGACGCCCTCGGCGTCGATGAAGATGAAGTCAGTCCGACCGCCACGCTCACCAGCGACCTCGGCGCCGAGTCCATCGACTTTCTCGACATCGTCTTCCGACTCGAAAAGACCTTCGGCATCAAGATCGATCAGGGGGAACTCTTCCCTGATAACGTCGCGCAGAATCCCGATTACGTCGAGAACGGCAAGGTGACGAAAAAGGGAATCGCCGAACTCAAGGCCCGCCTGCCCCACGCCGACTTCGCGAGCCTCGAGGCCGACCCGTCGGTGGAAAACGTCGGCGAGGTCTTCACCGTCGATGCCGTCGTCAAGTTCGTCGAGAAGAAACTCAAGTAAGCGGCCGTCGCGCTCCATCGGCGCGGCGCGTGCGGGCTTCGGCGCCTTTCCTCGTCACGGATCACTCATGCGCTGGTCGTGGATCGACATCATCACCCAGGTGCAGAAGGGCAAGCGCCTCACCGCCATCAAGAACGTCTCGATGGCGGAGGATGTCCTGCACGATCACTTTCCCACCCAGACGGGGCCCGGCGGCGAAGCGCTCGATGCCCTGCCCGTCATGCCCGCTTCGCTGCTCATCGAGGGCATGGCGCAGACGGCGGGCCTGCTCGTCGGCCACGCCGGCGACTTCCGCGAGAAAGTCATCCTCGGCAAGATCGTCAAGGCGACCTTCGAGCGCGAGGTCACGCCGGGGCAGACGGTGCGCTTCGAGGCCACGCTCGAGCGCATGGACCCCTCCGGCGCCAGCACCGTCGGCACGATCACCGCGATCGACCACGCGAGCGGCGTCGAGCACCACGTCGGCGACGTCGAACTGATCTTCTCGCACATTGACCGCAACATGGCCGGCGTCGAGTTCCCCGATGAGAACTTCGTCTTCACCGACAACTTCCGCGCCCTGCTCCGCAGCGCCGGGATGATCTGAGCAAGCAAGCGCGATTCCATGCGGAACGCTGGCGCGGCTGCGCGGCTCCCCGCAACGAACAAGAGCGGCCCGATCGGGTCGCTCCTGCGTGGACGCTCGTGTTGTTGCCGCGATCAGTTAGCGCGATCAGTTCGCCGCGGCCTTCTCGACGGCGGTGTAGCGGGGGATGCTCTGATCGGCGGGGACGATGTCCACGGTGCGGTTGCGGAACTGCACGGTGCCGTCGCACATGGCAAACAAGGTGTCATCCTTGGCGCGCTTGACCATGTAGCCGGCCTTGTAGGGAGTGCCGACCTGCCGGACGATGATGGTGCCGGCACGGGCGAACTGTCCGCCGTAGACCTGCACTCCGCGGAACTGTGGATTCGAGTCGCGGCCGTTCTTGGTCGACCCCTGACCCTTCTTATGTGCCATGACGTGAAACTCCGTTCAATCGACCGGTCCCGAAAGACTCGGGAAAAGCCGGCAAGGGTAGGGCGGACCTAGCGCATGATCCAGTGCTGTCGGCGGAGGCGGACGGCCCTGGCCGGCTCGGCCAGCGGGTCGCCGGGGCAGTCGTACTCGCGGGCCAGATGCTTGCGGACGACGACGTCGTCGCCGGTGACGTGGTTCTTGACGACCTGGGTGTCGCTGCTCAGCCCGCCGATGAAGACGCGCACATCGCGCAGGTCTTCGAGCGTGCCCGCCTTCCAGACGAAGAGGCTTTCGCGGGCGTTCTCGCGGCCCTGCTTGAGTTGGCCGATGACCTGATTCTTCGATTCGAGCAGTGGGTTCTTCATGAGTTTGAGGAGTTGCTGGGTCACATCGTAGGGCACTTCGCCGTCTTTGATGATGTCGCCGGCGTCGGTGGCGAGGATGGCGTTGGGGACGAAGATCTGGTCTTCGCCGGTCCGGTTGGTGACGAGGTAGGTCATGAACCAGTAGTCCTCGCCGCTGATCCTGATGAGGCGCAGGTCATGCGTGACTTCGAACTGGAGTTCCCACCGGGGCGGCTTGGCGCTGGGCTCAGGGGGCGCGACCGCGTTCGCCGCATGGCGCGGAGCCGCCAGGGCGAGAACGGCGAGAAGGGCGGAGGCCAGGAGTCGAGCGGTCAAAGGGAATCGAGACATGGGGTTCTCCCGTCGGTTTCGTCGTGGAGCGCAGACCTAGCATATCCGAGGGCCATGCGCCGGACCAGAACCCGTCGGGAAGACCAAGGTTCGACGAGTCCCCCAGCCTCTGCCGCCCGGCTCGGTCGAAGCCGACGCCAAGGCTCTCAACCCGCGCCGTTCGCGTCTCATTCCCGTCCGTGCTGGATGCCATGCCCGAACTTTCCGCCGAAACGATCATCCAGGTTCCCGCGTCGAGACTCGCCGAAGCGCTGGGGCAGGTGGTGAGGCGCGGCCTGGAGCCGGATGCCGCGGAGCGGTTCATGGCCTTCCTTCAATGCCAGGGCCTCAAGACCGACCTCTGCTGGGCGGTCGAGGATGAAGAGGGCGGCCTCGGCCCGACCTTTCTGGCACTGCCCAACGCCGGCCGCACCGCCATGATCTTCATCACTTCACCGCGAACGGCCGGGGAGGTGCCGCGACTCGTGCGGCTGATCGACCACGCGCACTCCCGCCTCGATCCGAGGCGGGTGGCGCTGGCGCAGGCGCTGCTTGAAACCGACGAACCGTTGCTGGCACGGGCCTTGGCGCAGGCCGGGTACGCGCGGCTGGCCGTGCTCCACTACATGGAGCGGCGGCTGGCGAAACTGAAGCGATTCCCCCAGCCGCAGTGGCCCGCCGAGGCGCAGTTGCTCGAGTATGACCCGGCGCTGGATTCCCAGTTCAAGTCGGCGCTGGCCGAGAGTTACATCGACACGCTGGACTGCCCGAACCTGTGCGGCCTGCGCGACCTCGATGATGTGCTGGCCGACCACAAGGGCGTCGGAGTGCAGGATCCGAGCCTCTGGACCCTGGTTCTCTGGAAGGGTCGGCCCGCGGCGGTACTCCTCCTCAACCCGCTCGCCGATGGGGAGTCGATTGAACTGTCCTACCTCGGCGTCGCCGCGGGGGACCGGCGTCGCGGCCTGGCGCGGCGGCTGATGGCGCACGCCATGCACCGGTTGTCGGATCGCCCCTTTCGACGCCTCACCCTCGCCGTCGATGAGCGCAATGAGCCGGCGGTGCGCCTGTACAAGTCCTTCGGCCTGGCCTGCACCGATCGTCGGCTGGCGTACATCCGCCCGGTGTCCGAGGCAAAGGAGTCGTCATCATCCGACCATCGCGTATGATCTCCGTTCCTGAACGACCCCGATCCACGACGGTGCTCTAACGGCCCTCCATGAAGAACTTCTGGCGATTCGCCAAGCACATTCTCCGATTCCGCGTG
>Ga0326597_10012843_pt1 | contig 11028 bp, 7 predicted proteins | sample RVTome_12_FD_203789 | JGI IMG/M metagenome (GOLD analysis project Ga0326597, IMG submission 203789) | Soil microbial communities from uranium-contaminated site in the Upper Colorado River Basin, Wyoming, United States - RVT100D185 | ecosystem: Environmental > Terrestrial > Soil > Contaminated >... | reverse complement strand
AGAAGGTGACATGGCCTTCCAGGAAAGACACTTATGCGTCTACCCTGGCCGTCATTGTCCTGGTGCTTGCCGTCGGTGTCTTTCTCTGGGCTGTCGATTCGGCTCTGTCTACCGCAATCCGGATAATTCTCCGGGGATAAGAACTGAAAAGAGATGATATGACGATGAAATGGTATGGGGTACATACCTATTCAGGATACGAAAACAAGGTTAAACTGAATCTCGAAGAACGTATCCGCGCCCTCGGTGCCGAGGATTCATTCGGTGAAATCCTGATCCCCTCAGAGACGGTCGTTGAGCTCAAAAAAGGGGAAAGGAAGACGTCGACGCGGAAATTCTTCCCGGGATATATCCTGGTCCGGATGGAACTTAACGATGAAACCTGGCATGTGGTGAAGGATACCCCAAAGGTCACCGGGTTTGTCGGCGGCGGGACCGTTCCGGCTGCGATTCCCGATGATGATGTTGCCAAGATCACCGCCAAGATGGTGGAAGACGTTGAGCGACCCAAGCCCAAGGTTGCCTTCGAGGTCGGCGAAACGGTACGGGTCGTGGATGGACCTTTTCTCAATTTCACCGGCGTGGTTGAAGACGTCAAGCCTGACAAGGGTAAACTCAAGGTAATGGTCAGTATCTTCGGTCGAGTGACCCCGGTCGAGCTCGAATTTATTCAGGTTGAAAAGACCAGTTGACCGCCCACGGGAGAGATCGAGTGAATTCCCGGTAGGAAAAACCGGATGGTCCAATGCATGAAGCTTTCGCAAGAAAGCAAAAAGAGTGAATGGCTAAGCAACAAGCGCCAAATGCAAGGCGCGCAATTGTCGAGGAATGAGGCGTACTTATGTACGCCGCAGTGACGAGAGCAATTGCAGCAACGCAGCAGTTGGTGAGTTTTTGCGACGCCATCAATGCATTTATGGTCTGAAAGCGAATATGATTTTCGCAAGGTCGGGGAAAAGAGGCCTTGCTCGGAAGCACACCCTGTGCGCCGTAAAACGGAAGTTTGCAGTTTGGCGCCGGAATTGCGGAAAGATGCCGTTCCCGGGCAGAAACTAGTTAAGGAGTAATTCATGGCCAAGAAGGTTGTTGGAATGATAAAGTTGCAGATTCCTGCCGGAAAAGCGAATCCTTCGCCTCCGGTCGGCCCCGCGCTGGGTCAGCACGGGGTCAATATCATGGAATTCTGTAAAGCGTTCAACGCCAAGACTCAGAATCAGGAGGGGATGATCACTCCGGTGGTGATCACGGTCTATGCCGACCGGTCCTTCTCTTTCATCACCAAGACGCCGCCCGCTGCTGTTCTGCTGTTGAAGGCTGCCAAACTCGAAAAGGGTTCCCCGGTCCCTAATAAGGACAAAGTCGGGAAGGTGACCAAACAACAGGTGCGGGAGATCGCCGAGCTGAAAATGCCCGACCTCAACGCTTTTGATATCGACGCTGCCGTGCGGACGATCGAAGGGACTGCCCGCAGCATGGGCCTGGAAATCGTTTAATATCCGCAGAATCTGGAGTGCGCAAAATGTCTACAGGAAAATTGCATAAAGAAGCCTTGGCCAAAATCGACCGGAACCGAAACTATCCCATCGAGGAAGCGGTGGCCATGGTCAAGGAGGCCGCTCACGCCAAGTTTGATGAAACAGTTGAAGTCTCAGTGCGGCTTGGCGTTGACCCGCGGAAGGCCGACCAGATGGTGAGGGGTGCCGTTGTGTTGCCCAACGGATTGGGCAAAACCGTGCGGGTTCTGGTCTTCGCCAAGGGCGAAAAAGCTCAGGAAGCCAAGGAAGCCGGTGCCGATCATGTCGGCGGCGACGACTTGGTGGAGAAGATCCAGGGTGGTTGGTATGACTTCGATACGGCTATCGCCACTCCCGACATGATGGGTGTGGTGGGCAAGATCGGCCGGCTGCTCGGTCCTCGCGGCCTGATGCCCAACCCGAAAGTGGGAACCGTCACCTTCGAGGTTGCCAAGGCCGTGGATGAAGCAAAGTCCGGCAAGGTTGCCTATCGGGTGGAAAAGGCCGGAATTGTTCATGCCGCCGTGGGTAAGGTTTCCTTTGAGCCTGGTAAACTACAGGAAAACATGGTGGCTCTGGTCGATGCGCTGATCAAGGCTAAACCGTCCACCGCCAAGGGCATCTACCTCAGGAAGGTGTCCGTTTCGAGCACCATGGGACCTGGAATCAACATCGACGTTCCGGGTCTTCAGGCTCTTGTCAAGTAAGAGCGAAATTTCGGTTTAAACAGACTGCCGGGTGGTAGCGGGTTACGGCTCCGATGGTAGTTTGCAGATATAAAGGGTTTTTACCCGCGTTAACTCCTGGTCAAAGACAGCAGGTATGCCATGAGGCATTTAATGGTTCGCCACCTGCCGAGGCTGAAGGAAGTAAAGGCTGATCCGCCTGGATCTTCTTCTGGACCTTTGACGGGAACAAGGAACCATGTCGGTTCCCATCACGAGAGAAAGGAGGAGAGACAGTGAAGAAAGAAGGAAAAGAACAGATCGTTGCCGAAGTTTCGGCCTTGCTCGCGTCGTCCAAGGCGACGTTTCTCACGGACTATCGTGGTCTGAACGTCGAGAAGACCAATCAGCTCCGCAGCGAACTGCGTGCGGTCGGCGTCGATTACCGGGTCATCAAGAATACTCTGTTGCGCCTTGCGGCAAAGGGTACGGCGGCTGAGTGCCTCGACGGTCAGTTGGCCGGACCGACGGCCGTAGCTTTCGCCACAGGGGATCCCGCCGCATCGGCAAAGGTGCTTTCTGCATTTGCCAAGAACAATAAGACCTTCGAGCTGAAGTGTGGTGCCCTGGGTGGCAAACTGTTGTCCAGCGAGGATATCCAGGCTCTGGCCGATCTGCCCAGTCGCGAAGTTTTACTGGCCAGGGTGCTTGGTTCCATGAGCGCTCCCGCTACCAACTTCGTCGGGGTGCTGGCGGCCGTGCCGCGCTCACTGGTTTTGGTGCTTGCCGCTATTCAGACCCAGAAAGCGGCCTGACGGCAGGAACAGATCTCTTTATAGAATTTAGCGTTTTCAAGGTGCCGCTTACGGTACGATACGGAGGAACCCACAATGGCTATTACCAAAGAACAAGTTGTTGAGTTTATCGAAAACATGACCGTTCTCGACCTGGCTGAACTGGTCAAGGAACTGGAAGAAAAATTCGGCGTCTCGGCTGCCGCTCCCGCCGCCGCTGCAGCTCCTGCTGCCGCTGCCGCTGCGCCCGCGGTTGAAGAGAAGGACGAATTCGACGTCGTGCTGACCAGCACCGGCGATAAGAAAATCAACGTCATCAAGGCCGTCCGTGCTGCTACCGGGTTGGGTCTGAAAGAAGCCAAGGACCTGGTTGACGGAGCTCCTCAGACCGTCAAGGAAGCCCTGTCCAAGGCCGAAGCTGAAGAACTCAAGAAACAGCTTGAGGAAGCCGGCGCCACGGTTGCACTTAAGTAGATCGTTTTTCATAGTTCCGCCCTTAGCCAAGGTCGCTCAGTGCGGCCTTGGCTATTCTACTTTCGTTAGGTTGTCCCCATTCGGCTGCGCTGGATGGAACGAATTGCGTATCTGACTCGGGACCGGGATATCTTTCGCCAGACCAGGGAAGTCGAGGCATTGCCCGATGCGTGCAGGATACGCTACGTTGGCCAAGCCGAAGATTGACGCCGCGATCGGGGAAAAAGACCAGTTCCGGAAGGAAACCTGCTTCCTTAGCTAAAGGAGAAAACATGGCTTATTCGATTGCGAATAACCAGCTTCTGCGGAAACATTTCGCTGAAATTCAGCGGATTATCGATATACCCAATTTGATCGATATTCAAAAAAACTCCTATAAACGTTTCCTGCAAGCCGAAATCCCTCCTTCCGCACGGCAAAACCACGGGTTGGAAGCCGTCTTCAGGTCGGTTTTCCCGATTCGCGATTTTAGCGAAACCTGCTCGCTGGAATACGTTTCATATACTTTGGGTACCCCCAAGTACGATGTCGATGAATGTCATCAACGGGGGATGACCTACGCCGCACCGGTCAAGGTGCGGGTTCGCCTGGTTTCCTGGGACACCGATAAGGATTCCGGGGTCCAATCCATTCGCGACATAAAGGAGCAGGAGGTCTATTTCGGAGAAATTCCGATAATGACCGAAAACGGTACCTTTATCATCAACGGCACCGAGCGGGTTATCGTTAGCCAGTTGCATCGGTCGCCGGGGGTGTTTTTCGACCACGACAAAGGGAAAACCCATTCCAGCGGAAAGGTTCTGTACAACGCCCGGGTTATTCCCTACCGTGGGTCGTGGCTCGACCTTGACTTTGACCACAAGGACATCCTGTATGTGCGCATCGACCGCCGGCGCAAGCTGCCTGCCACGGTGCTGCTCAAGGCCCTCGGTTATTCCACCGAGGAGCTCTTGAATTACTATTACGATGTTGAAAATATTCTCATAGACGGCGAGGGCTACAAAAAGCGCGTCATGCCCGATCTGCTCACCGGCCAGCGGGCCAGCACTGATATTGTCGCTTCCGACGGCGAGGTACTGGTCAAGGCAAGTCGTAAATTCACCAAGGCGGCTATCCGCAAGCTTGCCGAAAAGGGCATCGAGTTCATCTCGGTTCCTGAAGAAGAGGTTGTCGGCAAGGTCGCATCGGTGGATATCGTCGATACGGCAACCGGCGAGATCCTGGTTGAATGCAACGACGAAATTTCCGCTGACAAACTGCAGGAACTTCGGGCCCGCGGCATCAACGAGTTCAGCGTGCTGTTCATCGACAATATCTACGTCGGTTCCTATCTGCGCGAAACCCTGCTGCTCGATAAGATGGCCACTCCGGATGATGCCCGGATCGAAATCTACCGGCGCCTGCGGCCCGGAGATCCTCCCACTGTCAAAAGTTCCGCGGCTCTTTTCGAAGGGTTGTTTTTTGTCCCTGAACGGTACGACCTGTCGGTGGTGGGGCGCATCAAGCTCAATTACAAGCTTGGACTCAACATCCCCGAGGACCAGACAATCTTGACCCGGGAGGACATCCTCGAGGTGGTTCGTTATCTCATTGACCTGCGCAACGGCAAGGGCATGATCGACGACATCGATCATCTTGGCAACCGCCGCGTTCGAGCTGTGGGGGAACTGCTGGAAAACCAGTACAGGGTGGGCCTGGTACGCATGGAGCGGGCCATCAAGGAGCGCATGAGTCTGCAGGAGGTGGACAGCCTCATGCCTCACGATCTGATCAATTCCAAACCGGTATCAGCGGTGGTCAAGGAATTTTTCGGATCTTCGCAGCTCTCCCAGTTTATGGATCAGACCAACCCGCTGTCGGAGATTACCCACAAACGGCGTCTCTCCGCCCTCGGACCTGGTGGTCTGACCCGCGAACGGGCCGGGTTTGAAGTGCGTGACGTTCACCCGACTCACTACGGCCGGGTATGTCCCATCGAAACGCCCGAAGGACCGAACATCGGCCTGATCGCGTCCCTTTCCACCTATGCCCGGATTAACGAGCACGGTTTTGTCGAAACCCCCTACCGTCTGGTTCGGGACGGTCTGGTCAGTAAGGACATCAAGTATTTTTCCGCACTGGAAGAGGAGGGGCATGCCATCGCTCAGGCCAACGCGCTTCTTGATGAGAAGGGCGGGTTTGTCAACGAGATGGTCAATGCACGGAAAAACGGCGAATTCATGCTCATGTTGAGCGAAGAAATCGAGTTGATGGACGTTTCGCCGAAGCAGCTCGTGTCGGTCGCCGCCTCGCTGATCCCCTTTCTGGAAAACGACGACGCAAACCGCGCGCTGATGGGCTCCAACATGCAGCGTCAGGCGGTGCCCCTGTTGCGCGCCGACGCGCCGCTGGTCGGTACCGGCATGGAGCGCATCGTCGCCCACGACTCAGGGGCTGCGGTGGTTGCCCGGCATAATGGGGTGGTGGAGAGTGTCGATGCCGGTCGCATCGTGGTCAAGATCGACGAGGGCGAGGTGGACGAAACAGGTACCGGGGTCGATATCTACACCTTGACCAAATTCGCCCGCTCCAACCAGAATACCTGTCTCAACCAGAAACCGATCGTTAACCAGCGCGACCGGGTCAAGCGCGGCGAAATCATCGCCGACGGACCATCCACCCAATGGGGCGAACTGGCCCTTGGGCAGAATGTCCTGGTCGCTTTCATGCCCTGGGAAGGTTACAATTTCGAGGACTCCATCCTCATTTCCGAAAAGTTGGTGAAGGAAGACCGCTATACCTCCATTCACATCGAGGAACTGGAGTGCGTCGCCAGGGACACCAAGCTCGGCAAGGAAGAGATCACCAACGACATCCCCAACCTCGGCGAGGACGCCCTCAAGGACCTCGATGAGAGCGGTATTGTCAGGATCGGTGCCGAGGTGAAACCCGGGGATATCCTGGTCGGCAAGATCACGCCGAAAGGCGAAACCCAGCTTTCTCCCGAAGAGAAGCTGTTGCGGGCCATTTTCGGCGAAAAGGCCGGTGATGTTCGCGATACCTCCCTGCGACTGCCGCCCGGTATCGAGGGCGTGGTCATTGGCGCTCGTGTGTTTTCCCGCAAGGGGGCCGACAAGGACAGCCGGACCGAATTCATTGAAAAAAGTGAAATCGAAAAGCTGCTCAAGGATCAGAACGACGAAATTCGCATCATCCGCGATTCGGCTAAAGGAAAGCTCAGGGAACTGATGGTCGGCAAGACCGCAGCGGTCGCCGTAACTTCGGCAACCGGTGAGAAGCTGTTGGCCCAGGGTGCCGAGATCGGCAGCGAAGCTCTGGATAAAATTCCCTTTGCCCGCTGGAGCGAAATCTCCCTGGCCGAGGCTGCTGATGCCGAAGCCAAGGTGGCTGAACTGTTCAGCCGTCTGGCCGATCGCGAGGATCTGATCAAGGGAGTATTCGCCGACAAAATCGAAAAGATCAAGCGGGGGGACGATCTGCCGCCCGGCGTTATCAAGATGGTCAAGGTCTATATCGCCATCAAGCGTAAACTGTCGGTGGGCGACAAGATGGCCGGTCGCCACGGCAACAAGGGCGTGCTCTCCCGCATTCTGCCTGAGGAGGACATGCCTTACATGAAAGACGGCACGCCGGTGGAAATCGTGCTCAATCCCCTCGGCGTACCCTCGCGTATGAACGTCGGCCAGATTCTCGAAACGCACCTCGGATTGGCTGCTCGCGGTCTGGGCATGCAGATTCAGGGATACCTCGACCAGCATTTCAGCCCCGATGCTCTGCGGGAAAAGATCGGTGAGGTTTATATGGACGAGAAACTGACCCCTTTCCTCGCCGGGTTGCCCGACGACGAAGTGATGCAACTCGCCCGGCGACTGTCCTTCGGGGTACCCATGGCTTCCCCGGTATTCGAAGGGGTGACCGAAGACCAGATGAAACGGGAAATGGAGCGGGCCGGATTTTCCGAATCAGGCCAGATGACTCTGTATGACGGCAAGACCGGCGTCGCTTTCAAGGAAAAGGTCACCGTCGGCATCATGTATATGCTCAAGCTGCATCACCTGGTAGACGACAAGATTCACGCCCGCAGTATCGGGCCGTACAGCCTGGTAACTCAGCAGCCCTTGGGCGGCAAAGCGCAGTTCGGGGGGCAGCGGCTGGGCGAGATGGAAGTCTGGGCCATGGAGGCCTACGGTGCCGCTCATGCCCTGCAGGAGTTTCTCACCGTCAAGTCCGACGATGTCGCCGGGCGTACCAGGATGTACGAGGCCATCGTCAAGGGCAAGCACACCCTGGAGGCGGGACTGCCGGAATCCTTCAACGTACTCATCAAGGAGCTGCAGTCCCTCTGTCTCGACGTGGAACTCCTGGAAGAACAGGAATGATGCTTTCGCAAGAAAACAAAAAGAGTGAATGGCTAAGCAAAAAGCGCCAAATGAAAGGCGCGCAATAGTCGAGGAATGAGGCGTACTCAGGTACGCCGTAGTGACGAGAGCAATTGCAGCAACGCAGCAGTTGGTGAGTTTTTGCGACGCCATCAGGAATAAACACAGCATCATCCTACAAGGAGGGTGAGTTTTGGAAGATATTTTCAGCCTTTTTGAACGGCCGAAGGATCCTCTCAGCTTCAACGCCATCAGGCTTTCCCTGGTATCTCCGGAAAAAATCCGGGAACGCTCATTTGGCGAGGTAAAGAAGCCTGAGACCATCAATTACCGGACTTTCAAGCCGGAACGGGACGGTCTGTTCTGCGCCAAGATCTTCGGACCGACCAAGGACTACGAGTGCAATTGCGGCAAATACAAGCGCATGAAGCACCGCGGCATCGTCTGCGAAAAATGCGGCGTCGAGGTCATCCCCAGCAAGGTACGCAGGGAGCGACTCGGCCATATCGACCTGGCCTGTCCGGTAGCGCACATCTGGTTCCTCAAGTCGCTGCCTTCCCGTATAGCTACTCTGCTGGACATGACTCTCAAGGAAGTGGAGCGGGTACTCTATTTCGAGGCTTATGTGGTACTCGATGCCGGGAACACCTCCCTGGTCCGCGGGCAGTTGCTGACCGAGGACAAATACCGGGAAATGATGGACGAGTTTGCCGGACAATTTGTCGCCGACATGGGCGCCGAAGCAATCCGCGAGTTTCTGGCCGAAATTGAACTGGAGGAACTGTCCGGAACCCTGCGGGCCGAACTGAAGGAAGCGGCCAGCGAGGCCAAGCGCAAAAAGATCGCCAAGCGGCTCAAGGTTGTCGAGGCCTTCAAGAACAGCGGCAATCGTCCCGAGTGGCTGATTCTCGAAACCATCCCGGTTCTGCCGCCTGAGCTTCGCCCCCTGGTACCCCTGGATGGCGGCAGGTTCGCGACTTCGGACCTGAACGACCTCTACCGGCGGGTCATCAACCGCAACAACCGTCTGAAGCGCCTGATGGAACTGCGGGCGCCCGAAGTCATCATTCGCAACGAAAAGCGCATGCTGCAGGAAGCGGTCGACGCCCTGTTTGACAATGGTCGGCGCGGCCGGGCGATCACCGGCCCCAACAAGCGGCCGTTGAAATCCCTTTCGGACATGCTCAAGGGCAAGGGCGGCCGGTTCCGTCAGAACCTGCTCGGCAAGCGCGTCGACTATTCCGGACGTTCGGTTATCGTCGTCGGTCCCGAGCTCAAGCTCCATCAGTGCGGCCTGCCGAAAAAAATGGCCCTTGAGCTGTTCAAACCTTTTATTTACAGTAAGCTCGAGGAAAAAGGCTATTGCACTACCATCAAGAGCGCTAAAAAGATGGTGGAAAAGGAGAAGTCCGAGGTCTGGGACGTTCTGGAGGAGGTCATCCGCGAGCATCCGGTGATGCTCAACCGCGCACCTACCCTGCATCGTCTCGGCATCCAGGCGTTTGAACCGGTGCTTATCGAGGGCAAGGCGATCCAGTTGCACCCCCTGGTCTGTACCGCCTTCAATGCCGACTTTGACGGCGACCAGATGGCGGTTCACCTGCCGCTGTCCATCGAAAGCCAGATCGAAACCCGCGTGCTGATGATGTCGACCAATAACATCCTCTCACCGGCCAATGGCAAGCCGATCATCGTTCCTTCCCAGGACATGATCCTCGGCTTGTACTACATGACTCGAGAGCGGGTTTTCGCCCAGGGTGAAGGCAAGGTACTTTCTTCCCAGGATGAGGTGCGGATGGCCTACGATGTCGGCGAGCTTGATCTGCAGGCCAAGATCAAGGTTCGCATGGTGCCCTCTGTCGGGGAACCGCCTCAGCTCATTGAAACGACCACTGGCCGGGTGCTCCTCAGGGACGTTGTGCCCGAGGTCATCCCCTTCGATCATATCAACCGGGTAATGGCCAAGAAACAGGTGGCTAACCTGATCGACGTCTGCTTTCGTCTGGCCGGCAACAAAGAAACCGTCCTGCTGGCCGACAGGCTGAAGGAGACCGGTTATCGCTATTCGACTCTGGCCGGCATCTCCATCTGTCTCAACGACATGGTGATTCCTGCTGCCAAGGATCAGTTCATGTCGGCTGCGGTGGAAGAGGTCACGGAAATCCAGAAACAGTACACCGAAGGACTGATCACCGACGGCGAGCGATACAATAAAGTCATCGATATCTGGGCCAAATGCACCGAAGAAATCGCCCATACCATGCTCGAGAACCTTTCAGTGGACGAAGTGGTGGGTCCTGATGGTGAAAAGGTCAAGGTTCCATCCTTTAACTCGATCCACATGATGGCCGACTCCGGGGCCCGCGGCAGTGCCCAGCAGATCCGCCAGTTGGCAGGGATGCGCGGTCTGATGGCCAAGCCTTCCGGAGAGATCATCGAAACGCCCATCACCGCCAATTTCCGGGAGGGATTGACGGTACTGCAGTATTTCATCTCAACCCACGGTGCACGTAAGGGCCTTGCCGATACCGCTCTCAAGACGGCGAACTCCGGTTATCTCACCCGGCGTCTGGTCGACGTGGCCCAGGATGCGATCATTACCGAGCAGGATTGCAACACCCTGGACGGGATCCAGGTTTCATCCCTGACCGAAGGCGGCGAAATCATCGAACCTCTTGGCGACAGAATTCTCGGTCGTACCGCCCTTGAGGACGTGCTCGACCCGGTTACCGGCGATGTACTGGTGGAATCCAATCAGGAGATCGACGAACACCTGGTGCAGAGGATCGAAAATGCCGGGATCGAGAAGTTGAAAATCCGGTCGGTGCTCACCTGTCAGAGTCGTCGTGGTATCTGCGCTACCTGTTACGGACGTGACCTGGCTCGGGGCCACCTCGTCAACCTTGGCGAGGCGGTCGGCGTCATTGCCGCCCAATCTATCGGCGAACCGGGTACTCAGTTGACCATGCGGACCTTCCACATTGGCGGTACCGCTTCCCGTCGGGCCGAGCAGACCTCGCTGGAAGCCCGCTTCGAAGGGACGCTCAAGTACCTGAACCTGAATACCGTCATTGACAACCGGGGAAATCACGTGGTGATGAACCGCAACGGCGAGATAGCCGTAGCGGATGAAACCGGACGTGAGCGGGAGCGGTACGGGGTAGTCTATGGCGCCCGGTTGCGGATCGGTCCTGACGGGCCG
>Ga0326597_10012842_pt1 | contig 11028 bp, 7 predicted proteins | sample RVTome_12_FD_203789 | JGI IMG/M metagenome (GOLD analysis project Ga0326597, IMG submission 203789) | Soil microbial communities from uranium-contaminated site in the Upper Colorado River Basin, Wyoming, United States - RVT100D185 | ecosystem: Environmental > Terrestrial > Soil > Contaminated >... | reverse complement strand
CGGCTTGGCGTTCCTTCGGCTCACTCAGGACAGGCTTGGCGGCCAATTCAATTCTTGACCGCGCGCTGCTCGAGGATCTCGACGGCGGGCAGCTTCTTGCCTTCGAGGAATTCCAGGAACGCGCCGCCGCCGGTGGAGATGTAGGAAATCCTGTCAGTCACCCCGAATTTCACCGCTGCGGCCAGCGTGTCCCCGCCGCCGGCGATGGAGAAGGCTTTCGAGTCCGCGATGGCCTGCGCGATGGCTTTCGTGCCGCCGGCGAACTGGTCGTACTCGAACACGCCAATCGGCCCGTTCCACACGATGGTACCGGCCTTTGCGATGAGGCCGGCCAGTATCGCGGCCGTCTGCGGCCCGATGTCGAGTATCTTGTCGTCGGGCCTGACCTCGGTTGCGGCGACGCGGTTCGCGCGCGCCAGCACCGAGACGTCGCTCGCCACGACGACATCCACCGGCAGCGGCACTTGCGCGCCGCGCGCCTTCATGATGTCCATGACCGCCTGCGCCTCGCCAACGAGCTCGGCCTCGGCGAGCGATCTCCCGATCTGCAATCCCGCGGCGAGCATGAAGGTATTGGCGATGCCGCCGCCCACGATCAGCTGGTCCACCTTGGCGGCGAGCGACTTGAGGATGGTGAGCTTGGTCGAGACCTTGGCGCCGGCGACGATCGCAACCAGCGGCCGCCGGGGATGGTTGAGCGCATTCCCCAGGGCATCAAGCTCGGCCGCCATCAACGGCCCCGCGCAGGCGACCGGGGCGAATTTCGCAATGCCATGGGTCGTCGCCTCGGCGCGGTGCGCGGTGCCGAACGCGTCGTTCACGTAGACGTCGCACAGCGCCGCCATCTTGCGGGCGAGCGCCTCGTCGTTCTTCTTCTCGCCCTTGTTCACGCGGCAGTTCTCGAGCATCACCAGCTCGCCCGGCTTCACCTGGAACCCGCCGTCCACCCAGTTCTGCGCGAGCGGCACCGGCCGCCCGAGCAGCTCGGCGAGACGCTTCGCGACCGGCGCGAGCGAGTCCTCGGGCTCGAGCTTGCCCTCGGTGGGACGCCCGAGGTGCGAAGTCACCATCACCGCCGCGCCGCCTTTCAGCGCGTATTCAATGCCGGGGAGGGAAGCGCGGATGCGGGTGTCTTCCGTGATGTTGCCGGCGTCGTCCTGGGGGACGTTCAAGTCGGCGCGGATGAACACGCGCTTGCCCGCGACGGGCAGGTCGGTCAGGCGTAGAAACGTCATTTCTTCGCTGCGACCCGCGCCATCTCCAGCACCTTGCAGGAATAGCCCCATTCGTTGTCGTACCAGGCGACGACCTTGACGAAGGTGGGATCGAGCGCGATGCCGGCTTCCGCGTCGAACACCGAGGTGCAGATCTCGTCGCGGAAATCGGTGGAGACGACCTTCTCCTCGGTGTAGCCGAGCACGCCCTTCAGGGCGCCCGCGGACTGCGCCTTCATCTCGGCGCAGATCTCCGCGTAGGTGGCGGGCTTGTTCAACTCGACGGTCAGGTCGACGACGGAGACGTCGGAAGTCGGGACGCGGAACGCCATGCCGGTCAGTTTCTTGTTCAGCTCCGGAATCACCACGCCCACCGCTTTCGCCGCGCCGGTGGACGACGGAATGATATTCTCGAGGATGCCGCGCCCGCCGCGCCAGTCCTTGCTGGAGGGGCCATCGACGGTTTTCTGCGACGCGGTCACGGCATGCACCGTCGTCATCAGGCCGCGCTTGATGCCCCACTTGTCGTTCAGCACCTTCGCCACCGGGGCGAGACAGTTGGTGGTGCAGGACGCGTTGGAGATGATCGGCTGGCCGGTGTAGCTCTTGTCGTTCACGCCGAAGACGAACATCGGCGTGTCGTCTTTCGACGGCGCCGACATGATGACCTTTTTCGCGCCCGCGCTGATGTGCTTCTGGCACGAGGCCTTGTCGAGAAAGAGGCCGGTGGATTCGATCACGATGTCCGCGCCCACTTCGTTCCACTTCAACTCGGCCGGGTCCTTCACCTGGGTGAGCCGCGCCTTGCGGCCATTGACGATGAGCGTGTTGCCGTCGACGCCGATCTCGCCCTTGAAGCGGCCGTGAACGGAGTCATGCTTGAGCAGGTACGCGAGGTAGTCCGGCTCGAGCAGATCGTTGATGCCGACGACCTCGATGTCCGGAAAATGCTCCACCGCCGCGCGAAACACCATGCGCCCGATCCGCCCAAACCCGTTGATGCCGACCTTGATAGTCATGCGCCGTTCTCCAGAAATTACAATTAAAACAAATATTTACAATATTCCCTTGATGGCGGCTGCGACCTGCTCTGGTGTGAAGCCAAAATGCTTGAATAGTTCGCCGCCGGGTGCGGATTCGCCGAAGCGGTCGATGCCCACCACCGCGCCCTCGAGGCCCACGTACTTGCGCCAGAAATCGGTGACGCCCGCTTCCACCGCCACGCGCGGCACGCCGTGCACCAGCACGCTCACCCGGTAGGCGGCGTCCTGGCGGTCGAACACGCTGGTCGAGGGCATGGACACGACGCGCACCGCGACGCCTTCGGCCGCGAGCCGCTTTTGCGCCTCGAGCGCGATGCCCACTTCAGAACCCGTGGCAATCACGATCGCGCGCGCCGCGCCGCCCGCCGCCTCGGAAATGACGTAGCCGCCGCGCGCGACCGCCGCGACCTGCTCGGCGCCGCGCTTCACGAACGGCGTGTTCTGGCGCGTGAGGAGCAGGCTCGTCGGCCCGTCCTTGCGCTCGATGGCGGCGGTCCACGCCACGGCCGTCTCGACGGTGTCGCACGGCCGCCATACGTGCAGGTTGGGAATCAAGCGCAGGCTTGCGGCATGCTCGATCGGCTGGTGCGTGGGCCCGTCCTCGCCCAGCCCGATGGAGTCGTGGGTGAAGACGGTGATCACGCGCAGCTTCATCAGCGCCGCCAGGCGCAGCGCGTTCCTCGCGTAATCGGAGAACACCAGGAACGTGCCGCCGTACGGGATGAAGCCGCCGTGCAGCGCGAGACCGTTCATCACCGCGCACATGCCGAACTCGCGCACGCCGTAGAAGACGTAGTTGCCGCCGCCCTCGTGCCCGATCACTTTCGAGGCTTTCACCAGGGTCAGGTTGGAGCCGGTGAGATCCGCCGAGCCGCCGATCAGCTCCGGCAGCGCCGCCACCATCACTTCCAGCGCGTTCTGCGAAGCCTTGCGCGTCGCCACCGTCTCCGCCTTGGCGTCCGTCTCCCGCAAGAGCGCGCCCGCCTGCGCGCGGAAATCCGCGGGCAGCTCGCCCGCCATGCGGCGGCGGAATTCAAAGGCCTCGCGCGGATGCTGGGCCTCGTAGGCGGAGAAGAGCTTCTTCCAGCGCCGCTCGGCCGCGGCGCCGCGTCTGCGCGCGTCCCAGCCCTCGTACACCGTCTGCGGGATCTCGAACGCCGGGTGGTTCCAGCCGAGCGCCTCGCGCGTGGCGGCGACCTCCTTCTCGCCGAGCGGCGCGCCGTGCGCGGCGCCGGTATTGGCCTTGGTCGGCGCGCCTTTCGCGATCACGGTCTTCGCGCAAATCAGCGTCGGCCGCGTTCTCTCGCGCTTCGCCTTCTTCAGCGCCTTGTCGACCGCGTCCGCGTCGTGGCCGTCCACGTTCGCGATCACCTGCCAGCCGTAGGCCTCGAAGCGGCGCTTCACGTCGTCGGTGTACCACTGCCGGATGCTGCCCTTGTCGGAATCGATCGAGATGCCGTTGTCGTCGTAGATTGCGATCAGCTTGGAGAGACCCAGCGTGCCGGCGAGCGCGCACGATTCGTGCGAGACGCCTTCCATCAGGCAGCCGTCGCCGAGGAAGACGTAGGTGTGGTGGTCGACGATCTCGAGCTCGGGCCGGTTGTACTCGGCGGCGAGGAGCCGTTCCGCGAGCGCCATGCCCACCGCGTTGGAGATGCCCTGGCCGAGCGGGCCGGTGGTGGTCTCGACCCCGGGCGCGCAGCCGAACTCCGGGTGGCCGGGTGTCTTCGAGTGGAGCTGGCGGAAGCGCTTCAACTCGGCGAGCGGCAGGTCGTAGCCGGTGAGATGCAGCACGGCGTAGAGCAGCATCGAGCCGTGGCCGTTGGAGAGCACGAAGCGGTCGCGGTTGGCCCAGGCCGGGTTGGCGGGATTGTGGCGCAGGTGGCGGTTCCACAGCACCTCCGCGATCTCCGCCATGCCCATCGGCATCCCGGGGTGGCCGGAATTCGCCTGCTGTACAGCGTCCATCGCCAACGCACGGATCGCGTTGGCCAGTTCGGCGCGGGCGTTCATGCCGGTCTTCCTAGCAGCCTGTCGGACTTTGATGGTCCGACAGGCTGCTAAACACAAAACCGCCCCACTTTTCCCGAACAACATTTAATTTCACGGTCGTTTCACCTTGGGCAACGCGCAGCGATGATGTTTTGGCAGGTTTTTGATGACACTTTCGCTTTTTTCCCAGGGCGGTTTTGTTTAAGGAGCTTGTCGGGCTCAAGTCCGACAAGCTCCTTGCGAGGAGGGGCGGAAAGTGCGCCAATTATAACCGCGGCGGCGGCACCAGTGCGCCGCCTGCAAGCTCTCGGCTGTCAGCATTCAGCCACGGCGGATCCAGCTGACCGCTGAAAGCCGACGGCTGACGGCTACTCCTCGTTCTCGCTCTTGCGCACGAGCTTGATCCCGAGCTGCTTCAACTTGCGATAGAGGTGCGTGCGCTCGAGCCCGACCGATTCCGCGACGCGCGAGATGTTGCCGCCCTCGCGCGCGATGTGGTATTCGAAATAGACCCGCTCGAAGGCGTCGCGGGCGTTGCGCAGCGGCTGGTCGAACGGCAGGTCGTGCGCCACCGGCGGCAGGGCGGCCGCCTGGGGCAGGGCGCGGCCGACTTCCTCCTGCGGGATCTGCTCGCCGGAGCTGGTGAGCGCGAGCGTGCGCACCAGGCTCTCCAACTGCACCAGGTTCCCCGGCCAGTCATAGTTCCTCAGCGCGTTCAGCGCCGCGGTGGTGAACTGGCGCGGCGGGCTCTCGCGCGCCTCCACCATGCGCGAGAGCGCCAGGTTGGCGATATCGGGAACGTCCTCGCGGTGCTCGCGCAGGCTCGGCACCCGGATGGCGGTGGCGGCGAGCACGCCGTAGAGCCGGCTGTCGAAGGCGCCGTGCGCCGTCAACTCCGCGAGATCGCGGCCGGCGCCGCTCACCAGCCGCACGTTGTAGCGCTCAAGCTTGGAGGCGGCCAGCAGCAGCCCCTTCTGCTCGACCCGGGAGAGGTCCGCGACCTCGCGCAGGAACAGCGTGCCCTCGCGCGCCTGGACGAGGAGGTCGAGCGGCGCATCGGCGAGCGCCGAATGGTTGTCCGGCGCCACCCACGGCGTGTTGCGCGGGTGGATGAAGCGCGCGGCGAGCTCGATGCCGCAGCCCGGCTCGCCGGTCAGGAGCAGCGGCGTGCGCAGGTTCATGACGCGTTCCAGCCGCTGCTTCAGCTCCATCACCAGCGGCGCGCGTCCCAGGCTCGCCAGCGACAGCGCCGACTGCGCCTGCTCGCCGCCCTGCTTCAGGGCGCGCCCGACGGTGGCGAGCAGCTTCTGCAGCGCGATCGGCTTCTCGAGAAAGTCGTAGGCCCCGATGCGGGTGGCCTCGACCGCGGTGTCGATGGTGCCGTGCCCCGACATCATGACCACCGGCATGGTCAGGAGCCCGGCGCTCGCCCATTCCTTCAGCAGCGTGATGCCGTCGGTGTCCGGCATCCAGATGTCGAGCAGCACCAGGTCGGGGCGCGTCTGGCTGCGGAACGCGCGCGCGGCGGCCGCGTTCTCCGCCAGCCGCACCTGGTAACCCTCGTCGGTCAGGATTTCGGACAGCAGCTCGCGGATGCCGATTTCGTCGTCTACGACCAGGACTTGCTGCATAAGCGGAGGAAAGCGCCTAGAACCTATCTCAATAGTAGGCGCGCGATGCGTTGTGGCCAGGACGGGATGGATGTGAGGCGCACGGCGCAGAGCCTATGCCGATAGGGTCAAAGCCGGGCAACGAAGCAGACGCCCGTCCTGGCCGCAACCCGGAGGGACGGGGCGCTGAGCAACGGCCTTCGGCCGTTGCGCGCCCATTGGCAGGCACACGCCCCGCGGTCGCAAGCGACCGCTCAGGGGCGCATTTCGTTGTCGGTCGCTCCTAACATAGAGTCTATGCGTCGTCGCGATCCTCCTAGAACTGCATCCCACATCGCCTCCGTCGCACACGTGCCTACTATTGAGATAGGTTCAAGTTTACACCTGCGCCCGCGCGGCCGGCCGGGACGCGGCGTCCTGCGCCGCCGCCGCCGGCAACTGGATGGTGACGAGCGCGCCGCGCGGCGCGACGTTCGCGATCACGGCCGTGCCGCCGTGCTCCTCGACGATCTTCTTGACGATCGCGAGGCCCAGTCCCGTGCCCCTGGGCTTGGTGGTGACGTAGGGCTCGAACGCGCGCCGCATCACCGGCTCGGGAAAACCGCAACCGTTGTCGGTGACGGTGAGCCGCACGGCGCCGTCCTCGGCGCCGCTCGCGATGGTGATGCGCGGATCCCCGGTCTCGGCGAGGGCGTCCTGCGCGTTCTGCAGCAGGTTGTGAATGACCTGCCGCAGCTGCGCCGCGTCGCCCACCACCGGCGGCAGTTGCGGCGCGAGTTCGAGCCGCACGACGCCGCCCAGCGAGGCCTCGTATAACGTCAGCACTTCGCGCGTGAGCGCGTTGAGATCGAGCTCGCGCATCGAGGGCTCCGGCGTGCGCGCGTACTGGCTGAACGCGTCCACCATGCTTTTCAACGCGGCGACCTGGTTGACGATGGTCTGCGTCGAGCGCTCGAGCATCTCCGCTTCCGCCCCCGAGAGCCGGCCCGCGAGCTTCGCCTGCAGCCGCTCGGCGGATAACTGGATCGGCGTCAACGGATTGCGGATCTCGTGCGCCAGGCGCCGCGCCACCTCGGCCCATGCCGCGGCGCGCTGCGCCTCCGCGAGGTGCGTGATGTCGTCGAACACCACGACGCTGCCGCCCTCGGCGCCGGCCGGCAGGCGCGTGCCGCGCAGCAGCAGCAGCTGGGTGCGGCCGCGCAGCGGGCGCTCCACCTGCCGCTCCCATTGCGCCGCGCCGGCGCGCTCGAACGTCGCCGCGATCTCCTGTCCCAGCTCGGTGACGCCGGGCGCGATCGCCGGCCAGCGCGCCGCCGCCGCGCCGACGAGCGGAGCAAATTCGATCCCGAGTATGGCGCCCGCGCTGCGATTCGCGGCCCGCAGGTTGAGCTCTTCGTCGAACGCCAGCACGCCGGCCGAGAGATTGGCGAGGAGGCTCTCGAGATAGGCCTTGGCCTGCGTCAACGCCGCCTGGTGACGCTCGGCCTGGGCGCGCGCGTCCGCGAGTTGCTGGGTCATGCTGTTGAAGGATTGGGTGAGCAGCCCGATCTCGTCGCGCGAGGCGACCGCCGGACGCTGGCTGAAGTCTCCGCTCGCCACCGCGCGCGTGCCCTCCACCAGCAGCCCGAGCGGCGCGGACAGGCGGTCGGAGAGCACGAACGCGAGCGCGAGCGCGGACAGCAGCGCGAGCAGCAGCGTCAACGTGAGCGTCAAGCCGTAGAGGCGTTTCAAGCCGCGCCGTGACAGCGTGAGTTCCTGGTACTCGCGATAGCCTCTTTGCACCGCTTCCGCGTCCTGCGCGAGCTGCGCGGGCACCGGGTGCAGCAACTGCAGCACGCGCAGCTCGTCCGTCAGGCTCACCGAGACGATCGGCACCAGCACGCGCAGGTACAGCCCCTTGTCGGGAATCGCCTCGATCGCGCCGTAGCTGCGGTGCGCCCGCAGCTGTTTCAGCACGGCCGCTCCGGGAAGCTCCGGCATCAATCCGACGCTCTCGTCGCCCGAGAAAGCGAGCACCCGGCCGCCCTCGCTGAACAAGGTTGCCTCGCGCGCGCCGGCCCGCTCGCGCAGCGCGTTCAGCGCCACCAGGTGCTCGGCCGGTGCGCGCGTGGACAACTCGAGCGCCATGGTGTCGGCCTTGGCGTCGAGATCCTTCAGCATGCCGTCGAGCGCGCCGCGCCCAAGGTTGATCCCGCCCTCCAGCGCCTTGTCCACCGGCACCTGGAACCAGGACTCGATCGAGCGCGCGAGGAACGTCACCGACATGCCGTAGATCAGCGCGCCCGGCAGCATCGCCATCAGCGCGAATAGCAGCACCAGCCGCAGCGTCAACTTGGCGCCAAACACGCCGGCCTTAAGCTTGCGCCTCAACGTCACGACCTGGTAGACCACGAGCGCGGTCAACATGGCCGCGACCACGCCGTTCAGCGTGAGCAGGAGCGGGTAGCGCTCGGCGAACAACGCCGGATTCGAACTCGAGGTGACGACCAGAAACAACGCGATCGCGACCAGCCCCACGCACAGGATGAGCGCGTAGTGCACCGCTGCGCGGGATAGCGCGGTCCTGATCGGCGGCGCCGCGCTCATGGCGTCACCATCCAGCGGTACCAATCTGAGGAAACGCTCCAGTCGCGCGAGCCCACCGCGCTCACCTGGAACGGCCGCGGCAACTGGGAAATGTCCAGCCGCATGCGCACTTCCGCGACGTAGCTCTTGCCCTTGGCCAGCGCGCCCGGCTCGGCGATGTCGCGCAGCCGCACGCGGTTGAGGAAGGCGAGCGCCTCGGTGAGCGAGGCGAAATTCTGATAGAGCGTGGTGCCGACGCCGACGCGATACTGCCGCGTGAGCACGTGGTACGACAGGCGGTAGAGCTGCCGGGCGTTGACGAGTTTTTTGTTGAACCAGTACCAGCGCGGGCGGGTCAGCATGAATTCGAGCGAGAAATAGAGCGGCACGCCCTTGTTGAGCGCGTCCTCCAGGATGGGGGTCAACACGATCTCGAACTCGGCTTCGAGGAAGTGGCCCTCTTCCGCCGCGACCAGCGCCGCTTGTTTCACCTCGATGCCCTCGGCGCGGGCCGGGGACGCGCAAGCGGCGCCGAGGAAAACCGCCAACAGCACGGCAAGCGGGCTAGGACTTCTGCAGGAGAGCATAGAAGAAGCCGTCATGCCGTTCGTCCGGAAGCAGTTGGCCCGCGGGCAGTTCCTTGTCGTTGTCGACCGCGGGAAGAATGATACGCGCCGCGTCCCGGTGGCGCTCCAGAAAGCGCGCGGCCTGCTCGCGGTTTTCCTCGTGGAACACGGAACAGGTTGCGTACAGCAATTTACCACCACTGGCGAGGGTCTGCCACAGCGCATCGAGCATGCGGGCCTGCGCGCGCGCGAACTGCTCGACGTCGGTCGCGCGCCGCAGCCACTTGACGTCGGGACGGCGCCGCGCGATGCCCGACGCACTGCACGGGGCATCGAGCAGGATGCGCTGGTAGGGTGTGCCGTCCCACCAGCGCGCCGGATCGCACGCGTCGCCGCACACGACGCGCGCCGCGAGCCCGAGGCGCGCCAGATTGGCGTGCACCCGCTCGAGCCGCGCGGCGTCGTGGTCGAGCGCCGTCAACTGCACGTCGGCGAGTTCCAGCGCGTGCGCGGCCTTGCCGCCGGGGGCCGCGCACGCGTCGAGCACGCGCATGCCGTCCTCGAGGTCGAGCAGCGGCGCAGCGAGCTGCGCCGCCGGGTCCTGTACCGACACGAGCCCTTCCGGGAGCCCGGGGATGCGTTCGGCCGGCAGCGCTTTGTCCAGTATCACCGCGGCGGCCCCGTACGCCTCGCCCCGGATGCCGTGGCGCGCGAGCCGCTCCAGGTAATCGGTGATGTTCGCGCGGCGACGGTTCACGCGCAGCGCGAGCGGCGGGTGCTGGTTGCCGGCGTCGAGTGCCTGCACGTAGCGCCCCGGGTACTGCGCGCGCAGCCGATCGATCCACCATTGCGGATGGCAGTGGCGTGCTTCCTCCGAGCGCTGCACGCGCGCGTCGAGCGCTGCGCGCTGCCGCAGGAAAGTGCGCAGTACCGCGTTGGCGAGGCCCTTGGCCGAGGTCAGGCCGAGCGCGCCGCAGGCGCGCACCGCGTGATCCACGACGGCATGGGGTGCTGCGCGCGTGCGCTCGAGCTGATAGAGCGACACCAGGAGCAGCGCGCGCAGCCGCGCATCCTTCAACGGCTTCTCGAGCAGCGCGTCGAGCAGCGCCTCGAAGCGCGCAAGCAAGCGCAGCGTGCCGTACGCGAGGTCCTGCGCCGCCGCCCGGTCGCGCGCATCGAGGCGGGCGTGCCGGCGCCATGCCGCGGCGAGTTCGGCATCGAGGCTGCGTCCGTCGAGCACGCGCCCGAGCACCGCGGCCGCGAGGCGCTGCGCCTCAACCATCGGCGGCCCCGAGGCGCGCGCCGCGCTCGAGCTTGAAGCCGGAGAGAAAAGCCTGCGCCGGGAGTCGCTTTCCGCCGGCCCGCTGCAGCTCGGTGATGCGCAGGGCGCCCCCGCCGCACGCCACCACGATGCCGTCCGCGCCCGCCGCGCTCACGATGCCCGCGGCGCCTGCTGCGCCCGGCTCGACGCGCGCGTGCCAGATCTTGAGCGTCACGCCGTCACACTGCGTCTGCGCGCCGGGCGCAGGATCGAAGGCGCGCACTTGCCGCTCGATCTCCACGGCCGGCCTGCGCCAGTCGATCCCGGCTTCATCCTTGCCGATGCGCGCGGCGTAAGTGGCGGCGGCGCAATCCTGCGGGCGCGGCGCGGGATTCGACGCCAGTGCCTGGACCAGCAGTTTCGCGCCCAGTGCGCCGAGGCGGTCGTGCAGGGTGCCGCAGGTGTCGTCGGGAGAAATCGCGAGCGTTTCCTGCAGCAGGATCGGGCCGGTATCGAGGCCCTCGTCCATCTGCATGATGGTGATCCCGGTCCTGGCATCCCCCGCGAGCAGCGCGCGCTGGATCGGCGCCGCCCCACGCCAGCGCGGAAGCAGCGATGCGTGCACGTTGATGCAGCCACGCGCCGGCAGCGCGAGCAACGTGGGCGGCAATATCAATCCATAGGCGGCTACCACCATCGCTTCCGGTCGCGCTAGCGCGACCGCGCCCTGCGCCGCCGGATCCTTGAGCGTCGCGGGCTGCAGGATGCCGAGCCCGC
>Ga0326597_10012841_pt1 | contig 11029 bp, 9 predicted proteins | sample RVTome_12_FD_203789 | JGI IMG/M metagenome (GOLD analysis project Ga0326597, IMG submission 203789) | Soil microbial communities from uranium-contaminated site in the Upper Colorado River Basin, Wyoming, United States - RVT100D185 | ecosystem: Environmental > Terrestrial > Soil > Contaminated >... | reverse complement strand
AGCGTCCCGACCAATGGGTACTGCCCCGGCGAATCGTAGCAGACCACCCGCCGCCCCGGGCCAAAAGCGGCCAGAACCCGATCGAGTTCGCGGCGCAGCATCTGCTGCCCATATCTCTTCATCCAGTGCCCGACAAGGGGAAGGCGCTCGGGAAAATGAACCGGTGTATATTCGCGCAGGCAGGGCCGATCCGCCTGCTTTGTCAGGCGCTCGGCAAGTGCCGGCCGCCTGCCCTGTCGCAATGCGCTTAGTGGTTCGCTGATGATGACGACCCGCTGTCGCTCGGCCAGATTGTACGCCAACGCCCGCCGCATCGATGACGGCTTGGCGTTGTTCGCGAAAAAGACCCACTGCAGCGGCGGCTCGGCTTCGCTCACCAAGTACCGTCACTCGGCAGCTTCAAGTGCCGTAATCGCGGGTGTCAGGCCGATCACATTTCGCAGCCTGGCCAGGGAGGTGTCGCGCGAGAAAAGAGCAACGGCTCGATCGCGCCCCGCCGTTCCCATCGTCTGTCGCAAATCAGGGTTCCGATACAACGTGATGAGCGCTTCCGTCATCGCATTTACGTCGCCCTCGTCGACCAGAAAACCGGTCACCCCATGCTCAACCGCCTCCGGTATGCCACTGTGCCGTGTCGAAACCACCGGCAGTCCCGACGACATCGCTTCAAGGATCGCTACAGGCAGACCCTCCTTGTCGCCATTGGGCGCGGTGACCGAGTGCTGGACGAAAATCGACGCAGACATCATGGCAGCTTGTACCTGGGAATGATCGGACCAGTGCCGGAGCGTCACCCGCTCGGCAATGCCCAATTGCCTGATCCGCGTCTCGCATGCGCCACGCAACGGTCCGTCACCGATGACGATGAGCCGGGCATCACGCTCCTGACGCAGCAGCTGCGCAAACGCCGAAATAGTGGCAAGTGGCGCTTTCTTTTCAACGAGCCGACCAACCGCGATGATCGGACCTCTCACATCCCGCTGCGTTCCGGGAACAAACATACCGACATCCACCCCGGGGGGAACGACGTGAATTTGGCGTCGTTGGATGCCAACACCTGGCAATGCCTCCGCGAGCGCGCGGGACGGCGCGATTGCCCCATCGATGCGCCGCGCCATTCGACGGTACGAGTATCGACGCTGCCAACGGGTGAGTTCGGCGCTCGCATCGTGCCCGTGAAAGTGCACGAAGAGCCGAACCTCGGCGGGCAAGCCGGCAGCGGCCAGCCAGCTGCCGGTCACCCCGTACTCGGCGAGGACAGTTGATATTCGATGTTCGGCGATAAACTGCGACAGGCGTAATCGGTCGGGAGCAGAGATCGGCGTCATCGTCCCATTGCAGAACAAAGAGATATACCATCGCAGTTTATCCGCGAAGTCCTGGGAAAGGCCGAATTCGGCCAGTCGAAGTCTAAGCATCGGGCCGTCACCGAAAATCCCTTCCCCACCAAATGTAATCAATGCTGTGTTTCCCGGTGCCAACATGCCGACATGTTGGCGTATGAACGTCTCGGAGCGACTATGCCAAGCGGGCACGGCAATGGCGATTTTTGCGAGTGGGTTTGTTGCGGTATCGGTCATTTGTGCGGTTCGCGAAATCTTAAATGAAACCGTCCGCTAGTCGAATGATCTTGCGACATATGCCTCTGGTTCGTAGCTTGAAGGGTGCAACATTACGGTAAGCCTGTCGGTTTGCCCCCATCGCATCGACGTCACCGGCCTCCTGGAAATATTTCCATTGGCTGTAGGCGATTGCCGCGGTACGCTTGACAAATTCATCCCGATTGAAACCCGGATAGCGATCGAATATTTCTAGCAATCGCGAATAATCCTCGATGTTCTTTGCTTTCCGCGCCAATTTCATGGTATCGTTTGAGAAAGACCTTCGGTAATAGGCCAATGCCTGGGTTCCGACAACGCCACCGCCCTCCACAATGCAGCGGACCCACATTTCCCAATCGGCGCAGTGCACCAATTGAGGATGAAAGCCCCCATGCTTTTCGTAGAAACTCCGCCGCACAACCACAGCGGGAGTTCGTAAGTAGTTGTTTTGCAACAGATCTCGGGCATTCCGACCACCACATTCGAGCCAGGTCACGCGGGGGGTCACCGTCTCCAAAACCCCGGCCTCATCGACGATGAATGCCCGGCTGGCAAACAGCGCGCGCGACTGGTGGCGTGATGCCAGGTCTGCCAACTGTCGATAGAACCCCGGCGCAACGAAATCATCCCCATGGAGAATATGGATGAGGTGGCCTCGCGATAATTCAACACACCGGTTGAAGTTGCCGATCGCCCCGAGGTTGCGTGGATTGCGATAAAACCGCACCCGGTGACCGGCGATGCCGTTGACGACGGCGGCGGGATCATCCCCGGTCGATGCGTCGTCGATGACCCGGATTTCCATCCGCTCGGGGCCGGGATCCTGGGCGAGGACGCTGCGCAGGGCTTCTTCGAGGAAGCGGGCACAGTTAAATGTCGGGATCATCACCGACCACAACGGCCGCTCTCCATCCGGGGGCACTGGGTCGATCCTTGGAGGCATCCGCAAATTTGCGTCAGCCCCTCGCTTAACCTTGCCATTGCCCGCAGATGTGTTCATGGCGAAGAGGCCGGCAATAATCGCAAAAGCCCAACTCTGCCGTCGGAGCCAAGGTCCTGCCACTCGGCGGCGGGAAGCGACAAATATACCTGCCTCAATTCGGCCCAGGCGTCGTCGACGTCGTCGAGGACGAGCAGGCCACCCGGCCGCAGCGCCCGGGCTATCTCGTGGATTTCGTGCCGTAAGTACAACGCCTCGTGATTGCCGTCGACGACGGCAATATCGATGCAGCGACCGAAGAGGGAGCCCAGATTGGCAATGACGTTTTCACAAGCGGCCTCCCGCGGGAAATGCTGCTCCGGATCGTACCCACCAAAAACCCCGCCATCGTTGGATACCGACTTCGATCCGGAGTAACCGGCAACGACAATCGCCCTAGACTGAAGCCGAAAATGCGACAGCAGCGCCAATACATGATCCTGCGGCGACATTACACCTCGGTGCGGCACGTTTGGGTCGGTCGCAATGACTACCGATTCCGCATGGAGCGTGGTCAGCATTCCAATAAAGGCTGCGAGAGAGAGGCCGACAAAATTACCGATATGCAGTCCTACCATTGCGCGATCTTGCCAATCCAGCGCTGCGATCTTCGCGGCCACGAAGTCGAGCGAGCGCTCCGGGATGCTCCCGTCACGGATTTGCCGCTCATCCAAGCCCCGGCCGACGAGAAAGCGAACTCCCGCCTCCATCTTGAATTCCGGCACAACCGCCCGGGCGTTGGCTTCAGGTCGGAGAACCTGCGAAATCACTCGATGTCGTTTGGCGTGGTAGTCGTCGCGAACCAGGTCGCGGCGCTTGGACAGGGCGGCGCGGCGCATTTCAACGAGCCCGTGCGGGGCGCAAAACCGCAGTAGCCTGCGCATTACCCTCTCTCCTCTGTTGGGGCGCGATCTGCCACTCGATTGGGAAGTAGAGGTCTCCCCAACGGCGATCAGCCGGAAATGCTGCGCGCCCGCCGGCAATGTTAAATAGTGGGAAATGAAAAACGCTATCACAAATGCGTTGGCTGCCGGGAATGAAGCTGGCAAGCGAGACGAGGTACTCACCGTTCCTCAGGGACGGGCTCTTTATTACAACAAGGAATGTAGCGTCTCCACCAACCGAATATGGGGCTGAACAGTCGGTGAGATGGGTGGTGAAAAGCGGGCGGGAGTCACGGTTCTCGATGACCAATGCAAAATCGCGCGTCGCACCGTCCTTCAATCTGACGACGATCCCGACTTGAATTGATTGGCCCTGCGAAAACGTTGAAGATGGCATACCCTCGGCCGTCGCCGTCCATACCGCGACCAGCTCATCGCCCTTCGGAGAACGAGGCTCGCGGAAGTCTTCGAGGGACTGCGAGGGGCCGAGGCCGGCTCGAGTGTATTGCTCTACTGTCTCGGCCGCCGAACCCGAGAACACCGCCTTACCGCCGCGAAGCAGGAGGCCCTGATGGCAGATTCGCGCGATCGCATCAAGGTTGTGGCTGACGAACAGCACCGTGCGACCGTCATGGCGGGAGACTTCGTCCATCTTGCCGAGGCATTTCTTCTGGAATTCGCCATCCCCTACCGCGAGAACCTCGTCGACGATCAGAATCTCCGGTTCGAGATGTGCGGCTACGGCGAAGGCGAGGCGGACATGCATGCCGCTCGAATAGCGCTTGACTGGAGTGTCGAGGAATTTCTCGACTTCGGCGAAGGCGACGATCTCGTCGAATTTGCGGCGGATTTCGGCGCGGCTCATCCCGAGAATCGCGCCGTTGAGGTAGATGTTCTCGCGCCCGGTCAATTCGGGATGGAAACCGGTGCCGACTTCGAGGAGGCTGGCGACGCGCCCCCGGATCGTGACGCGACCCGCGCTCGGCTCGGTGATGCGCGACAGGATCTTGAGGAGCGTCGATTTGCCGGCGCCGTTGCGACCGATGATGCCGAGCACCTCGCCGCGCCGAACGTCGAAGCTGACATCCTCGAGCGCCCAGAACTCCTCGACCGCCCCCCCGGCGAGGAGGGCATGGCCGTGCGCCAGATCGGTCGCCTTGCGCCAGGCGTTACGGGCGCTGCGCGCCAAGACGTCGCGCAGCGCGGTATAGCGCTCGCGCTCGATTGCGTGGCCGATCAGGTATTTCTTGCCGAGCCCCTCGGCGCGGATCGCGACATCCTCCGCCATATCAGATCAGATCGGCGAAGCTGCGCTCGGTGCGCCGGAAATAGGCGGTGCCGAGCCACAGGAAGAGGGCGGCGACGCCGAGACTGAGAACAAAGCCCGGCCAATAGAGCGGGCTGTCGCCGCCGAGCAGGCACCAGCGGAAGCCGTCGATCACCCCGACGGCGGGATTGAGGCTGTACCAGAACCGCCACTGCGCGGGGACGATGGCGCTGGAAAATCCGACCGGCGACACGTAGAGCCCGAACTGGATGATGAACGGGATGATATAGCGAAAATCGCGGTACTTGACGTTGAGCGCGGTGATCAGGAAGGCCGGGCCAAGGCTCGCCACGATCGCCAGCGCCACAAAGGCCGGCAACAGCGCAAGATGCCAGCTCGGCCAAAAGCCGTACCACAGCATCAGCCCGAAGAGGATCGCGAGGCTGACCGCAAAATCGACGAGCGCCACGACCGCCGAGGAAGCCGGGATGATGAGGCGGGGGAAATACACCTTGCCGACGAGGTTGGCGTTGCCGACAAGGCTGCTCGATGCCTCGCCGAGGATCGTCGAGAAGAGAAACCACGGCAGCATGCCGGCAAACACCATGACGGGATAAGGCGCGCCAGCCTCGCTCGGCAATCCGGCGAGACGGCCGAACACGATCGTGAAGACCACCATCGTCAGGAACGGCCGGATAACGGCCCAGAGGACGCCGATCACCGTCTGCTTGTAACGCACCGCGACATCGCGCCAGGCGAGGATCACAAACAACTCGCGATAGGCCCAGAGGTCGCGCCAGTAATGCCGCTCCGCCCGTCCCGGTTCGAGGATCAGCACCCGGCGGCGATCGAACACGATGGTTTCAGGCATAGAGACCGGTTTGAGCAATGCCCTTGGTGGGGCGGCCACTAGCTATTATGATAGTTATCATGGTAATAAGCAGCCGCGTATTTCCCATATTTTCTTGCTTCGTGGTCGTTAACCTGATTGAATACGGCACCGGTGAGCTTTCTATGTCCGGAAAGCTGATTGACGCATTGCTTGACCAGTTCGCGCGCGGTCGCGCTCCAGCGCACGACCAGGACGATTTTGTCGCTGAGATGCGAGACGACCACCGGATCGATGACCGGCCCGGCTGGCGGCGTGTCGATCACGACCAAATCGTAGGCTTCCTTGAGGCTTGTCACCAACGCTCGCATGCGCTCCGAGCCCAACAAATCGGTCGGGTTCTGCGTCTTGTTGCCGGCGCCGAGAACCCAATACCCTCGCGTCTCGTCAAATTTTGCCACGCCCGCCAAGGCGACATCGCCGACCAGCAGGTCGACGAGGCCGGGCTCCTGCTCCAAACCGAAAACCCGGGTTGCCGTCGGATGGCGCAGATCCGCATCGATAAACAGCACCTTTAGGTTGGCACTCGCCGCCGAGGCCGCCAGCGACAGGCCGATTGTGGTCTTGCCTTCGCCGGGAACCGCCGAGGTCACCTGGATGATTTTTGGCGGGTGTTCGACATCGGTCATCCGAATGCCGCTGCGCAGCGAGCGGATCGCTTCGCTATAGCGCGACAGTGGCTTGGCGCGGGGCAGGTCGTAAATCGAGACGGCGCTCCGGCCCAGTGTGAGGTCGCGTCCGGCGATGTGACTGATCGAGGTCAGGAGCGGCAGCCCCAATATGTCTTCGATCTGCGTTGGCGTGGTGAAGCCGGTGTTGAGCTTTTCCCTGGCCAGCGCCCCGCCGACGCCAATCAACAGGCCGATAAACAGGTTGACCGCCATAAATCGCGTCGTGTGCGGATAGCTCGGCTCGCCCGGCGGCAAAGCGGGGGTGATCACCCGCACCTCTTGCGGTTCAAAGGTCGACTGCTCCTGCGTAATCCGTGACTGCTTCAGGAAATCCTCGAAAAGGGTCTTGTTGACCGCGGCAGTTCGCTCGAGTTCGCGCAATCGGATCGCGCTTGCATCATCGAGGTTGATTTGGCCGGTCGCCGCCTGGAACGACTTTTCGAGCGACGCTGCCCGCGCCTCGGCGAGCTGATGGTCGCTCCGGATGCTGGCGGCCAGGCGCTGAGTCTCACCGCCGATGCTGCGCCCGACATCGCTCATCTGGGCCCGCATGTTGACGACCAACGGGTGCGAGGCGCCATAGCGCGCAAGCAAATCCGCCTCCTGCGCGGAGAGGCTGGCGAACTGCTGTCGCAAGGCGGGAAGCGCGCCGGCATTAGCGACATCCGTCAGGTTCTGCAGATTGCCGCCTTTGGCCTGGATCGCGCTGAGCAAATCGACGCGGGCTTTCTTCTGCGCCAGGTCGGCTCGGGCATCGATCACCTTGGCGTTGAGATCCGACACCTGCTGCTGGTTGAGCGTGACCCCGCCGCTCAGAGCCAGACCGTGCTCCGCGCGAAATTGGGCGACGGCCTCTTCCGATTGACGGAGCTGTCGGCGTAAGCCGGAGAGGCGATCGCCGAGCCAGGCCGTGGCGCGCTTCGCCGCTTCAAACCGCGTGTCCAGCTTATCGACGAGATAGGCGTCGGCGACCGCGTTCGCCAGCCGCGCCGCGCGCGCCGGGTCGGGTGAGGTGACCGAGACCCAGATGACATAGCTGCCATGGAGGTCGCGGGTAACCTCGAGAGATTTTTTGAGGGCGCGAATTGCCCGTAGTTGATTGGGCGGGATTGATTGGGAACCCACCGCTACCGGCGCCAGATCGCTCTCCATGGGCGGTTCGGCCTGGGAGCTGCCGACCAGCCGCAGCAGATAAGAAGCCACGGCATCGAAAACCGACAAACCCTCGGCCGTTCGGCCCCCGGAGATGCCACCGACGACATCCAGGTCGGCGGCGAGATGGGCCTTTTCGATGACCCGACGCAGAAACACGGTCGATCGGATGATCGCCATCTGGCTTTCGACCATCGCAACATCGAAGAGATCGCTGTTGGAAAGCATCGCCTCGCCGCCGGGCGGCCTCTCCCGCTGCCGATTAAGCAGAACCTGGCTCGTCGCCGTATAGAGGGGTGTCTCGCTCAGTAGAAACACCGTCCCGACCAGAACCACGACAAGGGTAATCGCCCCGATGAATCTCCACTGCCGCCAGACGAAGCCGACGGCGTCACGCAGATCGACGCCCTCTTCGGCGTAACTCGGGTCGGACCGGCTGGCGGTGATAAAGCCGTCGGACATCAGTCGCCTCGGATTTTTGCATTTATGCCGCTGTCACCGCGACGCCGCCGTGCTTCGCCGGCATCGCAACTCTTTCAGACTTCGAGGGCCAAGCGCGAGCTTATCGACTGGGTGGGGCCAGAACCAGGTTGATCCCCGACGCCGTCAATTCACCGCTCCGGTACCGCAACGGCACCGACGCCAATCCCGCCACAAGCAACCAAAAGTCCGTCGTTCAATGAACTCAAATCACTGGGCTGCGCTCCCGGCGAAACGGGACTACGGAGATACGGTGATATTCTTCGTGGCTTGACGCTACCGCCGTTCGGGTGAAATGGCCATTTCCTCCCGTCAGCACTTTAACCGGGTCATTGCGACCCAGGTGACCACGGGCAGCGTCTCACAGCGGGGCCTGCGGTGCAAGGGACGTTACGATTATGCTGAGACAGCTTACTATTTGCGTCGAGCTCCGTCCGCACCGCCAACCGCGGCGCTCCCGGATCGATACCGCACCGACCGCGTGCTGGTGCGGCGGCGAGGCAACACTGCTTTGTCAAAATTGATCCCGCTGTTCCTGGTCTTTCCGTCGGACCAAATCGTCGATTTCGATCAGTATTTATATGCCAAGCCTAGTGTTACGATATCACGCGTAAAGCTCTGGGAAGCTATGTTGGACGTCAATTCCACATGCTGGTAGTCGAGGGACACACCAACGTTTCGCCAAAAATAGTAGCCGAACGTGGTACCGACCGTCCACGCATTATCACGGCGCAAATTATTGCGATAATCGGCATGGATATAACCGGCGCGACCGCTCGCCCCCCATTCCGGGGCAATCGAATAGTCAGCTTTTGCGAGAACGCTGGTCAGCCGGGTCGACGTGCCGCTGGGCGATGCCGGCGCCGTCGCCAGCAGCGAGGCTCCGAGCGTTTCGTCGGCTGAAAATTTGATGGCCAGTTCAGGAAGAGGAAAGTAATGGATGCGCCCACCAAACACCGCCCCGCCGACTGTCCCGATACCGGCGGAGTTATAGGTTTCGGACTGGTATCCGCCATAGGCTTCCCCCCGGAGTAGTCCGATCCGGTCGGTGCCGAGGCCCCCGACCGCCCGATACCCCGAAGAGCTCAAGGCGCGGGTCGCATAATCCCGTTTATCGAGAGATCCTTCGACATAGCCATAGAGGGCCGGGGTAATCCAAATCCCGCCTCGACCGGTCCCGCTATAGATCACACCGTCGGGAGACGGCGCGACGCCACCTGAATCATGATCGAACATCTGGTCAACGACGGACGCGCTGAAGATCGCGAAGGCGCCGGCAAAATTTTTCTGGACGGAAGCTGCCCCGGAAAGCTGGTTGTAGGATTGCGGGTTGACGCTCGGCGCCAGACCGATGGCGGTCGTGTCAGGGAGCGACAAATTATTCGTGACACCCAGGGTACTGAAGAGATCCCGTTGCCGCGCAAAATCGGCTTGGCCCGTTAAGAGAAGATCAGGCAGCGGCTGGTACATCCCGGCGATTCCGCTGCGCACCGATATTGCATCGCTATTGTTCGCCCCGTGATTGAGATAGAGCCGGCCATCGAGCGAGCCGTAAAGCGTCGTCTTGCTGATCCCGGTGCTGGTTTGCGCGAAGAGACTGGGCACCAGGCGCAGACCCGCGCGCGATACAGTGCCGCTCGCGCTCTGGTTGGCGTTGCTGTCATACACCGCGCCGGCAAACGCACTTGGGTACAGTAGCCAACCCCCGACCATCAGCGCGGTATCGGCACGGCTCGGTTCGGCGAACGCATCGACGCGGCCCGAGGCGACCGGCGGCGGCTGCATCGACGGGCCGTCTCCCCCCCCAATCGATCCGATTTGGGCCCGCGACGCCGGAGTAACGCTGGCATATAGCAAAGCCACGTAGCCAATTGTCACAACTATACGATAGGTCCGCGCCCTTCCATCCGCCGCCATCAAAGGACCCCGCTGGAACTGTTTTCCCGCTGGCCGGCCTCAAAGATCAACGTCAATCGACTTGCTGGTGTGATAATTCCTAAATATAGCGGCGCGGGATCTGAATGATGTCTCCAGGGAGGATGGGGATGGGTGTGCTCATATCGTATTTTCGCATGATTTTTTCGCCCAAATGTTGAATCAAGACGTTAGATTCGTTAGCACGGTACGTGGTCCCGCCGGCGATCGCGATCGCGCTGAGCGCCGTCAGGCCACCGGTATAGGGATATGCTCCTGGTTTTGTCACTTCGCCGACAATATAGAATGGTTTATATTCGATTATGCTGACGGTGATTTTGGGGTTCCTGAGGTATCCGCCGGCGAATTTGATTTTTAACTCTTGTTCGAGCTGCTGCTGCGAGAGACCTGCCGCCTTGATCGTGCCGGCCAGAGGCAGTGAAACAAACCCGCTCGGATCGATTTGGTAATCGCCGCTCAGCGACGGCTCGCCATAAACACTGACGCGAATTTTTTCCCCAGCCTCAAGCCGAGGCGGGGCGGCGGCCGCCTTTTCGATTGCCTGACGTTCCGCTTCAGTCGCGGGTCTTGCATCGCCGCCGCAGCCCGACGCCGGAATCACAAGAATGAGAAAGGAGAATGCGGCAAATCGCCGCATCCCGGCGAACCTTGCCGCTCGGCGCGGAAATCCGGATTGCAAGCCCAAATCTGATACTCCTCAACTCATTTCGGACGCAGGGATGTTACCTTGTGGCCCCCCTCCGATCGGCGAATCGACGCCGGTTCCGCAGTCTTCTATGCATACGCGCGTATTAGCTCGTTTGCATCAAAATGTGCGTTACCGTACGTTCGTGGTTAAGCCACCAGGGGGTCAGGGGCAAGAAACGCCCCGACCGTCGATCGGGCGGTAACTGCGCGCAATTCGGTTGCGCAAAGTTGGCGATCGGGGAGGGCATGGGCGCATGCGTATTCGATCGCCATCGTCGCGCGGCAACATCGCACTGCGTTTTGCTCCCGCTGATGTTGCGTTGGCCGCGATATCTCCCGTCCTGACATTGTACCTTGGAAACGCCCAGGTTTTGACGACTCCGGACGCGGAAGCTGTTACGATTTATATTACTATTGCTTTTATCTGCGCACTGATCGGGTTTGCTGTTTTTAGGATTCATGGCAGCATTCCGAGTTATTTCTT
>Ga0326597_10012839_pt1 | contig 11029 bp, 10 predicted proteins | sample RVTome_12_FD_203789 | JGI IMG/M metagenome (GOLD analysis project Ga0326597, IMG submission 203789) | Soil microbial communities from uranium-contaminated site in the Upper Colorado River Basin, Wyoming, United States - RVT100D185 | ecosystem: Environmental > Terrestrial > Soil > Contaminated >... | reverse complement strand
GTCATTGAGCGCACGACCCGGCTCGCCATGCTCGGCGAATGGAATCACCTGGCACTGCTGCATGGCGAACCCAGATATTTGACCGCTAGCGAACTGGACGTCTACAACGCCGACCAGCGTTTCCCAATGCGCGGCTGGGAATATTTCGTCAGCCGGCTAAACGGGAGAAAATAAACTGGAGTGTTGGAGTACTGGAGTATTGGGCCCCATCACTCCACCACCCCATTACTCCCGCAATTAGAGCCCATACTGAGGAGGACAGCACGATGACCACATCCGCTGAATTCGTCGCGCAAATCAAAAAAGAGATCCAAGCCTTTCCCAAGATCCGCATCAAGCATCCGTTCCTGAAGGCAGTGTGCAACGGCAGCGCGACCATGGATCAGATTCGCGCCTGGGCGATTCAGGACTATCAGTTTCGCGCTGCCGTTCCGCGCATAGCCATGTTGCGCTATCTCGCCTGCAACGATCCCGAGATCGCCCAGAAGCTTTGGGGCGTTGTCGAGGAAGAAACCCGCGGCATGGATAGCGGCAGCGCCGGTCACAACGAATTAGCGATCCGCTTCGCCAAGGCGATCGGTCTCAGCCAGCAAGAATTGGAGACCGCCGAGCTGCGCCCGTCCACCGCGGCGCATCTTTATTACGTCGAACTGATCATTCACACACTGCCCTGGTTCGTGGTCATGTCGATCCAGATCGGCGCCGAAGGAACATTCGGTCCCGCCGCCGCTGCGATCGGCAACGGTTTGCTCAAGAACTACCACATGAAGCCGGACGACGTGCGTTTCTTCACCGTCCATTCAGAGGCCGACGAGGATCACAGCAGCCTCGCTGAAGAAATCGCCGTGCGCTATCTCCATTCGCCCCATCTCCAGGAGCAGACCCGCAAGCATATGTTCCGGCGCATGGAATTGCTCTACGACATCTGGTCCATTGACGGCTACGATAAATAAAAACGCAGCGCGGCAAAGCCGCAGTCCAAAAGGATTCGGAATCGGAAAATTAACCGCAAAGGGCGCAACGAACGCAAAAAAGAAATCGGAATAATTCCTGTAAAGACGCCATGGCGCAAAGGCAAGAAAAACCAGACTCTGAACCTGGCGTCTTTGCGTCTTGGCGCGAGTCATTCCCCGTGTGTGCGGGGTCGGGTGATTTAGTACTACAATGGCAGAGCTAACCTTAGGATTCATTTCCGCGTTTAACGAACGGGTCGAGCCGTTGATGAACGGCACCATCACGGTGCAGGGAGTCAATCTGATTCCCACCTACTCCCATCCCGCCGAGACCTTTTGGCGTCAGCTGAAGTTTGGCGAGTTCGAAGTGGCGGAAATGTCGATATCATCGTATCTCATTGCGCGCACCCAAGGCGCCGACATGATCGCCCTACCGGTCTTTCCCAGCCGCCGGCTATTTCAAACCGAGCTTTCCTACCACGTCGATTCGGCAATCGCCAAACCGGAAGATCTCGCCGGCAAACGACTGGGGGTTGCGGAGTACCAGCAGACCGCGGCGCTGTGGATTCGCGGCGTCCTGGAGCACGATTTCGGCGTGTCACAATTCAAAATTCACTGGTATATGGAACGCAGTGAGGAGATGAGCCACGGGAGCGCCACGGGTTTTAAACCGCCGCCGGGGATTTCCTTCAACCGGATCGAGAAGCACAAGAGCTTGGCATCGACGCTCCAGCAACATGAATTGGACATCGCCCATGTTTCCAGCCCCTGGGTGCTTCAAGCCAACACGCTCGACCGCTCCAGCCGCATTGCCGGCAAGGGCGATTGGAGCAACATCAAACCGCTCTTTCCTGACCGGTTGGCTGAAGCGGCGCGCTTTTACCAACACCATGGTTTTCTCCCGGTCAACCACGCCTACATCATCCGTGGCGATATTTATCGCAAACATCCATGGCTCGCCGCCAGCTTGTATGACGGTTTCTTGCGGGCTAAACAGTTGGCGCGCGAACGCCTGACCGAGCAAATACCGGCGGCGCTGATGTTTGGCCAGGAGTATCTTGCCATGACGCTCGCGCTGATCGGCGATGATCCCTTTCCCTACGGTATCAAGGCCAATCAGGCGATGCTCGACACCATCACGGGTTATTCCCACGAGCAAGGTTTAACGCCGCGCAAAATGAAGGTCGAGGAATTGTTCGCCAAGGAAACCCTCGACTCATAAATGACCGAACTAGGCAACTAGACAGAGGAGAGAACAGCCATGCCAAAGCTAAAATTGGGATTCATTTCAGCGGTCAACGAACGGGTTGAGCCGCTGATGAAAGGCATCGTCCAAGCTGAAGCGATCGAGATCGTGCCGACCTATTCGCACCCGTCGGAGACTTTCCTGCGCCAGCTCAGGGATATGGAATTTCCGGTGGGCGAAATGTCGATGTCGTCTTATTTGATCGCCCGCGAGCGCGGCCTCGACATGATCGCCCTGCCGGTGTTTCCGAGCCGCCGGCTGTTTCACACCGAGCTTTCCTGTCACACTGACTCTGGGATCAAGAAACCTGCGGACATCGCCGGTAAGCGCATCGGCGTCAGCGAGTACCAGCAAACCGCGGCGCTCTGGCAACGCGGCATCCTTGAACACGACTTCGGCGTGTCGCAATACAAAGTCCATTGGTATATGGAGCGCACCGAGGAACTCAGCCACGGCGGTGTCACCGGCTTCACCCCGCCACCGGGGATTTCATTTCAGCGCATTGCGCCGGAGAAAAGTTTAGCGTCGATGCTGGTCGATCATGAACTCGATGTCGCGGCGATTAACAGCCCGTGGAAAAATGCGCCGAGCCAACTGGGCCGTTCGCAGCGAATTCCCGGCGCTGGCGGCGACTGGAGCAAAATCAAATTGCTATTCGACGACCGCATCGCCGAAGGCAAGCGCTTCTTCGACAAGTGGGGCTTTTTGCCGGTCAATCATGCCTACACCATTCGCGGTGACATCTATCGAAAACATCCTTGGGTGGCGTTTAATTTGTACAGCGCCTTCGTCAAAGCCAAACAACATTTCAACGCCAAGCTGGCCGACAGCATGCCCTCGGCGCTCTTCTTTGGCAAGGAATATTTGACGAGAACCCAGGCGATGTTCGGCAGCGATCCTTATACTTACGGAGTCAAGGGAAATCGTAAGATGCTCGAAACCCTGATCGACTTTTCCCACGAGCAGGGACTGATCTCGAAAAAGCCGAAGATTGAAGAACTGTTCGCCAAGAGCACGCTGGAGCTTTGAGAAATGATTGGAGCACTGAAGTCATGGAATATTGGAGTGTTGCGACCCAGCATCGTTGGCGCGTTGGATTGACGGAGAAAAGGGCCGTCACTCCCATGACTCCAACACCCACTTCCTCGAGACGGATACTTTCAATTGGGCTGCTCATCGCGGCGTTTTTTAGCCTGGCGGGCACGCCATTCGCCGCCAGCAAGTCCGTCACCTTCGCCTACAACACGCCGACGTTGAGCGGCACCCTGCCGATCGTGGTAGCCCAGGAGTTCGGCTTCTTTGGCGCTGAAGGATTGGAGGTTAAAACGGTTTTTATCCGGGGCGGCCCGACCGCGATGGCCGCTCTCATCGGCGGCGGCGTGGATTACACGTTCGTGGCGGGTGTGGCGTCAGTGCGGGCGATCGCGCAAAATGCGCCGATACTCATCGTCAGCGGCATCCAGCCTTACATGGACTACACGCTCATCGGATCGAGGGGCATCAACTACGTGAACGATCTTAAAGGCAAAGTCGTTGGCGTTACCGGCCCGGGCGGTGTCGCGGAGTTTGCCGCGGTGGAAGGTCTAGCCAAAAAGGGCTTGGTGCGGGACCGCGATTATAAAATTCTCTACGGCGTGGGCAACAGCCCGGCCCGCGCGCAAGCGCTGGAAACCGGCAAGATTCAGGCTTCACCGTTTTCTTTCTTGGAGAAGTTGGAGCTCGAAAAGAAAGGCTTCACCTCGCTGTTCGACATCGGCGACCTCATCCCGGGCTTTCCCTTTGTCGTCATCGTTTCGACTAGGCAAAAAATTGACAATGATCCGGACGAGATCGTTTCGCTGTTGCGCGCCGTCAGCCGAGGCCTCGACTTTCTCAAGGCGAACCGAGACAAAGTTGCCGACGCCGTGATTAAGAAAAAGAACTTCGGCGACCCGGCGACGGTGCGCCACGTGATCAACCGGTTTGCCGACCAATACTCGATCTCCATCGACAAGCAGGATATTAACGCACTCATCAGCGCCACGCGCATCGAGGCGGAGGCGAAGAAACTAGGCGGACCGGAGAAATTTTTTAGCCGACAATTCTTGATCAAGGCGCTCGGTCAGAGCCGGTGAAACGGTCCCGTGTCTTGGGTCTGGCGTTTTGAGTCTTGGGTTGAGGAAACAGGTTGCGCTGGAGGCGAGACTTTAAGAAGAGAGGAAAAACATATGCCACAAGATCTCGAACTCACCCTCATGCTTGCGGACTACCATAGAACCCGTCCTCTATTGAACGGCGAAGTCCAGGCGCAGGGAATCCGCTTGCAACCGCGCCGCGCCGAAACCGGTGATGCCTGCATGCGGCCGGTGTATGAAGAATTCGACATCGCCGAGATGTCGCTCTCCTGGTACATGATGGCGCGATGCCGTAACGAACCGGTGATCGCCCTGCCGATTTTTCCGCTGCGCATGCAGATTCATCCCTACATCTTCTGCTCAGCGTCATCTGGCATCGAACGGCCCGAAGACTTGAAAGGCAAAACCATCGGCATGGACGAATATCGGCTCACCGTCGGTTTATGGGCGCGCGGTATTTTGCAAGAATTTTATGGAGTGCGGCCGCAGGACTGCGAATGGGTCACCTCAGCGCCTGAACGTGCTGGGTATCAACCACCCGCTGACGTTAGCGTGACCGTCGTGCAGGAACCCACCGAAGCGCTGCTGCTGCGCGGCGAGATCGACGCGTTGATTCCGCCGAACATCGTACCGTCTTTTCGCGACAAAGACCCGCGTATTCGCCGTCTCTTCAAAGATACGCGGACGACGGTCAATGAATATTTTCGCAAAACCAAAATCTTTCCGATCACGCATACCCTCGTCGTGCGCCAGAAACTCTTCGACCGTCAGCCCTGGGTGGCGCCGAGTCTATTAAAGGCTTTCACCGAAGCCGAGCGGCTCTGCCGCAAATCCTACGATTACGCCAAGCGTTCGGCGTTTCCTTCAGCGGTGTTAATCTTGGAAGAAGAGGAAGAGATTTTCGGCACGGATCCTTGGGGTCATGGCCTCACGCCCCAGAATCAAATCGTGCTGGAAAAGTTTGTGCAGTACGCCAACCAACAAGACTACATCCCCAACCGTCCGGCGCTCAGCGAACTGTTCGCGCCCATGGGGAATTAGACCTGGCATTTCGCGTACGGGCTATTAACCCCGCCGCTATCTAATTATCGCAAAGGGGATGCTCGCCCCCTTTGGAAACCCCATTTAGAGGAAGGACTATTTTTTCACCGACGGGTTGGCGGTCAGAGCGGGGTCATTTCCATGCCGTCGCCATCGCGGACGCACCACACGTAATCAATGGCGCTTTTGATCCCGCTGCCGACGTCGCCAATATTGAAGCCGACACCCCAAGCATTAGAGTCATTAGTAATATCGGAGGTTGCCGACCAATAAAACGATGACGCCACCCTGAAGGGGTGGCCAGCCGGCAAAGTGGGACCAGGGGACGGCACGCTCGGATCAACCAGCGTTGCCAGCTCAAAAATTGTCGGCAGCCGCCACCCCTTGTGTTTGCCCAGCACGAGATTCTCGCAACGGTCTTGAGCTCCCGACCAGTTAGAAAAACTCTGGTTCGGCGATCGCTCCCAAACCAATTTTGTCTTACGGTCGAAGACCGCTTCGTTATCCCAATTGGCCAACACGACAAAGCGCTCGTTTAAACCGAGACTACGATCTGCCGCAGGTAAGTTCGAAGACGCCGCCGGCGCTGGCGACCTTTCCCAAACAAAACCAACGAGATGGAGCAGCCCTCCACCGATCGCAAACCCTAACACCCATGCGGCAATTCTTGTCATTTTCTCTGTTGCGAAAAAAGAAATTTCTGGCAATTACCGCAAGCCCAATGCCAAGAGTGCAACCAGCTGATTTTGAACGACCGGGGAGTTTCACGTCTGCGAAAAAAGTGTAAGCAAACCGCACAGAAACTTTCGCCATTTCCGTGCCGGTATAAGCGGCTAGAACTAATGCTGAATTTTCAGCAGGAAACGTAAACTAACTTTACGATTTTTGAGTCCGCGTGATTCATCGCCGAATCCACAGAAACCACGGACTAAAGAGTTTTTGATTACCCGAGGCGATAAACTCTCTGCCGCCTCGGGGAGGCCGCCTTAACAGGAATCCCTGCGGATCAATTTGACAAGGACGGGAGCTGAGACACTCCCCGGATCAAAATCCTAGCGCTAGACGCGGCCAGCCCAATACCGTCCGGCACTAAAGCGAAAACCATCTACTTGTGAAATTCCTTCGTCCCGGCATAGGCGCGCGGATTGACTAGCGCATGCTCTTCTTGCATCAGCCAGGCGATCTCCGCCGCTAAGGGCACGCTCGCCGCTTCCATGGATGCGTGCGCGGCCATCTTGCAGTATCTCAAAGTCGTTTGATCGAACTTGCCGATCTCCTCGGCCCACTTCCATGCTTCTGCTTGCAACTGATCGTGCGGCACGACGCGATTGATCAGGCCCGCGTCGAGGGATTTTTTCGCGTCCCAATTTTGACCCGTCAGGATCAGTTCGAAGACGAGCTTGGTCGGGATCAGCGTCTTGAACATTGTCGCGATAATCGGATACGGCAAGAAACCGCGCATGATCTCGGGCAAACCGAAAACCGCCTTATCCGATGCAATGGCTAAATCGTGCGGCAGCAACAAGGTAATGCCGCCGCCGAGACAGAAACCGTTCACTGCGGCGATGGTCACTTTGGGGAATGTCCGAATCACCTCTGCGACGTGATAGGCGCGCGGCTCTTTACGCCGATCCGTGCCGCGACTCCGTCCTCCCTCGGTTGGAAACTCCGAGAGGTCACGCCCGGCGCAGTACGCCAGGTCGCCCGCGCCGGTAGTGAGCACGACGGCGATTTCATCATCGTTGCGCAGCTCCTCGAACACCGCGAGAATCTCGCGAATGCTGTCTCGGCTCAGCGCATTGCGCTTCTCGGGACGGTTCATGGTGATCTGCGCCACCGCGCCGCGGGTTTCCAGTATCGTGAACTTTCCTTGTTTGATCATTTCTAATTCCTCTTTTGGCTCGGTCATAGGCGAATAACACCGCAGCCGAGACTGGTCAACCGGCTGCATACACCCGTTTCAGGTTTCGAGTCTCGATTTTCGCGTTATCCCATAGACCCGCACCCGGTGAGAAGGAGACAGTGTTCACCACGAAGGACACCAAGAGCACGAACTTGGAAAATTATTGTCCGAACCCTTCGTGTCCTTCGTGAGCTTCGTGGTGAGATTGGATTTTCTCCTTGAAAGCCGCAGGCCAATCGGCTATCCCGATACCAATGGATTCGACGATCCGCCAAATCAGCCCGTCGGCCTATGCCGTCATCGGTTCGGAGGGGGCTACGAATTTTGCCATTGTCAAAGCCAGAGACGGTAGCGCCACGCTCATCGATGCCGACATCCGCCGTATCGACGAAATCGAACAAGCGCTACACCTCACGGGCTGCGCTAAAGTCAGCTATCTGATCGACACCCACGAACACTTCGACCATACGTCGGCAAACTTTTACTTCTCCCAGCGCCGCATTCCGATCGTCGCCAGCGCCGGTTGCGTCAAAGCAATGAAGGATGACGGCGAGGCGGATTTCACGCGCATGCTCAAGCCGGAGCCAGAGCTCTATGAGCGCTTTCCGGGCCTGTGCGTAACACTGCCGGACGTGGTGTTCCAGGGAGCGACTCAAGTTAGACTGCCGGGCGTGACATTGAATTTGCAATACCGCGCCGAGAACGGCCACAGCCACAGCAAAGGGGACACCACGGTATACTTTGAAGAGGAAGAAGTTTTCATCACCGGTGATCTGCTGTATACGGAATTCCATCCGGTGACTTTTTTCGGCAATATTCCCAACTGGCTGGCGGCGTTGGAACCGCTGTTCGAAAGCCACTACCGACAGCTCATCCCCGGGCATGGCCCGGCTGTTGACGGTGAGCAAAGCGGCAAGGCATACTTCAAAAAAATGCACGATTACCTTGAAGACTTTTACGGCCATCTTGGAGAAATCAAATCCGGCCGCACGACCGAGCAGGAAGTCGCAGAACACATGCAGAGCGGCGTCTACGCCGACCTCGGCAAAACCCGCATGGTACAAAGAAACATCAAGCAATTTTTAACAGGAAGGCGGTTCTAGATGCGATTCATTTTTATTTTAATGCTCATCATTCCTCTCAGCCTGCACGGGATCGCTCGCGGCCAAGACGCGCATACCGTCAAGCTCATCGAGGGAGCAAAGCAGGAAGGCTCGCTGGTTTGGTACACCTCCACCAGCGTCGAAGATATAACCCGCCTATTCGCCGCCTTCAAGAAGCGATATCCATTTATCAAGACCGAATTCTTCAATGCCGGTTCAGGCCGGCTCTTCAGTCGCATCATCAACGAGGCGGCCGCCGGGAAAATATTTTTCGATCTGGTTGCGATCCGAGGCGTAGAGACCCAGCAGCTGATCAACCGCGGGTTTCTGCAGATTTATTTGTCGCCGGAGGCTAAGGCCTTCCCGCCGGGATTCAAGGATACCAAGGGGTACTGGGTCGACTTTTTTGACGCCTACAACGTCATCGGCTACAACACCAAGCTCGTGGCCAGGGATCAAGCCCCCAAGAGTTGGGAAGACTTACTCGATGCCAAATGGCGCAGCAAGATCGCCATGGACGAAGACATGTACTCCTGGTACGCCGCCATGTCCCTGGCTTGGGGCCGCGAGCGGGCGCAGCGTTACATGCGGGCACTGGCCAAACAGGACATCCAACTACGCAGAGGGCAGACTCTGATCGCGCAGTTGATGGCGGCCGGCGAGTTTCACATGGGCATGGTCTTGGCGCATCGCATCGAAAAGATGAAAGAACAGGGCGCCCCGGTCGAATGGGTGACCACGTTGGATCCGGTCACCGCGTCGCTTCACCCGATTGCGGTAGCAGCCAAGCCACCGCATCCCAATACGGCAAAATTATTCATAGATTTCCTGCTCTCGAAAGAAGGACAGGAGCTCGTTTTGGCGCTCGGCCGGACCCCTACTCGTCCCGGTATTGATACCAAGATGCAAGCGAAAAATTTGAAGCTCTTCCCGATTCCGCCCGAGCTCGGCGAGCAATACAACCAATATCAAAAAGAGTTTCGCGAAATCTTTCGCCAATAAATTCCCATCGCGAACTCGTGCGACTATGCTGGAGACAGGCTTTTTACCACAAAAGGTGCGAAGCGCCGGTGGTTGATAAATATCAAGTCGATTCCTTCGTGTTTTTTCGATCAAGTTAATCGGTTGAGCCGCACTTTGCCGATGGCGTAAAATAGCAGCATGAATCTGCCCGCATCACGATGCGTCAAACCGTTGCTCGTTCTTGGTTGGATCATTCTCTGCATCGTTATTTCCGATATCGCGATGGGTATGCTCTTCCGCGCTCGCTTGGTGCTGCATCACGACGAAAGGAACTTAACTTACCGATACGACCCCGACTTGGGCTGGTTTCCGATCGCGAATAGCAAGAAGATCTATGCCGGCAATCAGACCATTCACATCGAACATAACGGCCAAGGCTTCAGAGACATCGAACATAAATTCGACAGCAGGCCGCGCATCATTTTCATCGGGGATTCCTTTGTCTGGGGCTACGATGTCGAGCAAGCGGAGCGCTTTACCGACAAACTGCGAGGCGAACTCCCCGGCTGGTCGATCTACAACCTCGGCGTCAGCGGATACGGCACCGACCAAGAATATCTGCTGCTCAAACAACAGTATGATATTTACTGGCCGCGGATCGTATTTCTGCTTTTCTGCACCGACAACGATGACGCTGACAACGGGCGCAATGTGCGCTACGGCGTCTACTACAAGCCGTATTTCACAGTCGAGGGAGAACTATTATCGCTTCGAGGTGTTCCCGTTCCAAAGTCGGAAAATTATTTTTTCGCACAGCACACAGTACTTGCCAGATCCAACTGGGTGAGATTATTCGCGCGGGTCTTTTTCATCCTCACCGCTCCGCCGGACTACGTCGCAACCAGGAGCCCGACCCAAGCGATCCTCACCGACATGCAACGTTACATCCGATCGAAAGGCGGGCGCCTAATCGTCGGTTTGCAAAGCTCCTACCCGGAACTCGAGCGGTTTCTCAAAGAACAAAATATTCCGCACGTCGATCTTACCAACCCGTACAGGTATCCGACCCAGTCAAACCACTGGACGCCGGAAGGCCACAGCTTAGTAAGCAACAAAATCAAAGAGTTCTTGGTCAAAGGGAATTACCTCCAAGCTGAGTGAGGTAGCACCCAAGCGCAACTAAGAAACAACACCGGACCCATCACCAGGGTCGTCACCAGGGTCGCATCTTTACCTTTGATGTTTGTGGCCCGAGGTTGCAACTCTATCTTTCGCCGGGGTCGTCGCCGGGGTCGCATCTTTACCTTTGCCGTTTGAGCTTCATTGAGTGCGCTCGGAATCACCCCGGCAACCACTCACCGGTACCCCTCGGCCTGCATGCTGAACAATCGCGCGTAGGTGCTTTCCCGGCGCATGAGTTCGTCGTGGCTGCCGAGCTCGCTGATGCGACCGCCTTCGATGACCACGATGCGGTCGGCCATGCGCACGGTGGAAAAACGGTGCGAAATCAGGATCGCCATCTTCCCTTCGGTGAGCTCTTGGAAATTACGGAAAATTTCGTATTCGGTGGCAGCGTCGAGAGAAGCCGTCGGCTCGTCCAAAACTAAAATCTCCGCATCGCGCATGAAGGCGCGGGCCAGCGCGATCTTCTGCCATTGGCCTAGAGACAACTCGTGGCCGCCGTGAAACCAGCGGCCGAGCATCGT
>Ga0326597_10012838_pt1 | contig 11030 bp, 10 predicted proteins | sample RVTome_12_FD_203789 | JGI IMG/M metagenome (GOLD analysis project Ga0326597, IMG submission 203789) | Soil microbial communities from uranium-contaminated site in the Upper Colorado River Basin, Wyoming, United States - RVT100D185 | ecosystem: Environmental > Terrestrial > Soil > Contaminated >... | reverse complement strand
CGGTTTTTGACAATAAGCACCTTGAATTTTTGTAAAAAATGCCGATAATTACATTGTACTTGCCCCTCACCCGACTCGCCCTTGTGGCCCGGGTGGGGTTATCCAAACAAAGAAGCCCCGTATGGCTATGTCGCCATACGGGGCTTTTCATTTCCGTGGTTCGCCATGCCGCATGAACACTGTGTTGTCATGACAGCATTTGGCGAGTAGCTATCTTTCTCGTCGAACGCCCTTGAAGGGTTTGTCATCGGACTTCTGGTCCATAAACCGGCCGCTCTCGGAATCGCGCTTCACCCAAGAATCCGTTTTTGGGTTGTACGTCTGGGAGCGATCGGTAACGGCGCCTTTGCGATGGTGGTCGCCGGGTGGTGGGTTCTTAGCCATGTGGACTACCTCAAAATCTAGGTTGACGATAGAGAATAACGGTATTATTCTGTCAACTGTTGACAGATTCGTCAATATAATCCTTTCCGTCAACCAACCGGAGGTCCAATGATAGGCGAACGACTGAGACAGGCCAGGCTCGGTGCAGGATTGTCCATGGACGCATTGGTAGCCAAGATGGACCACTTCCTCACGAAGCAGGCCATTTCCAAGTATGAAACCGGCAAGAGCGTTCCCGGCTCGGAGGTGCTCGTGCGCCTGGCCGAAGTGCTTGGCGTCAAGACGAGCTACTTCATGCAAGAGCCGAAGGTCAACGTGGAGTTCATTGCCTACCGCAAACACAGCCGTTTACCCAAGGCCGAGGCCAACCGGCTTCAGGTACGGATTACCGACCATCTCGAAAACTACTGTTGGTTGGCCACCCTGTTTCCCGCGCCTGACGGAAAGCCCGAGCGGCGCGCGACGGTCAGTATTCTAAAAACCAAGCAGGTGAAGTCCGTAGAAGATGCCGAAAGGATCGCCAAAGAGCTTAGGGAGGAATGGAAGATCGGCATGGATCCCATCGAGAACATGGTCGAAACACTCGAAGACCATGCGGCGGCGGTGTTGGCTCTGGATGCCGATGAGCGATTCGATGGTCATTCCGCCTGGGCGACCGTTCTTGGTGATGGCGAGCGAAAGGTTCCCGTGCTCGTTACCAATGCCGCCATGTCCGGAGATCGCCAGCGCTTCAACCTCGCCCATGAATTAGGGCATTTGGTCATAAAGCAGAAATCGACAAAAGAAGATGAAGACACTGCACATCGTTTTGCCGCCGCGCTCCTTGTACCGGACGAAGCGGCCTACAAAGAGCTCGGCCGGACTAGAAGCCGCATCGAGTTCGACGAGCTACTGTTGTTGAAACACAAATACGGGATGAGCATGCAAGCTTGGTTGCGGCGCGCCAAGGACCTTGGGATTGTTTCATCGAGTTGGTATAAGAACACTATCGTGATTTTTCGCAAGCGCAGGTGGCACAAGCACGAGCCCGGTAAGCAAGTGGCATCGGAACAACCGATACGCTTTCAGCAATTCGTCCTTCGGGCAATGGCGGAGGGAATTATTTCGCGTGAGCGCGCGGAGGAACTCCATCCCGGCATCGTTTCAATTGACGGCAAGGAAGAGAAAATGGCTAAGGCAAAGAAGATCGCTGCGCTGTCACTTGATGAACGCCGCAAACTGCTCGAAGCCGCGGCGGAGCGGGCGGCCCATGAATATGAAACGGACAAGGAGTTGACCGCCTTCACCGAACTTGACGCGGCTGTCAATGGTTAGCCGCGGCGACGTGTGGCTGGTGAATCTCGATCCGACCATCGGACAGGAGATCAAGAAGACCCGGCCCGCCGTGGTGATCAGTTCGAACAGCATCGGTAAGCTGCCCCTGAAGATCATCGTTCCGATCACCGACTGGAAGCCGCCGTACGCCAACTATCCGTGGATGGTGTACTTGGAGCCAGATCAACAGAACGGGTTGTCGAAAAAATCAGGGGCCGATACGTTCCAGGTCCGGTCTGTCGATCAAGTGCGGTTGACCCGGAAATTGGGGCAACTGCCCGAGCCGGTTATGGAGGAGATCGCGGCGGGGGTTGCAATTTGTATTGAATACAGGTGATGTGTACATAAGCAAAGGCGCTAACCACACAGAGGTAAATTGAAATGAGTGAAAAAATATTCTTTTTTGTAGACAAAGTGAAGTATGAAACAGACCAGACAACACTAACGGGTGCGCAAATCAAGGCCCTGATTCCTAATTTTGATCCAACTTACAGTCTGTTTCTTGAAGGGCCAGGCGATGATCCGGATCAACCGATTGCTGATGATACTTCGGTATCCCTAGAGAAAGAGAAAGGTCCAAAACGGTTCTATACCGTGCCACCCGCGACTTTTGGGCGCTGATGACGCCTCTTCAGATACAGTTCGAGATTCTTAAAGACGAGTTCTCGAACGCAGCTATGCAAATGCTTCCAAGCGGAGCTGCATTAATTACAATTCCAGATTTTCAATTACCTAAAGGATGGTCACAAGAAAGGACCACGGTAAAGTTTGTAGCTCCTGTTGGGTACCCATTTGCGAAACCGGACTGTTTCTGGATTGATGAGCAAGTCCACTTACAAAATGGAACTATGCCACAGAGCTCGAATATTAGTCCCATCCCGGAGGTCAACGGAAATCATCGCTGGTTTTCTTGGCACATTGGTCCGTGGAACCCAAACCGAGACAATCTTTCAACATACGTTCGGGTAATCGAAAACAGACTGAAGGATCCGCGGTGAACGATTTAGTTTTTTTACACGATAGTTTTGACAAACTGCGCGCCGATCTGCTCCGGTCTAAATTAGAAACGTGCGCGATCCTGCTCACCAATGCCGCATCTAAAAACGAAGGGACAAGACTCCTCGTTAAGCAGGTAGAACTTCCTTCAGAAGGAGCGTACGCGGAACGAACTCAATATTCCGCACAGCTTAAACCCGAATACATTGCCCCGCTTGTTAAGCGTGCAAAAGTTCAACGACAGGCCCTGGTTTTCGTGCATACCCATCCTGGTGCAACCAGCACTCCACACTTCTCGCCAATCGATGATCGCGGAGAGCAGGTTTTAGAAAAGTTTTTAAAGATGCGCGAAGTGGCACCGTCACACGCTGCTCTTGTTTTAGGCCCAGATGGGTGCAGTGCTCGGCTGCTGAATTCTAATATACCTGTTCGAGTGATACAGGTAGGTGTGAACTTGGATGTAATTTATGATCCTATTGATCCAGATGCCAACGATCCGATTTTTGATCGCCAAGTGCGCGCCTTTGGTCAACAAGGACAGGAAATTCTCAAGAAACTGACGATTGGGATTGTCGGCTTAGGGGGAACGGGTTCGGTTGTGGCTCAGCAATTGGCATATTTGGGGGTTGAAAAATACCTGCTCGTCGATCCTGATAATGTGGAAGCGTCAAACCTTAATAGGCTCGTAGGCACGACTCCAACAGATACAGGAAAGTCAAAAGTCGGTATCGCAGAGCGATATATCAAATCAATCCGTCCGTATGCAAAGGTCGTCGCGGTTCAAGGCAGCGTTCTCGATGCCAAAACAGCGCGGATGCTAGTAGACACCGATTTCTTTTTCTGTTGTACCGACTCGCATGGCAGTCGTGCAGTACTCAACCAGCTTGCCTACCAATACTTCTTGCCGTGTATCGATATGGGCATAAGCATCAGCAGCAAGAAATCGACCGTCACACACATCACTGGACGAGTCCAGATGCTTTCGCCTGGGTTGGCATGTCTAACATGTGCGGGGTTGTTGGATGCAGATGCTATAAGGTACGACCTTATGAGTTCGTATCAACGGCAGACAGACCCATATTTTATTGGTAATGGGCAACCCGAACCGGCCGTAATATCTCTTAATTCAACAATGGCGTCGTTAGCTGTAACAATGTTTTTGGGGGCAGCAATCGGCATACCCTCAGAAGCGCGATATCAAATTTACAACGGCATGGCCGGAAAAATTCGCATAATTACCGGCATAGCTGATCAGAAATGTATTGTTTGTTCGAGATTAGGTGCGTTGGGCAGGGGGGACGAATGGCCTCTGCCGGCTCGGCAAGCATGAGCCAGGGGCTCCGGCAAAAAGTTCTTTGGCTTGGCCCACAAATATACGACGGCGTGGACTTAAAGGAGTTTGAGAATCGGAGATTGGTGATTTGCTATGACACTGACGAAAATTCTATAAAGAATGCGTTGCCGACATTAAAGGGAATTATCTTAGTATTTAATCCTTCAAAGCCAGGTACATTTCAGGATCATCTAAGAAAATATGGTCCAGTAGCCATTGATCATGGAATTGCGCTCTATCAAATCGCTGATCATGATGACGATATCTTACAGATCAATAGCATTCATAAGTCTTTAAGCTTTAGCTATCAGTTAAACTATCCTCGAACAAAACCATCGGCAGCCGAAGTTGCAGAGTATATCGCGCGACATCCGCCTAGTCCCGCGCCAAATCCATCTCTCAAAATCGAGTGTGACCCAGCAATACTTAATGAGATTAAGAGACTATTATTTCAGCGCGCTTTTTCAGATTGCGATGCTATACATGTGAAAAAAGTACCTGGTGGCCGGTCAGCTAAAGTATTCGCTGTCTATCCGGTGCTCACAAAATCAGAGGTTGGACCACGTCCGCTACCTTTTTTTGCAAAGTTCGACACGAAGGAAAAAATAGAGAAGGAGCTGTACGCATACGATAATTATGTAACGAATTTTGTTCCTTTTTATTTGCGGCCCAATTTCGATAGGGATCGGTGCATTGTTGGCTATGAGAGCGGAATAATCGTTGGTAATTATGCTGAACAGACCGAGACACTGCTTGATGAAGTTGGTAGAGGACAGGGGTTAGAACCTATTAACTGTCTTATAGATAGCACGCTAAGTAGATGGTGGGAACATGCGCAAAGGCGTGATGGAAACTTAACTACTGCTATGCAAGGGTTTTTTAATCCTGGCGGGGTAACTGAAAAGCGTCGTCGACAATGTAAAGAGCTTGGTGCTACTCGGTGCCCTGAGGATTTGTACAAAATGTTGTTGCAGTTGCCTGCACAATCATATCTTGATGCACCGATTCATGGCGATCTACATGCAAAAAATATTATAGTCAGGGGGACAGACGCTATTTTGATTGATTTTCAGTCGGCGCAACGCGGCCCAATAGTGATTGACCTGGCGACATTAGATGTGAGTCTTTCGCTCGAAGTTACTGATAAAGAGAAAGACGCCAACCGGTGGCGCAAATTGGTTGATGACGTTTATTCGGTGAATGTAATTCGAAATCCATCGTCACTTAGTTCTCCATCTGGAGACAAACTTATAAAGTGTATAAAAAAAATCCGCGAAACAGCTAATGCTAAACAACAATCGCAATATGAGTATGTTATCGCAGTTGCAGTTATTCTCCTTAGATCATCTACGCATCCTGGAAAATTAGAGCAAGAAAAATATCGATTGGCATACGCATATATCCTCGCGGAGAAAATAATTCTAAACATTGCCAAAAAACTAGGTGTGTAAGCCGTGAGCAAACCACATAGGCGTGTTGATATCGTGCGCTTTCGAGGGAAAGTTGAGAACCATGCTGCTGCCAGGAATTTACTACGGAATAGCGGAGATTTGGTATTGATTGAGCGAGGTAGACCTCGCTCAATAGTAATGTTGTGCCCTTGTGGGTGTGGCGACGAACTTGTTGTGAATCTGGACCCGCGCGCGGGTCCAGCGTGGTATCTGTACCAGAACAAAAAAGGTATTACGCTTTATCCATCTGTGTGGCGTGAGAATGGTTGCGGCAGCCATTTCATAATTTGGAGCAATCGCGTGTACTGGTGCGATTATGAATCACTATGGGATACAGATGTTGTTGAATCTAGTTTAGATGACACAGTATCAAGTTTTTTGGATGCGAAGGGCTTTCTTCATTACAAGGATATCGCTGTTCAACTTGGAGAGATTCCGTGGGACATCCTCATTGTTTGTCGTAGGCTTGTGAAACGAGGCGCGCTGCGGGAAGGTGTTGGCAAGCATAAGGGCTATTTCCAAAAGCTCATTAACAGGTAGGGATTTGCACATAAATGAAAAAGAGTCTTCTTGAGCAGTTGCCGCAGATTGTTGCGGAGGGGAAGCGCAAGGCAGGGTAGACTACCAAACCGAGCAGATGCGCATCGACCGGACAACTAACTCCAAGAAATAATCGAGGACGTGTAATGACTGAACTGAATTGGGAGGGAAAGTACAAAGACGGCAAGAAGGTTGCGCCGGTGCGCATTGCGCTTCCGTTTCAGACTATCGAGACGATCAACGAGAGCGCGCAGGATCGGCAAAGAACACTGGATATCTTTGCATCCGGTCGCGAAAGCGAGTGGCGCAATCGGCTGATCTGGGGTGACAAAAAGCATGTCCTTCCGAGCTTGCTGCCGGAATTCGCCGGTAAGGTAAATCTGATCTACATTGATCCACCGTTCGATACCGGCGCGGACTTCTCCTTCACAGCAACAATTCCTGATCATCCAGAAACTGACAAAGACGAAACGACAAACTTCATCAAACAGCCATCAATCTTGGAGCAAAAGGCTTATCGAGACACTTGGGGGCGGGGGTTAGATTCTTATCTTCAATGGTTCTATGAAACAGCGATGCTTTTGCGAGAACTCCTGGCTGAGGATGGCAGCATTTATGTCCATCTCGATTGGCATGTGGGTCATTATGCGAAGGCAGTGATGGATGAGGTTTTTGGCGCTGAAAATTTCAGAAATGAAATTATATGGAGCTACCGAAAATTGGCGCGAAGCGCAAGCCAGTTTCCAAAGAGTCATGACACGATTTTCTTCTATACAAAGTCAGAGAATAATGTTTTCAATATCCAATATGTCGAACTTTCGGAATCGACACTAAAGAGATGGGGAGATAGAAAGCGCGGAGGAAAGGATCCCAACGAACGATACGCTACGGACGAGCCTTCTCAGGGCGCGATCATGCCGGACACGTGGGTAATTCCACTTCCAATCGGTGCAAATCCCCAGAAAACAGGTTATGCAACTCAGAAACCCGAAACACTTCTCGAACGTATTATCAAAGGCTCTTCTAATGAAGGCAATCTTATTCTCGATTGTTTTGTGGGTAGTGGCACAACTGCTGCAGTCGCGGAAAAGCTAATGCGGCGATGGGTAGTCTGCGACCTCGGGCGATTTGCTGTTCACACTACCCGCAAGCGACTTCTCGACATTCTGGATGTGCGTCCATTTGTTGTTCAGAATCTCGGTAAGTACGAGCGACAAGCGTGGCAAGCCGCCGAGTTTTCTTCGACCGAGGATGTCCGAGTGCGGGAGACTCGCTACCGCTATTTTATTCTCGATCTTTACCGCGCCGAATCAATAACGGGCTACATGTGGCTTCATGGGACGAAAAGCGGCCGGATGGTTCATGTCGGCGCGGTGGACGCGCCGGTGACACTTTCGGATGTGAAGGCCATCGCTGCGGAAGTCTGGCGAGCAGTTGGTAGTGGTAAAGACGCGCCCAAAACGACGGGGGTAGATATTCTTGGCTGGGAATTCGCCTTTGAACTTAATGAACTGGGCAGACAAGTCGCGGCTGAAGCCAAGGTAGATGTCGTTTTCAAGAAAATCCCGCGCGAAGTTCTGGAGCGGAAGGCTGTTGAACAGGGCGATATCAAGTTCTTTGAGCTTGCCGCGTTGTCGGTAGACATTAAAAAGAAAGGTCTAAACGTAAGCTTGAAGTTGACGGATTTCGTGGTGCCGCCCGATGACGTGCCGGAAGAAGCCCGTAAGGCGATCAAGCACTGGAGCCAGTGGATTGATTACTGGGCGGTGGATTGGGATTACAAGGATGACACCTTTCACAACCAGTGGCAGAGCTACCGCACCCGAAAGCAACCCGATCTTGAGAAAGATGCACCGCATTCTTACGAGAAGCCCGGAAACTATACGGTCGCGGTGAAGGTCATTGACATTCTGGGTAACGACACGACCAAGACCATTCAAATAGAGGTCATGTGAATGGGACGACCTAAGAAGAAAGGCGCGCGGAAACGCCAAGCCTCAGGTCAGCACGACCTGTTTGACGTAACGTCGCGGCTTCGAACCGCGCCGTGCGTGCCTGCTTTACGCGAGGCGGTAAAGGCTTGGCGCGCCGGGGGTTACAAGGGCACGACGGAAACCACTCGGACGCTCCTTAACTACTGGTTCAACACGGATCACCGCCTCCGAAATGGCCGGCTATTTGCCTACCACGTGTCGCAACGTGAATCCATCGAAACGCTGATTTTTATCTGGGAGTACGAAAAGGTTCGAACCCGCAAAGGACTGCTTGAACGTTACGCCCAAAGCCTGGAGGGCGTGCGGCTGCCGCCCTACGATGATTTTGCGCGCTACTGCATCAAGATGGCTACAGGCAGCGGCAAGACGAAGGTCATGTCGCTGGCCATCGTCTGGCAGTTCATGAACGCCGTGCGCGAGGTGGAGAAGATCGCGCGCGATTACGCCAAGACGTTTCTTCTGATCGCGCCCAACGTCATTGTCTTTGAGCGGCTCAAAACCGATTTTGCCGGCGGGCGGGTGTTCCGGGCCGATCCCTTGATACCCAAGCCACTGGAAATATTCTGGGACTTTGACTGTGTGTTGCGAGGCGAAGGCGAAAAGGCGCATGCGACCGGTACGCTTTTCTTGACCAATATCCAGCAGTTCTATGAACGGCCCGGCCGGAATAACGATAGCGAACCGGATGCCATGACAGACATGCTCGGCCCCCGACCGCCCGCGCAGAAGTTAGAGATTACCGATTTTTCCGAACGCATTGTCATGCGCGATGGCTACCTCATGGTTATCAACGACGAGGCGCATCACACGCACGATGAAGACAGCGAGTGGAACAAGATAACCCGTGGCCTGCATACCAAGACGCCGTTATGCGCGCAGCTTGATTTTTCGGCGACGCCGCGCTTCCAGAAAGGCGCTATCTTCCCGTGGACGATTTTTGATTACCCGCTAAAGCAAGCGATCCTCGACGGCATCGTCAAGCGGCCCATGAAGGGCGTTGCAAGAATTCAGGAGGCCAAGTCAACCATCGCCAGCACCCGTTACAAACCGCACCTTACGGCCGGGGTTGAGCGTTGGCGGGAATACCGGAAGCAATTGGAACCCCTCAAGAAGAAGCCAATCCTTTTCGTTATGCTGAACGATACCGATGAAGCGGATGAAGTTGGGGATTGGCTGCGGACCGCTTACCCTTCGGAATTTGGCGGTGACAAGACGCTTATTATTCACACCGACAAATCGGGCGAGATCAGCAAAAAACAACTGGAGAGCGCAAGAAAAGCCGCCCGTGAAGTAGACGATGGGACCAGTCCCGTGAATGTGATCGTGAGCGTCTTGATGCTCCGGGAAGGCTGGGACGTGCAGAACGTTACCGTTGTGGTAGGGCTGCGACCCTACACGGCGAAGGCTAACATCCTGCCAGAACAGACGATTGGACGCGGGCTGCGGTTGATGTTCCGCGATATGCCGATTGGCTACACGGAGCGCGTTGACATCATCGGCAACAAGGCATTCCTCGCGTTTGTCGAGGATCTGGAGAAAATCGAGGAGCTGAAACTTGATACCTTCGAGCTAGGCAAGGACAAGCTCCAGATCGTTACGATTCTGCCTTTAGCGGAGAAAGCGAAATTCGACATCGGGCTGCCGGTATTAACGCCGACGCTGGTCCGAAAGAAAAGCCTTGCGGACGAAATTGCGGCATTGAATGTCATCGTTTTTGATTGCCCGGTATTACCACTCAAATCGGGCGATCAGGCTGAGAAGACGTTCCGATACGAAGGCTATGACATCATCACGCTGCAAAAGGAAATCGAGCGCGAATATGTCATGCCTGAGCCGCAGACCGCGCAGGAGGTCATTGGGTACTATGCCCGTCGTATCTCCCAGGAGGTCAAGCTTCCATCACAGTTTGCGGCGTTAGCGCCAAAGGTACGAGAATTTTTTGAGTTCAAGGCTTTCGGAAAGACCGTCAACGTTGACGAGGCCGAGGTGGTCAAAGCGATGAGCAGCAACGTGGCGCACTACATGTGCGTTCAAACATTCAAGAAGGCGTTGCTCGGCGCTGCTATCGCGGAGCAGGAACCGCAACTGCTTGGCCCAGACAGGATGCTCTCAACCACCCAGCCCTTCCCCTGGTCACGACCCATCTACGAAGCGAGGAAGTGCATCTTCAATCTGGTTGCCTGCGATAATGAATTTGAAAAGGCATTCGCAAAGTTCCTAGACGTGGCCGACGATGTAAAAGTCTTCGCCAAGCTGCCTGAGATTTTCGGGTTCGCGATTGATTACACAGATGGTACCGGAAACCTTCGCTCCTATTACCCCGACTTCGTTGCGGTGGATGAACACGGAACGAATTGGCTGCTTGAAACCAAGGGCCAAGAGACAGAAGAAGTAAAGCACAAAGCACGCGCAGCAACTTTCTGGTGCGACAACGCAACCAAGCTCACAGGAAAGCCCTGGAAGTATCTTAAGGTCCCACAAAAGGAGTTCGAAAAATTACAGCCTGATGCGCTTGCTGACTTAGCTGCCTTGGCAGGAAAGGAATGAACGGGTAGCGGCGTGCTTGAGGTTCAACCTGCAGTTCGCCCGACTGCGTGCGCTGATGGATGAGGTAGTATAAGGAATGCAAGTTGGAGCTGAACCAATCCATGCGTTCGACAATTGTGCTATTGGTGCTGGTTGCCGTAGTTATTCTCCTTGCGATTTTATGGCGCTGGCTCATGCGCGCCTGCGAAGTCGCGAACGGCGCTGACTGGGGGGGCCGCTGGCTTAACCGTCTGGATGGATTAAACCGGATTTTCTGCCGCCGTTTTCACCGTCTCGAGCCGAATCCCCTGAGGCTCCCCCCGGTCGGCGGCGTGCTGGTGGCGAGCAACCATCTCTCCGGACTCGATCCGCTGTTGCTGATAGCCTCTTGTTCAAGGCCATTGCGTTTTTTGATTGCACGGGAACAGTACGACCGATTGTGGCTTAGGTGGCTTTTCCGCGCCGTGGGGTGCATTCCCGTCGAACGCACGC
>Ga0326597_10012837_pt1 | contig 11030 bp, 11 predicted proteins | sample RVTome_12_FD_203789 | JGI IMG/M metagenome (GOLD analysis project Ga0326597, IMG submission 203789) | Soil microbial communities from uranium-contaminated site in the Upper Colorado River Basin, Wyoming, United States - RVT100D185 | ecosystem: Environmental > Terrestrial > Soil > Contaminated >... | reverse complement strand
GTCCGAATCGGCATTCAACTTGGCACCACATCCTGGGCCGGTCTTCCCATGCAATATATGGGATTTATTGGTATACAAATCAATGCGATATTCATGATTCTTAATCTTCTTCCTCTACCACCGCTCGACGGCGGAAGGGTGGCGGTGGGGTTACTCCCCGGCCCCATGGCCTGGCAGCTTTCGCGTGTGGAGCCTTTCGGGTTTTTTATTCTGCTGGCCTTGCTTGCTACGGGTGTTCTGACTGTGATTATCGGTCCGCCCATCCATGTGGTAGAAAATTTGGTATTGCTGCTCGTGGGGTTACAGTGAGCACGGTTTTGCCCGGGCAGCCCATGCGGGTACTGTCGGGCATGCGGCCCACCGGCCGGCTGCACCTGGGTCATTATCACGGCGTGCTGAAAAACTGGGTTAAATTACAGACCGAATACGAGTGTTTTTTCTTCGTTGCCGATTGGCATGCCCTGACCACCCACTATGAAGATCCCCAAATCATGGAAGAAAGCATTTGGGATATGGTGGTGGATTGGCTTGCAGCCGGTATTGACCCTGGGACGGCAACGCTCTTCATTCAGTCCCGTATCCTTACTCACGCTGAACTGCACGTCCTGTTGTCGATGGTGACCCCGATATCCTGGTTGGAGCGCGTGCCTTCCTACAAGGACCAGCAGGCCGAACTCAAGGACCGGGACCTGCTGACCTACGGTTTCCTGGGATATCCCCTGCTTCAAAGCGCGGATATCCTGGCATATCGTGCGGGAATAGTACCGGTAGGCGAAGACCAGGTAGCACATGTTGAACTCACACGCGAGATCGCCCGTCGATTTAACCACCTCTATGGCCGGGAACCGGATTACGAAAAACGCGCCGAGGAAGCGATCAAGAAAATGGGCAAGAAGACCGCCAAATTATACCGCGATCTCCGCACTGCCTACCTGGAACAAGGTAATCGCGAGGCGCTTGATACGGCCCATGCCCTGCTCGAACGGCAGAAGAACGTCACGCTCGGCGATAAAGAAAGACTGTTCGGTTATCTGGAAGGCGGGGGCAAAATCATTTTGCCCGAACCCAAGGCGTTGCTGACACACGCACCGAAAATGCCGGGTCTCGATGGCCGCAAGATGTCCAAGTCGTATAACAACGTTATCAGCCTGCGGGAGCCGCTGGCCGAGGTGGAAAAGAAGTTTCGCACCATGCCGACCGATCCGGCGCGTGTGCACCGCTCCGATCCCGGAAATCCGGATAAATGTCCGGTGTGGGATTTTCACCTTATCTACTCGGATGGAGAGAAAAAGGATTGGGTGCAAAAGGGATGCCGATCGGCGAAAATCGGTTGCCTGGAATGCAAGCAAGTCATTATTGATGCCGTGTTGGCGGAGCTGAAGCCGATACAGGAGCGCGCCGCGGAGCTTTCACGCGATCCGCTCGCAATAAAAAACATCATCGCCGATGGCTGCAAGCGCGCGCAGGAAACGGCTGAAGCGACATTGGCCGAGGTGCGCGAGGCCATCGGTTTGAGTTACAGCTGATGAGCGCACCGACCGGTCCGGAAACCCCGGTCGCCGTGGTGCGTGGCGAAACGCTCTCCCACTTGCCGGAGGATTTGTATATTCCGCCGGACGCACTGGAGGTTTTTCTTGAGACCTTTCAGGGACCGCTAGATCTGCTGCTTTATCTCATTCGCAAGCAAAATCTCGATATCCTCGATATTCCCATCGCCGAAGTAACACGCCAGTACATGGGATATGTTGAATTGATGCAAGCCGTAAAGCTGGAACTCGCCGCCGAGTATCTCGTCATGGCAGCGATGCTGGCCGAAATCAAATCACGCATGTTGTTACCGCGGCCATCGAGCGAAGAGGGCGAAGAGGCCGATCCGCGCGCTGAGCTGGTTCGCCGGTTGCAGGAGTATGAACGTTATTGCCATGCCGCCGAGTCCCTGGACAAATTGCCGCGGGTCGGGCGCGACCTGCATCTGGTTGTGATTGAAAACGATCGGCCGCCCGTCAAGCGTATTGAACCGAATGTCAGCCTGTTTGAATTGCTGGATGCCTTCAAGGAAGTACTTGTACGTGCCGAACTTTATCGGCATCATCATGTGCAATTGGAGCCGCTGTCCGTACGAGAGCGCATGACCCGGATTCTGGCGAAGATCAACAGTGAAACGTTTGTGAACTTCGAGGATATGTTCGACTTGCACGAGGGGCGCCGAGGTCTGGTCGTCACCTTCGTGGCGATACTCGAACTGTTGAAGGAGTCGCTGATCGTGCTGGTTCAGCAGGACCCATTCGGTCCCATCCATCTCAAAGCGGCAGCCTGATGAACAAACCGAATCCAGAGCTGAAAAACATCATCGAGGTGGCGTTGCTGGTCGCCGGTCAACCGCTGACCATCGATAAAATGCTGACGATGTTTCCCGCCGAATCACAACCCACGCGTGAGGAGATCCGCGAAGTAATTCGCCAGCTCGAGGCGGAATACGAGAATCGGGCGATAGAGCTGAAACAAATCGACCGCGCCTGGCGAATCCAGACCCGCGATAAATATTCCCCCTGGATCTCCCGCCTGGCCGAGGAGCGTCCCGTGAGGTACTCGCGTGCCTTGCTCGAAACGCTGGCTATTATCGTTTACCGTCAACCGGTGACACGCGGCGATATCGAAAACATTCGCGGCGTATCTGTCAGCACGGATATAATCAAGACATTACTCGGGCGCGAATGGATTCGCCAGGTGGGAGTGCGCAAAGTTCCGGGACATCCCGCGTTGTATGGGACCACACGCGAATTTCTCGAGCATTTCAATCTCAAGACTCTCGAAGAGCTGCCGCCGCTTTCCGCTTTGCGGGAACTCGATGTCATCAGCCGGGAATTGAACTTGCGGTTGAATCTCGAGCCGAACGACAGGATATCGCAGCACGGCCGCGAGTTAGCGAGCGATGAAATTCATGGTGGCACGGAAGAAGAGCCGGAACACGCGGTCATGACCGAGGCCCATTCGGCCGAACGTGAGTGACCACGGCAGCCCGGCGGGGGAAAAACTGCAGAAAGTTTTGGCCCGCGCCGGCCTGGGTTCGCGCCGCCAGATTGAAGGCTGGATCGCAGCAGGTCGCGTCACCGTCGACGACAAGCCCGCAACCGTAGGCGATCGCGTAACTCCCGTACAGGCCATTCGCATTGACGGACGCCCCGTTCCACAGCGCGTTATCCAATACAAACCACGGGTCCTGATCTATCACAAGCCGATAGGTGAAATCTGTACCCGGTCGGATCCGCAGGGCCGCACTACAGTCTTTGAAAAACTCCCCGGTCTTCGCGGCGCTCGCTGGATTCCCATCGGCCGCCTGGATTACAACACTTCCGGTTTGTTGCTCTTCACCACCGACGGCGAGCTCGCGAACCGATTGATGCATCCCTCCCAAGCGATCGAACGGGAGTATGCCGTGCGCGTGCTCGGCAAAGTCAGCGAGGAAATGATCACAAGACTGAAAACGGGGGTCATGCTGGAAGACGGCCCCGGACATTTTGATTCCGTCGTGGATGCAGGGGGCGCCGGCGCGAATCACTGGTACCATGTGGTGCTCAAAGAAGGACGCAATCGTGAAGTACGCCGGCTATGGGACAGCGTGAACGCGAAGGTGAGCCGTCTGATCCGGATCCGTTTCGGCCCGATCCGCCTACCACCGCATTTTCATACAGGACGCTACGTCGAACTTGATGACAAAGCCATGGCAGTGCTATATGGGTTTGCCGGACTCAAGCTTCCTTCGATTCCGGAAAGAAAGAACCGTGCCGTGCGGAAACCGCCAAGACAAAATAACAAACGACGTAGTGCGAAAAAAATGTATCCCGACTCCGTCGGGAAACGCCGGAGAACCACAGAATTGCGTTAAACGTTTCCGTCTCTATCTGGTGTCGAGAAATTGAATTCAAAAAAAACTACCACCGCATCGGCCATCGGTGACAGCAATGCGCCACCCCCTCCCATATCTTTTCGTGAAGCGTTTTATTATTGGCTCAAGCTGGGTTTCATCAGCTTCGGTGGTCCGGCGGGCCAAATCAGCATCATGCATCAGGAGCTGGTCGAGCGGCGCCGGTGGATATCCGAACACCGTTTTCTGCATGCGCTGAATTACTGCATGGTATTGCCGGGTCCCGAGGCGCAGCAACTCGCGACCTATATCGGATGGATGATGCATGGGCTGAAGGGCGGCATCACGGCCGGGGTGTTGTTTGTGCTGCCGTCACTTTTTATTCTGGTCGCGCTGACCTGGATTTATTTGGTTTACGGCGATGCCCTGATCGTCGCGGGCATACTCTACGGAATCAAACCGGCGGTAACGGCGATTGTCGTATTCGCCGCTTACCGGATCGGTTCACGCGCATTGAAAAATTCTGTTCTTTGGATCATGGCTGCGGCCGCCTTTACGGCCATATTCGCGTTCGAGGTGCCATATCCTTATATCGTTCTGACGGCTGGTTTCGTGGGATTTATTGGAGGCCATTTTACACCGGAAAAATTTCAAATCGGCGGACATCTTGATGAGGGTAAAAAAGGTTACGGTTCCGCCATGATTGACGATCATACCCCGCCGCCGGATCACGCCCGGTTCGAACGGTCGCGCGTGATTACGTATGGCGTCGTGGGTTTGCTGATCTGGTCCGGTGCCATGGCCTTGCTTTGGGTGTTATTCGGTCGGGAAGGCTATACGCAAATTGGATGGTTTTTTACCAAAGCCGCCCTGGTGACTTTCGGCGGGGCCTACGCGGTGCTGCCCTACGTATATCAGGGCGGTGTCGAACATTATCAATGGTTGACCGCAACGCAAATGATAGACGGTTTGGCGCTCGGCGAAACCACCCCCGGTCCGCTTATCATGATCGTGGCGTTTGTGGGTTTTGTCGGTGGGTGGACCAAGGCGCTCTTCGGGCCGGAATCGTTGGCCCTGGCAGGAATCGTGGGCGCGTGCGTGGCGACCTTTTTTACTTTTCTTCCCTCGTTCCTGTTTATCCTGCTCGGCGGACCGGCCGTCGAATCCACGCGCCGCGATATCAAGTTCACGGCACCGCTTACCGGCATCACGGCGGCGGTCGTGGGTGTAGTGCTGAATCTTGCCGTGTTTTTTGCCTATCACGTGCTTTGGCCGCAGGGATTGGCGCCATCGCTCAGTGCGCGGACCCTGTTTTCTGGTTTTGAGTGGTTTTCGGCTTTAATAGGTGTTGCCGCTTTTATTGCGCTTTTTCGTTACAAGATCGGGATCATTCCGGTGATCGGCGCCTGCGGAGTCGTCGGGTTGCTGGCCACGCTGATGCGAACTTATGTTGTTTAGAAAGGAGGACGTTCCCATGAAATGGATTACACGCGAACGGCCCAAGATCGATCGTATCGCCTGCCCGTGGTTGATCGCCCGATTTATCGACAAAACACCGGAATTTTTGTACGTGCCAGGGGACCGGGTGATGAAAGTGGCAACCGAAACCGGCGCGACTCCTTATGACGTCCCGGGCGTGGAGTTGGGCCACGTCGGCGAGCATTGCAGCTTTGATGCGTTTCTCAAGAAATATCAGCTGACCGATCCCACACTGCAAAGGCTCGCAGTCATCGTGCGTGCCGCCGACACCGGTCGGCCGGATCTTGCGCCGGAAGCGGCGGGGCTGATCGCGATCTCGCGCGGACTGGCGCATAACTTCCGGGACGACCACGAGATGCTCAAGCATGGCATGGCGGTTTACGACGCCCTGTATGCCTGGTGCCGCGGCGCGTAGCCGGCGCGGATGAGCGATCGCCTGATTCTGTATGCGGCCGCGTTCCTGCGCGCGCTCGCCACCGGTTTGATGGGCGTGCTGCTTGGTATTTACCTCGACAAGCTCGCTTTCACGCCTGCCGATATCGGTCTCGTCATCGGCTCCGGTCTCACCGGTGCGGCACTGTCCACCCTGATCGTCACGTTTCTCGGCGACCGACTGGGCCGGCGGCGGTCCTTGCTTATCATCGGCGTCGCCAGCGCGGCAGGCGGATTTGCACTGATTGTCACCTCCAGCCTTCCAGCCGTTTGTGCGGTCGCGTTCAGCGGCATGGTCAACGGCATGGGTCGGGACCGCGGCGCTTCACTCGTGCTGGAGCAGGCAATTCTGCCCGGTACTATCCTGCCTGAGCAACGCACGCGCGCCTTTGCCTGGTATAACGTATTGCAGGATGTGGGTCATGCTCTTGGTGGTGTGCTGGCGGCCTTGCCGGTACTGCTGCGCGAGTCTATCGGTGTAGATGTGCTGGCTTCGTTCCATGCGACCGTCGCCGTCTATGCCGGCCTGCTGCTTCTGAGCTTACTGCTGTATGCCGGTTTGTCGCCCGCGGTCGAGGCATACAAGCCATCGGCGACGGTAAAACTTGCGCCACAAAGCCGCCGCGTCCTCTGGAAATTATCGGCGTTATTCGCGCTCGACAGCCTGGCCGGCGGTTTCCTCGGCACGGCGCTGCTGGCGTATTTCTTTTATCAGCGGTTCGCGGTCGATGAGGCCACGATCGCCATTTTATTTTTCTGTGCCCGCGCAGCCAACGCGGCTTCGCACTTCGGCGCGGCGTGGCTGGCCGCGCGCATCGGCCTTGTGAACACCATGGTGTTCACCCATATCCCTTCCAGTATCCTGCTCATGACGGTGCCGTTCGCGCCCAGCTTCGCGGTGGCGGCGTTACTCTTCCTGCTGCGCGAGGGTTTGGTGGAGATGGACGTACCCACGCGTCAGTCCTACGTGATGGCGATGGTCAGATCCGAGGAGCGGACGTTTGCATCCGGTATCACGCACCTAGTGCGCATGGGCGGCTGGGCCACCGCGCCGTTTTTCGCCGGGTTCCTGATGCAGGGACTCGCGCTGGCCACGCCCCTGCTGATTGGCGCGGGCATGAAGATTGTTTACGATATCGCGCTTTATAAAGCATTCCGCCACGCTAAACCGCCTGAAGAATTGATGGCAGCAGAGTAACGAATCCGGTGAAGGCGCGTACCAGTATTCCCAAGGTGTACGATAAGCTTTTCGCCGCCAACGGAAAGCAAAACTGGTGGCCGGGCGACTCCGCGTTTGAAATCATGGTCGGAGCGGTGCTGACTCAGAATACCGCCTGGACCAATGTCGAAAGGGCTATCGCCAGTCTCAAGCGGAGCAGGGCGCTGTCGCCGCAAGCGATCGTCAAGGCCCATCCCCGAAGACTCGGAAAATGGCTCAGACCGTCAGGCTATTTCAATATAAAATCCCGGCGACTGAAGGCCATGTGCCGCTGGTTGATCGCGCAGGGCGGGATAAGAAAAATCGCCGGAATCCCGACGAATGAACTGCGCCGAGCATTGCTGGGTGTGCACGGAATCGGCCCCGAAACGGCCGACGATATCTTGCTTTATGCCTTCAACCGGCCGGTCTTCGTGATCGACGCCTACACGCGACGCATTTTTTCGCGGCTGGGCCTGATCAAGGGACCAGAGAAATATGAATCGCTGAGGCATAAATTTGAGATGGCACTGGAACCAGACGCGCGGATGTTCAATGAGTTTCACGCTCTCATCGTCGTTCACGGCAAGGACATCTGCAAGCAAAGGCCACGCTGCCAATTATGCGTGCTTGCTTCCCGGTGCCCTTCATCGATTGATCTTTCCCGTCGTTGAAAATACTAACCCGGAGATTTATCCATGACCATCCAAATCCATGATCTTTTTTATCCCATGTTGTCGATGCTTTTCTGGACATTCTTGGCAATGCTGCGAAATATGTACGTGAGAATTCGCGCCGTCCGGATGGGACAACTGTCCAATGCATACTTCGAACTTTTTCGCGGACCGGAACCGCCCGAGGAGGTGGTGAAGGCGGGGAATCATTTCAAAAATCTAATGGAGATTCCGCCGCTATTTTATATCGCGTCGTTGGCTGTCATGTTGACAGGGAAAACCGATGCCATTTTTTTGGTGCTGGCATGGTCTTTCGTTGCATTCCGTGTCGGCCAGGGGTTGGTACATTTGACTTTCAATAAGGTTCCGCCGCGCTTCTTATTCTTTCTCCTCGGCAATATTGTTCTGCTTGCCATGTGGATCAGACTGGCCATATTGCTTTAAACGCACAGCGCGCAAGTTATGAAAATTCTGTAAACGGTTGGCAGGGAACAATCGCGGAATTGACACTGTTTGGCGACAGCGTATATATACGTTCGATAGCCGGAGGATAACAACATGGGAACCTTGGGGGAAAAAGGCCGTTTCACCTTTCGGACTGCTGCCGTGCTGTTCGTGGTGTCCGCCGCTTTTGAGCTTTTTTCCATTACCTCGGAAGTCCCTTTGTTTGGGGCAATCGTCGGCGGAACCGGCGTCGGGATTTACCATGCAGTCTATGCCGCGTTATTTCTGGCGCTTGGCGTCGGTCTCTGGACCGCGACGCAATGGGGTTACTTCCTCGTTTTTGTGACGGTGCTGATCTACACGACCGATAAACTGCAATTTATCTTGAGCCGTCAGGCGATGGAAAGTTTCATCTCCAGGCAATTCGGCATTTATGAAAGTGAACTGCTCTCGCAAGGGATAAGCAAAGCGATGATTAGCCAGGCAATTGTATTGGTGACCGTATTCGTCATCCTCTGCTGGTGGGGGTTTGCGCTTTATACCTATATCCGGCGGGATTACTTCCGGCCAGCCAAAGATACATGACAGCCTGACCGAATTATAAATATTGGGCGAGATAGGCCGGTATCCGCTCTTCAAGCCAGTAGCGCGGTCTCCATGGCCACGTACCCGCCACAAAACCCACGTGACCCCCGTGCGCGGAAAGTTCCAGTGTCACCGCATCGGAAAATTCGCCGGCGCGCGGGATGACCGACTCGGACATGAAGGGATCGTCGCGGGCATGCAGCAGCAAAGTTGGCACTGCGATTTTCCCGAGGTACTGTCGTGAGCTTGAAACGGTGTAGTAGTGATCGGCATTGCGGAACCCGTGCAACGGAGCCGTGACATTTTCGTCGAAATCACGCAATGTTTTCAGCGTGGCAAGGTCCTGTATCGCAATTGGAAGGTCCATGCGTCGGCGTTTTTCAGAAATTGTTTTTCGCAAGGAACGCATCAGGTGCCATTGATACATTCGTGAAAAGCCCTGTTGCAGACGGTCTGCGGCAACGCTCAACTGGTAAGGTACCGATATCGCAACGGCCGCACGTAACGCCGCCCGTGTTTCAGCTGTGCCCAGCCATTTGAGCAAAACATTTCCGCCGAGCGAAAATCCGATCGCTGCCAGAGGCGTAAACGGTTCGCGTTTTCTCACCGTGTCGAGCAAGTAGGCGAAATCACCGGTATCGCCGGAATGGTAACTGCGCGCAAGTCGATTGGGTTCGCCATTGCATCCGCGAAAATGCATGACGACACCGCGCCAGCCCCGGCGCATGACGGCGTTTAACATTCCGCGTGCATAAGGTGAAGCGGATGAGCCTTCCAGGCCATGCAATATAATGACAATGGGGCCTTGTTCATTCTTTGTGCAATCAATGTCAATGTAATCCCCGTCCGGCAGTTCCAGCCGCTCCCGGGTTAACGGCACATGAGGTGCGCGTCTTATCACGCGCGCCCACAGCGTTTGCCCGTGAGGGTTGCGGCACCACCAGGCGGGTTGAAAACCTCCGGTCATGGGCGGACAGGAAAGAAGAAAGCTGGTGTCAGAATCGTTTTGCCTCACCCCGGTGATGGCGGGCATCTGGTCGCGACCCGATAATAACGCGGACGCGCATTATTCCTGGGCGCTGTGTTGTTTTTCCGCTGAAACTGATTGCAGGGAGATGGTGAAACGCATCATTGCCGCGCATGTCCGTACCCCATAGATCGAGCCGGAACATTATCGCATATCGGAGAGTTTATCCTTGAGTGACTCAATCGCAAAACCGAGGCCCAGATCGAGTTTTCGGTTGCAGAATTCAAGCAGGGGAATACAGCGTGTAACGAGGTCCGGCAAGAATGGAACCAGTTTTCCGCCTTCATCGGCTCCGAGCATTTTGAGCGCCGTTTCGAGATCGGGCTGTTCGATGACAGCCTCGTCGGGTTTGGGCGCTTCCTCCTGATAGCTGATGCCAAGGCGATTCCCACCGGCCGCCTTGGCAAGCGTCATGCGCTGTTCTGCCAGGGTCAACAGCTCCTCCGTCGTCTCACCGGGATCGCGTCCGTAAGAAGCCAGACCAAGGCTGATCGTAAGGGGGATAGTTGCGCTTTCGTTCGTGAACGGGGTGGCCGCGACCCCGGTGCGCATCCGCTCGCAGAGCACCGCCGCCTCCATTCGCCCGGATGACGGGGCCAGAACGGCAAATTCGCCGCCACCGATACGCGCCACGGTGTCTTCTTTGCGGCTGCTGGAAATCAAGCTCTTGGCCAGCCATACGAGAATCTGATCGCTGGTCTGATCACCGTATTTCTTGTATATCGACCGGAAGTTATCGATATCAATCCGGATAATGGACAAATCGTTGTTGTGCCGTTTGACGTATGCGAGATCCTGTACACCTCGCTGAATGAAATACCGGCGGCTGTGAAGTTGCGTGAGCGGATCGACCGCTGACTGCTCTTCCAGTGCCGTGGAAGTTTCCTCCAGTTTGCGCGTGGTTTGATCCAGCTTGGCGTGTGCTCGGGTACGAGCCAGCAATTGCACGCCGTCAATGGGTTTGATGATGAAGTCGGTGGCGCCGCAGGCGAACGCGCGTTCACGGGTCAGTTCGTCGTCGGCACCGGTGATGACGATAATGGGAACGTTTCGGACTCGCTCGGTTTCGGCGGCGCGCACGCGGCAGATAAGCGAGTAGCCGTCGAGCTTCGGCATTTCAATGTCGGATACCAGGACCTGTATGGATTCGTCCCGGAGAAGCTGATCCCAGGCCGATTCACCGTCTCCGACCTCGACGAGATCGAATTCGTTGTTTAATATTTTTGTTATTGCCTTTCGGATGACACGCGAGTCATCCGCCACCAGCACCCGAACTCTTTCCGCCTGGGGCGTGGTAATTTCCGCTTTCATTTCCATATTTTGGCT